>Ga0105100_10000410_pt1 | contig 25485 bp, 27 predicted proteins | sample PPLLak12cMay2015_2_FD_87033 | JGI IMG/M metagenome (GOLD analysis project Ga0105100, IMG submission 87033) | Freshwater sediment microbial communities from Prairie Pothole Lake near Jamestown, North Dakota, USA - PPLs Lake P8 Core (1) Depth... | ecosystem: Environmental > Aquatic > Freshwater >...
AGCGCCTTCGTCCCGCCGAGCTTGGCGATGAAGTCCCTCGCCTGCGGACTCTCGAGGAACCCGCCGATGTCCGTCGCTACGCTCCCCACGACGGCAGCGAGCAGCACGTATCCCGCCCCCCACGCCAGCAGCGCGCCTCGCTCGAGCCGCTACGCCGGGCCGAGCGTGCTTGAGAGGTACGGGGCGGCGGTGTCGGCGCCCGGGCGGTCGGCCCACACCCCCGCCCCGAGGTCGCGTCGGGCCGCGATCGCGTACGCGGCCGCGCCGACGACGACGGCGAACACGAGGAGCAGCAGGAGCACGCCCCAGCGCTCGTGCGCGTAGGGCCGGACCTGCTGGCTCCACCCGATCGGCGACAGCCACGAGAGCCACCCGGCGTCGTCCGTTCCCGTCGTGTCGCCGGCCGCGCGCAGCAGGTACGCCAGACCGAGGAACGCGGCCGAGATGCCGACCGCGGCGCGGCCGCCGGTGGTGAGCTGCGCGGCGAGCGCGCCGACCGCGGTGAAGGCGATGCCGGTCGCCGCCCACGCCAGCCCGAACGCCACCGAGCCCCGGGCGGGCAGGCCCGTGCTCGTGAGCCCCGCCGCGGCTAGGACGCCGATCACCAGGGTGGTGCCCGCCGCCGTGAGCACCGCGGCCGTGAGCGGCGCCGTGCGCCCGACCACCGCCGCGCTCACGAGCTCGAGCCGCCCGGACTCCTCCTCGGCCCGCGTGTGACGGACCACGAGCATGAAGGCGAGGACGGCGATCAGGGCGCCGCCGATGCCGCCCATCTTCATGATCGAGATCGCCCCGATCGTCGGCTCGTAGACGCGCCCGTAGAGCGCGACGAGGGCGGCCGTCCCGTTCACGCCCTGAGCCGCCGTGACGCGCGAGTGGAGCGTCGGGTACAGCTCGATCGAGGCGGCCGCGGCGTAGGTCACCATCAGGACGAAGACGGCGATCCACGCCGGCGCGAGGATCCGGTCCCGGCGCAGCGCCAGGCGCAGGAGCGACCCGGTCCCCGCGAGCGCGCTCATCGGACCGACGGCCCCGCCATCGTCCCCTCGGACGGCTCGTCCGCGTAGTGCCGCAGGAACAGCTCCTCGAGGGTGGGCGGCTGGCTCACCAGGCTCCGGACCCCGATCGCCGTCAGGCGCTCGAGCACGCGCCCGACCTCCGCCGAGTCCACCTGACAGTGCACGACCGAGCCGTCGAGCTCGAGGCCGTGGACGCCGGGCATCTCGGCCAGGCCGATCGGCGGGCCGGCGAGCTCGGCCGTGATCGACGTCCGCGTGAGGTGGCGGAGATCGTCCAGCGCGCCGGTCTCGACCGCACGCCCGTTGCGGATGATCGTGATGCGGTCGCACAGCGCCTCGACCTCGGCCAGGATGTGACTCGAGAGCAGGACGGTGCGGCCCGACGCCCGCTCATCCTCGATGCAGTCGCGGAACGCCTCCGCCATCAGCGGGTCCAGTCCGGACGTCGGCTCGTCGAGCAGGAGCAGCTCCACGTCCGACGCCAGCGCCGCGACGAGCGACACCTTCTGCCGGTTGCCCTTCGAGTACGTGCGCGCCTTCTTCGTGGGATCGAGCTCGAAGCGCTCGAGCAGGGCCGCGCGGCGGCGCGGGTCCTCGCCGCCGCGGAGACGCCCGAGGAGGTCGATGATCTCGCCGCCCGTCAGGTTCGGCCACAGGCTGACCTCGCCCGGGACGTAGGCGAGCCGTCGGTGGAGCTGCACCCGTTCCTGCCACGGGTCGGCGCCCAACAGGCGCGCAGTCCCCGCGTCCGCCGCGATCAACCCGAGGAGGATCCGGATCGTCGTGGTCTTGCCCGCCCCGTTCGGACCGACGAAGCCGTGCACCTCGCCCGTGCGGACCTCGAGGTCCAACCCGTCGAGCGCCCGGGTGTTGCCGAACGACTTCTCGAGACCCGAGACCTGGATCGCGGTGGACGCCGACATCTCCCCTTGATGGTATGCCCGGCCGACCTGGGTGACGGCACGTCGGTTTGACCGGCCCGCGGCCTGGAGCGGATACTCGCGCCTTCCCGTGCCGGTCGCACCGGACCTCCCGGTGGCCCGCCGTCCGGCCCGTGATCGCGAGGAGGCATCGTGCGGAAGCTCGTCGGGACGGCCGTCGCCGTCGTCATGGTCGCCGGGACGCTCGCGGTGGGCGTCGCGAGCGCCGGTACGCGCGCGGACACCATCGTGACGATCAAGGCGAACGGCGGCGACTACTACGGCTACGTGAAGAGCTCGAGCCCGAGGGATTGCGCCAAGGACCGGAAGATCGTCGTGTTCCGGCAGACCGGACAGCAGCAGAACCCCCGCGAGGACGAGAAGATCGGGAGCGACCTCGCGTCCCGGAACGGTGACCGGTTCATGTGGTCGATCGGCAACTCGGGCATGTTCGGGAAGATCTACGCTCGCGCCGGCCGGACGCCGGACTGCAAGGCCGACACGAGCAGGACGATCGAGACCGTCGAACCGTAAGGACCGTTCCGGCTCGCCGGCCCGCGGCCGGCTCGACGAGATGGTGACGATCGACGACGTACGGGCGCTCGCGCTGCGTCTGCCGCGCACCACGGAGGCGCTCGTGCGCGACCGCGTGAAGTTCCGCGTCGGCCGGATCGTCCACCTGGCGTTCTCGCGCGACGAGACCGTGATGGGCTTCGCGTTCCCGAGGGAGGAGCGCGAGGCGCTCGTGCGCTCGGACCCCGACAGGTTCATGATGCCGGACGGGGGCGACCTCCGGTACAATTGGGTGCTCGTCCGCCTGGCCGCGATCGATCGGACCGAGATGCGAGAGCTCGTCCTCGACGCGTGGCGGATGGTCGTCCCGAAGACGGTTGCGGCCGCCTTCGACGAGCAGGACCCTCCGGCCTGACCGTTCCCGGACCCTCTGGCCTGACCGTTCCCGTCAGGCCTCGAAGAACCGGTGCAGCGTCGGCACCAGCTTCTTCGGCGACATGACGACCGAGGCGTGGCTGACGCCCTCCAGCGTCCGGTGCTCGGCGTTCGGGAGGGCATCGGCGAGCGCGGAGGCCGCGGCCCGGAGGTGCTCCGGGCTCTTCGCACCGTCCAGGACCAGGGTGCGGACGGCGACCGAGGCCCACTGCTCGGCCGACAGCGGCCCGCCCTGCCGGTACCCGTCCATGATCGCCAGGTCGTAGGGGATCGTATGGGCCATCGCCTCGAGGTTCCTCCACGTCCTCGGCATGAGTCGCATCATCCACACGCCGGCCTTCGGCACGCCGACCGCGCCGTTCATGAACCGCGCGACGGCCTCGCCCCGCCGACCCGCGCCGAGCGCCTCGCCGACGCGGTCCGCTAGGTCCTCCTCTCGTGCCGCGTGCCGCTCCGAGACCACGAAGGGAGGCTCGAACAACGCGAGCCTCTCGACGCCCACGCCTCGCGTCGCCGCCTCGAGCGCGAGGACCGCTCCCGAGGAGCTGCCGAACAGGGACGCTGAGCCGCCGACCTCCTTCACGAGCGCCTCGATGTCCTCGCACTCGCGCTCGACGGCGTAGGGAGGGGTGTCGCCGCTCGCGCCGCGGCCGCGCCGGTCGTAGTTGATCACCGTGAAGTGCGGGGCGAGCAGCTCTGCGAGCTTCCTGGTGTCGGCCCGATCGGACAGCGCCGCCGCCACGATGATGACCGGCGGCCCGTCCCCCGTCCGTTCGAACGCGATCGTGGTGCCGTCCCCGGACGTGACCTTCCCCGTCTCGTTCATGTCCTCTCCCTTCCTCGCCGGATCGACAGGCTCACCGATGTGACGGCGGATCCGCTCGGAAGGGATCGGTCCGGCGCCGGACCGCCACGAGCACCGTCGGCACCCGCCCCGGGTTGTGGAGCGCCCGAGCGTGGACCCCGTCGAGCCACAGGACCTGGCCCTGTCCGAAGCCGTACCGGCGTCCGTCCGGGGTCTCGAGGAGCAGGTACCCGCGCCGGACGAGGACGATCGCGTCCCTCCACTCGGAACGCCGATGGGTCCGGACGCCGCCGGGCTCGATCGTCACGACGCGCCGCCGGAAGGAGGGCGGGAGGCGTGCGTCGGCGAGGCGGGAGGCCCAGTCGTCGGTCATGGCGTCGGCTCACGGCAGGGTCAGCGGGAGCTCGAAGGCCGCGAACGACCGCGGCTCGAACGCGGTGATCTCGACGACCTTCCCGTCCCGGACCCGCAGCACGTCGAGCACCTGGGCCCGATATCGGCCCGCGACCGCCTGCGTCTCGGGCGCGCTCGGGCGCTCGCAGTAGTGGGCGACGGCCGGCTGCCGGTTCGCACGCGTCGCGATGCTCCGCCAGCGCCCGTGGTACCAGGTCGACGCGGGGTCGAACACCTCTCGGTGCAGCCCGGCGATGGCCTCCCGCCCCGAGAACCACTCGGGGTGCGGCGGCATGGTCAGACGGACCTCCTCGGCGAGCAGCGCCGCGACGGCGTTCGCGTCGCCGTGCGCATGGGCGTCGATGTATCGGTGCAGGAGCGCGCGCTCTTCCGGCGTCGGGTCGCCGGACGGCGCCCAGTCGTCGCGCCGCTCGGGCAGATGCTCCCGCACCGTCGACCGCGCTCGCGCCAGCGCGCTCTTCACCGAGGCGACGGAGCCATCGAGCAGCGTCGCGGTCTCGGTCGCCGGCCAGCCGAGGACGTCCCGCAGGATCAACACGGCTCGCTGCCGGGGCGGCAGATGCTGGATCGCGACCAGGTACGCGAGCTCGATCGACTCCCTGGCGACGACCACCGCGTCCGGCTCGGCCTCACCGGGAGCCGGCACGTCGAGCAGCCGGTCCGGGAACGGCTCGAGCCACGGGACCGCGGGCGGCGGCTCCTCGTTCGCGCTCGCCGTGGGCGACGGGGACGGCCCGTACGGCCGTGGCCGTCGAGGGTGGCGGTCGAGGTGGTCCAGACACGCGTTCGTCGCGATCCGGTACAGCCAGGCCCGGAAGGTCGAGCGCCCCTCGAAGCTCTCGCGCCTCCGCCAGGCCCGCAGGAAGGTCTCCTGGACCAGGTCCTCGGACTCGTGGAACGAGCCGAGCATCCGGTAGCAGTGGACCCGGAGCTCGCGCTCGTGCCTGCGGACGAGCTCCGCGAACGCCGCCTCGTCGCCGGCGCGGGCTGCCGCGACGACGGCGTCATCCTCCTTTCTCCGCACCTCGGCTCCGACCCCGTCCACCACGCGCCCCCTCCGGCGGCTCGGCCGCCTTCCGCCGCCATCAGGACATAGGACGGTCGCCGTTCGCAAGAGGGATCGGTCGAAGACCCACCGATCCCTCCCGCGCGTGTCCACCCGTCTCAACCGGGGTCAGGTCGGATGTCGCTCGGCGACGGAAGGAGGCGAACGATCGTGGAGACGACGATCTCGAGGATCGAACCGACGGGGAGGGCGGAGTCGACGGTGTCGCGGACGACGGCATGGCTGGCGGTGGCCGGCGCCGCGGTGTTCCTGCTGTTGCTGGGGGTCCTGCACGTCGTGAAGTCGGAGCTCGACCCCTCGTGGCACTTCATCAGCGAGTACGCGATCGGCGACCACGGGTGGCTCATGGTGATCGCGTTCCTCTCGCTCGCGTTCGGCTGCGCCGCCCTGTTCGTGGCGATCCGGCACGAGATCGGCACGAGGGGCGGCAAGGTCGGTCTCGCGTTCCTGCTCCTCGCCGCGGTGGGGCTCGGCATCGCAGCGATCTTCACGGCCGATCCGGTCACCGCGACCGCGGACGAGGTCACGACCCACGGGACGGTGCACGGCGTGGGGACGGTCCTCGGCACGCTCGGAATCCCGATCTCGGCCGCGCTGATGACCCGCGGGCTGCGACGTCACCCGCGCTGGACCGACGCTCGGCGCTCGCTCATGGCGGCCACCGTCCTCGCGTGGGTCGGGCTCCTGACGTTCGAGCTGTCCTTCGCGATCATGGTCCCCGGCCGCGAACTCGGCCCCTCCGTGCCGATCGGGTGGCCAAACCGGTTCCTGATCGTGACGTACGCGGTGTGGTCGATGGTCGTCGGCGGGCTGGCGCTCCGGCGCTCGGGCGTCCGCGGGAAGCGGGTCCGCTGAGCGCCTTGCTGGCGACGCCAACTCGGAGGGCACGATCGTGTGACGAGAGCACACGTGGGCCGTCGCGCTGGGCCGGGGCCTATGCTCGCGCCGGGAGTCGATACCGGAGCACCGTTCGGGTGAGCCGGTCGAACGCCCCGGAGGGCGCTCATGACGGACCTGCTGATGGGCATCGACGTCGGAACGACCTCGTGCAAGGCAGCCGTGGTGACGCTCGACGGGCAGGAGGTTGCGCACGGGCGCCGCTCGACCCCTTGGACCTCCGTGTCGACCGGGGCCGAGGTCGGCCCGCTCGCGCTCGCCGAGGCCTCTGCCGGTGCCGCCCACCACGCGCTGGCTGAGTCGCCGGACGGCCTGGTCCGCGGGATCGGGGTGTGCAGCATGGGTGAGACGGGGGTCATGCTCGACGACCGCGGCGAGCCCCTGGCCCCGGGCATCGCGTGGCACGACAGCCGCGGCGGCCCCGAGGCAGAGCGGCTGGCACGCGACCTGGGCGCGCTCGCCTTCACCCGTCACACGGGTCTGCCGGTGGCGTCGACGTGGACCGCACCGAAGTTCGCGGCCCTCGCGGCGGCACGCCCGGAGGTCGCGACCGGCCGGCGGTGGTTGAGCATCGCCGAGTGGGTCGTGCGGTGGCTCGGCGGCGAGGAGGTCGCTGAGCTGTCCCTCGCCTCGCGCACCGGCTTCCTCGACGTCCCGAACCGTTCGTGGTGGTCCGACGCGCTCGAGTGGGCCGGCCTGTCACTCGACGTCGTGCCCCCGCTCGTCGAGGCGGGAATGCCGGCCGGACGGGTGACGCGCGTCCGCGAGCTCGAGGGCGCTCTCCTCACGGTGGCCGGCCACGACCACCCGTGCGCGACGGTCGGCGCGGGTGCGTTCGGACCCACCGACGTCCTGGACTCGTGCGGGACGGCCGAGGCCGTACTTCGATCGCTCGAGCCCCCGATGTCGTCCGACGCGATCGTGGACGCGTCCGAGCGAGGGATGAACGTCGGCCGCCACGTCGTGCCCGAGCGCCTGCGGCGGCGCGGTTCGTTCTAGGCGGGCATGGCCCTCCGCCGATTCCTCCGGCTGCTCGGCTTCGGGGACGCCGGGGCGGGACGAGACGAGCTCGACCGACTGGCGCTCGAGGCTCGGAGCGGAGCGCTCGAGGTGCTCGACATCGCCGAGGACGTCCACCGGATCACGGGGATCGACACGGACGCCACCTCCGGGGCACTGTGGCGAGCCGCCCTGGAGGCGGCCGGCCGCGAGACGGCTCGGATCGTCGCGGAGCTCGCGACGGTGGCGGGCGGGCACGACCGGGTGGTGGTCACGGGCGGGTGGACGCGGAGCGAGGCGTACCGAGCGATCAAGCGCGAGGCGATCGGGCCCTTCGAGGTCCCGGAGGTCGCCGAGGCCGGTGCGCGCGGCGCCGCGCTCTTCGGCGGTCTGGCCGCCGGCCTCTTCGAGAGCGTCGACGCGTTCCCCGCACCGGCCACGGTCCAGGCCTGACGTCACCGCCTTTCGCGTCGGCCGGGGATAGCCTTCTCGCCATGGCCAACGAGCGGCATCCACGGCTCCTCCCGGTCGCGGAGGAGGCACGCGTCACGCCGATCGAGCTGTTCTTCGACCTCGTCTTCGTGTTCTCGCTGACGCAGGTCACCGCCCTGATGTCCGCCGACCTCACGGGGCACGGCGTCCTGCGCGGGATGCTCGTGCTCGCGGTGCTCTGGTGGTCCTGGACCGGCTACGCGTGGCTCGCCAACGTCGTCCAGGCGGAGGAGGGCCTCGGTCGGGTCGCGATGTTCGGAGCGATGGCCGCGATGTTCGTGCTCGCCCTGACGGTCCCGGAGGCCTTCGACGACCTGCCGGGAGGCCTCCCCGGCCCGGTCGTGCTCGCGCTCGCCTACCTCGCCGTCCGGGTGCTGCACCTGCTGATGTTCGTGCTCGCGTCAGACGACGACCCGGGACTGCGGCGCCAGGTCTGGCGGTTCTCGCCGTCGGCGTTTGGCGGCACCGCGGTGCTGTTGGTCGCCTCACAGCTGGACGGCACGGCGCAGACGCTCGCGTGGGTGGCCGCGCTCATCGTGGACTACGTCGGAACGATCCTCGGGGGCGCGTCGGGATGGCGGGTGCGATCGGCCTCCCACTTCGCCGAGCGCCACGGGCTGATCCTGATCGTCGCCCTCGGCGAGTCGATCGTCGCGATCGGCGTGGGCGTCGCGCACGTGCCGATCTCGTGGCCGATCGTCGCGGCGTCGATCCTCGGGCTGACGGTCGCGGGGAGCCTGTGGTGGTCGTACTTCGACGTCGTGGCGATCGTCGCCGAGCGGGCGCTCCGTCGGGCCGAGGGCGAGGAACGCGCCCGCCTGGCGCGCGACGCCTACAGCTACCTGCACCTGCCGATGGTTGCGGGCATCGTGCTGGCCGCGCTCGGCATCGAGCAGGTCCTCGAGAGCGTCGCCGAGGAGAGCCTGCACGGGCTGACCGAGCCGCTCCCGCTCCTGCCGCTCGGCGCCCTCTACTGGGGCGTCGCGCTGTTCCTGGTCGCGCTCTCGGCGTTCAAGTACCGGACGTGGCACAGCATCAGCGTGCGTCGACTGATGGTGGCGGTGCTGGTGATCGCCTTGGGCCCCATCGCCGCAGAGCTCCCCGCCCTCGTGGCGCTGGCTGTCTTGGCCGCCGTCGTGGTCGCGCTGGTTGCATCCGAGGCGGTGCGGTACTCGGAGCTCCGCGAGCAGATCCGTCACGAGGATGCCGGGCCCGAGGCGCACCGACCCACGGCGCAGCATCCGACTTGACGCGACGGGGCATCGATCGCCGACGCGAACTTCGTGCGTCCGCCCGGCGGCGGTCGTTAGACTCGCGGTCGACAACGGGCGTCGGCCCTTGCCCTCGCCCTCGGCCCTCGTAGCTCAGTGGATAGAGCAACGGTTTCCTAAACCGTGTGTCGGAGGTTCGATTCCTCCCGGGGGCACCCGGTCTGTGTGCATCAGCGGAACTTGGCAGGGGGCACTCTGACCAGATGTTTTGCACGGCACGGGCCGCTGCGGCTGGTGTTGAGCTCGAGCGAGTCGAGGGCATCCTCGTATCGGCCAGCTCGGTCCGCCAGGGTGACCTTCGCCGTGTACAAGGGAGCCATCGCTTCCGAGAGCTCGCGTTGCTTCACCTCTGACCGGATCCGCCGGCGCAGGTCCTCGGCCGCGCCGATCGCGTCGTCGAGGCGACGCTCCACCGCATCGACTGCCTCACCCCGGCGAGCCAGACGGAGGGCTTCCTGGAACAGCACGGGCCATCCCGGCGCCTCCTCTCCGGACGCCTCCGCGAGCGTCGGCTCGGGGGCCTCCCCGAGGAAGGCAAGCTTCCGCAGGCACTCGTCCCGCCACTCGTCGCTGTTCCGAGCTTGGGATCGAGCGCGCCGAGGGCCTGACGGAACAGTCCGACCGCTTTGTGGGGATCGACGAACATGCTCGCAACGGCCGCCGTGTAGCCCTCCAACCACGATGCCGTCCCCGGGTCGACGAGCTGGAGCTGGGCAAGCGTGTAGCGGAGGTTGGCGTCGTCGCCACGCTCGTTGAAATGGATGGCCAGCAGAGAGAGCGCATCGATCAGACCGGCACGGTCACCGGCGCGACGGGAGGCGGCCTCCGCCCGCGAAGCGTGGAGGCGGACCAGGCGAACGTGCTCCTCTCCGGTGCTGGCGATCTTCCGATACGTCCAGGCAAGCAGGAACTCTCCTTCCCCCTCGCCCGCAACGTCGTCCGCGGACCTGGATGCCTCGATGGCTGCTTCCAGCTTGGCGATGGCCTCCTCCGGACGTCCGTGCTGGATCAGGAGAAGCGCCACGGCGCGAAGATCCCGCGCCTCGTCGGCTTCCGATCCGGGCACTGGGTCCACGCTCGAGACCAAGGCCCGATGTTCCTTCCCGCCACGAGAACGGTCAAGGCGCAAGCCCGTCAACCGGAGACGCCAAGGTTGGACCTCGGGAGCACGCGATCGGAATAGCCGGGCGTTCGGAGCGTTACCCGAGGGCCGCCCTGACTGGCCGGCGATCGCCTCAGCCGGCGCCGGGCGCGACGATCGCCGCGGGCTCGCTCACCACCCGGAAGAGGTGCCAGGGGTCCCGAACACCCTTCAACTCGTGCTCGCCGGCGTCCTCGAACACGAGCCCGGACCCCGCGGTGAGATCCTTCACCGTAGGACTCACGAGGATCTCAGAAGGGCTCGCGAGCGCCCCGATCCGCGCGCCGATCACCACAGCGATGCCGCCGGCCTTCCCGTCGATCCCTTCGACCTCGCCCGTGTGGATGCCGGCCCGGACCTGGATGCCCAGTGGCGCCACCGAACGGATGATCGCCTGCGCGCAATGGACGGCCCGGCCGGGTCCTTCGAAGGTTGCGAAGAACCCGTCGCCGGCGGTGTCCACCTCGTGCCCACGGAACCGGCCGATCAGGGTACGCGTCCTCGCGTGATGTTGCTCCACGACATCCTTCCATCCGCGGTCCCCAGATGCCGATACCCGATCCGTCGACCCGACGATGTCGGTGAACAGCACGGTGGCGAGGACCCGGTCGAAGATGGCGTGCTCCTGGCGGATCGACGAGACGAACCGTTCGACCGCGTGGGCGACCTCGATCACGTCGCCGAGGTAGGGGTCATCCTCGTCTCCGTGCAGCCGCATGAGCTGCGCACCGGGGATCCGATCGGCGGTCCAGGCGCTCTCCTCGATCAGATCGGGAGGCCAACCCTCGCGCACCAGCACAAGCGTGGGGACCTGGATCGCAGGGAGCGCGCTCCTGGCGTCGGTCGAGAACCAAACGCGGCTGAACGTGACCAGATCGCCTGGGGCGGCGCCGTAAGCCTGCAGCTTCACCAGCCATCGGACGAACGCAGGGTCCTCTGCCAGCCGGTCACCGATGGTCGAGAAGGTCATGCGCGTGGTCTCTACGGCTCTCTCCACGTCGCCCCAAAGCTCGGTCCGTGTGCGGAGCCGCTCCTCGAAGCGGCTCTCGCTCATCCCCCAGGGGTAGTCCGCAGCCGAGGCCATCCGCACGGCGCCGCTCCACAAGAGGAGTCCGAGCGTCCGCTCCGGGTAGGTAGCCGCGAACAGCGTGGCGAGTGCTCCGCCGTCACCGTCGCCCATCAGCAGTGGACGCTTCGACCCGGTGGCATCGAGCACGGCCCGCAGATCGTCCATCCGTGCTTCGAGCGTCGGGATGCTCGCGAGCCGATCCGAGAGGCCAACGCCGCGCTTGTCGAAGAGGATCACGCGGGCTCTCGTGCTCAACTCCCGAACGAAACGCTCGAACGAGGGGAGCTCCCAGAACAGCTCGACATGGGAGACGAAGGAGTGGATGAACACGATATCCACCGGTCCGTCACCGATGGTCTGGTAGGCGATGTGCACGCCATCCTCGGTGAGGGCGTAGCGCGTCTGCGGAGGCATCGGGCCAGTCTCCTCCGCGGCCGCCGCGATGGGCAAGCCCCTGAGGGTCCGGTGGTGACGAACCGCTCCTCAGACGGAACGTCGGCCTGCCCCCTTCCATGACTGGGTCTGGCACCGACATCTGAGAGAGGCGTCCGGACCACAGAGAGGCGTCCGGACCACACAACCGCGTGTCGCTCTGAGCCGCGGCGACATAGACCGTGTGTCGGCCTGCTCAGGAGGCCGGAAGCTCCGCCGGCCTCCGCCACATGAACCAGCAGGGCACCCCGAGCACGTCGGCCTCGTCGCGGACCTCGAAGCCGAACCGCTCGTACAGGCGGGCGTTCTCTGGCTTGTCGGTCTCGAGGTAGCCGGTGTCGCCGGCGAGGTCGAGCCGCTCGAGGTACGCCGCGAGCATCTGGGAGCCGATGCCTCGGCCCTGCAGCTCGGGCGTCACGCCGATCGGCCCCAGGTGGACGTGCGACTCCGAGGGGTCTCGCCGCTCCCACGCGGTGACCCACCTCATGGCCTTCGGCAGTGCGCGACCGAAGGACGCGATCGCGGTGGGAGCCATCGCGAGCTTCTCGCGCAGCCGCAGCCGGCATCGCGGGGACGCGACCCATCGGATCGCTCCGACGATCCGGTCGTCCCGCCTGGCGACGGACACGTCGCCGGGCAGACCGAGGGTGGCGGTGTACGCGCGGATCAACCCCCGGCGCTGTTGGTCGCCAATCGGTCCGCGTACGGCTCGCTCGAGCGGGCTGGACGCGAACGCCGCGCCGAGCACGCGGCCCGCGTCCTCGATGTCGTGTTCGGACAGTGGCGTGACGGTGACGAGGAGCGTGGCCATGCGGGCTCCCTCCGTCGTCGCTACGTCGGTGTCGTGCTCTCGGTGCGCCGCAGCGTCCCGAGGAGCCTCTCGTACTCCTCGACGTCGATCTCACCGCGGGCGAGGCGGTTGGCGAGCGTGCGCTCGGCGTCCGCTCCGCCATCCGCGTGATCGCCGTGGTCGCCGCCCCCGTGGCCCGAGCCGCCGTGGCTCATCATCCGGGACATCATCCAGACGCAGAACACCATCATCAGCGCCCCGAGGATCCACCAGCCGGAACCCCACATCATCGTCCTCACCCCCTCCCGTTCGGCGAGGCCCGAACCACAAGCATCGGGTACGGTCGTGGACACGACGTGGAGACGGCGTGGAGGGGACGTGGAGGCGGGTCGCCAGGTACACGCCCGAGACGCCGACGAGCCCGTACACGATCCGTTACGAGGGCGCGTCAGCGGAACACGCGGTGCTCGCCGGGGCCTTGCGCGTTCCGGCGGCCCTCCCGTTTACTGAAGACGTGCTCGCCGAAAGACGATCAGTCAGGGGGTTCCGCATGCGATCCATCCGCACGATCGGCGTCATCGTGTCGGCGCTCGTCCTGCTCGCGACCGTTGCGGGTGTGGCGCTGGCCGCCAAGCCCGGCCCGGGAACGAGCTTTGGATCGGCTCGGGTGTTCTTCCCGAACCCCGTGGCGTACCTGCAGGACCAGACACTCACGGATCGCAGGGACGCCGACTACCCGGCCCTCCAGCCCGCCTACGTCGTCGTGACGCTCACGAACCTCGACGGCAGCGGCTACCTGCGCGGCGACTGGGCGAACGTCCGAAGCTCGACAGGTCCGCTCGCCTACTCGCCCGACAACGTGTTCGCGTACGACCGCAGCGACGACCGGTTCGAGCAGGTGATGGCCTACTACTGGGTGACGGAGGCGCAGAAGTACATCCAGAGCCTGGGGTTCGGTACCACGTTGCGACCGGTCAACATGGAGCCCCAGAACGTCCGGATCAACCAGTGGGGTGCGGACAACTCCTACTCCTGGGACAAGCACGACGTCCTCCGGTTCGGCAAGGGCGGCGTGGACGACGCCGAGGACGCCGAGGTGATCCTCCACGAGTATGGACACGCGATCCAGGACGCGCAGATGACTCCGTTCGGTGGCTTCGGGATCTCCGCGGAGGCCGGCGCGATCGGCGAGGGGTTCGGCGACTACTGGGCGGTCACGGTGGCCGACGCGGTCGCGCCGACGCTCGACCCGGCGTGCGTCGCGGATTGGGACTCGGTCTCCTATACGAGCACGACCCCGCACTGCTTGCGTCGCGTGGACCAGGATCTCCAGTATCCCGACGACCTGAACGGCCGGGTGCATCACGACGGGCTGATCTGGTCTCGGGCGCTGTGGGACATCCGTGCCGCGCTGGGGCACGTCAAGGCCGACACAGCCATCCTGGAGGCGCAGTTCTCGTTCGCGCCCGACACGTCGATGCCCGCCGCGGCCGAGGCGACCGTGGACGCGGCTCTCGGCCTGTATGGCGCAGCGGAGGCGACCGCCGTGCAGGCCGCCTTCGAGGCGCGCGGCATCCTGTAGGAGCGTCGGGCTGACGGCACCGCGAGGCAGCGACTCCCGACGCCCGCCCAGGACACGCATGTCCGAGGGGCACCCGGATGCGCCTCTCCCACCGGCTCGAGCGGCACTCCGCTCGAAGGTCCGCCCATGCCGCTGGGATGTGACGAACGTCACCGAACCGCGTGATGGGTCCCGGAACCCCCCTTCGCCCTCGAACGTCACTGTTCGAAACGGGGGGAGCTGGAGCCTCGATGAAGCGATCGAGGCCCATGGTTCACGGCGGTGAGAGACCCGCCGGAAGGGAGGGAGACCCGTGAGGATCTCATCTGGAGCGCGCACCAAGCGATCGCCCGGAATCGCGGCCGTGCTGACGGCCACGGTGCTCTCGGTGGTGGTGGGGTTCGCCGCCGTCGGCACGATCCCAGCCGACGCGCACGAGCTCGATCTGATGACGCCGGACCACGCCGGGCCGATCGTGCGCAACGAGAGCACCATGGGCGATCTGCGAGGGTGGTTCGGGGCCCCGACGAGCCGGAAGGTGATCGAGGTCGGCTGTCAGGAGGTCGTCAGCGCGCGCTGGGGCCATGACCTCAGGGTGTACGCGTATCGGGTGGAAACGCGGACCGTCGGGGCCATCTTCGTCCGGTCCGACACCATCACCAGCGGCGAGCACGGTGAGCTCAGTATGCATACGCGCAAGGGGCTGCAGGTCGAAGACCGCGAGGGGAAGCTCCGGCGGCTCTACCCGCGATCCAGGCCACTGACCCACGCGCAGCACACCCACTACCGCCTCCGGGAGGACGACTTCGGCGCCCGCCTGATGGCCAAGGTCGTGGACCGCCGGGTCGTCCAACTGGAGTCGTGGCCTCTCGAGTTCTGCTGAGGCATCCCGGCGGATCGGGGTGGGGGAGGTCGATCCCATCCCCTGTGAGACACGATGGGGGGGCGCGCCGAGCGCGCGCCCCCTCCCCCCGCCTGAACCCGGTGCGTCGTCGCGCCTCCTGCGGGGAATATCCCTTGTTTGCGGAGGGGAGGTCCCGTGAGCGGCCGTGATCCCGGCCCCCGAGGTGTGGCGGTCGTCACCGGCGCGTCGGCGGGGGTCGGTCGGGCGAGCGCCCACGCGCTCGCCGAGCGTGGGTTCGATGTGGCCCTGCTCGCTCGCGGTCGCACCGGCCTGGCGGCCGCCGAGCGTGAGGTGCAGGCCCGCGGTGTGCGGGCATTGGCGATCCCCACGGACGTCGCCGACCCCGACCAGCTGCGCGCCTCCGCGGAGCGGACGGAGCGTGAGCTCGGACCGGTCGAGGTCTGGGTGAACGACGCGATTGTCACGGTCTTCGGCCGGTTCGTCGACATCTCACCGGAGGACTTCCAGCGGGTCACGAACGTCACGTACCTGGGCTCGGTGAACGGGATCCGGGCGGCGCTCGCCCTGATGCGACCGCGGGACCGAGGCGTCATCATCCAGATCGGCTCCGGGATCGCATGGGGCGGGATCCCGCTGCAGTCCGCCTACTCGGGTGCGAAGCACGCGATCGAAGGACTCGTCGAGGCGGTCCGGGAGGAGCTGATCCACGAGCGGTCCGCGATCGAGCTGTGCCTCGTCCAGCTCCCTGCGCTCAACACGCCCCAGTTCGAGTGGGGGAAGCTCCTCATGGACCGGCGTCCGCAGCCCGTGGCCCCGATCCTCCAACCCGAGGTGGCGGCCGAGGCGGTCGCGTGGCTCGCGGAGCATCCGCGCAAGGAGCTCTGGGTCGACCGGTCGACCGTCCGACTCGCGCTCGCCGACCGGATCGCCCCCCGGCTCCTCGACCGAGCCGTCGCCCGCCGCGGCTGGGACGGCCAGCTGACCGATGAGCCGGCGACGCCCGCGCCGGACAACCTGTGGGAGCCTGTCGAGATCGACTTGGGCATCCGCGGCCGGTTCGACCCGGTCGCCAAGGACCGGAGGCTGCAGATGCGGGCCGCGATGCACCGCCGGAAGATCGCGGCGGCGGGCCTCGGCGTCGCGCTGCTGGCGGCGCTCGCGGGGAGGGAGCTATGGTCGCGGAGATCCTGAACTGGCGCGAGGCGGGTCCCGCCTCCGTGGTGGTCGCCGGGCTCGTCGGCGGCTACGTCATGGCCGTGGTCGGGCTGTGGGCCGGGTCCGTGCCGTTCCTCGTCGCGATCGACATCGCGGACTTCGGCCGCCGGTACATGGTCTCGGATCGGCCGAGCGCATGGATCTTCGGTCTCGGCGCGCACCTCGTGAACAGCGTCCTGCTCACGTTCGCGTGGGCCTCGATCGTCGCCCCGAACGTGGACCTTCCGCAGGTCGTCTCGGCCGTCGCCTGGGGGCTGGTGCTCGCGGTGGTGCTGGCGGGCGGGCTGGTCGCGCCGTTCTCCGGACTCGGGTTCCTGGGTCGGAAGACCGGGAGCATGCGCTTCGCGGCGACGGACATCGTCATGCACGCGGCGTGGGGGGTCCTGGTCGGGCTCCTCTACGTGAGATGAGCCCGAGCGTCCGCCATCCGCTCGAGGTCCTGTTCGACGGCGGCGTGGTGCTCGCGTGCGCCCCCGACGGTCAGGTCGAGGCGCACGAGCTCCAGGGGCTGTTCGCGGGCGACACCCGGGTGCTCTCGACCCACCGCCTGGCGATCAACGGGCGTCCGTGGCAGCTGCTCGGCCGCGCGAGGCCGGACACACGGTCGGGCGTCTGGGACTACCAGAACGCGCGGTTCGCCACGCCATCCGGCGAGGTGGCACCGCAGACGCTCCACCTCCGCCTCGAGCGCCGTGTGGACCGCGCGCTGCACGAGCGCCTGATCGTCCGGTCGTTCGCCGACCGCAGGGTGCGGGCGACGCTCTCGCTCCAGGTCGACGCGGACTTCGCGGACCTGTTCGAGGTGAAAGAGCAGCGCCTCCCTCCTCGCCCGTCGGTGAGCCGAAGCGGCGATGCGCGGCGTATCCGCATCGCGTACAAGCGTGGTGGGTTCGAGCGGGGGCTCGACGTCGACGTTCGATCCGACGGCGCCCTGCATCTCGTGGGGACCCGTCTCCTGTTCGACCTCGACCTGGGTCACGGAGAGGCATGGACGTGCGAGCTGACGCTCGAACCGAACGGGACCGGGATCGCTCACATGGCCCACGCGATCGAGCCCCGCGCGCACGATGTCGTGCTCGAGGCGCCGGCGCTCCTGCGCGAGCCGTTGGAGCGCGGCGCGGCCGACCTGCGCTCGCTCCAGATGCGGGATGCGGAGGGCGACGTGTTCCTCGCGGGTGGAGCGCCGTGGTTCCTTACCCTCTTCGGGCGGGACTCGCTCCTGGCGGGGATCATGGGTGCGCTCGCGGGCACGGGGCCGATCGTGGGAGCGCTCGGCGCGGTCGGGCGAACCCAGGCGGCGGAGCGCGACGACTGGAGAGACGCCGAGCCCGGCAAGTTGCTGCACGAGATCCGGGTCGGCGAGCTCGCGAGGAGCGGCGCGATCCCCCATACCCCCTACTACGGCGCGCACGACGTGCCGGCGCTGTACGTGTTGGCCCTCTGGTCCGCGTGGCGGTGGACCGGCGAGGCCGGCCTCCTCGAGACGCACCGACCGACCGCCGAGCGCGCGCTCAGGTGGTGCGACGAGCTCGGAGATCGGGATGGCGACGGGCTCCAGGAGTACGGGACGAGGAGTCGGCGCGGGTACCTGAACCAGGGGTGGAAGGATGCGGGCGATGCGATCGTGACCGAGGACGGTTCGCAGGCCGACCCCCCGATCGCGACCGTCGAGGTCCAGGGGAACCTGTACGCGGCTCGACTCGCGATGGCCGAGATCCTCGAGGCCTCCTCCCGGCCCGAGGACGCCGAGCGGGAGCGTCGGGCCGCCGAGGACTTGCGCCGCATCGTCGAGGAGCGGTTCTGGCTGGAGGACCTCGGCTCGTACGCGATGGCGCTCGACCGGGACAAGCGTCCGTTGCGCTCGATCGGCTCGAACGCGGCACAGCTCCTCTGGTCCGGCCTGCCGGGTCCGGATCGCGCGCGGCTCGTCGCCGAGCGGACGCTGGAGGCCGACATGTTCTCCGGGTGGGGCATCCGGACCCTGTCGGCGGCGCACCCCGCGTACGACCCGCTGTCGTATCAGCGCGGATCGGTCTGGCCGCACGATTCCATGCTCGCGGCGGCCGGGATGGCCCGCTATGGGCTCGACTCGCAGGCCCATACGGTGCTGGGCGCCCTCCTGGACGTCGCGATGGAGTTCGAGGACCGGCGACTCCCCGAGCTGTTCTGCGGGTTCGAGCGTTCGGACGGCCTCGTCCCCTACATCGAGGCGAACGTGCCGCAGGCGTGGGCGGCGGCGGTGCCGGTCCTCGCCGCGCAGCTCCTGCTCGGGCTCGTCCCGGACGCTCCACGAGGCCGATGCTTCGTGGCGCCGTCGCTCCCCGAGCGCCTGCCGGCGCTTCGCGTCCGCGGGGTCCGGGTGGGCGGGCACGAGCTCGACCTCACGATCGCCCGGCGCGGGACCGAGACCCTGATCGACGATGCGGACGCGGACGGCCTGGAGCTGGTGGAGGGTCCGGTCGAAGCGCCACTCTGGGGTCGGATCGGTCCGGATGTCTAGCCGGCGCTCCGAGTCGAGATGCACCCGACACTCGGTTGCCTCGACCGTATGTCACCGCCGGCTGAGTGGCAGGGTTGGAGCGCTATCCGAGAACGGCTCTCGTGGGTCGGCGATCGCCTCAGCCGACGCCGGGCGCCACGACCGGGATGCCCGCGGCAGCCGCCGCCTCCGCCAGGTGTTGGTCGTACGCCACGAGCCCTGCGATGTCATCGCCCAGGCTGTGGGCCGTGGCGATGTGGATGGCGTCGAGCGTCCGAAGGCCGACCGGCTCGAGATCTGCCGCCGCCTGAAGGATGCCCTCGTCGATGGGGACGAAGGCGATGCCTTCGAGCACCTCCGACGCTCGGTCGATCGGACCTCGCGCGCGTCGCACCGCTCGGATCACCTCGGTCCACGCGAGCGCGCTCGAGATCACCGCCGGGTCGGCGCGCACGACCTCGACGAGGTCCGGTGTCTCTCGCTCGCGGGCGACGAGCTTCACGATCGCGGACGAGTCGAGGTAGAGCATGGCTAGAGGCGCTCGGCGCGTTCCTCGAGCAGGGCGTCGCTCGTGCGGGTCGAAGATCGGCCCTTGGGAGGGAGCAACTCGAGCAGGTCCCTGCGGGGTTGGGTCACTCGGCCAGCCGCGACCAACCGAGCGAGGGGGCTCTCCGGTTCGCCGAGTGGCCCGAGGACCGCCACCGGGCATGAGCGAGGACAAAGCACCCCCAGAAGGGTTCGATGCTTGGCTAAGGCGAAACCATGTCAGCGACAAGAGCCGAGCGGTGCTGGTCAAGACCTACTCCGACCTCCGGGACTTGATAGATCAGGGCAAGGACCACATCTGGGGATACGTCGCGCGCAACCTCGCCCGCCCTATCTGGCTTGCGTCGCCAAGTCAGAAGGCCGATGTCATCGTAGGGAATCCTCCGTGGCTTGCGAACAGACATATGGCGCCCGTCATGCAAGACAAGTTCCGCGAGGAAGCATCACGGCTTGGAGTCGCCACGGGAAAGGCCGCCGCACGAGACCTGTCCGGCTACTTCTTCGCCCGCTGCGTCGAACTGTATCTCCGCGATGGAGGGAAGATTGCCTTCGTCTTGCCGTACGCGGCGATGAGTCGTTCCCAGTTTCGTGGACTGCGAACTGGTGACTTCGGCAGCCGTCAAAGTCGTCTCCCCGGAGCAGGAAGCGTTGGCAGTGCACTACGATTTGCTCAGGTAACGTTCACGGATGCCTGGACGTTTGACAACACCGTGCGACCGCTATTCAACGTTCCCTCATGCGTGCTCTTCGCAACGGAAGGAGCGCCGGCTCCATTGCCGCCGATGATCACTTCGTTCCACGGTCTGCTTCCTAGAAGGGACGCGACGTATCGAGAAGCCGCTTCCGTGCTGTCAAGCGATCGCGTGCCATGGCCCAAGGTGCAGGATGGTGATACATCGACGGCGTCCGGATACAGAATGCTGTTCAAGCAGGGAGCACCCCTCGTCCCAAGAATGCTTGTGCTCGTCGAGCGCGTGTCAGCCGGTGCGCTGGGGTCCGACCCAGAAGCCCCGGTCGTAGCGAGCAGGCGCTCCCCCCAAGAGGATCGAGTGTGGAAGGGAATCGACTCCCTCGAGGGATCTGTTGAGCGAGATTTCCTCCGGCCCGCCTATCTGAGCCGATGCATCCTTCCATTCCGAACATTGGCACCGGAACTCGCCATCGTGCCCTTTGACTCCGCGACGAGCGATCTCCTGGGGGCGACCGAGGCTTCGCGTCGCGGCTTCGCTGGGCTGGCCGATTGGCTCGCGCGTGCCGAGGAACTCTGGACTCAGCATGGTCAGGAGGATGTCAAGCTAACGGATGCCCTTGACTTCTTTGGAAGCCTCACAGGGCAGCTATCGACTTCGCATCCCGTACGCGTCGTGTATCCAGAGGCGGGGTCTCAGCCAGCCGCCGCCATCGTGCGTGACCCGGGCGCAATCATCGATCACGATCTGTACTGGCATTCCGTTTCCGCCGACGAGGCGTACTACCTCGCTGCGGTACTGAACAGCGAGGAACTCCGCTCACAGATCGCGGAAGGTCAGAGCTTGGGACTCTTCGGTCGTAGGCACTTCTCGAAGGTCGTGTTCGATGTCCCCATTCCGAAGTTCGACTCGAACAACACCCTCCATGCGCAATTGAGCGCGGCAGGGCGAAGAGCCGAGGCGCAGGCCTCGTCAGCGGATGTCGCCAACACCTACTTCGTAAACGCGCGAAAGGTCGTGCGAGGCCTGCTGAAGTCGAGCGGCACCATGCAGCGGATCGATGCGCTGGTGGCACAGCTGATTCCGCGATCGATCACGTTGGCAGCAGGAACGAGAGCCGCTACAAGCACGCAGGCCACGTCCTGAACCTCAGGAACGTTCTTGCCTAACCCGTGCAGCAACAAGCGCGAGCGCTTCCCACGGCTAACATGCTCGCCCAGGCACCTAGCTGGAGGACCTCCGGCCGCCTGTGAGGCTGACGAACACCATGCGCCAGAGGAGCAGGGAGATCGCAGCGAACCACGCGGAGCCCGCCAGCCCCCAGTACCCCCATCCCTCGGTGATGATCCCCCAGACCGCGACCACCAGGGTCGTGAGCCCGAACGCAGTCGTTTACAGGGCGACGAGAGAGCCGAAGGTCAGGGCCAACCACGAAGGTCGGTACGTCCTGCTGAATAGCAGCTGCTCCCGGCCGACCGTGCGCCCCGTCGAATCCGACTTCGGGTCCATCGCGTGAAGCATCGCACTATCCGGCGTCCCAGCGGAGCCCGCTATCCCGAAGACAACGATTCCTCGGAACGGCCGAGAGACCGCTTGCTTCCCTCTCGGGCCTCCCGGGGGGTACGGGCGCCCAACGAGCATCTGTCCGTCGGGGAGCCAGTTCGCGGCCTAGCCGCTCCCGCCACCACCGCGCCCCACGACCTCGCGGTTCCCGTCCAGATCGACGGCCACGACATCGTTCGTTCCCCAGTCCGAGAACCACAGGCGGCCGTCGTGCCACCGCGGCGACTCGCCCATCCCGAGACCGCTCAGCAGGACCCGTATCTGCCGACCGGACGACGCGTGCGGCATCGGAGCCTCCTTGCTCGGCCGTCCCAGATCCGACCGCCCCCGCGACCGGAACTCATCGCAGGGGTCCTGCCGTTGCGTTGCTATGGTGTCATGCCGTGGCCACCGCGGCTCCTCTGCGGCACGTGTCGAAGCCGCCGGCGATCACCGACCGGTTCGTCCCCAGCCTGGGCAACCCCGGCTTCCCCATGGCTCCGGTTCGCCCCTCGCGGGAGCACGGCCCGTGACCAGGTACGTGGCGCTGCTGCGCGGGATCAACGTCGGCGGCAAGAACCCGATCAGGATGGCCGACCTGAAGGCGTGCTTCGAGCGGAACGGCTTCGAGGACGTGGCCACGTACATCCAGAGCGGCAACGTCGTGTTCGCCACCGACGGCGGGAGCCAGGGCGCGCTGACCGATCGCATCGAGCGGATGCTGGCCGACGCCTTCGACTTCGACGCGAGCGTCGTCGTCCGCAGTCAGCGACAGATGCGAGCCATCGTCGATCGCGCACCCGAAGGGTTCGGGGCCGACCCGGCCGGCTACCGGTACGACGTCGTCTTCCTCAAGCCGCCGCTGACGGCGAGACAGGCGATGAGGAGCGTCCCCACGAGGGATGGCGTGGATCGCGCGTGGGCGGGGAGCGGGGTCGTCTACTTCTCCAGACTCACGAGCCGGGCCGCGCAGAGCCGGCTCAGCCGCATCGTGTCGATGCCGATCTACCAGAGCATGACCATCCGGAACTGGAACACCACCACGACGTTGCTCCGGATGCTCTCGCCACGGCCGCGATCCGCCGAACCGGATGACGCCGCTCAACAGCCGTGAGCAGAGAGACATGAGACCACGCGACATCGGACGGATCGTCGTCGGGGCGGCGTTGTTCGAGGTCAGCCGCCGCCTCGCCCGACGGCCGAAGGTCGGCCGGGTGGAGGAGGACGTGTTCCGAGCTGCGAACGGCGCGAGCGACCGGATCCGCATACCGGTACGCGCCGTCATGCAGGCGGGCACCTTCGCGACGGTACCGCTCGCCGCGGGCGCGGCGCTCGCCCTCGGTCGACGGGATCTCGCGGAACGGCTGGCGATCGGGGGCGTGGGAGCGTGGTTCCTCGCCCGGCGCGTGAAGCCCCTCGCGGGACGCCCGCGGCCGGATCTCGTCCTCGAGGATGTCCGGATCCGAGAGGGGATCGAGGGGAACCTCGGCTGGGTGTCGGGTCACGCCGCGGTCTCGACCACGCTCGCGAGCCTCGTCGCCCCCGAGGTAGCGGGCCCGGTCCGACTGGTCCTGGGGGGCATCGTCGCGACCACGGGCTTCGGGCGGATGTACGTCGGCGCGCACCTCCCGCTCGACATCGTCGGCGGCGTGGGGCTGGGCATGATCGTCTCGGGAATCTGCCGCGGCAGGTGACGGTGTCTGTCGCGCGTCCAGGCCGACGGTAGGCTCGTCCGCCGGGCGCCGAGTCGGGTCAGCGGCGTCCGGTGAGTCGCACGGACGCGCCCGCGCCGAGCCCGCCGATCGAGGATGCCATCGCGCGAGCCACCGCGTCAGTCCCCGTCGGGGCCGCGCTCCATGCCCCCTGAAGCCACCGGTCCTCGAAGGCGCCCTCGGGCGGCCGGGGCGGGAACAGGCTCGAGACGACGCGCGGGACCGTACGGCGGAGCCGCGATGCGGTGTCGAGCAGCAGGAGCACCTGCCCCGCCTGCATCAGCGGGCCCCACAGGAGCAGGACGTCCTCGCTCACGTCGGCGATCACATCGTCCGGGAGCGAGAGCACGGCCTGCATCATCCGCTGATCCAGGAAGGCGATCGCGAACCTCGGGTCCGGGGTCTCGACACGGAAGCGGCGGTCGAACGCCCCCAGCTCCAACCGGACCTCGGCTCCGACCGGCGCCATCGTCGTGCCCGTGAGCAGGCTCCGAGGCAGCACCCGAAGCCGCGGGCACGTGGACGGGAGCGGCACCACCGCGCACGTCAGCCGGCGCCGAGTCCAGGTGGTGGGCTGCTCGGCGTCGTCCTCGTACCAGTAGTCGAAGGCGTAGACGTCGTCACCCTCGCGCGGGTCCCAGACGACGTTCTCCGTGCCGGAAACGGCCATGCCGAACATCGGGAAGGGCAGCCACGCGGTGTCCCCCCGGAGGTCGAGCGGCGCGAACCCGAGCCCCGCGCGCCGACACAGGAGCATGATTTCGCGCTGCCGAGCGCCGTGCCGGCGTCGGCGCCACCAGAGGGCCGCGACCGCGGTCACCGGAACGAGCAGCAGGAACCATCCCACGAGGTCAACGTCGGCTGTCGAGCCGGGCACCTTGAATGGCGCCGAGGCGCCTCGACGCTCAGGCCGACGGATCGGCGACCTGGCCGAGGAACAGCGGGACGCGTTCCTGCGTGTCGAGGATCACGAACGCGAACGGGTGATCGGCGTGGATCACCGCGTCCGGCGGCGGCGGGCCCGACGTCGCGAACGCCAGCCCGGTGACCGCGGCGGCCTCCGTCCCCCACTCGTCGACCGTGATGGTCGCGCGGTGGATCGCGTCGCCGATCCAGAGAGGGGTCTCGCTGATGCCGGAGAAGTCCGCCGCAGCCGCGTCGAACGGCGCCCGCATCCCGAGCGCCCGCAGGACCGGGATGAGCGGCACGTCGGTGTCGAAGTCCCACCGCGGCAGGTGCAGCTCGACCGTCCCCTCCCGCAGCGCGTCGCCGACGACCCCGAGCACGTCCGGTGTGAGGACGTCGCCAGGCCCCCGGCCGTCCGTCGGGACGAGCACCCACATCGCCAGGCGGCCGCCCACGTACGGCAGCTCGACGGCCTGCCACCCCTCGCCCTCCGCGTAACGGATCGTGCCGAGCTGCCGCATCGTCGGCACGACGATCTCGGTGCCGTCCGCGAGGGTGAACGGCAGGTCGACGGTCGGGTCCTTCGCGAACGGCGTCGCCCAATCGGCCTTGAGGTAGACCGCGTTCGCGAGCACCAGCTTCGTGTCGGGTGGGAGGGAGTCGAAGAGCCGGTCGATCCTCCCTCGGGTGCGCTCGGTCACCCAATCGTCGATGATCCGCGTCGCGCGGTCGGTGCCGAAGTCCACGGGGACCACGCCGGCCCCGTACTGCTCGCCGAGCGTCGTCAGGAACCGCTCGAGGATCGGGAAGCCGACCTGGGGGAAGACACCGTTCGCGATCTCGAGCGCGGGTGGCGACTCCTGCCCCGGTTCGCGCTTCGCCTCGGGGTCGGGGCTCCTGAGCTCCTCGGGCGCGGCCTCCGAGAGGGCACGGTCGAGCGCGTTGAACGACACGTGCGTCGTCTGGGCGTCGGTGGGGAAGTGCAGAACCCCGTCGATCTCCTCGGCGGTCGTGCCCGCTGCGCCGGCGCGCGCCATCCCGAAGACCAACGAGATGCTCGTCGGCGACAGGACGACGTTCGCGCCCGGCTCCGCCACCTGGTCGAAGAGCTCGACCCCGAACCGCGTCATCCCGTCGACCAACGCGTCGAGGTCCGCGCCCTCGATCTCGGCCCGGGCGACGTCGACGGTGAGCAGCTCCCCCTCGGTCCCCTCGAGCGTCCGACCCGCCGGCTCGCCCGGCGTCGGCGTCGATGTCGACGAGCTCGTGCAGGAGGCCAAGAGCAGGAGGAACGCGCCGATGCCGATGACGAGCCGCTTCACCGCGGGCCTCCGGACCAGGGCGCGGACGGACGCCGCGTCTCCCATCCACCATATGCCGCTCGCGTGGCCCGCCGTGACGGCCTGGGTGGCGTTAGACCCAGATGAGCGCGACCGACGCGACGAGCAGCACGGCGAGCGCGAAGACCCAGGCCTTCGGGTTCACCCACTGGACCGCCCCACCGGTACGTCGTGGGCCGCAGGATCGAGGCCGCCTCCCGTCACCGCCTGCTCGAGGGCGAGTCGGTCGCCCGGGTCGCGACGGGCGTCGGCTTCCACGACCAGCGCACCTCACGCGGCACTTCAAGCGCCACGTGGGAACGACGCCGTCGCGCTACGCGCGCGCCGGGAGGCCGGTCAAGATCCCTCGACTGCCTGCCTGAGGCTC
>Ga0105100_10000412_pt1 | contig 25449 bp, 17 predicted proteins | sample PPLLak12cMay2015_2_FD_87033 | JGI IMG/M metagenome (GOLD analysis project Ga0105100, IMG submission 87033) | Freshwater sediment microbial communities from Prairie Pothole Lake near Jamestown, North Dakota, USA - PPLs Lake P8 Core (1) Depth... | ecosystem: Environmental > Aquatic > Freshwater >...
CCACTGCGTCGGCAGTTTCTGGCCTGCTGCCTCGCCCAGTTTTTCCTTGCGTTTTTTGAGCCCCGGGCGGGCAAACTCCATGTGGCCTTCCTTCAGGGTCCGTCCGTTGATGATCGCTTCGCTGCGCAGGCGTTTGCCGGCGGTGCGCTCCAGCTGGCGCCCCAGCCAGAGGATGCGATCCACGTCGTAGCCGTGTTCGATGCCCATTTCGTCGATCTGCACCAGGGTGTCTTCCAGGCACACCAGGCCGACGTAGCGGGGGTCCTTGTAGTAGTAATCGCCGGTCCCCGGCACCGGGCAGTCGTCCAGGAAGTTGGCCGGCTGTCCGCCCAGACCGCCCAAAGTGGCCTCGAATTGGGTGATCCCGGCCTGCAGCGCGGCCAGCACCGAAGCGGAGGCGACGCGCTTGGTTTCATGGAAGTGGGCGAGGTGCAGAGCGGGGTTGGGGATTTCGTCCAGGATCATGGAGAAGTAGCGGTAGACCTGCGCCGCAGAGGCGCTGCCGTCGTGATCGGCGTGCTCCACGTCGTGGGCCCCGATCTCCAGCCAGCGCTTGGTGAATTCCACCGCGTCGCGCATGTCGGTGGCCCCGCCGATGGGGCTGCCCCAGATGGTGGAGACCGTGCCGCACATTATCATGCCGGCGTCGTTGCACTTTTTGATGCAGCGCTCGCACTCGGCCCAGTAATCCGGCAGGGTGGTGCCGGAGTTGGCGAAGTGGTGCTCCTCCTCGGTGGAGACCATCATCAGCAGGCGGTCGGGGCCGATGCCCTTCTCGCGCAGGGCGATGGCGCGGTCCACGGCGCCCTCGCGGATGGTGATGGTCGTGAATACCAGGTCATCGTAGTTGACGCCCCTTTGGGCGCAGCGTTTTTTGAAGCGGTCGCTGCGCAGATGGGTGAGCAGCTCCTCGGCGTCGGCGAACTGGGGCATCAGGTGGGGGTTGCCGAGGTTGGTGACCTCGATGTTGCGGCAACCGGCAAAAATCAGCTCCTCCAGGTAAAAGATTTTGGCGCGGGTGGAGACGAACTTTTCGAGATGCTGAAACCCATCTCGGACCGTAATGTCGCCGATGGTGACCTTGCGCGGCATGCGGGGGAAAATTTTCCAATAATCGTACTCGGTCATCTTCTGCTCCTTTCCTCAATTATCGTCCGGGGAATGCCCCGTGGCGGGGGCAACACCCGCCCACAGCGGGCGAGGTCGCCTCTTATACCGGGCCGCGGCCGCGGCCGAAAAAGGGCCGGGCCGCGGCGGCCGGGTTAAAACCTCAGGTTGCCGAAAGCCGGGTCGCCGATCGGTTTCAGTAGGCTGACCTCAAAAGCCATGGCCAGCCAGTCGCGGATTTCGCTGAATTTGAGAACCCGGTCGTTCAGCAGGCGGGCCCCGCAGTAGAAGGGATGGGCCTCGCCGTCGTACTTGTCGATCATTTTCTGGCGGAAGGCCTCCTTTTCGGCATCGCCCATGGGGCTGCCCTGGGCCTCGCGCTTGCGCTCCTCGATGGAGAGCAGCACGCCGGCGGCGCTGCGGCCGCTCATCACCGATGTGCGCGCCCGCATGGTGGAAAACAGGAAGTGGGGCCGATAGGCCCGGCCGCACATGCCGTAGTTGGCCGCACCGTTGTCGGGTCCGATCACCAGCTGGATGCGCGGCACCTGGGCGCAGGAGACCGTTCGGACCATGTCGGCGCCGTATTTGCCGATGCCCATGTGCTCGGAATCCGACCCCACCATGTAGCCCGGGGAGTTCTGAACGAACAGCAGGGGGGTCTTTTCCTGGCTGCAGCGGATGATCCATTCGGTGGCCTTGCGGGCGGCCTCGAAGAAGATGATGCCCACGCCGTTTGAGGCGATCACGCCCACCGGCAGACCCTTGATCCGGATTTTGCCGGTGATGATGTTGTCGCCGCGGCCCGGGGCGTAGTTGCGCTTGTATTCGTTGAAGACGCTGTCGTCGGCGATCGCCGCCAGGAAGGCCCGGCCGTCGATCCCCTGGTGGATGCCGGCCGGCAGCAGGTCGTAGACGCTGTCGGGGGCCACCTGCGGCGGGGATTCGGCGTAACGGTGGAGGTGGATGGTCTGCGGCCGCTCCAGCGAGAGGATCTCGCGAACGGCGTTGATGGCCTCGCCCTGGTCGGCGCAGAAATGGTCGGCGCCGCCGGATACCTGGGTGTGGATCCGGGCGCCCCCGAGGTCCTCGGCCGAAATCACCTCGCCGGTGGCCATTTTGACCAGCGGCGGGCCGCCCAGAAAAGAGTAGGCCAGCTTGTCGATCATCACCGACTGGCAGGCCATGAAAACGATGTAGGCCCCACCGGCGGTGTTGCCGCCGGTGCTGAGCGTGACCTGCTTGAGACCCATGGCGGACATGCGCGCCATGTTGTAGAACATCGAGCCGAACTGCTGGTCATCGGGGAAGACGTCGGCCTGCATGGGCAGGAAGGCCCCGCCCGAGTCGGCGATATAGACGCAGTTGAGGCCGCAGCGTTCGGCGATGGCCTGGGCGCGCATGTGCTTTTTGAGGGTGATCGGGAAGTAGGTGCCGGCCTTGACCCGCGGGTCGTTGCCGATGATCATGGTCCAGTTGTTGTGGATTTTGCCGATGCCCGTGACCACCCCGCCGCAGGGAATATCATCGATACCGCCGGGGTAGTCCACCCCGAAGCCGGCGAGGCGGCTGAGTTCGAAGAACTGGGTGCCGGGGTCGATCAGGTACTGGATCAGTTCCCGAACGGGGCGCTTGCCCTGCTTGGCCAGCCGCTGAACCGCTTTCTCGCCCCCCGGCCATACGGCCTGGTAAACCCGTTCGTCCAGTTTTCGTTCTTCATTTTCCCAGAATTCTCGGTTCTCTGTCATTTCCCATCCTCTTTCAGGGTGTTTGCAAAAAGCGGCGCGTGCACCGTGTGCCGGGCCGAAAAGAACTGCCCGCAGCCGGGTGGGTGTCCCCGGCGGTGGTTCGACCCCGACCGGCAGCGGGCGCTTCGTGTGTAAAAGCGGCGGCGGGTGTCACTCCCCGCGGTAGACCGGTTTGCGCTTCTCGCGAAAAGCCGCCAGGCCCTCCAGCCGGTCCTTGGTGGGGATGGTGACCCAATAGGCGTTGGACTCGATCGCCAGGCCGGAGTTGAGGTCGGTTTCGATGCCGTAGTTGATGGCGTATTTGGCCTGCTCGATGGCAATCGGGCCGGTTTCGCAGATCATCGCGGCCATCTCGCGGCAGGCGCCGATCAGGACCTCCGGTGGGCACACCTGGTTGACCAACCCGATGGCGAGCGCCTCCTGGGCGTCGACCCGGCGGCCGGTGAAAATCAACTCCTTGGCCTTGCCCCGGCCCACCAGGCGCGGCAGGCGCTGGGTGCCGCCGGCGCCCGGAATGATGGCCAGGCGGGTTTCGGTGAGGCCCATTGAGGCGTTTTCGGCCGCGATGCGGATGTCGCAGGCCAGGGCTAGTTCGGTGCCGCCGCCCAGGGCGACGCCGTTGACCGCGGCGATCACCGGTTTGCTCAACTGTTCGATGGCGGTAAACAGGTTGCGGATGGTGAAAATGAATTCCTTCACCTGGACGGGGGTCAGGGTCGCCCGCTCCTTGAGATCCGCGCCGGCGCAGAAGGCCCGGTCGCCGGCGCCGGTGATGATGACCACCCGCACGGCCGGGTTGAAGCGCAGCTTTTCGATGGCGTCGCGCAGGGCGCGCAGCATTTCGAAGTTAAACGAATTCATGATCTTTGGCCGGTTCAGGGTGAGCAGGGCAACGCCCTCGGACTCCTCGGCCAGCAACAGCATTTCGCTCATTCTCTCCTCCGGTGCAAATTCGGGAATACGCGGCGTGGCGGTCGTTCAGCGTCGTTCGCCATGCCGCGTATCGGGCCGACTGAAACTGCCGTCAGGCGGTTTCCACCACCGCATCCTCGCGACCCAGTTTCTGGGTGGCCAGTTCGCGCAGTTTGTACTTCTGGATCTTGCCGCTGGCGGTGGTGGGATATTCATCGACAAACATGAAGAAGGCCGGGATCTTGTGGAACGCGATGCGCTCCTTGCAGAAGGTCCGCAGCTCTTCATCGGTGGCCGTCTCGTTGGGTTTCAGCTGGATATAGGCCACCACTTCCTCGCCATATTTGAGGCTCGGCACCCCGACGACCTGCACATCCTTGACCTTGGGGTGGGTGTAGAGGAACTCTTCGATTTCGCGTGGGTAGACGTTCTCGCCGCCGCGGATGATCATGTCCTTGATCCGGCCGGTGATCTTGCAGTAGCCGTTTTCGTCCATCACCGCCAGGTCGCCGGTGTGCAGCCACTTGTCGCTGTCGATGGCGTCGCGGGTGGCCTCCGGATTTTTGTAGTAGCCCTTCATGACATGGTAGCCGCGGGTGCACAGTTCGCCCTGAACGCCGCGCGGGACCTCGTTGCCGGTGACCGGGTCGACGATCTTGACCTCGACGTTGGGAAGCGCCCGGCCGACCGTGCTGACCCTGAGCTCGAGGGAATCCTCGGGGCGGGTCTGGGTGATGACCGGAGAGGATTCGGTCTGGCCGTAGGCGATGGTCATTTCCTTGGCGCCCATGACGCTGACGACCTTTTTCATGACCTCGATCGGGCAGGGCGAGCCCGCCATGATGCCCGTGCGCAATCTGGAGGTATCGTAGGATTTTTTCGTCATTTCTTCAAGTTCGGCGATGAACATCGTGGGCACCCCGTGGAGCGCCGTGCACTTGGAGGCCTGCACGGTTTCGAGCACCGCGTCGGCCTTGAAGGCCACCACCGGCGACATGGCCGAGGCCGAGACGACGCACGAGAGGGTCCCCAGCACGCAGCCGAAGCAGTGGAAGAAGGGCACCGGAATGCAGAGGTTGTCCTTGCTCGAAAGGTTCATGCAGGCCGCGATGCTCTTGGCATTGCCGATGATGTTGGTGTGGGTCAGCATCACCCCCTTGGGAAAACCGGTGGTGCCCGAGGTGTACTGCATGTTGATGACCTCGTAGGGGTCAAGCGAGTCCTGGCGGGCCTTGAGCTCGGCGTCGGTGACTTTCTTGCCGAGGGCCATGACATCGTCCCAGTTGAACATCCCGGGCAACTTTTCCTTGCCCAGGTAAACGACGTTTTTGAGCTCCGGCAGTTTGGCGCATTTGAGCTTGCCGGGCTCGCTGTCCTTGAGTTCCGGGCAGACATCATAGACTACCTTGATGTATTCGTCCGGCTCGCGCACGCCGCCGATCAGAATCAGGGTCTGGGAATCGGACTGCTTCATCAGGTATTCCAGCTCAAAGGAGCGGTAGGCCGTGTTGACGGTCACCATGATGGCGCCGATCTTGGGGGTGCCGAACTGGGTGTAGAGCCATTCCGGGACGTTGTTGGCCCAGATGGCGATTTTGTCGCCCTTGTTTACCCCGAGGGCCATAAACCCCTTGGCGACCTGGTTGCACACATCGCGGAATTCGCGGTAAGTGTAGTCGATGCCCAGCTTGTGGTAAAATAATGCCTTGCTGTCGCCGAACTGCTCGGCGACCAGATCCACCAACTGACCCATCGTCGTTTTTCCCACTTCAAACTTTGGTAGCTGCATCCTGTTTCTCCATTGGTTATTGGGCTTAAAGTTTTGTCCTGGCGAGCGGGCCGCGGGCAGAACCTCTGCCGCTGGGCGGTCCGTCGCCGTCTGTGCCGCGGCGTTGGGCTGCCGCGCCGGTCAGCAGCCGATATACCGGGAGATCACCAGGCGCTGGATCTCGGAGGTCCCTTCGCCGATGTCGAGGAGCTTATGATCCCGGTAAAAGCGTTCCACGCCGTAGTCTTTCATCAGGCCGTAGCCGCCGTGAATCTGAACGGCGTGGTCGGCCACGCGTCCCATCAGCTCCGAGCAGTAGAGCTTGCCCATGGCGGCCTCCTTGGCAAACGGTTTTTTCTTGTCCCGCAGCCAGCAGGCTTTGTAGAGCAGGTTGCGGGCGCACTCGATCTCCATGGCGCAATCAGCCAGTTTGAAGGCGATCGCCTGGAACTTGGCGATCGGCTGGCCGAACTGCCGGCGCTCCCGGGCATACTTGAGGGCCATCTCAAAGGCTCCCTGGGCGCCGCCCAGGCCCATGGCACCGATCGAGAGCCGGCCGCCGTCCAAGGTCTGCAGCATCTGGTGAAACCCGTCGCCGGGCTTGCCGAGGATGTTGGCCTCCGGCACCCGCACGTCGTCGAAGTAAAGCTCGGCGGTGTTGGAGGCGCGCCACATCATCTTGCCGTGCATGGCGTTGGCCTTGAAGCCGCGCATGCCCTTTTCGACGATAAAGCAGGTGTATTCGGGCTTGCCGTTGGCGCGCGTGCCGGTGATGGCCTGCACGGTGACGCCCAGGGTCATATCGCAGGCCGCATTGGTGATGAAGATCTTCGATCCGTTGATGACCCACTCGTTGCCGTCCTTGACCGCGGTGGTTTTGCTGCCGCCTGCATCCGAGCCGGCGGTGGGTTCGGTCAGGCCGAAGCCCCACAGGGCCTCACCGCGGCACAGCGGCGGCAAGTACTTGCGCTTCTGCTCCTCGGTGCCGAAATAGTTCAGCGGGCCGATGCCCAGCGAGTTTCCGGCCGCCACCGTGGCTGCCTGGGAGCCGTCCACGCGGGCCAGCTCCTCGACGGCGATGATGTAGGAGATGTAGTCCATCTCCTGGCCGTCGTACTTTTCGGAAACAAACATGCCGAACAGGCCGATCTCCCCCATCTTGCGGGTCAGCTCGTTGGAGAAGGTCTCGGTCTCGTCCAGTTCGGCCGCCAGGGGTGCGATTTCGCTCTGGGCGAAATTGCGGACCTCCTTGCGGATCATTTCCTGTTCTTTGGTCAGTTCAAAGTCCAATCCTGCCTCCTTTCCACACACGCCTTGCCGCTGCTTTGCCGCGGGCACAGCGCCGCGGCCTGTCAGTGGGCCTGCCCTGCTGCGGGAAGGCGATACGGGTTTAATTGCCGCGGCACCGCGATGGTGGCGGTTGTTTTGCGGGCCGGCGGCAAACAGGCCGCCGGCCCGCAAAACGGTTTTTCAGTCTTTAGAGATCGGGTCTGATATCCAGTGAGTATTTCTTGATGACCTCATCGCTGTTCGGCTTCGTCATCAGGCTGATGATGATGAAGAAGATGAAGCCGACGAAGACCCAGTAAACCTGGTGCGGGGTGCTGATTTTGTTGGCGGGGTCACTGAGGAAGAACCAGTGAGCGCTTTTGAGGACTCGGTTGGCATACATCCAGCTGCCGGTCGAAAGAATCGTCATGACGATGATGTTGATATAGGCGGCGGCCGTGGTCGCCCGGGTCCACCAGATCCCCAGGATCATCGGGGGGCCGACCGAGCACAGGATCACGACGAACGCGGCTCCCGAGATGTCCAGAACCAGTGCCGGCGGGTTGAAGGACAGGAGCATGCAGATCACCAGGACCACGGTGGTCATGACGCGGGTCACCATAACCGGTTTTTCCTCGGGCAGGGTGCTGCCGAAGACCTTGCCCATCCAATCTCGGCCCAGCAGGATGTTGAGCACCATGGTCCAGCCGGCTGCGGTGGCCATGGCGATCGCCAATCCACCGGCGGCCACGACGGACAGCAGGAAGGGGCTGTTGAGGGCTTCCATCGCCGCGATCATGGAGTAGTCCGTGACCGACGCGCCGGCAACCCCGTAGGCGGTTTGCATGTGCTTGAAAACATCCATGGCATTGGTGATGCCCTCGGTCTGCATCAGCGGGTGCAGCTGCTCGACCAGGACCCGGGCGCCGGTGCCGATGATGACCAGGCCGCAGTACATCAGGCCGCCAATGATCACCGCCCAGAAGACGCTGCGGCGGGCGGACTTGATGTCCTGGCTGGTGAAAAAGCGCACCACCGTGTAAGGCATGGCCGCAAAGCCGAAGTGCCACACGAAAAAGAAGCCCACCACCCCGGTCCAGCTGGCCATTATGGCGTGGGAGGGGGCAGCGGACACATACGGCATGTTAAAGAAGTTGGGGCTCACCGACATGGCCGCATCGGTCAGGCCGTTGAGGCCGCCGTAGTGGGCGATCACGTAGCCTGCGGCCATAAGCGAGGCCACGGTCATGGCAATGCCCTGGAAGGCGGTCGAGAAGGTCGTGGCCACCATGCCGCCGTAGTAAATGTAGAGAAAAATCACGACCGAGGCCAGAATCACCGAAAAGGTGAAGTTGAGCTTTAAAATGGCCAGGAGGAAGAGCGCCGTGCCGACGATGGAGAGGATCACGTAGGCGAGCCCGCCGATCAGGGTGGGAATGCCCGCCACCAGGCGCATCCACTTGGTGTCGTAGCGGTCGGCGTAGTAGTCGGTGAACGAGGTCGGGGCGTATTTGCGCATGGGCGCGGCGGTCAGCAGGGTCGCGATGGGCATGCCGCCGATGATGCCGACCAGGGCCCACCAGAAGGGGTAGCCCAAGATGAAGATGAATGCCGGCAGCCCCAGGAAGCTGGCCGGGCTGAAGTAGGTTGCGGCAAGCGCGCTGCCGTTGACGAACGCCCCGACCTTGCGGCCGGCGACATAGTAGTCCGAGGCGTTCAGCGAGGCCTTGCGCGAAGACCAGCCGATCCAGAAAATAACCGCGAAATACAAGACAGAACCCAGTATGACGATTGGATTGACTCCCATTGGATCTCCTCCTTACGCTTATGCTTTGGTTTTGGCCTTCAGCTCTTCTCTTTTCTCTTCAGACCAATAAAAAAGAAACGACACAAAGACGTTGATCAGAAAGAGCCCGATCATCCAGTTGTAAATGTAGCAGGCGGGAACGCCCAGAAAGCGCTTCAGCGGAAATCCGGGAATCGTCATTTCGAGGAACATGAAGAAAAAACACCAGCCATACATGATGGCCATGCCGATCCAGAAAATCTTGGGCATACCTTTAAACATGATAACCTCCCCCTATTGTGGTGAGTGTCGGTTGGCGGCGAGCGGCCCGGTGCTTTGGCCGCTCCCCGTCGGTTTGGGTTTTAGCCGCGCCGTCTTGGCACCCCGCAAGACCATCGCGGTCGGAAATCTCCCTGTCGACCGGGTGCGGCCCGGTCTGATTCTCAACCTTTGCCCCATTCTGCATTGCGCAGTTCCACGCGGCGGATTTTACCGCTCACGGTTTTTGGCAGGGCCTCTACAAATTCGATTTTGCGCGGGTACTTGTAGGGTGCGGTAACCTTCTTGACATGATCCTGCAGCTCCTTGGCCAGCTCATCGCCGGGCGTCCAGCCCGGCGCCAGGACGACAAGCGCTTTGACCACCTCCCCGCGGGTCGCATCCGGGCTGGAAACCACCGCCGACTCGGCCACCGCCGGGTGTTCGATCAGGGCGCTTTCCACCTCGAAGGGCCCAATGCGGTAGCCGGAGGTCAGGATCACGTCGTCACTGCGGCCGACGAACCAGAAGTAGCCGTCTTCGTCCACGTAGGCCCGGTCGCCGGTAAGATACCAGTCGCCTTTGAAGACCGCAGCCGTGCGATCCGGCTCTTTCCAGTATTCCTTGAAAAGCCCCACCGGGCGCACCGGTTTGACCCGGACCGCGATCTCGCCTTCGGTATTGGGGGGCAGCACCTCGCCGTGGTCGCCGATGACCCTCAGGTCGATGCCCGGCGCCGGTTTCCCCATGGAACCGAAACGCGGCGCGATGCACGGAAAACTCCCGGCCAGCAGCACCGTTTCGGTCTGGCCGTAGCCGTCGCGGATGGTGGTGCCGGTGGCGCGTTTCCAGACCTCGATGATCTCGGCGCCCAGCGGTTCGCCTGCGCCCACGCAGTGCCGCAGCGCGGGGAACTTGTACGCCCTGAGGTCCTGAAGGATCAGCATGCGGTAGATGGTCGGGGCGCCGCACATCGTGGTGATGGGGTAGCGCTCCAGGAGGTCAAGGGTCTTGACCGGGTCGAAGCGGTCGGTGTGGTGGATGAACTGCGCCGCGCCGCAGTTCCAGGGACCAAAATAGCTGCTCCAGGCCGCCTTGGCCCAGCCGGTGTCGCTGACATTCCAGTGCAGGTCCTCCGGCCGCAGGTCCAGCCAGAAGCGCCCGGTGATTTGGTGGCCGATGGGGTAGGAAGCGTGGGTGTGGAGGGCCATTTTGGGGAACCCGACGGTGCCGGAGGTGAAGTAAACCAGGCAGTTGTCGGTGCTGCGGGTCTTGACGGTTTCAAACTGCTCGGAAGCCGCGGCCAGGGCCTCGTCGTAAAAGATCCAGCCCTCACGGGGCCTGGAAATGACGATTTTGGTTTTGACCGTGGGGCACTTGTCTTGGACTTGTTCGAACTTGGCGGCGATGTCGTGGGTGGTGATCAGGCAGGCCGCTTGGGACTTGTTGGCCCGAAACGCGAGATCCTTGGTGGTGAGCTGGCTGGTGCCCGGAGCCAACAGGGCGCCCATGCGGATGCTGGCGGTTAATGTTTCCCACCACTCGGTGTTGCGGGGCAGAACCACCATGATGACGTCGTCGCGCTTGACGCCCTGGGCGGTCAGCGCGTTGGCCAGTTTTTTGGAGGCTTTGACGAGGTCCAAAAAGGTTTTGCGCACTTCGTTGCCGGTGTCGTCAACCCATAACATGGCGAGTTTTTGAGGGTCTTGGGCCCATTTGTCGACAACGTCGCCGGCAAAGTTGAAAAACTCGGGCACCTCCAACCTGAACTCGGCATAGGTTTTGTCGTAATCGGTCATGTTATGGGATTGGGACATTCTCTCCTGCCTAGTGGGAAACCCTTTCGCCCCCGGCTGCCAGGGTTGAACGACAGCCTGTTTTTGACCTTTTTGTGGGGCGTAACGATCGGTGGAGCCGTAACTTCCTGCGGCAAAGCCTGACACTCTTTCGCGGTGGGGGCACCTCCTTTCGTTTACCGAATTAATTGAGCGCTCAGTCGCACAAAAAAGACCAAAAAAAAAAGGAAAAAATCAGGCAACTATAATGAACGAGCGCTCAGTCAAAAATTAAGCGGCATCTTACCGTCACTGTTTCGGGTTTGTCAAACGTTTTTTGCGATGTTTTTGAGTTAAAGCGCCTCGAATGGATGGGTATTAAAATAAACCCTGAACAAGACACATTTTTAACCCCGGTCGGTTTTCAGACCCAGTGCTGCAGCCAGGTCACGTTGAACTGGCTGTTGACCAGTTTTTGCAGTTGGGACACCCCCGAGAGGGCGTCTTTCAAGATCATGCGCTCGCGTTTGCGCAGGCTGTAAGGGTCGATATGGTTGTCGGGGGGCTGTTTCTGGCGCGCTTTTATGACGTTCTCGCGAATGCGGAACATCATCAGCGTTTCGAAGCTGGCTTCGAAGAGTTCGGCGTCCTCCGCGGGGATGGCCTTGAGTTCCACCAGTCGCTGCAGACGGCCGAAGGTGGAGGGCTCGCTGATTTCGTTTTTGATTGCGAAGATGCGGATACCGTTGACAATGTGGAGGGTTCCGGCCTTTTTGAGATCGATCTGGTTTTTGTGGGGGCCGCTGCGGGTCGTTACAAAGGTCCCCAGAAAGTTGATCGGCAACTTGTACTGCAGGTCGTCCTTGGTCATCATGTGGCGGGCGGCAAGGGACGCCTTGAAGGCCGCAAAGATGGCCTCGCGGAATTTTTCCGCCAGGGCCACGTTGCCCCAGATCGGGCGGTAGTCGAGGAGGATCGTCAGGGTGCGGGTATCCTCGGGATCGTAGGAGCGCGTCCATTCCTGAATCGATTCGATCCAGGCGCTCAGCGGCCTACGCCATTTGGGATTGGTGGCCATGACGCCGCCCACGCATTTCTCAAAGCCGCATTCCGCCAGCCCGTCCACGGCAAAGGCCGCGAGCTGGGCGAAATAAGCGTCCACTTCCGCCACCGGCTGCCCCTGCGGGTCGTCGAAAATGATGGCGTTATCCTGGTCGGTGCGCAGGGTCTGTTCGTAGCGGGCCGCACTGCCCATGTTGATCCAGCAGTAGTCCACCGGCGGCGGTCCCCAACCCTCCAGGCGCATACGCTCCTCGGAGAGCTGCAGCACCCTGCGGGTCATGCGTTCGTGAAGTTCGGACATGACCTCGAAAATCTCGCGCACGCCGGCCTTTTCGGTCACCAGCGCTTGAAGAATGCTGTCCACCTCGCGGCTGATGGCGGCCAGGCCGCGCAGATCGTGCTGGCTCTCGATGTCCTGGGTCAGCAGCAAGGTGCCGGTGCTGCGGGTCCTGATCAGATCCACCATGGTGACGATCCCGATCAGGTCGCCCCGTTCAATGACCAGCAGGTATTTGGTTTTGCTGCGGATCATGGTCACCAGGGCTTGTCCCAGAAAAGCCTCCGGGGCGATGCTGACGATGTTGCTCTTCATGATGGTCTCGGCCCGGCAGGTTTCCACCGGACAGGTCCGGGCCGCGATCAGGTATTTGACGATGCTCTTCTCGGTGATGACCCCTCGCGGCCGGCGCTCCTGGTCCAGTACGACGATGGTGCTGATGTCCAGCTCGTCCATGGTCCGGGCCACCGCCGTGACCTTGTCGTGGGTCTGGCAGGTGACCACCGGCGCACTCATCACCTCGCTGACCCGCTTGCGGAACATCGGGGATTCGCTCGTTCCGCAGGCTTCGTAGGACTGCTCGCTTGCAATCCCGGAATAGAGCAGGCGCATGCGCTCGGCCAGCAGGGTGTTGAAAAAGCCGGAAAACTCGGTATAGCTGTAGATCAGGCGCTCGAGGTCGCGGCGGTTGACAAGACAGCAGGTCAGGGCCTCCTTGACCCGGGCGGAGGCCGGGTAGCGCTGCTGGGAGAGGACCACCGTTTCGCTGAAAAAGTCGTGCGGCCGGCGCACGGCAATCACCGATTCCACACCCCGGTCGCTGCGCGCGGTGATTTCCACCAGGCCGGCGACGATGATGAAGAGGGCGTCCAGGCTGACGTCCCCCTGGCGGAAGACGTAGGTGTTCGGCCGATAGTGACGGATGGTGACTTTCTCCGCCAGCTCTTCGAGGACCCCGTCTTCCAGGAGTTCAAACGGGTCGGTTTTGCGGAGGGTGGCGACGATTTCGCTCTTTTCCATTGGCGACTCCCGCGCGGCCCCATTCGGGCAGCCTGCAGCGATGGAAAAAGACTTGACAAGCGGGGTGCTGCATTGTAGCTATGACTGAGCGCTCGTTCAAATAACGGTGAGCGCCTACGATGGCACACTTCGCGCGTTATTTCAAACAAAATTTTGGAGATCGGTACCCCATGAGGCGCTCGGCCGACAGAACCCATGATGTGCCCACCCAGATCAAAAACCCCGATCTCGTCGAAAAACGCCGCCGCCAGATCGTCGATGCCGCCGTCGCGCTGTTCGTCGAGAAAGGGTTCCACAAAACCACCACCCGCCAGATTGCCGCCGCCGCCGGTTTTTCCATCGGCTCGCTTTACGAATACGTGGCCTCCAAGGAGGACGTGCTCTACCTGGTCTGTGAGGCCATTCACGATGAGGTCGAGCATGGCGTCGCCGAGGCCCTCGCCCGCGTGACCACCGGGCGCGCGGCCCTGGCCGAGGTCATCCGCGAATATTTTTTGGTCTGCCACCGCATGAGCGACCTGTTCCTGCTGATCTATCAGGAAACCCAGTCCTTGCCGGCCCAGTGGCGCAAGCGCGTGCTGGAAAACGAAGTCGCGATCACCGGGATTTTCGTCAAGGTCCTGGCCAAGCTGACGGCTGGCGGCGGTTTGCCCGAAATCGACGAAAAATCCATCGAACTCGTGGCCCACAACATCTGCGTGTTGGGGCATATGTGGGCTTTTCGGCGCTGGTATCTGGCCCGTCATTACAGCATCGAGGATTACATCGCGCTGCAGATCGATTTTATCCTGGGGATCAGCACCGGCAAGGTCTGTCGCTGATGGGCGGCACGCGGCGTTTATCGCTGCCGCCCCTGGATTGGGGCCGAATCAACGCCGCATAGGTGAACAACAAGGAGGGGGCATGAGTATCGAAACCGAAGCTTACAAACCCAAACATCACGTCCGGGCCGTTACGGCAACGTCGCTTTTTGATGGCCACGATGCATCCATCAACATCTTCCGCCGCATCCTGCAGGGCACCGGGGTGGAGGTCATTCACCTGGGGCACAACCGCTCGGTGCAGGAGATCGTGGATGCGGCCATCGAGGAGGACGTCCAGGGCATCGCCGTTTCAAGCTACCAGGGCGGGCACATGGAGTTTTTCAAGTACATGGTGGAGCTGCTGCGGGAGCGCGATGCGGGCCACATCAAGGTCTTTGGCGGCGGCGGCGGTGTGATCGTGCCCGAGGAGATCCGTGAGCTTGAGACCCACGGGGTGACCAAGATCTATTCCCCCGAAGACGGTGCCCGGTTGGGGTTGCAGGGCATCATCAACCACATGGTGCGGACCATGGACTTCGAACGTGCCAGGGAGGACGGCTTCGACCTCGCGGCGCTCTCCCCGGACAACAAGCTACTGGTGGCCAACCTGATCACCTCGGTGGAGGCCGCCAAGGCCCAGCAGAACGGGCATCTCGCCAACCTGCAAGCCGAACTGGCCCGCAAGCTGGGCGGCCGCAAGGTGCCGGTGATCGGCATCACGGGCACTGGTGGGGCCGGCAAGTCGTCCCTGACCGACGAGCTGATCCTGCGGCTGCTCCACGACCAGAAGGACCTGAACCTGGCGATCATCAGCAGCGACCCATCCCGCCGCAAGACCGGCGGCGCCCTGCTGGGCGACCGCATCCGCATGAACGCCATCGGCAGCCCACGGGTCTATATGCGCAGCCTGGCCACGCGGCGCTCCCACATCGAGATCCCCGACGCGCTGCCGGAGGCCATCGAAGTGGTCAAGGCCGCCGGCTATGATCTGGTCATCGTCGAAACCGCCGGGATCGGCCAGGGCGACTCGCACATTATCGACCTGGTGGACGTGTCCCTCTACGTCATGACCAGCGAGTTCGGGGCCGCCTCCCAGCTCGAAAAAATCGACATGCTCGATTTCGCCGATCTGGTGGTGGTCAACAAGTATGAAAAGCGCGGCGGCGAGGATGCCGTGCGCGACGTTCGCAAGCAGATCCAGCGCAACCGCAACGACTTCAGCCGGCGGCCGGAAGAGATGCCGGTCTTCGGTACGATCGCCTCCAAGTTCAACGACGATGGGGTCACCGCCCTCTACCACGCCATCCTGGACACCATCGATCAAAAGATCGGGGTGAAGTTCACGGCGCATCTGCCCCGGCCCGAGACCCGCACCTCCACCGCCAAGACCATCATCATTCCCCCCGAGCGTACCCGCTACCTGGCGGAAATCGCCGACACGCTGCGTCACTATCACCAGCGCACCGAAAGCCAAGCGGCCAATGTGCGCCGGATCTGGCACCTGAACGAGGCGGCCGCGACCCTGGAAAACGCCCCCCCAAGCGAGGGCGACGTCTCCGAGATGGTGGTGCGTCTCAAGGCCGAGGTGGCCAAGGCGCAGAAGGCGCTGGACAAGGAAACCGCAGAGCTGGTGGCCCAGTGGCCCGGGTTGCGCGAACGCTACCGCCAGGATGAGCTGGTCTACGAGGTGCGCGGCCACGAAATCCGGCAGCCGTTGACCTCCGAGTCTCTGGCGCGCAAGAAGATTTCCAAGGTGGCGCTGCCCGGTTTCACCGATCCCGGTGAAATCTACCGCTGGATGCGGCGCGAGAACCTGCCGGGCTTCTTCCCTTACACCGCCGGGGTGTTCCCCCTGAAGCGGGTGGGCGAGGACCCCACGCGCATGTTCGCCGGCGAGGGCGACCCGGCGCGCACCAACCGGCGCTTTCGCCTGCTGTCGACCGAATATGAGGCCAAGCGCCTCTCCACGGCGTTTGATTCGGTGACCCTCTACGGCTACGACCCCGACCTGCGCCCGGACATCTACGGTAAGGTCGGCACCTCGGGGGTCAGCGTCTGCACCCTGGACGATGTCAAGGTGCTCTACAGCGGTTTTGAGCTGTGCGCGCCCAACACCTCGGTTTCGATGACCATCAACGGGCCGGCCCCGATCATCCTGGCCATGTTCCTCAACACCGCCATCGACCAGCAGGTGGACAAGTTCCAGGAGGAAAACGGCCGGGCCCCGCTTCCCGAGGAGTATGACAAGATCCGGGCAATGGTGCTCTCCAATGTCCGCGGCACCGTCCAGGCCGACATCCTCAAGGAGGATCAGGGGCAGAACACCTGCATCTTCTCGATCGAGTTCGCCCTCAAGATGATGGGCGACATCCAGGCCTACTTTATCGAAAACGACGTGCGCAACTTCTACTCGGTCTCCATTTCCGGCTACCACATCGCCGAAGCCGGGGCCAACCCCATCTCGCAGCTGGCCTTCACCCTGGCCAACGGCTTCACCTACGTCGAGTACTATCTCTCGCGCGGAATGGACATCGACAGCTTCGGCCCCAACCTCTCCTTTTTCTTCTCCAACGGGATGGACCCCGAGTACACCGTCATCGGGCGCGTGGCGCGCCGGATCTGGGCGGTGGCGATGCGCGACATGTACGGCGCATCGGCCCGCAGCCAGATGCTCAAGTACCACATCCAGACGTCGGGCCGCTCGCTGCACAGCCAGGACATCCAGTTCAACGACATCCGGACCTCCCTCCAGGGCCTGTGTGCGATTTACGACAACTGCCAGAGCCTGCACACCAACGCCTTCGACGAGGCCATCACGACGCCCAGCAAGGAGTCGGTGCGCCGCGCGCTGGCCATTCAGTTGATCATCAACCGCGAGTGGGGCCTGGCCAAAAATGAAAACCCGCTGCAGGGCAGCTTTATCGTGGAAGAGTTGACCGACCTGGTGGAGGAGGCCGTTCTGTTCGAATTCGACCAGATCACCCGCCGCGGCGGCGTCCTGGGAGCCATGGAAACCGGCTACCAGCGCAGCAAGATCCAGGAGGAGTCGATCTACTACGAAATTCTCAAACACGAAGGCAAGTACCCGATCATCGGAGTCAACACCTTCCGCGACCCCGATGTCGACCCGGCCGGCGAGCTCTCCGAGGGCATTTCCTGCCTGGAACTGGCGCGTGCCACCGAAGAGGAGAAGACCTCGCAGCTCAATCGTCTGGCCGACTTCCAGCAGCGCCACGCGGACCAGTCGCAGGCGGCCCTGGCGCGGCTGCAGAAGGTCGCGCTCTCCGGAGAGAACATTTTTGCCGAACTGGTGAGCACCGTCCGCTGTTGCAGCCTCGGGCAGATCACCCGCGCGCTCTATGACGTCGGTGGCCAGTACCGGCGCAACATGTAGCCGCCGGCGGGCGCAGGGCGTGCGCGCCTTCCGCTGGAGCAAAGAACCGCATTCGGGGCGGGGGCCCCGTGAAGGGAGCAAAACCAATGAGAGAAGCCGTGATTGTGAGTGCCGTGCGGACCCCGCTGGGCAGTTTCAACGGGTCGCTGGGCAGTATCGGCGCCACCCGCCTGGGGGCGCTGGTGATTGAAGAAGCGGTGCGACGCGCCGGGATCGCGAAGACCGCGGTCGACGAGGTCATCATGGGCCAGGTGCTGCCCTGCGGCTATGGCCAGAACCCCGCCCGCCAGGCGGCCGTTCAGGCCGGGATGCCGTGGGAGGTCGAGTGCCTGACGATCAACAAGGTCTGCGGCTCGGCGCTGAAATCGGTGATGCTGGCGGCCCAGGCGATCCAGCTGGGCGACGCCGACGTGGTGGTCGCCGGCGGCATGGAAAACATGAGCCTGGCCCCCTACTATCTGGAAAAGGCGCGCTTCGGCTACCGCATGGGCGCCGGCCAGATCCAGGACCACATGATGCACGACGGCCTCTGGGACATCGTCAACGACTTTCACATGGGGATTTCCAACGACCTGTGCTCGCAGAAATACCAGGTCAGCCGCGAGGACCAGGACCGCTATGCGGCTGAATCCTACCGCCGGGCCCTGGCCGCCATCGCCGGTGGGCGCTTCGAGGACGAGATCCTGCCGGTGGCGGTGCCCCAGCGCAAGGGCGATCCCCTGGTTTTCGCCCGGGACGAATGCCCGCGTGAGACCAGCTACGAGATGCTGGCCCGAATGAAGCCGGCCTTTCAGAAAGACGGGTTCGCCACCGCCGGCAACAGCTCCATCATCAGTGACGGCGCGGCGGCCACGGTGGTCATGGCGCGCGAGACCGCCGAGCGGCTGGGCTGCAAGGTCATGGCCACCATCGGCGCCCAGGCCTCGGCCGGCATCGACATGAAATACGTGCTGGTGGCGCCGATCCTGGCGATTCCCAAATGCCTGAAAAAAGAAGGGCTCGGCATGGACGCGGTGGACCTCTTCGAGATCAACGAGGCCTTCAGCGGCTCGACCGTGGCGGTCATGCGTGAACTCGGGATCGATTCGCAGCGGGTCAACGTCAACGGCGGCAGCGTCGCTCTGGGGCATCCCATCGGCGCCAGTGGCTGCCGGCTGCTGGTGACCCTGCTCTACGAAATGATCAAACAGGACAAGCAGGTCGGCCTGGCCTCGCTCTGCCTGGGCGGCGGCGAGGCCGTGGCCCTGCTGCTGCGGCGCTGAAGAACATCCCGGCGCTTGGCGCCCCGGGTGTGCTGTAAATTTTTTCCATCGAAGGAGTGACTGCATAAAATGGAGATCAAGACGTTTGGCGTAGTCGGTGCGGGGCAGATGGGCAACGGTATCGCCCAGGTGGTGGCGGCCAGTGGGCTCAATGTGATCATGAACGATATCAAGACCGAATTTGTCGAAAAAGGTCTTGCCAGTATCACCCTAAATCTTCAGCGCGCCGTGGACAAGGGCAAGCTCAGCGCCGGGGATCAGGCCGCGCTGCAGGGCCGCATCAAGCCCAGCGTGGACCTCAAGGACATGGCGGCAGCCGACTTTGTGGTGGAGGCCGCAACCGAAAACGAGCCCCTCAAGTTTAAGATTTTCAAGGACCTCGACACCATCTGCCGACCGGGGGTCATCCTGGCCAGCAACACCTCTTCGATTCCCATCGGGCGGATCGCCAGCCAGACCGGCCGTCCAACCAACGTCATCGGCATGCACTTCATGAACCCGGTGCCGGTCATGAAACTGGTGGAGGTCATCCGCGGCCTGGCGACATCCGACGACACCTTCACGACCACCTGGGCGCTTTGCGAGAAGTTCGGCAAAACCCCGGCCGAGGCCAATGACTACCCCGGCTTCATCGCCAACCGCATTCTGCTGCCGATGATCAACGAAGCGGTCTACTGCCTTTACCACGGTGTGGGCAGCCGGGAGGCCATCGACACCGTCATGAAACTCGGCATGAACCACCCCATGGGGCCCCTGGCGCTGGCGGACCTGATCGGGCTCGACACCTGCCTGGCGATCATGGAGACGCTCTACAACGGGTTCAAGGATTCCAAGTACCGGCCCTGTCCACTGCTCAGAAAATACGTCGAGGCCGGTTGGCTGGGCCGCAAGACCGGACGCGGTTTTTACGAGTACTAAGCTGGTTTCCCCGCACGGGGGGACCAGGTTGCGGTCGGGCGTTGCGGCCGCCGCTCAATCTGCAGGCCGCAGGCCCCAGCCAGCACAAAAGGAGGGCGCATGGCAACCAGAAAAACAAGCAAGCTCGAACCGGTCGGCAAGAAAATCAAGAAGGTGCGACTCGAGAAAAATTTGACCCTCGAACGGGTGGCCAACGACACCGGTTTTGCGGTGGACTACCTCAAAGACCTCGAGGCCGGCAATATCATTCCGCCGGTTGGCACCCTGCTGTCGCTCTCGCGGGCCCTGGGACTGGATTCCGGCTTTCTGCTTCAGGAGCAGGAAGCCGTGCTCAAGGATCGGGTCGAGGCTTACACCAAGCGCACGGAGAACTACGCCTACAAGACCCTCACCCCGGGCGCTGAGAACAAGCACCTGAAGGCCTTTCAGGTCACCATCGACCCCATGGCGGAGCACCACGGCGTGGGCTACCTGCACGAAGGCGAAGAGTTCATCTACGTGCTTCGGGGCCGTATCGAGGTGATCGTCGGTGAGAACGTCAACCTTTTAAATACCAGCGACTCGTTGCATTTCAATTCCGGGATTCGCCACCAGCTGCGCAATGTCGGCAGCGAAGAGGCGGAACTTTTGGTGGTGGTTTACGGGCCATAGGCCCGGGGTGAAGCAAACGGGCCAAAAAATGGCGCTGGCTTTTGGTTTGTGCCATCCGGCGTTCGTGCGTCAAAGGCGCGCGGCCTTCGCCCGCCTCGGCCCGCCATCCGACTTTTTGCCCGGCGTGCGGTGGTTCGTTAATGAAAGGGATTAGTCGATGACATTCAAACTCACCGATGAGCAACTGATGATCCAGAGCATGGTCCGGGAGTTCTCCCGCAAGGTGCTGGCCGCCACGGCGGCGGAACGCGACCGAACCAAGGAATTTCCGGCCGAAAACCTCAAGAAGATGGGGGAGTTGGGCCTGATGGGAATGATGATTCCGCCCGAGTACGGCGGGGAGGGTGCCAACGCGGTCAGCTACGTGCTGGCGCTCTCGGAGGTCGCCTACTCCTGTGCCGCCACTGCGGTGGTGATGTCCGTCCAGAACTCCATCGTCTGTGAAAGCCTTTACCGTTACGGGACCGAAGCGCAGAAGCAGCAGTTTCTGGTGCCCCTGGCATCGGGAGAGATCATCGGCTCTTTTGCCCTGACCGAACCCGAGGCCGGGTCCGACCCCGTCGCCCAGGCCACCACGGCCGAGCGCGACGGCGACGCCTACATTATAAACGGCACCAAACGGTTTATCACCTCCGGAAAAAATTCGGGGTTGACGATTGTGACCGCCAAGACCGACGAAGCCCTGCGCCACAAGGGGATCAGCGCTTTCGTGGTGGAAAAGGGGACCCCCGGTTTTATCGTGGGAGACGAAGAGGACAAAATGGGGCTGCGGGCCTCGGACACGACCGACCTGATCTTTGAAAACTGTCGGGTGCCGGCGGCCAACCTGCTGGGAAAGGTGGGCGACGGCTTCAAGATCGCCATGACCGGCCTGGACAGCGGCCGTATCGGCATCGGGGCCCAGTCGGTGGGGGTCGCCCAGGCCGCCCTGGACGCCGCGGTCAAGTACGCCAAGCAGCGTCAGCAATTCGGGCAGGCCATCTCCAAATTCCAGGGGCTGCGCTGGATCATCGCCGACATGGCCACCCAAATCGAAGCCGCCCGGCAGCTGGTGCTTTCGGCCGCAGCCATGAAAGACAACGGCCAGCGATATACCGCGCAAGCCTCGATGGCCAAGCTGTTTGCCTCCGAGATGGTCAACCGGGTGGTCGGCAAGGCCCTGCAGATGCACGGCGGCTACGGCTACACCAAGGACTACCCGGTCGAGCGCTTCTACCGTGATGCACGGGTCTTCACCATCTATGAGGGCACCTCCGAGATCCAGCGGGTGGTCATCTCCAACCACATTCTCAAAGACACCCGCCGCACCTGATCGACCCTGCCGGCCGGTGGGCGCCCCCTTTTTTTCCGTTCACGCCGGCCGGCTCTCAGCCTGCCGACAGAAAATCCTTTTCCAGAAAAATCGTCCGCCGGTTGTCCCGCAGCGGGGCCGTCGGGCCGGCCTCGGCGCTCCGCCGGCGGTAGAGGATCACGCGCTCGCCGTTGTCTGCCCGGGCCGCTTCCAGGGCCAGGCACGCCCGTCGCGTCAGCTCCTCACAGGTTTGAATCTCCGGGTCCAGGATGGCCAGGCCGATGCTGGCCTCTATCGGGGAAGCGCACCGGCGTTGACCCAGCAGCGGCCCCAGCTCGGCGATTTCACGCCGCAGCCGCTCCCCAAAGGCGACCGCCCGGGGGGCCTCAGCGTCCATGATCAGGGCCAGAAATCTGCCCTCGCCAAAGGGCATGACGCTATCCCCAGGGCCGCAGTGGTTGCGGATGATGCCGGCCACCAGGCGCGTCAGGGTGTCGGCGGCCAGATGGTCCAGGGCCTGATCCGCAGGCTGAAAATTTTCAACGGCGACCAGCGCCACACACAGGTCACGGTTGCGGGCGCGGGCCGCTTGATAGGCTTGCTGCAGGGCCGCGCCGATCGCCGGCCGCCCATTGCCGATGGTTTGGTCCGGCGCGGCACCCTCCGGCTGCGGGCTTGATGCTTCGACCGCCAGTTCGCGGCCCAGCCCCGCGGCCATGCGCGCGGCGGCCGCCAGCACGGCGTCGGTGAGTTTGGCGTTCCCGAAGGCATTGTCGACCCACAGCATGCCCGCTATCTGTCCGCCGTAGCGCAGTGGGATCACACCGATTTCCGATACCTGCAGGCGGTTCAGGACGGGTTCGCGGGTTGCGGCGGGGCCGCGGATGATTCGCGGGGCGCCGTCCCGCAACGCCTCGAAAAGTGCGCCGTCCGCAGGGTTTAGTTGAATGTCGAAATCTGCCAAGGCGAGCCCCAACGGGCTGCGGTCCAGGCTGGCAATCGGCTGCAGACACTGTCGGCGGGCATTGAGACGCATCACCTGCAGGCGGTCGAAGCCGCAGGCCGTCGCAATGGACCGCAGGACGGCTGAAATCCGCTCGGGGGTGCCGGGGCGGGCTTCCAGGTTGGCCGCCGGCTGGGCCCAGACCTTGCGGGCCAGGAGGTCCTGCAGGTAGTGGTGTTTGGCATTGAGCCGTGCGGGGGCCATGTCCAGGCCGAGGCTGTCTGGCTGGACGACCGCCGTCGCGGGCAGCTTGAAACCGTAGAATTCAGCGGCGGCCTTGAGGCCCTTTGTCATCTCGGCCGTGATGGCGTTGCGGTCCAGCGTGTTGAGGTCGATCAGCGCCGTAACCTCCGGCTGCAGTGAGGGGCATTGCTGGAAATTGACCGATCCGAGGCCCTGGATCCAGGCGATGAAATTGGCCAGGGATACGATGGCGATCAGGGCCGACTCGTCCTTTGCAAGGTTCAGGTGGTCGAAACGCCCGTGGTGGAAAAGGACCGCCAGAACCAGGCGCTCGGGCAGCTGCCAGTGGGCGCAGAAAAAGGCACCCAGGTGGTCATGGCTGAGACCCAAGAAGCGTGCTTCGTCCTCCACCAGGGTGCCGCCGTCCTCGGTGGCGTGGCGGCTGCAAAGATCGCTGTACCCCTTGCGGCCGTGTATCTCCAGGATGACCTTGCCCACATCGTGCAGCAGACCGGCGATGTAGGCCTCTTCGGGGTCCGCGGTTCCCAGGCGGCGCGCCAGGGTGCGTGCCAGCTCCGCGACCGCCAGGCAGTGCTGCCAGAAAAAGAGGCGATCGAAACCGAAACCGGCGGCGGCTTCCTTGCGGACGATCTTTTCAAACAGGGTCACCCCCAGGGCCAGGCCGCGGATGCCGCCGAATCCCAGCAGGGCCACGGCCTGGGAGACCGACGCGATTTTTTGGCGCAGGCCGTAGGCCGCGGAATTGACGATCCGCAGGATCTTGGCGGCCAGTCCGGGGTCGGTTTCGATCACGCGGGCGAGATCACGGGCGCAGCTGCGGTCGTCAAGGGTCAGCTCCAGCAGCCGGGCGGCCACCAGGGGCAGTGATGGCAGCTTCAGGGTCTGCTGGTCCAGAACACTGCAGACCGCCTCGTGCGACGGCAGTACGGAAGCATACTTCATGGCACCCTGATGTCCAGGAATTGCGGTCGGGCCAGTTTTCGGCGGCTTCGCCAAGGGCGCGCTGCCGGGGGCTTTTCCGAAAGGAAAAAACTGTGTTCTCTATCGGTTGAAACCGCCCGGGGCTGAAGCGCGGTTGCCCTCCTTTCAACCCGCTTCGGGCGCCGTGCGGACCCCGGCGCCTGCGGCGCAGTAAGCGGCGTAATCGCGGAAGCCTCGAACCCGGCGGTAATAGGCGAGAATGACCCCGGCGCGCTCCTTGCCGACGCCCGCCGCGAGGGCCCGCTTGAGGGTGATCAAAAGGTCGATGTCGGCGGTGGCCCGCAGATAATGGAAGACCCTTTCGGAAAGGGTGAAGTCCAGTTTGTGGCTGAGGACCAGGATCCGGTAGGTGGAGATGAGCTTGTCGCACAGGCGCAGGGTGTTGAAGTCGAAGCGGCGGGCATAAATGGCGGCCCGGCAGCCGCGTTCGTAGAGGCGGTCGGCGGCCGGATCGTAGATCACGGCATTGGCGCTGAAGTCGATGTTGGCCAAGAGGTTTTCCAGCGTCGGGGGCATCGGAAACAGCCGGAAAACCAGGAAGTCGGCCAGCCGGCAGAGGTCGAAGCTGAAGGGTGAGTCGGGCGGCTGCCAGCGAATCCCCCCCATTTCGGTGATCACCCGCTCCCGGCGCGGCAGGCAGCGCGGCAGGCGGAACGCGGGCGGCAGGCCTGCAATCACAAAATCAAGATCCCGTGTTTCGGGGCTGCTGCCGTGGACCCGTTGCAGGATCAGGTTGCGAATCGCACCACCGAAAAGGCACGCCCGCGCCCCCGGCGGCAGGGCGGCCGCCAGCCGCGCCAGCGGGCGGCGGACATCAGGCCGTGCCAGCAGCCGACGGACATCGGCCTTGATCATTTCCTCGCTGACCAGTTCGTCCACGGCATTCCCCCTCGGCCCTTGTCCTGCCCCGCCTTGCTATCCTTTAGGGGCAAGGGCTTCGGCCAAAATAATCCTTCGTCCCGCCTGTCTTTTATGCCGTCTTCCGCTTCCCTGGAAACTCTGTTATGGTAACCGCATGCAACCGCTCAGGAATCTCACCGCTCCGGTCATCACCCGCAAGGTCGGCCGGCACTGCCTTTCCTGCGGCGCGGAAATCGCCTCGCGCCGCAGATACTACTGCTCCGTCGAATGTCGCCAAAAACTGCGGCGCTACCTGGCGATCTCGACCGGCCTTTTGCAGACCCTCAACGCCCGCTACGCCACCTTTTTCTTTAGCGACGCCCTTCTGGTCCTGGACCTTCTGCCGTATGACCGCGAAGCGGTCTTCAGCTTCATTCAACCCCGTTCGGCGCGGCGCACCCCGGCCGAGGATTTTTTTCGAATGAGCACCCGGCTGGGGAATCACTGGTGGGCTGAAAAGGAGCGCACCCGCAAACACTACCTGGCCTCCAGGCACCTGCTGAAGATGGCCCGGCGAAAGGAGGATGACCTCGGCAGCCTCCGACCGCGCGAGGAACTCCGTCCCACCATGCTCGGTGGTTCGCTGGTTCAGCTCAAGCTGCGCCGGGAGGATCTCAACAGCCCGGAGCTGCACCGGATCATCAAAAGCGCCTTTCGCCGGCAGGCCCTGCGGCATCACCCCGACCACGGGGGCAGCAGCGCCATGTTTCAAAAGCTGCACGCCGCCTACGAGCAGATACTCGAATGGGCCGAAAATCCGACCTTTACCACGAGCAGGGGCTTTACGGACAGGTGGTTTTACGATGGCCGCACCAACCGCTGGGTGCAGCCGAAGCCGCTGACCGTCAGCAGATAGACGCGCTCAGCCCTGGTATAGACCTTGCGAACCTGGCGGCCGACTGGCCGACCTTCCTGCGAGCAACTGATGATTCCGCAAACCGAAAACATCGACCGCCTTGAAATCGCTAAATTTGAGGCGGTGGCGCCCCGTTGGTGGGACCGCAACGGCGAGCTCAAATCCCTGCACGACATCAATCCCCTGCGTCTGGGCTACATTGCC
>Ga0105100_10000413_pt1 | contig 25423 bp, 27 predicted proteins | sample PPLLak12cMay2015_2_FD_87033 | JGI IMG/M metagenome (GOLD analysis project Ga0105100, IMG submission 87033) | Freshwater sediment microbial communities from Prairie Pothole Lake near Jamestown, North Dakota, USA - PPLs Lake P8 Core (1) Depth... | ecosystem: Environmental > Aquatic > Freshwater >...
CTAATTATGTCAAAAAGGCGATAGCCTGTCAATTACACTTTCCCCCATAGCAGCGACGGCGCCAACCGTGGAAAGTTACCTAACCAAACATTAGAAAAGCACTCATGCCCCGCTAACATGGCATCGCTATTCACTGGGCGGCATATGACAACAACTCAGATGGAATAGTGAAGGGGGGTGGTGCGGGGATTGGTTGAAAATCTCTGAAAGCTTCAGGCGTGAAAACGGTCATGATCTTTAATGTTTTTTATGGAGGGGATCCGCGATGAATTTTAAAAGGTATTTGAAATCCGTGATGGTGGCCGTCGTGCTGCTGTTCTTGGCGACAACGGCCTGTGCAAATCAACCGAAATACGTGTTTTTCTTCCTCGGCGACGGCATGGCGAATTCGCAGATCCAGGCCACCGAGGCCTACCTGACCACCTTCAACGGCGGATCGGCGACTTTGGCGGAAGACCTCTTGAAGCCTGAAAATCGCCTCAACATGAGCAAAATGCGCGTGCAGGGCATGCAGACGACCTACGATGCATTTGCCCTGATGACCGATTCGGCATCGGCCGGGACGGCGTTTGCCTGCGGGGCCAAGACCAAAAGCGGCACCATCGGCATGGACGAGACCCTTACCACCAACTTAAAGAGCGTCGCCCAGCTCGCCCACGAGCAGGGCAAGAAGGTCGGCATCCTCAGCAGCGTGTCGCTGGATCACGCCACGCCGGCGTCGTACTACGCCAGCGTGACCAGCCGCGGCTACATGAACAACATCGCCACCCAGATGGCCGACAGCGGTTACGAGTTCTTCGGTGGTGGCGGTCTGGCCTCGCCCACGGAGCCGGCGCGGGCGGGCGACACCAACAATGACATTTGGCAGCTGCTCGAGGATAAAGGCTACGAAGTACTCAACGACCGCAAATCGATCCTGGCTCTCAAGGACGCTCCTAAAGAAAAAGTGGTGTGCATTAACCCGGTTCTGGCGGACAGTGCCGCCATGCCCTATGCCATCGACAAGCCGGCCGATAACCTCTCTCTGGCGGAGATGACCGAGGTCGCCATCGCCACCCTCTATGACGGGCGGCGGGGCAGGGGCCGCGGCCGCGGCGGGAACGAAGGTTTCTTCATCATGGTCGAGGGCGGCAAGATCGACTGGGCCTGCCACGCCAACGACGCCATGGCCACCATCGGCGACATGATCGATTTCGACAACGCCGTGGGCGTGGCCCTCGAGTTCATGCGGTGGCACCCGCTGCAAACCCTGATCGTGGTCACCGGCGATCACGAGACCGGCGGGATGACCATCGGTCATGCCACCACCGCCTACAAGGCTTACTACGAACGTCTGCTCGGTCAGAACAAGAGCTATGAGAACTTCGAGGCCAACGAATGGAAAGCGCATAAAGCCGCCTTTGCCGAATCCTATAGTTGGGCGGATGAAAACAACCTGGAGTCCAGCGGGGAGATGCAGGCGTTGATGGCCGAGTTCTTCGGTCTGGTCTGGAAAGACCTGAACGATTACCAGAAGGAAAAACTCGAAGATGCCTATGACAAGTCCATGACGGACGACGAAAACCCCGACACGCCCTTCAACGGTGAAAACAACAACAGCGCAGCCGAAAACACATATCTCTACGGCGGCTACACCCCCATCATCGTGACCATCACCCACATCCTCAACGAGCAGGCCAGCATCGGCTGGACCTCCTATTCCCACACCGGCGTGCCGGTGCCGGTCTTTGCCGAAGGCCGTGAAGCCGTGCGTTTTGCCGGTTTCTACGACAACACCGACATCGCCAAAAAATTGGCCAGGGCGATGGATATTCGCGAGGATCTTCCGGTTCAGAAATAGGGACCGGACGCTTTTGAACAGCAGACCGCGTCACCAGACGGCGCCCTGGCACCCCGGGGCGCCGTCTGGCATAGCGATTGGACAAAGGGGGGCGAATGTCGAGCCTGCGGCGGGAATGGCTTTTTTCACTGGTGATTGCGGCGGTCTGCATCGGGCTGGCCTTCTTGGACCTGGCGCAGGTGCCGCGCGCTTCCAGCGGCCTTCATGCCCGGGGCCTGATCACCGCCGTGGACAACAGCCAGGTGCGCCAGAACCTGATCGTCAAGACCGAGGCCCAGGTTCTCACGGTGCGGCTGTTGAACGGCCCGCACGAGGGCCACACGGTTGCGATCACCAACATGCTGACCGGCAAGATGGAGTTCGACGAATTCTATCAGGCCGGCAGCGTCGTGCTGGTGGAATACGATGTCGTCGACGGCAAGCCGCGCCACGGCATGGCCCGCGGCCATTACCGACTGCGGATGCAGCTGGTTCTGATCGGGCTTTTCGGTCTGCTGCTGCTGGTCGTTGCCGGGGTCACGGGAGTGAAGGCCGTGCTCTCCTTTGTCTTTGCGGCCATGGTGCTCTGGAAGCTTTTTTTCCCCTTGCTGCTGCGCGGGTATTCACCCATAGCCACTGGTTTGGCCATCGTGGCCCTGCTCACGGCGGTGATCACGTTCTCCGTCGGCGGCCTCAACCGCCGCGGCATCGCCACCTTCACCGGCGCCATGCTGGGCGTGCTGCTGACCTGCGGCCTCGCCGTATGGTTCGCCAGAAGCTTTGCGCTCCACGGCGCCGTGCGGCCCTTTGCCGAAACCCTTCTTTACTCCGGCTATTATTCCCTGCGCCTGACCGACATCTTCATCGCCAGCGTGTTCATCGCCTCTTCCGGCGCCGTCATGGATCTGGCCATGGACATCGCCGCCAGCATGGACGAAATCAAACGCAGGCACCCGGCGATCGGGTTGGTCGAGCACATCCGCTCGGGCCTGCGGGTGGGGCGGGCGGTTGTGGGTACCATGACCACCACCCTGCTGCTGGCCTATTCCAGCAGCCACATCACCATGTTCCTGCTCTTCATGGCCAAAGGGCTCCCGGCGGCTAATATCTTAAACGCACCCTTCGTGGCGGCCGAGGTCTTGAACATCCTGGTGGGGAGCTTCGGACTGGTCACCGTGGCGCCTTTCACGGCGCTGATCGCAGGCCTGATCTACCGGGGGACCCCTCAAGAAAAAGGGCAACTCGCCCGCGACTGCGACGTGAACGACCGACCTCCTGAAACCCTCCAACGCGCCTGCCACCCACCGGCCCATGTCCCCACAGGCGCGGCTGAACCGGCCTTGGCGGTGAACCCAAAATCGGCCCAAGCGTAGGCCCCCGGAACGTTCAGGGAATTATGTTCCGCCGCGATTCTCGCCACGCATAGCGGTTGGACCCGCCCCTTTTTTCAAGCGCCCTGGCAGACGCCGGGACCCGCTCCTTTTTCCCTCTAAAAATGATTGACAGCCAGCCGGCAGCGCGCCATAGTCGCTTCATACCCGGAAACGACCCGCAGCGCCGGCGCGCCCGCTGTTTGGGGCTGCCCCCGCAGCCGGGTGCCGACCCGCTTGCGACCGGGGCCTCCGCAACCCCTCATCCCATCGGAACCGACGTCCATGTCAATTCTGGCCATCCTGCAGCACATCCGCTTCCAGGACATCCTGGACATCCTGTTTCTCAGCATCGTGACCTACCATCTCTACATCTGGTTTCGCGACACCAAGGCCTTCCGGGTACTGGTGGGCCTGCTGGGGTTGGGGCTCATTTTCACCGCGGCCCGCGCCTGGGGGCTTTTTCTCACCACCTGGATGTTCCAGATCCTGTGGCAGGTGCTGATCATCCTGCTGATCATCCTGTTCCAGCCGGAAATCCGGCAGGTGCTCGAACGCTTCAATCCGCTCAAAAACCTGGGGTGGCCCAAGCTGCCGCCGCCGCCGGAATGGGCCGATCGCCTTGCGGAGGCCTGTTTTGCCATGGCTTGCCTGCGAATCGGGGCGCTGCTGATCATCGAACGGTCCAACCGCGTGGATGAACTGATCACCGGCGGCATTCCCCTGGAGGCGCCGCCCCGTTCGGAGCTGCTGTTCAGCATCTTTCAGAAGGAATCCCCGCTGCACGACGGGGCGGTGGTGGTTCGCCAGGGGCAGATCGTGGAGGCGGCCTGTTTTCTGCCCCTGAGCGCGGCTGAAAATCTGCCATCGAAGCTGGGAACCCGCCACCGGGCCGCTATAGGTATCAGCGAGCGCAGCGACGCCTGGACGGTGGTGGTCTCCGAGGAGCGCGGCGAGGTGTCCCTTGCCCGGGATGGGCAGCTGTTTACGATGGGCAGCGCGGGGGAGCTTTCCAAACAGCTTTCGGTGGCTTACATCGCCACTGCCGTACCGGAGGGGTCGAAATTTCAGCGGGTGCGCCAGTTTGTGACCCGACGCTGGCGGTTCAAGCTGGTCAGCCTGGTCCTGGTGAGCGCCCTGTGGCTGCTTCTGGCCGGGCAGCAGGATTTCGAAGTCACCTTTCGGGTGCCGTTGGAAACATACAGCCTGCCGAGCCATCTCGATATTTTGGAACCGGCCAGGCCCGAAATACAGGTGACCGTCCGCGGCCTGCGCAAAGATGCCAGTACCCTCAACCCCCGTGACATCCGCCTGCGCCTCGATCTCGCCGGTGCCGCTGCAGGCACCCAGAACTACCGGATTTTTCAGAACCTGATCACCCTGCCCAGCCGCCAGCTGGATGTGGTCCGCATCCAACCGAACGAACTCACCCTGACCTTTGAGGAAAAGAGTGCGCCGGCCGAGGAAAAGGGCGCGCCCGACGAGGGAAGGGGCGCACCGGCTGAGGGCGAGGGGGGGGCGGTCGACCAGTGAGCGCTTCGATCCGGGCGGCCGGAAAAAAAGAAGCGACGCCCACGGGCGTCGCTCCCCTTCTGCGATGGGCGAGGCGCAGCCGCAAACCGGCGGTTTGCGCCGTGCGCTTCGCCTGGAAACGGTATCAGCGCTGGGCTGAGCGGGGGGCCTTGCCGGCGAGGGGGTTGTAGAGCTTCATGATCGCGAACTTCATCACATCCAGGGTTTTCATGTCCGATACAATGCCGACCAGCTTCTCCTCGGCCGCCGGCGGCAGCACACACGCCTTGGCGGCGTCAAAGGTCAGGTCCGGAAAGCCCTTGACCAGTTTTTTTTGGTCTTTGGCGGTCATCGGCACCTGGATCGCCTTCTTGCCGCCGATTTCCACGGCCTGGTCCGCCAAACCGGCGGCCTCGATTTTCTTGAGTTTGGCATCATCCAAAAAGACATTGATAAAAAAGTCCGACATGTTTTTTCCTCCCGTTTGATTGGCTGATGTTGACGTAAAAGACTCCGAACCAGCCAAATTCCTATTCGAGACGGCGGTGGGTGTCAAGTTAAGAATTCCAAAAAAATCGTAAAAATCGCGCCCCATGGCTGTTTTCGCCGGCCATGAGGCTTTTGGCCGCGCGCGTTTGCCAAGGGGATCGGGGCGGCCGCGCCAGCCGCAAAGGGGAGCTTGAAATCGAAGAACAAATTGAAATCATGGGCAATCTGCCCTCTGCCGCGGAGCGTATTGCCGTCCTGCATGCGGACTATTACGGCCGCAACTGGGGCTTCGGCGCAATTTTCCACGACCAGATTCTCACCGCCGCCTCGGCCTTCCTGGAGCGCTTCGACCCGCGCCGCGACGGCTTCTGGACGGTTTGCCTCCAGGGCCAGGTGGCGGGGGCGATCGCCATCGACGGCATTCACGCCGACACCGAAGGGGCGCACCTGCGCTGGTTTATCCTCGGCGAAGGTCTGCGGGGCCGCGGCCTGGGCAACTGCCTGCTCGCCCGGGCGATCGCCTTTGGCCGCGAGCGCGGCCATCCACGCATCTACCTGTGGACTTTTGAAGGGTTGCAGACGGCCCGGCATCTCTACGAAAAATACGGTTTTTCGCTGGTGGCGGCGCGGCCGGGCAGCCAGTGGGGCAAAGAGGTGATCGAGCAGCGGTTCGTCCTGGATCTGACGGTCTGAAACCCCAGGCCCCCGATTAATACCCCTACGCTTTGGACATTATGCAGTTTTCTCGGCCGCTCTGCGATGGTATGAATTTTCAAAAGCGGAGGTGAAACCGTGAAAATCACCGAAGACCTCTGGCAGGTGGGCGGCGAGGGCTTGACGGCGCCGGGGGATGCGGCCGTCTATCTGGTGCGCTTCGGCCGCCAGGCGGCCCTGATCGATGCCGGCTGCGGGCCGGGCCACCAGCGGCTGGTGCAAAACGTGTCCGCCTGTCTGCCGCCCGGCACGGCCGTTACCCACCTCCTGCTGACCCACTGCCACTTCGATCACAGCGGCGGGGCCGCGGCGGTCCGCAACCACTATGGCTGCCGCATCACCGCCCACGCCTTGGACGCCGTCTACCTGGAGGCGGGCGACGACAGGGTCACCGCCGCGGCCTGGTACGGCGCCCGCACGCGGCCGCTGGCCGTCGATCACCAGATCACCGCCCACCGGGAAACCATCGCCGTGGGCGACGGCGCGCTGACCGCCCACCACTGCCCCGGCCACTCCCCCGGCTCGCTGGTCTACACCGCGCGCCTCGGCGGGCAGACCGTGCTGTTCGGTCAGGACGTCCACGGCCCCCTGCACCCCTCCCTGCTCTCGGACCGCGGCCAATACCGCCAGTCGCTTCAGTACCTGCTGGACCTGGAGGCCGACATCCTCTGCGAGGGCCACTTCGGCGTCCACCAGGGGCGCGTCGCCGTCAAGAATTTCATCCGCCGGTATCTCCATGCGGCCGATCACGATTTTTGAGAATGCGACAGACGACGGCATCCGCTCGTTTGAAGGTCACATGGGCGTCTATGAATGTCCAGGCCGGGCGTCAGCGCACTCGGCCTGGATCGAAAACTTACTCGGTTGGATGGTTACTTAAATTTTCGGAGGCCTTCTTTTGCTCCAGACCGATAAAATAGTTTTCCATGCTTTTCAAGCCTTCGTGGAGGCGCTTTCTGGTATCATCGCGTTCCTGATCGATTACCGTCCGCCAGCGATCGCTAAATTCATGGACTTTTTCATTGATTCCCATCTGCTTGGCCCAAACCCGGGCTGTTTTTTCAGCCAGGTCCTGGGAAATAATCCAAGCGTCAAAATAATTGTCGACGGACTGTTTTTGAAGATCGATAACAACCTTTGCAATCGATGCCGTATTCATGGCGCACTCCTTTCGGGTAGACTCTTTCAGGGTTTTTAATTCCGCAGATTACAGGATATCTGCCATGGAAAGATGGTTTCCTTGAAAAATCCGACGGGCCAAAGGGTGGGTCGAGATCGGAAACTACACCACGTTGCCCAGTAAAAAGCGCTCCAGCGCCGTTTCGATACTGTTTGGAAGCGCCTCCATATGATGGAAGCAATCCGGGCATAAAAGCAGCCCGGTTTCGGTTCGGTGAAACAGCCTGCCGGCGCCCCGTTGTTCACAAAAATCGCAGGGACGATTGGAATTGGGAATATTGGTCCCGTACGCGAGGTGGCTCTTGGCAGTGAATTGCACCCCGATGCCATAAAGCGGCACTTCACCGCCCGCCACCTGACGGCACCACTTCACCTTGGCCCTGAAATTTTTACAGGGCTCGGGTTCAAAATCGATGGGCTGCTGCCGCCGGACTTTTATGTAAAGATCCAACTGGGGTGGCAGGGGAGCGTCCGATTCAAAATACATCCCGTCCTGACAGTAATTGTGCATGACGCCCTGGCGATACCCCTTGGAGTCGTAACCGGCATATAAAACCGGCGCCCAGTCGGAATTCCGAGAGAAACTTCTTCCCGTTTTGTTCGTCATTTCGGCACCTCGCGTCCACTCCCGCCTTGCACTGTGACATCATAAACCGATCCGCGCTGGTTGGTCCGGCGCAGCAAGCACTTGAGGAATTTTGTCCCATAAAAATATGAAAATAAAACTAGCGCTTCGTTGATTTTTCGTTTGCGGTGTTAAAAACACCAATGCTTTTCGGTTGGGTTGGCAAAACCGTTTTAAGCGCAGGCGATGGGATTTTGCCCGTGATAGCGGTCCTGTGCCGACATGGGAGGCCTGAAAGCGATTGGCGCTTCAGGCGCTCTCGGAATCGCCCATCTGCCGCCCCGAAAACCCTGGGGCGCTTTCACCCGGGCCGAGCTTCGGGCGAGGGCCTTGCGCGCCGGCCAAAGTCAGGACGGAGCCCGCGGCCTGCGGCCGGTCGGCGGCGGCACCGCCGCGGCGCCCGTTCACAATTTCGGACAACGGTCGCCCCACCCAGCTGTAATGCGGCCTAATTCCCAGCAGATGGGCGATGGTCGGCGCCGTATCCAGGATGCTGACCGGCGCTTCGATGCGGAACCCCCGACGGATATCGGGCCCCCACGCGATCCATGGGATGGTGAGGTTCTCGGGGGTGGCCTCCTGGTGGTGCGTTCCGGACCCGCCGTGGTCGCTGTGCAGAATGATGTCGGTCGCGCCGGCAATGCCCGCGTCGGCTATCGCAGTTTTCAGGGTGCCGACGGCCCGGTCGGCCTCCGCCAGTGCATCGAAATAGGCGGGCGACATCCAGCCGGACGCGTGACCGGCCTGATCGACCCCTTCGAGGTAGACAAAGAGCAGCGCCGGTTTGAAACGGGCCAAACAGTCCGCCGCGGCCTGGGCGATATTACGATCGCCTTGCGGGCGCTGCAGGGTGTTGAGGTAATAAACGAAATCCAGGGCCTCGGGGGGCGCCAGGTTTCTCAGATGCTCCCAACTGTAGACCGCCGCCGTGAACTTGCCGTTGTATTTGGCGACCTCGAAAAGGCTGGCGGTCGAGGGTGACGGATTGGGCCGGCCGGTGTTGGTGAGCACATTGTGACCGATGGGTTTCTGGGAGGTGAAAAGGGAATAATGGGCCGGCAGGGTCAGGGACGGCGTCACGGTCACGGCGTTCAGGCAAGCGGCGCCGGCGGCCGCCAGGGCATCGATGTTAGGCGTGACCCCGCGTTGGAGTGCGTCCGGACGGCAGCCGTCGATAATGATCAGGATGACGTGAGTCATGTGCTTTTCTGCTCCGTTTTGGTTTCAGTCGACCTTCACGCACCCGGCAATACTCGTAGAGCACGGCCCCGGCAATCGTGAGGATGATGAATATCACGGCCAGTGCGTTCATGGCCGGGCAGTTGAACACACGCAGCTTGGTGCCGATATAGATGGGCAGGGTCTGCTGAAAGCCGATCGCAAACAGGGTGGTGTTGTAATTTTCAAAAGACTGCATGAAGGCCAGGACCGCAGAAGAGATTACGGCCGGCCTGAGGAACGGAAGGGTGATTTTCACGAAGACCTGCAGATGGGACCCCCCCAGGTCAAAGGCGGCCTCCTCCTGGGTGCGGTCAAACCGCTGGACCCTGGCCATGATCAGCAGCATGCAGTACGCGCTGATAAAGGTGGCCTGCCCCATGATGGCCGTCCAGAGGCCGCCGCTGACGTCAAACCATCGGTCCCAGAACAGAAAGGTGGAGATGCCCAGAATGATGCCCGGCGTCAGGATGGGGGAGACCAGGAGGGCGTAGAAGGCGTCGCGGGCCCGGAAATGCAGGCGTGTCAGAAACAGCGCGCCCGCCAGCCCGATGGGCACCGCAATGGCGACCACGGCGCTGCCGACGATGAAGCTGTTTTGCAGCGCCTGCCACAGCTGCTCGTCCGTGTAGAGCTGATGAAACCATTTCAGGGTGAATCCCTCCCATGGGGTGACCTGGGGAATGCTGCTGTGGTTGAAGGCCACGATGCCCATGAACAGCAGCGGGAGGAAAAGGTAGGTGTAGAACAGGATGAGGTAGGCGGCGGTTGTGAAGCGGCGGATCGTGCGGCTGGACATCATTGGGCGAGTTCTTTGAGCCTGACCCGAAAGACTTTCAGCATCAGGAAAACGAACGCCAGGCAGAGGCCGGCCAGCACGCTGGCGTAGGCCGCGCCCTGGTTCCAGTTGGCGGTTTCGAAATTGGTGTAGATGATTTCAGTGAACCAGAAGCTGCTCGGACTGCCCAGGAGCTGGGGCGCGGCGATGGAACTCGCGGCCAACATGAAGGTCATGATGCACCCGACGGCAATGCCGGGTTTGGCATGCGGAATGACGATATCCCGGTGGATTCTCGGCCAGGACGCTCCCAGGTCGCGGGCCGCTTCCATTTGATGGCGATCGAGGCTTTCCATGGCGTTGTAGAGCGGAAAGATCATGAAAAGCACGTAGGCATAGGCCATGCCCACGATCACGGCGCCGTTACCCGACCGGAAGTTGACGGGCTCAGCGATCAGGCCCAGCTGCATCAGCAACTGGTTGAAGATCCCCTGGTCGGACAAGATCAGCTGCCATGCGAACAGGCGCAGCAGCTCGTTGATCCAGTAGGGGATGATCAGCCCGATCATCAGCCACCTGAGCGGGGCGGCGCGGGCGACCTTGGCCATGTGGAAGGATATGGGATAGCAGATGACCAGGGCGGCGAGCGTGACGACGATGCTCGACCAGATGGTTTTGAGGAAAATGGTTCGGTGCAGCGCGTTGGAAAAAAGATGGCTGTAATTCTTGAGGGTCCAGACGTCTTTGGGGCCGCCGATCTCTCTTAACGGCAGCAGCGGCCGGAGGGAAAAGTCGATCATGATCAGCTGGGGGACGAGGATCATGCAGAGCAGCCACACCCCGAGCGCGATCACCACATAGGCCCATCCGATCGTCCCAAAGGCCTTGAGCCCGTCCTGCCAGAGCCTAAACATCGCCGCCGCACCCAGCGGCGGGGAAAAGCAAAGCGTTCTCCGGTTTGAAGCCGATGCGGATATTCCCGCCGGCGGTCATGGCCCACCGTCGGCCGTCGTTGTTGCAGCGCATGGTCAGGCTCTCGCCGCCGCGGGTTCTCAGCCGAATGCTGGCATATGCGCCTTCGAAACTGTGGTTGAGGACGGTGCAGTCGATGGTGTTTGCGCCGTTGGGCGCCTCGCCCACGATGAAAATGGTCTCAGGGCGCACGAACAGGGCACTCTCCGCCCCCCGGCCAAGGCCGGTGGGGTTTTGTCCCATGATCCGGCCCGAAGGCGTGTCGATCAGCGCCGTACCGTTTTCAACGCGCGCAACGGTGCCGCAGAGCCGATTGGCCTCACCGACAAAAGACGCCACGAAGGCGCTGCGGGGGGCGTTGTAGATCTGTTCCGGCTCGTCCACCTGCTCCAGCCGCCCCACCGACATCACCCCCACGCGGTCCGACATGGTAAACGCCTCGCCCTGGTCGTGGGTGATGTAGATAAAGGTCACCGCGGTTCGCCGCTGAATCTCCCGCAGGGCCAGCCGCATGTGCTTGCGCAGCTTCAAATCCAGGGCCGACAGCGGTTCGTCCAGGAGGAGGACGGCCGGCGCCACGGCCAGCGCCCGGGCGATGGCGACCCGCTGCTTCTGCCCGCCGGAGAGATCGCTGACCGGGCTTTTGCCGGCACCCGGAAGGTCCACCAGCTCCAGCAGGGCCGCCACCTTTTTGATCCTTTCGGCGCGCGAAACCCCCCGGATCGTCAGCCCGAAGCCGATATTTTCTGAAACGCTCATGAGCGGGAAAAGCGCGGGGTTCTGAAAGATCATGGCGCTGGGGCGCTTGTTGGGGCCGATGCCCCGCATGTTGCGGCCGTTGATGCGGATCTCGCCCGCGGTCGGCTCCATAAAGCCCGAAATGAGACGCAGGAGCGTGGTTTTGCCGCACCCTGAAGGCCCGAGAAAGCTGAAGAATTCCCCCGCCCGGATGTGAACCTGGATGTCACGCACGGCATCAACATCGCCGAAGCGCATGCTCACGTTGGCAATCTCGACGTCCTGCCCCATCAAGGTTCTCCCCTTTTTGGCGGGCCATTGGGCCGCCGCTCGGCGTGGTGCCGGCCCGCCGAAAATCGACTCTTGGTCTGCATTTACACCGCTGATGGATGCCCGCCTTTTTCAGGGCCGATTTCCCGCTGGTTGCCTGCGACCATTCAGGCCGCTTGAAACTTGTCGCGGTATTCCGTGCGCGCCGGCACGAACCATGCGGGTTCGGACACATACCACCACAGGCTCTCGAGGGCGTCCTGGGGGTAGGCCTCCGCGAAGTTCTTCTTGGTTGCGTCGTCCAGAAGGTCGCTGGCCCCTTTGACCACGCTGTTGTAGCCGGTCGATTGGGCCATGATCGCGCCGGCCTCGGGCGTGTAGGCCCAGTTGATGAAGGCATAGGCCTGCTCGAGATTTTCCGCGTTTTTGACGATGCCGATGGAGTCCACCCACGTCAGGGCCCCTTCCTTGGGCGCCATGTAGGAGACCGGCTTGCCTTCCTTTTTGAGGGTGAGGATCGGCCCGTCCCAGGTCTGGCCGATGGCGCAGGCGTTCTGGAGAAACGCCAGTTGATGGTCCTGGGCGTTGTTCCAGAACATCTTGACGTTTTTTTTGCGCTCGATGAGGAATTTCAGGATTTCATCGTAGACCCGGCGCATCTTCTCTTCGGTCCGGTAGGTGTCGTACATCCGGTCGGAGGGCAGCCGGCCGACGGCGTCCAGATACAGCCCCGCGCCGATGAAGACCGAATGGGGGCGGCAGGTGACCTTTCCGACAAATTCGGGCGCCCACATCGTGCCGTAGGACAACTCGCCGAATTTGGGGCTCAGCGCTGCGGTGTTCCAGGCGATCGCTTCCGTGCCCCAGTCGTAGGGCAGCCCGACGCGCTTGCCGCCGATCACGCCGCCGAGCTTTTTGGATTTTTCGTAGAAGGCTGGCTCCAGATTGTTCAGGTTCGGGATCTTGCCTTCGTCGAGTTCCCGGTACAGTTCGAATTGCATGTGCAGTTCATACTCGGTCAGAGACGGCTGGGCGATGTCGAATCCGCTGGCGCGGGCCGCCCGAAGCTTGTTCATGCACTCCTGATTGGTGCTGTAGTTGGTGACCTGCACCTTGATGCCGGTGGCGTTTTCAAAGGCGGTGATCACTTCGGGTTTGCTGTAGTCCGGCCAGGTGAAGAGCTTCAGCTCTCCGGAGGACGACCGGGCGTTCCTGACGAACCAGGGGCCCACGCCGGCCGTGGCAAATACGGCAGTTCCGGCCGCTGCCTGGTGGAGGAAGGCTCTGCGGGTGATGCCTGACGAGGTGGGCTGCTTTTCATTTCTGCGGTTCATATCGCGCGCTCCTTTGCTGACCTTGGAAAAGTGAAGGATGGGGCAGACCGCCGCTAGGCGGGTCTGAAACCGTTCCGGGCGGTGCTGCATCCGGTCAACTGGATAGCGCCGGTTTGTTAAAAGGGGATTAGCGCAAGGATAGAATTTGGTTGCCCGCGGGGGCATTCTGGCGACCTACTGAAACCGGCGAGCTCTGCGGGATGGGCGGCAGCGTGCGAAGCCGCCGGGCGGTCGGGCGCCGCATTGCAGCCAGGCAACCGGTCTGGTTGAAGCTCAAAAAAACGAAGGCCAGCGGCAGGCCCCCGGCCGCTACCCGCCGATATTGGCCTTGAGCAGGGCGAGCCCCATTTCGCGCACCTTGAGGACCGTTTTGAGCTTGATTGTGCGCAGCTCTTCGCGGGTCGCCAGCAGGTGTTCCAGGGCCGCGCGATACCGCAGGTACTCTTCCTTGGCGGAGATATCGGGCGCGACGGCCTCGGTGTGCAAAAAGGCGTCGATGGTCCGGTTCTTTCCGTTGCGGTTGCCGGCGGTCAGATCGACGCGGTTGCCGTTGCAGGCCAGAAAACAGTGGACCATGGGCACGTAGGGCAGTTGAAAGGTCTCCAGGAGGGCCTGCGTCCCGGTCACGAGCGCCTCGGTCATGGCATAGATGCCGATATGCTTGGCCACGGGCAGGTCCAACTCCACTGCCAGGGCCGCGATGACGGCATGTTTGGTGGTGCAGGTGCCCTTCTCCTCCTTGAACAGAATCATGGGGTCGTCGCGATCGGAGTTGTACCCATAGGGTAGCCGCTGAACATAGGCGCAGGCCGCGCGAAAGCTCTGAACGCCGCGCGCCAGGAAAGCGGCCGCCATGGGGCCGGCGCCACCGATCGGTTTTTCGGGAAAGGTGTCATAGGGTCTCATGTGGTGGGCTCCTTAAAAAGTTCTGCAATCCCTTGGTCATCGGTCTGAACGACCAAAAGGTCACGATCACGGTGATCCTAAGCCAGGCGTGTTAGGATTGAATGAAGTCACCCACGGAAAAAATAACCTTCCAGGCCCCCCCCCCGCCGTTTTTGGAACCACACACATAAAAAAAACCGAATCCTAATCCAGTGCTCACAGGGGCGCGTTACCCTCCCTGCCATCTTTGGATGAAACCCCTTTGCAGAGGATGTTCGCATGACCGATCCGCCCATCGATTCCGCCGCCATCGAGATTGACTGCGTGAACAAGACTTTTGGCAAGCGCCAAGCCCTTCGGAGGGTCAGCATTCGGATTGCGGCCGGCGAAATGGTCGCACTGATCGGACCCTCCGGGTCCGGCAAATCGACCCTCTTGCGGCAAGTGTCGGGACTGCTCGCCTGCGACCGGGACTCGGGAAGTATCCGCATTTTCGGCCGCCAGGTTCAAAAAAACGGTTCCATATCGCCCGACATCCGGCGCATCCGCTCCGAGGTCGGTTTCATCTTTCAGCAGTTCAATCTCGTGGGGCGCCTGCCGCTGTTGACCAACGTCATGGTCGGGATGCTGCCGCGGGTCAGCACCTGGCGGAGCTTGCTGGGCTGGTTTAGCCGGGATGAAAAACGGCGCGCGATGGAGGCGCTGTGCTGTGTGGGCTTGGCGGAATACGCCGCCCAGCGGGCCAGCACCCTATCCGGGGGGCAGCAGCAGCGCGCGGCCATCGCCAGAGCGGTGGAGCAGCGCGCGCGCATCATTCTGGCCGACGAGCCGATCGCTTCGCTGGACCCGGAATCGGCCCGCATGGTGATGGAGTGCCTCACGGCCCTCAACCGCAACGATGGCGTCACCGTTCTGGTGAGTTTGCACCAGGTTCAGTTTGCGCTCCAGTATTGCCCGCGATCCATCGCCATGAAAGAAGGCCGGATCGTATTCGACGGGCCCAGCGAAGCGCTCACGGCTGCCGCGCTGCGCAACATTTACGGGTTGAAGTCGGCCGAGTTCAACCTCGACGGGACCACGCCCATAAAAATCGGTGTGCGCGGTCACCGACCGGCCCTGGCGGCCAGGGTCTAACCCCACCGGTGCAGCCGGCATCCAGGTGCCGCCCGGATCCTGCTCATCAGGGCTTTTAAATCAAATCGCAATCTTGAAAGGAGAAAGAAAATGAAAAGCATTCTGCAGGCGTTGATCTTCGGGCTGATCGCTGCGGTCGCCCCCTGGGCCGACATGGCCTCGGCGGAGGATGATCTCAAAGAAATCACCCTTGGCATTATTCCCACCGAATCCACCTCTTCCGCCATGACAGGCTTTGAGCCGTTCCGGGCCGATATGGAAAAGGCCTTGGGAATTCCGGTCAAGCTCTTCATGGCGCCGGATTACGCTGGGGTGATCGAGGCCATGCGCTTCAACAAGGTCCAGATCGCCTGGTTTGGCAACAAATCCGCCATCGAGGCCGTCAACCGCGCCGATGGCGAGGTGTTCGTGCAGACCGTGGACGTCGCCGGCAATCCGGGCTACTGGTCGCTCATCGTGGTCCACAAGGACAGCCCCTTTCAGACCATCGAGGACATCATCCGCGACGGTCAGAAGCTGACCTTCGGCAATGGCGACCCCAACAGCACCTCCGGCTATCTCATCCCCACCTATTACATCTGGGGCCAGCACGGCATCGATCCGAACAAGCACTTCAAGCTGGTGCGCAGCGCCAATCATGAAACCAACCTGATGGCTGTGGCCAACAGGCAGGTGGACTTTGCCACCAACAACACCGAAAATTGGGACAAGTTTGCCAAAGCCCATCCCGACCTGATCAAAAACGTGCGCATCGTCTGGAAAAGCCCCCTCATCCCCAGCGATCCCATGGTGTGGCGCAAGGATCTTTCCAAAGAGTGGAAAAGCCGGATCAAGGGCTTTTTCCTGGCCTACGGACGAATCGGTGCCGAGAAAGACATGCAGCTGGCGGTGCTCAAGGGCATGAGCTCCGGCTGGGCTCCCTTCCAGGACTCCTCCAACCATCAGCTCCTGCCGATCATGGAGATCAACTACGCCAAGGACAAGCTGAAAATCGAGAACAACGATGCCATCGCCGCCGAGGCGAAGGCGCAGCAAATGGCCGAAATCGACCAGCACCTGGCGGAGATCCAGTCCTACAGCAAGCTCGTCGAGAAGTTCAATTAAACCATCACACCCGGCGGGAGCTCGCCGCCCCGGTGAGCTCCCGCAACACACGACCGGTGAAAGCACCATGGCCACCGCCAGTACCCCTTTCGAGATTCCGGAAATATCGCTGGGCCGCAAGCTGCTGCGCCTGCTGGGCTGGCTGGCCTTCGCGGTCCTGCTGATGTGGGCCTGGCAGGGCGCCGAAATGCGGCCGCTGGATCTGATAACTTATCGCGGCAATATGGCCGCCTACCTGGCCGGATTTCTGTTGCCGGATTTCACCGAATGGCGCCAGTACCTGCACCACACCATCGTGACGATTCAGATCGCCATCTGGGGCAGTCTGATAGCCGTGGTGGGCGCCGTGCCTCTGGGGCTGCTGTCGGCCGCCAACGTGGCGCCGGTGTGGGTGCACCAGCCGGTGCGGCGCCTGATGGATTTCTGCCGTTCGATCAACGAAATGATCTTTGCCATGCTCTTTATCAGCGCGGTGGGGCTGGGGCCCTTTGCCGGTGTGCTGGCCCTGTTCATGCACACCCTCGGCACGCTGGCCAAACTCTTCTCTGAAGCGGTGGAGGCCATCGATCCGCAGCCCGTGGAGGGCATCCGGGCCACCGGCGCCAGCAAAGTGCAAGAGATCGCCTACGGCATCATTCCCCAGGTCGTGCCGCTGTGGATCTCCTATTCGCTGTATCGGTTCGAATCCAACGTCCGTTCGGCCAGCGTCGTGGGCATGGTCGGCGCCGGCGGCATCGGCATGCTGCTGTGGGACGCCATCCGCAGCTTCAACTACGCGGCCACCGCCGCCATGCTGCTCATTCTGGTGGCGGTGGTGAGCCTGCTCGACCTGGGGTCGGCCTATGTGCGCAAAAAATTCATCTGAAAACGCTTTCACGGCTCCCCTTTCGCTGCGTTCCGCTTCAAAACCCGCCATCCGCCCGGCCACCCTTGCAGATGCCCGTGAAATCGCGGCGCTCCTCGGCGAGCTGGACTACCCCAGCCCTGCCGGCAGCGTCCGCCTGCGGTTGGAGGCCATTTTGGGCCGCGATGACTACCGGGTCCTGGTGGCCGAAGGTGATCGTGGCCTGGTGGGTGTGGTCAGCGTCTGTTGGGGGCTTTGTCTCGAACAGGACGGCTGCTGGGGGCAGATCCTGGCCCTGGTGGTGACCGCGGCGGAACGCGGCCAAGGGCTCGGCGCGCGGCTGCTTGCCCATGCCGAGGCCTGGCTGCGCGCCGTGCCGGTGGCCCGGATCATCGTCGCCAGCAGCCAGCGGCGCACGGCTGCCCATCGTTTCTATCAAAAGCGCGGCTACCGCGCGACCGGCCTGCGCTTCGTCAAGACTCCAGACGCCGCCGGCGGCGGGGACCCGCATCAGATGGACAACAGCGGTTTGAGTGCTTTCAGAACTTCCGGCGAACCCGCCAGCACCCGCCACTGATCGGGCTGGGTTTCCACGGCCTCCAGACAGCCGCCCGCCTCTTCCAGCAGGATTTTCCCCGCCGCGAAATCCCACGGCTTGATGCCCTCGTAGATCACGCCTCCCAGAAAGCCGGCCGCCGCATAGGCCAGTTCCGCCGCGGCCGCCCCCAGGCAGCGTGCCTTGCGCACCTGCGGCAGGATGGCCGCGAGCCTTTGGGTCATGCAGTCCATGAGCGCCGGCGTCTTGCCGAAGCTGACCGCCACGACCGCATTGCGGGTGCCCTCGAACCGGCAGACGTGGATCGGCCGTTGGTTTAAAAATGCGCCGCGGCCCGCCACCCCGAGGAACATCTCATCGCTGTAAGGCAGAAAAACCACACCGGCCAGCGGTCTTCCGGGCAGTCCGGCTTCGGTCGAACCCGTTTCGTCGACGCCGGCGGCGTTGCGATAGCAGGCAATCGAAACGCAGAAAAACGGCAGCCCGTGCCAGAAGTTGACCGTACCGTCCAGGGGGTCGATGATCCACCGGCAGGCACCGTCACCGTGCAGCGCCCCGCTCTCCTCGGTGAGGATGGCGTGGTCTGGAAAAGAATTTCGGACGGTCTCGACGATGGCCTCCTCGCAGCGCCGGTCGGTCGCGATCTTGACGTCGTGGAGCAGTTTCGTGCAGACCGGTGTGGCCTTGCGGAAGGCCTGCATCTGGATTTCGCCCGCACGCCGGGCGGCGGCCAGCGCCGTTGCGACCACACGCTCGTTAAGGTCCGCCGATGCCTGTGCTGCAGCTGCGGATGGGGTTTCTTGGGCCATTTCTGCTCCCTTCAACCGGTCAGTTGCCGGCGCTGAAGACCTCGCGGCCGGCCACGAAGGTGCGCACCACCTCGGCGACGCGGCCGCGGTCCTCGACCATGACCAGATCGGCGGCTTTGCCGGGTTCGATGGCACCCGTAAAGCCGTCTAGACCGGCGGCGCGGGCGGGGTTGAGGGTGATCATGCGCACGGCCGCCGGCAAGTCCAGGATCTTTTCGCGGCAGAGTTGCAGGGCGGCGTGCAGCAGGGACATGGGGGCGTAATCCGAACAGAGGATGTCGCCCAGACCGGCGACGATCGCCTCGCGCCCGGAAAGATTGCCGGTCAGCGAAGCGCCGCGCAGGACATTGGGAGACCCCAGGGAGATCAGCATGCCGTGGGCGCGGGCGGCCCGGGCGGCCTCCAGGTTGACCGGAAACTCGGCCAGCGTCACCCCCAATCGGCTGACGGCGGCCACCTTGTGGCTGGAATCGTCGTCATGGCTGGCCATGCGAATCGCGTTGTCCCGGCACAGACCGGCCAGCTGCTTGAGAGCGGGCCAATCGATCTGGCGGCTGGCGTCCAAACGGCGTTCGATGAGCCGATCCACATGCTCGGCAGAAAGCCCGCGGGCACTGGCGTAGTAAGCCCGAAAGTGGCCCACGTCCGAGAACTGGCCCTGACCGGGGGTGTGGTCCATGAGCGAGAAGAGATGGACCAGGCCTTGGCGGATCAGCTGCTGCACGTGCGGCAAGCCTTCGGCGTTGGTGATCTCGTAGCGGGCGTGGACATAGGTCCGCGCCCGGAAGTTAGCTTTCAGGTCCTGAAGGTGGTGGACCAGAAAATGGGTCATTTCCGCATTGCGGAAAGCGGGCTGTTCATCGCTGCTCAGAAAGCACAGGCAGTGATAAATGGCCGTTACACCGCAGGCCACGAGCTGTTTGTCCAACTCGTTGAGGGCCACGTCGATGGGGAAGCGCCCCCCGGGCCGGGGCTGGATGGCGTTTTCGATGACGTCGCTGTGGATGTCGATGAAACCCGGCATCAGCAGGCGGCCGTGGCCGTCGATATCCACCGCACCCAAGGCCGGACCGGGCCGCGTGGCAATGTCGCAGATGATGCCCTGGGACACCACGACGGCGGCCTCGGGCAGGACCTCCCGGGGCGTGACGACCCGGACGTTGCGGATGATCATGTCCGGGGGGGCGATCTTGTCGGGTCTCATGAATGGGCCTCTTTCTCCGGCATGGCATAAATGTCGTCCATCAGGCGGTTCATGATCGACCGGTCGTGGAAGATGGCGATCATGGTGGTGCCCCTGTGCTTCATCTCCAAGAGCAGCTCGAGCACGACCCGCATGGCTTCGGCGTCCAGGGAAGCCGTCGGCTCGTCGAGCAGCAGCAGCCGCGGGGGGCGGATAACGGCGCGGGCCAGGTTGACCCGCTGCTTCTCGCCGCCGCTGAAGGTGGCGGGGTAGGCATCGTGGAGGCGGGCGTCGATTTTAAGCCGCTCCAAGAGCGCGCCGGCCCGCACACGGGCCTCGGCGCGGGGCATCCCGGCATTCACCAGGGGCTCGGCCACCACGTCGACCACCGGCACCCGCGGCAGCACCGAGAGAAACTGGGTCACATAGCCCATTTCCCTGCGCCGCAGGGCCAACACACGGTTTTCCGGCAGGTCGGTGAGATAAACGCGGCCGAACGCTTCGGAGTCGTAAGCAATCCTTCCTGAACTGGCCCGGTAGGTGCGGTAGATGCACTTGAGCACCGAGCTTTTACCGTGCCCGCTGGGGCCCGAGATTCCCATGGCCGTGCCGCCCGGGACCGAAAAGGAGATGCGCCGGAAACCGATGATCTCTTTGCCGTTGAGCACGTGGGACACGAATCGCTTTTCCAGGTTTTCGACGCTCAGCATAGCGCCGCCGTGATGCTCCTGCATAAGATGTGCTCCGGCGCCCAGGCCTTTTCGCTTCCAAGACCGGGGGGCTTTGGGCGTTTTTATCGTATTTGTTCGGGTCAGGCCCCGGGGACCGACTTTGGGGGCCTGAATGGCCTGTGCGCGCGATTTTCAGAGCGCCGAAGTCACCAACAACTGGGTGTACGGGTGCTGGGGGTCCTCGAGAATCTGGTCGGACAGACCCTCCTCGACGATGCCGCCAAAGCGCATCACGAGGGTGCGCGAGGTCAGCAGGCGGATTACCCCGAGGTCATGGGAGACCACGATGGTCGCAACCTCCAGCTCCTGCTGCAGGCAACGGATCAGATCCAGGACCCGCGCCTGCACCGAAACGTCTAATCCGGTGGTCACCTCGTCCAGCAGCAGCACGGCCGGACGGGTGGCGAGGGCCTTGGCGATCTGTACCCGCTGCTGCATGCCGCCGGAAAAATTGCGCGGTGGTTCGTGCATGCGTCCCACCGGCACCTCGGTCTGGGCCAGCAGGTCGGCGGCGCGCCGCTGCATTTTGCCCACATGACGCCAGCCGGCCATCAGCAGCCGCTCGGCAATGTTGCCGCCGGCGCTGACCTTCAGGCGCAGCCCCATACGGGCATTCTGGTAAACGATGCCCATGCGTTCGTTGCGGATGCGTCTGCGGTGAAACGCGCTGAGGGCAAAGAGGTTTTGGGCGGGATCGATTTCCAGTGCTGCCCCGGAAAGCGGATTTTGGTTCAGGTTCAAATGGAATTGCCCCTCGGTGGGTTCGAAATCGAAATGCAGCAGGCGCACCACGGTGCTTTTGCCGGACCCGCTTTCGCCGACGATCCCCAGTACTTCGTTGGGGTAGAGCTCGAAGGAGACCTCCCGGCAGGCCAGGACCGACCGGCAGCGGGGGCATTGGTTGGCTTCCTGCGCGGCCCCGGTGAGGTGGCGGCAGTCGGGGCATCCCGGTCCGTAGCGTTTGGTCAGATTGCGGACCTGGAGGATCGGTTTCATCTGTTTTTCTTCTCCGGTCGGTGAGGGCTTTGGAGGCCCTGGCTGCGCGTTTTGTCGCAAAAGGCGCTGTCCGAGCAGGTATAAATGCGCCGGCCGGTCTGATCGTCGACCACCTCGTCCAGAAAGGTCCCGCTGGCACCGCAGCGCTCGCAGCGGCGGCCATCAAACGCCTCGACCCGAAAAGCGAAGTCTTCGAAGGCGAGGGGTTCCACCCGGGTGTGGGGCGGGATGGCGTAAATGCGCTTTTCCCGGCCGGCGCAGAAGAGCAGCAAGGCCTCGCCGTGGTTCAGCTTGGGCACGTCCCAGCGCGGAATGGGGCTGGGATCCATGAGGTGGCGACCGTTGACGATCACCGGATAACGGGCGCCCACCGTGATCGCCCCGAATTTGACGATGTCTTCGTAGAGGTAGAGCCACATGCGGCTGTAATCGGCCTCGGCATGCATCCGCCGGGTTTTGCGTTCGGACGGCTCCACCAGGCGCAGGGGCTCCGGAATGGGCACCTGAAAGACCAGCAGCTGGTGGGGGTGAAGGGGCTCCTCGGGAATGCGGTGGCGGGTCTGGATCAGGGTGGCGGCGGCGGTGTCGGTGGTCAGGGCCACGTCCGTGACGCGTTTCACAAACTTTTTGATGTTGACAGCGTTGACGCTGTCGTCGGCCCCCTGATCGATGACCTTGAGCACATCGTCCGGGCCGATGAGGGCCAGGGTCAGCTGCAGCCCGCCGGTTCCCCAGCCCCGGGCGATGGGCATCTCCCGCGATCCGAAGGCGACCTGGCAGCCGGGGATGGCCACGGCCTTGAGCATCTTGCGTCGGATTTCACGTTTGGCGCCTTCGTCGAGAAAGGCATACGAATAACGGTCGCGGTCGGCAGGCAGGGCATCGCGCCAATTCGCCGCTGGCGGCATCGGTTCAAGCGGCACGCAGAGCGTCATGAAGGGGGCTCCCCGTCGGCGGACGGCGGCCCGGCCTGAATGCTTCGCAGCCGGTCCAGGTCCGACTGGAAGGTGACGTAATGGGGCAGCTTGTAGTGATTGCAAAAGCCCATGGATTCGATGCCGTCCACATGGGTCAGGACAAACTCCTGGTCTTCGGACGGGGCTGCCGGCTCCCGGGCGGCGATGGCCCGGTCCAGGACGGCCATCGCAATCGCCTTGGTCTCGTTGTGGCCGAAACACAAACCGTAGCCGAGGTTGAAGACCGCCGGCCCGTCGCCGTCCGCGATGCGCGCGATGACCTCGGCCTCGGTCACCAGGATTTCGCCGATGGTCTCTACCACGCCGCTGACGGGGTTTTGATAGGGCACCGGCAGGTATCCCACCCGCAGCTCGCCGATGACCGGATGCACCGAACCGAAGCCGCGCATATTGGAGTAGGCCAGGGCCAGCATGCCACCGGTTTCGCCCCGCGCCAGGCTTTGCAGCTGGGCGCTGCGCGGCGCTGGAAAAGAGAGGGCCTGGCGGGTGATGTCCACCAGCGCCGCGCCCTTCCCCGACGCCCCTGGGCGGGCCGCCAGCAAGCCTTCCCGGCGCAGCATCTCGATCACCTTGGGAAAGCGTTCGGGCAGCGGCGCCAACGGTGCGGTGTCCTTGAAGAGCCGTGCGATCAGCTCCCGGGTGCGGCCCGGCGATTCCGCTTGCAGGTCGAAATCCAGCAGCCGCAGGGTGTAGTCCGGCGTAGGTCCGAGGACCTGCCCGCCGGGGATATCCTTGAAGGCCGCTGAAATACGTCGGATCAGGCGCATCCCGTCGGTGGCGATGGGCTCGGCATATCCCAGACGGGAAAGCGTGGTGCGGTAGGAGCGCAGGATGAAAGCGGCCTCCAGGGTGTCGCCGGCCGCCTGCTTGAAGGCCAGGGCCGCCAAATCCGGCGCGTAAAGCGAGCCTTCACTCATGACCCGATCCACCGCAAAATGAAGCTGCTCGCGGATCTGGTCGGGTTTCAGCAGATCGGAAGCGCCGCCGGCGCGGCGCATCAGGCTGAACTGCGCGGCGTTTTCAATGGCGGCGGCCCCGCCTCTGACGGCCACATATCCCATCCCGTCACCTCACCTGGATGCGCGTCGAGCGCGGCAGCCCCATCAGCTCCCCGCCCGGCCGCACAAAAAAGACATCGACCCCCAGCGGGTAGTCGGCATTGACGCTCATCAGTTGCTCGAATTCGGCCAGCGGCACCCCGGGCATCTCCGGCAGGATGCCTCTCGACTCGGCGATCCCGGGCCCGCAGAGACGGACGCGCAGACGCTGCGAGGCAACCGCCGCTCCGGCATCCAGGCAATAGACCAGGGTCGCGCCTTCCTCGGGGGCTTCCAGCCGACCGCGTTTGGCGCGGGCTGCCGCCCCCTGGCTTTGGGCCCCGGCAATAAAAATGAAATCGGCCTTTCCCGGCACCTCGGGGCGCACCTGGGTGGCCTCGGCCAGGGCGGCCTGGAGGGCCTGGGCGCCGGCGCCGCCGATCACACACAGGCCCACCTCATGGTCCAGCAGGCAGTCACCGATGGCCAAAGCCGCGGCAAAAGGCGCTGAGGGGTCGATGCCCTCCATGCGGACCACGCGACCCGGCCGGCTCACGGCCTCGAGCAGGATGCGGTAGTTTTTCTGGTTTTTTCGGTTGTTGGCATCCATCATGGCTGCCGCTCGTGCGGTTCACCCAGAGAGCCAAAATCGACGGTCTCTTTTTTCATGGACGTGAACCGCACTTGGGTGGCGGCGGCCAGCCTGGATGTCCGCACGGCCTGTTGGCCCTTGGTTTTCTCGAGGCGGCCGATGACCTCCCAAACGCACGCCAGGATCGATGCCTCGCCATGCAACGCTGCCGCCTCAACCGCCGCCAGCAGCAGCGCCCGTTGGGGTTCGTCGCCGCAGATCACGCCGCAGCCCACCTGTCCGCCGCAAACCACCTGCGCTTCGCTGACCAGCACCTCCCCCAAATGGAAGGGCGTGTCGAACGGATCGCGCACGCTGGACATCACCAGCCCGCTACGCGGTTCGCGCCGGATGCGGAAGCGCCCCGAAGCCCAGAGCGTGTCGAGCAGCGCTTCGACCTGATCTATCTCGGCCGCCGCGATGACGTTGAGCAGGCGTGTTTTTATTCCCGCAACGGCTTCCGGCAGCCTGCGGGGACCTTCAGCCGCAGGCCCTGCGGCAGATGGATCAGGCGAAGGCTTCAAGAAAACTCTCCAGGTTTGAAAAATGGTCAAAGCGCTGCTCCAGGGTGGCGCGGTCCCAGTCCCACCAGGCGATGCGCATCAGTTTAGCCACGATATCCGGGCTGAAGCGCATCCGCACCAGGCGGGCCGGCACCCCGGCCACCACCTGGTAAGGCGCCACATCCCGGGTCACCACCGCTCCGGCGGCCACCACGGCGCCGCTGCCGATCGTGACGCCGGCCATCACCTGGGCCCCTGCGCCGATCCAGACATCGTGGCCGATGCGGCAGCGGTGCTTGCGCCGCCAGCTGAAAACCGCTTCGTCGTCGGTCGGGGCAAATCCATACCGCCGTCGGCGGTAGGTGCAGTGATGCTGCGTCACCCGGTCCGTGGGATGGTTGCCGGGGTTGATGAAAACGTGGGAGGCAATCGAGCAGAATCGGCCGATTTCGGCGTAAATGACCACGCCGTCGGACCCGGCTAGATAGCTGTAATCCCCCAACTGGGATGCCAGCACCGTCCAGTTGGGGCCGATGTCGGTATAGCGGCCGATGACGGAGCCGGACACGTTGGCTGCGGGATGCACCTGGGGCGCCGGATCCGCTGCCGCCACTTCGATCTCCCCAAGGTCTTCTGCTGCTTCCATCCTCATTCCCCGTTTAATAGCATTGATATGCAACTATCCATGGGAAAGGTTTGGAGGAGATTAGGTTTCGGTTAGAAATGTGATCAGGCCCGACAGCCGCAAAATAAAAGACGGCACGCCCGAATTTGAAAAAGAGATAAAAAGTCAAAAACCAGACGGTTTCGCAAAAAGTTCAAGTTCAAGGCGCGCAAATCTCGATGAGTGCGGCGTACTTATGTACGCCGCAGCGACTTCGAGATGCAGCGCAACGCAGAAATTGGACTTTTTGCGGAACCGTCAAATTTGACGCACCATGGGAACAAATGCCCTCAAAAGGGGCTGCGGCGGACGTCCCCGACCCCGAATCCCGCTGCCAAGGGGGGGCTTGAA
>Ga0105100_10000415_pt1 | contig 25340 bp, 24 predicted proteins | sample PPLLak12cMay2015_2_FD_87033 | JGI IMG/M metagenome (GOLD analysis project Ga0105100, IMG submission 87033) | Freshwater sediment microbial communities from Prairie Pothole Lake near Jamestown, North Dakota, USA - PPLs Lake P8 Core (1) Depth... | ecosystem: Environmental > Aquatic > Freshwater >...
AACTCCGTCCTCGGGGGTCATGTGTGAAACAGGATAAAAATTGTACGATTGTGCCGTGCCGCTGATGTGAGGATAATAAACATCTTCAAATCTGGTTCCGGCAACTTCCTGTATAACAACTGCCATTTTTTCCAGCTCGATTTTATAATTTATTGCCTCAAAATAGGTCCGCGAACTCTTTGAATAAATGGAAGAGAAAACAAGTTTGATGGCACCCGTCATCTGCTTGAGCCTGATCTCAAAATCGGGGTGATTATTGGGAAGAAGATAGGTTCCGAAAATTCCCGAGAATGGCTGACTCAACGAATCTTCAAACAGGCTGGATGATCTCACAGCCAGGGGTTTATTACTATGCTTCAGAAATATTCTCAATTTTTTCTCCAGGGTATAGCTGAGGCTTCCGTTAATGAAAAGCTTCTGTAAGACTCCATAATCCTTTTCCTCATTTATTTTGTCCCAGAGATGATTCCGGTCCATGAACATGTCAAATTCATCGGTCCCGATAATAGCTGTAACAGGCGTTTTGATGTTGATCCCCGGGAGCAACCGTCCCAGTTCAAAACTGTAAATCAGGGTGTTAATAAAGGCAAGACCTCTGCCCTTTCCTCCCAGCGACCCGCTGGAGAGGCTGACCACATTTGTCTCATCGGCCAGTGCAGATTCCTCAAAATTTACTACCCTGCCTTTATTCATTTCACGCCTTCGTTTACGGATGAGGTCGAGAAGAAATTCCCTCAATTCCTTAAGGCTGCCGAAATCCGAAACTCTTACAGGATTTATCTGCCTGGCAATTTTCACCTCACCTCTCGCCATGAGCCATTGTGAAAAATGGTTCCTCATGGCATGATATTCGAGCGAATCCTCGGGAATTGTCACAAGATATGATTCGAATTCCTTCATCGATTTCGCCACGGCGATCTGTCTGCCTTTATCGTCCCGGTATACGAAATGCCCGAAACCCAGGTAATAGTTTATAAATGATTTCAGGTCCTGCATCAGGCTTTCCGAATTCTTATTTATGAAATTCGATTTAAGCTGAAATGCATATTTTGCATTTTCGGGATCAGCTGACTGAATTACAGTGGGAAGTTTCGGCAATAAGCTCTTGATCTGCTTTATCAGCTCAAAACCTGCCGAATCATGGTACTCTCCGTTCTTCGGAAACCGGATATCGGAAATTACACATAACAGATTATTTTCAAACCTGTCAAATATTGTAATTGCATCCTCCCAGTTCAATGCAAGAAGTATCTTTGGCCGTGCTTTAAGTTTCAGCACTTTATAGAGTTCGTCTGTTGAGACATCCTCAATAAGATTCCTGGTCTGCTCCATCACCAGGGTATAAAGAATCGGGAGATATGTGGAATAATATTCTGCGGAATCCTCAACAAGCAGGATAACTCCGGTGAGCCCTTTTTTGGTATCGTTGTCTACATTAACCCTGTCCTCAAGGAGGTTAACCATTGCAAAGAACACTTTTGATTCCCCGGTCCAGACAAAATAGCTATCAATGGGAACGCCGGCGGCTTTCTGTTTTTTAATGTATGGAACGTCATCCGCATTATTTATCAGAAGGAACGTGGGCATATAAGGATATTTATCCTTGATATTTCTGCAAAGTGTCATAGAACCTTCCTTATAAAGCCCGATCATAATAATGACCATATCATAATGCCGGGCCTTCAGTCTTTTGAATGCTTCTTCCTCGCTCGATACTCCCGTTAGCCTTGGAAGAGAAGTAAGACTCATCTGGTGATACTCACCAAGCATATGATCGGCGAACCTCCCTTCACCTTCGATTGAGTATGCATCGTACAGATTTGCTACAAGAAGTATCTCTTTGACCTTGAATGGCTGCAGATCGTGGAAAACATCACGCTCCGCATTGTGCCGCTCAAGGAATTTCTGAAGCAGCTGCCGGCTCGACAGATCTTTCAGATCCTCAACTTCTTCACCTGGTGTCTGTCTTTTTAAGATAATGTCACGTGCCTTGGAACTGTTGATATACCCTGTAATGAGCCCGGCGATATTCTGTATAAGGTCCCGCTCCTCCTTCAGGAACGGACCTTCATGTTCAAACCTGAATTCCTGTGTATAACAGATCTCTATAGTTCCGTTCTCATTGTCAATGGTGCTGAATTCCTGGGTCATCTTCCATGATGTCTCCCTGAACCCGGGTGTTTCAAATTTTTTATCACGGTAGGTTATCCGTGCTTCCGTATATTTAGGATATTGCCAGGCTGCAGGGAGGTTAAGGACGATCTGCTGAAGGGTTTCTTCAACCGGTTTGCCTTCCTTAAGAATATAAGTAGTTTGATTTATGCATGACAACTCTTTTACACGTTCGTGCTGTTCATGCAGCAAACGGTGATATTCAGGGCTTATTTGGTTCTTTTCGTCCATTGTACGGCTGATTGAAAAAATCAGGATGTAAAATTACTAAAATTACCAATAACCGCACGATAAATGGACAGGGCAGGATCAGAGCACTACTCTACCTTCCAGATAGAACCGCTGTGCATCAGATCATCCATACACTTTATTTTCGAATCCTTCCGGACAGAATTGATCTGTCCGGTCAGATCATCTTCATAGGTGCTCACGTCAACAGATCTTATTACTCCCAGGGCAACAGGATATTCAGGATACTTCATATTGGCAAGCATATACTGTATTCCCGGGTTTGGCTCCTGAGCATCGTGAATAAGTATGTCTTTTTCGCTGATTCCGTTTTCACCAAGCCTGACAACCTGCAGTTTTAGTCCATTGAGTATAAGTCCCTTACTATTTTCCTTCCCGAACAGCATCGGTTTACCGTGCTCCAGGATTATTGTCCTGTCTTCCCTTACCTCCCTGGATGCTACTTTCTCGTGAATACCGTCGTTAAAGATTATACAGTTCTGAAGCACTTCAATTACTGAGGTCCCTTTATGTTTGCCGGCTTCAATAAATATCCTGGTTGAGAGTGTCACATTTATATCTATGGTCCGGGCAAAGAACCTGCCCTTTGCTCCGATGACAAGCTCGCCTGTTGAAAATGGCTCCTCGATAGTTCCGTAGGGTGAGGTTTTTGTTACCAGTCCTTTTTCAGATGTTCGTGAATATTGCCCCTTTGTGAGTCCGTAGATCTCGTTATTGAACAGGATTATATTAATATCAATATTACGGCGTATGAGATGAATGAAGTGATTGCCGCCAATTGCCAGAGCATCTCCGTCGCCTGTTATCTGCCATACCGACAATTCAGGATTTGCTATTTTAACTCCGGATGCAATGGCTGATGCACGCCCGTGTATTCCATGGAATCCATATGTATCCATATAATAAGGGAACCTTGAAGAACAGCCAATACCTGAAATGAACGCAAATTTCTCCTTCGGAATGCCAAGTTCCGGCAGTGCTTTCTGAACGGCATTTAACACTGCATGGTTACCGCAACCCGGGCACCATCTGATTTCCTGGTCACTTTTGAAATCTTTCGGAGAGTACTGAGATGTTTGTGTATCCACCATTTTATTCAACCTCCAGTATTTTTAAACATTTTTCCTTTATTTCACCAGTTGTGAACGGTAAACCCTGTACCTTGTTTATTTGTTCATATCTGAATTCCTGCAGATTCATGCGCAGGTAACCGGCAAACTGTCCAAGATTCAATTCAGCCACAACGATTTTCCTGAATTTCCCGAATATTTCCCTCACATTTTTCGGTAATGGATTGATATAGTTGAAATTGACAAAACCAACCTTATATCCTTCAGACTGTAATTCCCTGACGGCTGTTATAAGATAACCCCGTGAACCGCCCCAGCCGACAACAAGCAGATCGCCCGATCCCTCGCCTGTAACCTTGAGATCCGGTATTTTTTCAGCCACTCTGGCGACCTTGTCAGCCCTTAATTTCACCATCATCTCATGATTCTCCGGAATATAAGATACTGTTCCCTTTATTGTTTTTTCGAGTCCTCCTATCCTGTGTTCAAGCCCCGGTGTACCGGGTATTGCCCACGAACGGGCGAGAGTATCGCAATCCCGTTTATAAGGAAGGAATGGTATCTCATTCCTGTCTGCAAAAGGAGGATGTATTTCCGGCAGATCCTTCATAGAGGGAATTCTCCACGGTTCACAGCCATTGCCAAGATAGCTATCCGTAAGAAGCAGAACAGGGGTCATGTGCTCAACAGCAATTCTGGCTGCTTCAAATGCATAGTGGAAACAGTTGGATGGTGTGCTTGCTGCAAGTACAACCACCGGGCATTCGCCATTCCGGCCGTAGAGAGCCTGCATCAGGTCAGCCTGCTCTGTTTTTGTCGGGAGACCGGTGGATGGACCAGCCCTCTGAACATCAACAATAACAATCGGAAGTTCCGCCATTACGGCAAGCCCTATTGCTTCAGATTTTAATGCCAGTCCGGGCCCGGATGTTGATGTTATTGCCAGTCTTCCTGCAAAACTTGCTCCAAGTGCCGAGCAGATGCCTGCAATCTCATCCTCAGCCTGAAAGCTCTTGACGCCCAGATCTTTACGAAGGGCCAGCTCTTCCAGAATACCGGTTGCCGGGGTTATAGGGTATGATCCTATGAAAACCTCCAGACCTGCTTTTTCTGCGGCTGCAAGAAAGCCCCAGGCGGTTGCCACGTTTCCACAGATATTGCGGTAGGTTCCTTTTGCGATCGGGGCAGGTTCAATTTTAATGACCGGATTCAATGCTTCAATGGTTTCAGCATAATAGTATCCGGCTCTTAATGCAACCTTGTTTGCCTCGGCAATCTCAGGTTTTTTCTCAAATTTCTTATCAAAATATTGTTCTGTGTATTTGAGTTTTCTGTCAAAAAGCCAGTATACCATTCCCAGCGCGAACATATTCTTGGTCCTTAGCACTGATTTCGGATCAAGACCATAGTCCTTCAGAGCCTCTTTGACCATTGAGGAGATGGGGGCTGCAATTATATTATAGGTTTCAAGCTTCTCTTCTGCAATCGGATCGCTCACATATCCGGCCTTTTCCAGATTCTTATCGGTAAAATTATCTTTATCATAGATTATAGTGCCACCCTGTTTTACAAGTGCCGCATTTGCTTTGATGGCAGCAGGATTCATTGCCACAAGAACATCGGTATAATCTCCGGGGGTTTCTATCTCTGAATGACCCAGATGAATCTGAAACCCGGATACTCCGCCGACACTCCCCTGCGGTGCGCGGATCTCGGCGGGATAATCAGGAAAAGTTGTGAGATCATTTCCGTACAGTGCAGCCGTATCGGAAAACAGTGTTCCGGAGAGCTGCATTCCATCTCCGGAATCACCTGAAAAACGGATCACCACCTCTTCTCTAGCAATTACTTTAGTATCTTTTGCCATGACTGGTCTTTGATATTAACGTGAGGCTTAATAAATAACAAAATCCTAAGAAAAATGCAAAGTTAGTCTTTTAAAGTACTAATAAATGTACAATTAGCAAGAATAGAAAATGATATTAGTCATGAATCGTTTCACAGGTACTCACTCCCTTTCTGTCCACCCTAATTCCAGATATCCGCCTTCTTCAGGTTGATCTCCCCCTCGAAGAACATTCTTGCAATCTTCTCAAAATAAGGAGTATAATCGGAAATAAAGAACCGGTCATTCACTTTCCCGGTATCGTTCAGAAGGTTGTTTTTTTCAAGTGTATCTCTAAGGATCACGGAAACCAGCCTTGACGAATCAACCACTTCAACATTGAAATTGAAGATCTTGCTTATCTGGTTTTTGATTATGGGATAATGTGTACATCCGAGAACCAATGCCTGTATGCCGTCAAGAGACTTATCGGAGAGATAGGTTCTTATAATTGCGTTACTGATATCGTCGAAGATAAAACCCTCCTCGATCATTGGGACCAGCAGAGGTGTTGCCAGAGAAACAACAGATGTCGCAGGTGATCTTTTCTTCACCTTGTTCTCATATGTCCCCGAGCTTATTGTCCGTTTGGTGCCTATTACTCCCACTCTGGCGAAATTCTTTGTACCCAGGTACTCCACCACGGGATTAATAACATCAATAAGTATCGTCCTGCCTTTGAATTCCTTCTTCAATGTGTCGAAAGCTGAGGCCGAAGCAGAATTACAGGCTACAAGAACCACCTTCGAATTATGATCAAGAAGAAACTCTGTTATCCTCCGGGAATAGGTTTTGATCGCTTCTTCCGATTTATCTCCATATGGCAGATGTGCTGTGTCACCAAAATAAACAAGGCTTTCTCCCGGCAGTATCTGTTTGATTGCATGTGCGACGGTGAGGCCGCCCACTCCCGAATCAAAAATCCCTATTGGTTGTTCTTTCACTTTACTTGTATATTAAAAAAATGACCATCCGAAATGGATGGTCACTTATATAAGGTATTACTTTATTTCAATCCCAGTTTGGATTTTGCAAGAGCCAGTACATTAGTACTTTTGGTTTCATCGAAATAAAGCAGGGAGCCTTTGGCAACGTCAAAAACATAAAGAAAACCATTCTCTTTTCCGACATCTTTAATTGCTTTATCAACTTTGGTGTAAATAGGCTGGAAGAGTTCAATCTGCTTGTTTTGCAACTGTTCCTGGGCATTTGCCTGAAACTCCTGGATCCTGCGGTTCATATCTATAAGCTCCTGTTCCTTATTCTGTCTTACTAATTCGCTGAGGTTTTTACTTTCCTTTGTGAATGCATCGCTTTTATTATTGAGTTCGACAGTCATAAGTTCCAGGGCATTAACGAGTTCCTGACGAAATTTTTCAAGGTTGGCATTTGCAGTATCAAATTCCGGTAAAGCCCGTATAAGCTCATCACTGTTAATATGCCCGAACTTCATATTTTGTGCCTGCCCGGCGGATGCCATAAAAACAATAAGAGCCAAAATTCCAATAAATCTTTTCATTACAGCTGGTGTGTTAATTTTTTTTAAATTATGCAAAAGTAGTTATTTAATTCTTAAAACCTAATTTCTCAAGTATCTGGTCGCTTATATCGAATTTGGGATTTGCGAAGAGGATATTGCCGCCTGCTGCGGAATCGAATATCACTGCGTAGCTACCTTCGACTGCTATATCCTTGATCGCTTTCAGTATCTCATCCTGAATGGGTTTAACCAGTTCCTCTCTCTTCTTGAACAGATCCCCTTCCATTCCAAAGTATTTATTCTGAAGGTCTTTCATCTCTTTTTCTTTGTTGATGATAGCCTCTTCCCTCTTTACCTTCATATCCTGTGAAAGCAAAGGTGCCTCATTCTGGTAAGCTTTATACATCTGTTCAACAATAGCATAACCGTCTGCAACCTCTTTCTCCCATTGTTCTGAAAGTTTATCCAGTTGCTCCTGTGCTGTGGTGAACGCGGGAATATTCTTCCTGATATATTCAGTATCGACAAATGCATATTTCTGGCCTACAGCGATGACTGTGGTCATTAAAATAAGCCCTATTATTAAACCTGTTTTTTTCATGATTTTGATAATTAACATTCATTAAAATTGTTGTCCTATTACGAAATGAAATTGTGATTTATTTGCATTAGAAAACCTGGAGGGGTCTGGTACTTCATCGAAGCCGTAACCCCAGTCGATACCGAGTAAGCCGAACATGGGAAGATTAGCTCTCAGTCCGATGCCTGCTGACCTGTTCATCTTAAACGGATTATATTCTTTCAGCTGGTGCCATGCCCTTCCTGCTTCGAGGAATGTAAGAGCATAGATTGTTGCCTGCTGATTAAGTGATATAGGATATCTCACCTCAAATGTTATTTTCGAATAAACGTTACCGGAAGGAGCCCCGCTGGTTGCATCAGTCGGTGTAAGAGATCCATTGGTATATCCGCGAAGAGCTATTATTTCACGACCGTAGAAGCTGTAACCTGTCATACCATCACCACCAACGTAAAAATTCTCAAACGGTGAAGGTCCGATAAGCCTGTTATAATGTCCCAGATACCCGAATGCGTATCGTGCACTGAGAACAAGCTTTTGATCCTTTGTAAGAGGATAATAGTTCTCTGATTTAAATACCCACTTATGAAATTCAATCCATCTGTACCTGACTTCATCCGCAGCCCCCGACATATCTTTTCCGCTTATGAAAGTATAAGGAGGGGTAGCCTGCAGCGACAGGGTAAATGAGGATCCACTTCGCGGATAAATAATGTTTGGCCCGACAGAAAACCTCTGAAGCTTTGCCGAAAGACTGAACAGGGTAGATTCACCATTCTCAAATAAAAACTGGTAATAGCTGTAATTGTTCAGGTTGTATTTCTGATAACTAAGCTCACCATAGATTGAAAAAAAGTCATCAGGCCAGTCAAGTCTCTTCCCAAGGCCTATTGATGCACCGTCTATCAGCATTGACTGACGGCCATCCTCCCCTTTCTTTTTACCATTTGTCATAAGTGACCTGTAGAGAGAAACGGAAAACGAATTAGCCTTTTTACCGCCAAGCCACGGTTCTACAAATGAAACATTATAAGACTGGTAGATTCGTCCGTTCGATTGTGCCCTGATGCTTAGTGACTGGCCATCACCGGAAGGATATGGTCTCCACTCCTTCAGATTGAAGAAATTCCGCATTGCGAAGTTATTGAACCTCACACCGATAGTCCCGACAAGCATTCCTGCTCCCCAGCCGCCCGATATTTCAAACTGATCGTTTGCCTTCTCTTCAAGCTTATAGAGAAGATCAACTGTACCGTTAATGGGATCCGCCATCGGGGTCGGATTGATCTTTTCCGGGTCGAAATGCCCAAGTACCCCAAGCTGCCGTATGGACCTTAAAATCTTTTCTTTACTGAAAAGGTCTCCGGGAAGAGTATATAGTTCACGGCGTGCAACATGTTCATTTGTTCGGGTGTTCCCGGTTATCAGTACATTATTGACATAAGCCTGATCGCCTTCATATATCCTCACCTCGAGGTCAATGGAATCACCTTCTATCTTTGATTCGACCGGAGTAAGCTGAGAAAACAGGTAACCGAAGTCGAGATAAAGGTTACTAACTGCATCCTCCGCACCACTTAAGCCTTTCAGCCTGTCGAGGATAAGTGACTGGTTATAGACAGATCCTTTCTTCATGTTGAATACCCGGTCAAGATCTTCTTTCCTGTAAACACTGTTCCCGACCCAGTCAACGTTTCTCAGGAAATACTGATCACCTTCATCTACCTTTATCCGCAGACCGACTTTGTCTTCGGAAATATCGTAAAGTGAATCTCTGAGAATAGTAAAGTCTTTAAATCCATTATCATTATAAAAGGTGATAAGCTTTTCCTTGTCTTCTTCGTATTTCTCTCCTATATATTTTGAAGGCTTAAAGAAATTCAGGTTCTTTTGTTTCGTTCCCTTCAACTGCCGGCGCAGTTTCTTTTCATCAAAACTTTCATTTCCGATAAAGGTTATCTCCCCGATCTTTACCCTCTCCTTCTTATCAACATTTATTGTGAGAATAATATTATTAGGCTGATCAGGATCATCTTTCTGAATGTAATTGACAGCGGTGTTATAGAATCCTTTTTCGATAAAATGGTCCTTTATTATTTTTTCTGTATTATTAAGAATATAGGAGGTTATCTGTGAACCAACAGGCAAATTTATTTTCTCGACGATATCCTGTGTTTCAGCATTCTTTATTCCGGTAAATCTGATTGATGATACACGCGGGCGTTCCTGAAGCTTTATATCAAGGAAAACAGTGTCGGATTTCATTGATTCGATAGAGATTCTTACATCAGAGAATAATCCCTGCTCCCATAAGCGTTTAACTGCGTTTGTAACTGCATCACCGGGTATTGATATACTCTGTCCCCTCCGTAATCCGGAAATTCCAATGAGTGCATTTACATCCAGGTACCTGACTCCCGAAACCGATACTCCCCCTATCACATAATCATCCTCATCAGAATAATCATAAATCTCCTGTTTCTCCTGGGCAAATGATGAAAAGGTAAATAATGACAGTACCAGTGCAATGATAATCTTTTTAACTTCTCCGATCTTCATCATTTCATCTTTTCTCTAAAATCTGTTCACTTTTCTTTCCAAATCTTCTTTCTCTTTTCTTGAAGTCAATTATAGCTTCATATAGATCTTCCTTACCAAAATCAGGCCAAAGTTTTTCCGTAAAGTATAACTCGGCATATGCCAGCTGCCATAAAAGGAAATTACTTATTCTCAATTCACCGCTTGTCCTGATCATAAGATCAGGGTCCGGGATGTCCTTTGTAGTGAGACGTTTACTGAATTCATTCTCATCGATTGACTCAATCTTCAGCAATCCGCCGGTGACATCTCCGGCAATTTTTTTTGCTGCCCTGATTATCTCCCATCTCGAGCTGTAACTCATGGCCACAATCAGGCCTAACCCTGTTGAACCTGAGGTAACATTTATTGTATCCGACAACCTGGCTCTGACATCAGCTGCCAGCCTGTCAAGGTCGCCGATGGCAGTAAGTCTGATATTATTTTTTATTAATTTATCTGTCTCATTATTAAGTGATTGTACCATAATTCTCATCAGAGCATTCACCTCATCATCGGGTCTGTCCCAGTTTTCGGTAGAGAATGCATAGAGTGTCAGGTATTTAATGCCGAGTTCAGCTGTAGCTTCAATCACTGTTCTTACAGCTTCAACACCCTGCTGGTGCCCGAAAATTCGTTCTTTACCATGCTGTGCCGCCCATCTGCCATTTCCATCCATAATAACCGCAACATGGACGGGTAATTTCTTAGTATCTATTATTTCCTTCAGCGACATTACCTGAACTGTTTCCCTTTAATTTTCTTTTTATAACTACTTCCCTTTTCCAGCTCATCATATACCGGACAACCGGCAAGTTTGTTGTAGATCTTCCAGGTAAGAACAACGCCTGCAAACGAATACCAGTCGTTATTGTGAATCCACCCCCGATCGGAAGGATCTACAGAATCATTTAAGCCGTCAAAGTTATCATAAAAAGTTTTACGAAAACCATATTCGATCTCCAGACCCATGTTTTTGTGAACATTAGTCTTAAAACCGACTGAAAACGGAATCACAGGCTCAATTGCAGTCATGCCCGTATTAACAAATACGACACCCGCTCCTGCAGCAAAATATGGAGTGAAATCCCACAGCTTGCCCATTGTTGTATAAGGAAGAAAATTAAACTCGAATTGCAGGGCAGCTTCCCCGATGTATCCTGAAAATGATTCGCCTCTGGTTGTCTGGAAGCTGTTGTTGAAATCAAGATCGTTGCCCCTGAGGCCGCCAAGAAAAATATTTCCTCTCAGTGACTGCCTTGGATGAAAATTGTACCTGTAGAGCAGTCCCGCCGCCGGAAGAGGAGCATACATTGGCCTGCCAGGATTTATATCACCTATATAGGATGAGGCACCTGCGAATACTCCGTATTCAGCATTACGCTGTCCGGCAGCATTAATAAAAATACTTAGCAGGAATAAAATCCAGGGTATTCTTTTCATTAAAAGTGTTAACGTCTATTATTTTTATCTGAGTGAGGGCAATCCACGGGGCCCCGTTTTCAGCTTGTACGTAAGTGTAAAGTTCAAAAAATAATAAACGTCATTTGCCTTTGAAAATTGTGAAGTATAGCCATCAATATAGTCGGTGAACGCATATCTGCCCCCGAGCTCGGCTCCGAAATTCAGGTTCGGTGAATATACAAGTGTTGCGCCAATTCCTCCGGGGATAACCAGATTAAATCCGCTGGTTGGCAGGCCTCTTTCAATCAGAGCATCATTACCTTTGACATTGAATGATACTCCCCCGACACCAGCGAATCCGTAAAAATCAAACGATCCAAGCAGGGTTCCGAGGAAACTCCCCCTGCTCTTTAAGAACAGATAACTGCTTTCGGCTCTGTTCTTAATAAAATAATATTCACCGATAAGTGCCGGTTCAAAGATTGATGTGGAAGCATCCATTTCTCTTCCTTCATTTGATCCCCTCACATCAGTTGCATGAAGCAGTGCGTATGTCATGCTGAGCCTCAGATTGGCCTCTCTGCCCAATCTGTATTTCAGGTTCCCGTTGATGTTGAACCTGGTTTGCTTGAAGGTCATATCCCTGAATCCAAGAAAATTCTTTGTCCTTGAAAATCCGCCAATATCGCCGAAAAAGAAAGAGGGACCCACACCAACCATAGCCTCCCATCTTCTCATTTTCCATAGCTGTGCATGAGAAAATGGAAATGCAAAACATAGTATCAATAAAACTAAAATGGAGCGCTTCATAGTGAACTGCTTTTGTTGCTAATCAAATATAAGCTTATACAAATATAGTAATCTTAATATTAGAGCAGATAATAATCTGAATTAAATTATCAGAAAGCATCAACAAATTCAATTATTCCTGACAATTTTGAAATGCCTCTGCCGGTATTTCAGTTTCTTTTGTCGACACCCCACATAAGCCGGTTCCTGAGTGTGCTGTAAAAATCGCGACCTTTCAGCATTACAGTTTTTAATTTCAGTTTGCTCTGCACTATATTAATTTCTTCGGTTATGGGAAGCTGTTTAAACCTGAAATCACATGTTGCCAGGTACCCGTCTGCCCTGCCCTCCATCACCATCTTTAATTCACTGTTACCGGAAAGTACAATCGGTCTTATTGTCAGATTGTGCGGTGATATTGGTGATATAATTATACTCTCATCCTCAGGAGATAAAATAGGGCCTCCGACGCTGAGATTGTAAGCCGTGGAACCCGTTGCAGATGAGATAATAAGCCCGTCAGCCCAGTAGGTATTCAGAAAAATACCATTGACATAAACATGGATTGTTATCATGCTCATGTTGGATTTCTGAATGGTCACTTCATTAAGGGCTGTTGATGCGTCTCCGTCAAATAATCCGGCGGGATGGGATATTTCAAGAAGTGACCGCTCAACCAGTTCATAGTCATTATTGTATAACAGGTCAACCGAACTGCCTATATCTTCATTGGGTATATTTGCCAGAAATCCCATCCGGCCGGTATTGACACCGGCAACAGGTATGCCAAAATCTTTGACTTTCAGGACAGTCTCGAGGAATGTACCGTCCCCGCCAACGCTCAGTATCATGTCGGGTAGATTTTCCAGGGTGGCGAGATCGCTGAATCGTCCTGAAAGTACGCCATCGCACGGGGCTTTTACTTCCGATGACCTGCTGTAAAGATAAACTTTGATTCCCAGACGGCAGAATTCATTTACAAGGTTCTGAACTGCGTCTCTGGTCCGGGTGTTATTATCCTTACTATAAATAGCAACTCTTTGCAGCATAACCTGTTATATATTCAGATATTTCATCAGAAGATCAAACCTTTCGGAATAGAAACGATCTAGCGAATCATTGGTTGTTATCCATGTCTTGACATCATAGTTGTACCTTTCAAATGTCCGGATGACAGCAAGAAGATCAGTTGTATTGACCTTTAATGTCACCTCAAGACGAGTCGATTCGGCGGGAGAAGTAAGGTACATACTTAGCACTTTGGCATTATTGCTTTCTATTATCTGCGCGATCTGAGAGAGTGAATAATCCCTTTCGATCATTTCGAGTACAATGATCCCGCCAGGCTGGTCCATGGATGAGATTCCTGCGATTTGCCTGATAAGATCATTTGTTGTTATTACTCCTTTATAATGATTCTGGTTATCCAGGACAGGTATAACAGTAAGCTTCATTCTTGCTGCCAGTCCGATGACTTCAAAAAGATGCTGATTATCTTCTACATAAGGTTTTAACAGAGTAAGTTCGTGATTACCGATCGGCTCTTCGGGTTGATTCATGTCATAAATATCCGAATCGGAAATCAGCCCAAGGAAATCCTGATTGTTGACGATAGGCAAATGTGATACCCTGAAAGTCTCCATCCAGTTCAAAGCAGTCTGCCCGGTATCAGATGTTTTGAGCGGGGGAATAAGGTCAGATATCAAATCAATAGCTACCATCGATGGTTAATTTTCAACTAAAGTAACAAAAAAAATACCACTTGTATTACTTTTGCATTACAATTAACAAGACGTTTAAGCTTTACAATTTGTTTCAATGACAAAACTGAGCGTTAATATTAACAAGATCGCAACACTGAGAAATGCAAGAGGCGGAAATATCCCGAATGTTCTGAATGCTGCCATCCACTGCCAGATGTTTGGTGCCGACGGCATCACTGTTCATCCACGTCCCGATGAAAGACACATAAGATACAGGGATGTATTAGAGATCAGGCCTATAATCAAGACAGAACTCAATATTGAAGGTAATCCTTCTGACAGTTTTATTAACCTGGTACTCTCAGTAAAACCCCATCAGGTAACTCTTGTCCCCGATCAGCACAATGCGATCACCTCGAATGCCGGCTGGGATACACGGACAAACAGAGATTTCCTGACAAATGTGGTTTCAATATTCAGAAAAGAAGGCATCAGAACTTCACTCTTTGTTGATACGGAACCTGTTAATATCGAAAACGCAGTGCTTACCGGAACCGACAGGATAGAGCTCTATACAGAGCCATATGCTTCGGGATTCAATACTAACGCCGTGGAAGCCGTAAAACCGTTTGTTATGGCCGCAATACTTGCAAGAGATGCCGGGCTGGGGATCAATGCAGGTCATGATCTTAATCTTGATAACCTTAATTATTTCCATAAGAACATACCATGGCTGCTGGAAGTATCGATAGGACATGCACTTATCGCCGATGCTCTCTACCTGGGTCTTGAAAATTCAATTCAGATGTACAAACGGCAACTGGCCGATTAATTATCAGATGAAACTATTTTACAGGAAGTACGGGGTGGGCCCCCCGCTGGTTATACTCCATGGACTTTACGGCTCCTCTGATAACTGGGTGACCGTAGCAAAAAGCATAAGCCGGGATTATACGGTGTATCTTCCCGACATGAGAAACCATGGATCCTCTCCACATAGCGACATTCATGATTACAAGTCGCTGAGCTCTGATATTCATGAACTTGTTAATGATCTCGGAATCAGAAAATTTTTTCTTGCAGGGCACAGCATGGGTGGCAAAGCCGCTATGGCTTTTGCGATGGAGTGGCCGGAAATGCTTGATGGATTGGTGATTGCTGACATTTCCCCTTTCATAGCCGTAAATTCCGGGTCGATTGAATACAGACAAAGTTTAATAATTCTGAATACCATCCTTGAAACTGACCTTTCTTCGGTTCTCACAAGGAGTGATGCTGATAGACTTTTATATAGAAAGATCCAATCTGTAAAGACCAGAGGATTGATGATGAAAAATCTTACGCGAACCGCGGACAAAAGGTTTATCTGGAAAATCAATGCTTCTTCCCTTTTGCGGAATCTTGACAGGATCATGGAGGGTTTACCCAGACCGGAAGAATTTTATCCCCGTGTTACAGGATTTCCCGTTCTTTTTTTAAAGGCAGAAAAATCCGATTATCTGCCATCCGAAGACTGGAACGATATCCTGAAGATTTTTCCCTCGGCGGAGCTGAGGGTTATCAGAAATTCAGGCCATTGGGTAAATTCTGACAATCCTGAGGAAGTAGCCGAAGCATTCCTTACTTTACTGAACCAATAAAAAAAATCAGTGTTAATCTGTGTAATCTGCGGAAAATTTCTTTTTATTTTCCCGCAGAGCTCGCTGATCTACGCAGATTAAGGACGCAGATTAAAACTGAGTTACTGATTCAATCCTGTCATCCGGAATGCCGGGCAGGTTCATAAACCTCAACAGGATACGTGCCACTGCAAGCACATCCCTTTCACAGTACCGGACTATCCTCTGAAGATCTTTTTCTTCATAAAAGATTTTTGCTACCATGCTTCCGTCGATATCTTCCTTGGGTGATGATATTCCCAGGATTGAGGTCAGGAGTTCCAGGGAAGTGAAAGTTTTATAGTCTCCAAACTTCCACAGATCCATAGTGTCGAGCAACTTAATTTCCCAGGGTTTCTTCCCGGCATTGTCAAGCAATCCGGGTATTTCGAGACCGTTTATAACCATACGGCGGGCAATATACGGGAAATCAAATTCCCGGCCATTATGAGCACACAGAACCGCATCCTGTTTTGACTTTGAGAATTTCGAGATCATTCCTGAGAATTCTGTCAGGAGACTTTTTTCATCTTCGTTAAAGAACGATTTCAGTCTGAAGCCGAATGGATCCTTTTCTTTTATGAAACCGACAGAGATACAGATAATTCTACCGAACTCGGCATAAATACCTGCTTTTTCATAGACATTTTCTGCAGTCTGGTCGGAATTCCGGAACAGCTTTGACTTCTTGTCCCAGAGTGACTGCATAACAGGATCAAGAGTATTCATGGATGATGCCTGTGGAACAGTTTCTATATCCAGGAACATAACATTATCGGATCTTACATTATCAAGCATTCTTCTTTGATTTTTTTCCAGGTAAATGTTTTTCAATTATTGAAATGAGCACCTCGATTCCAACCTGATTCTCACCTCCTCCGGGTATTATTATATCGGCATACCGTTTTGACGGTTCAATAAACTGAAGATGAGACGGCTTCACCGTATCATTATATCTTTCCAGAACTTTGAGCACCGATCTGCCCCTTTCAATAATGTCCCGTTGAATTACCCTGCCAAGTCGATCGTCCGCATCAGCATCAACAAAAACCTTGATATCGAGCATATTACGCAAACCCTGATCAGCAAGGATCAGTATCCCTTCAACAAGCACAACCCTCGCCGGCCTGATTGTAATAGTTTCTTTTGATCTCAGACAGGTCAGATAGGAATATAGAGGCATCTCGATTGAGTGCCCTTTTTTCAGTTGCTTAAGATGATTTATGAGCAGATCGAATTCGAGGGAATCGGGGTGGTCAAAATTTATATTCTGCCTCTCTTCCGGAGGGATATGTCCATTATCCTTATAATATGAATCCTGGGGTATCACTACAACCTTGCCATTAGGAAACTCTTCGAGCAATTTATTGACAACAGTAGTTTTTCCGGAACCGGTTCCGCCTGCTATTCCTACAATCAGCATTTTTTGTAAATTTGTGTAGTAATACAACTTATCAAAAATAGTAATTTGTATGGAAGAAGTGTATGGAGGAAAAAAGAAGTGCCTGGAGTGCGGCACTCTGATCATTTCAGGCAATTGTTAATTAATTAACAGATCCACTTTCAATGTCAGAACTTTATCCGTTAAAATTTGAGCCGATCCTGAAGGAAACTATCTGGGGCGGCGATGCGCTGGTGACCAGATATCACAAGAACGCCGACCCATCGGCTAAGTATGGGGAGAGTTGGGAGTTATCCTCCATAGCGGATTCCCTTTCAATAGTAACCAATGGTTTTCTCTCCGGTAACAATATCGAAGAGCTTATTGAGGTATACATGGGCGATCTTACAGGTGATGCTGTTTTTGACAAATTCGGAAATGAATTTCCCCTGCTTATCAAACTTATTGAAGCAAGGAAGGATCTTTCGATACAGGTTCACCCCGGAAATGATCTTGCAAGGAAGAGGCACAATGCTTATGGTAAAACCGAGATGTGGTATGTCCTTGAATGTGATAATGATGCAAAGATTTTTACCGGCTTTAATAAACCTTTAGATAAAGAAACCTATCTTCAGGCTCTGAATTCAGGTGACCTTGCAGGAATTATGAATATTGAGAAAAGTGCACCGGGTGATGTCTTTTTCACTCCTTCGGGCAGGATACATGCTATTGGCGCCGGTAATCTGCTTGTTGAGATCCAGCAGACTTCCGATATAACCTACAGGATATTTGACTGGAACAGGGTGGGCCCGGATGGAAAATCCAGAGCGCTGCACACAGAACTTGCCCTTGATGCAATTGACTTTAAAGCAGCAGGAGAGAATAAAATAGTCAGAAAACCTGTCCTGAACACTACCGAAAACCTTGTAAGCTGCGAATTTTTTGTTACTAACATTATCAGCTTTAACGAAAATATCAATAAAGATTACAATCTGATTGATTCTTTCATTATCTATATCTGTACTGAAGGGAGTTTTCTGATCCGGTGGGATGGTAATTCAGAGCCGGTGATCAGGGGAGAAACTGTTCTGCTGCCTGCAATGATTAAAGAGGTTACACTGGAACCTTCACCTGAGGCCAAAGTACTTGAAATCTTCATAACTGAAAACATAAATATTTCTAAATCTATTAATTAACCACTATGAAAGCAACTATAACCTCATTCTTCATCGCTATTGTTCTGCTTGCAACCACAGGCTGCGCAGGAGGTGGATCAGGCAAGGACAAGAAGGGAATATCTCAGAATGACACTGTATCGGTACCGGATACAGGTTATACAGGCATTAAGAAATACATGAGCGGACAGCTTGTCGTTAAGGAAGTAACATTCCAAAACGGGGTACGGGAAGGATTAATGAAGACCTTTTATGCAACAGGAGAGGTGCGGATGACTTTTATGTACAGGAATGGAGTAAGGGAAGACACCAGTTACTATTATTACCAGCCTGGCCAGGTGTTCAGAAAAACACCATACAAAAATGATAAAGTCGACGGTGTCGCGTTGCAATATTTCAGGACAGGAAAGCTCAGAGCCAAAATCGGCTACGATCAGGGAATGCGGACAACATTATTTGAGGAGTACAGTGCAGACGGGAAATTATTCAAAGGTTATCCCGATGTTGTTGTCGGCGTCACCGACGAGTATAATTCAATAGGATTATACAGGATCAGTCTGGAATTATCCGACAAAAATACAAAAGTTGATTTTTACCGGGGTGAGTTCACCGATAACCGCTTCGATTCTGCAACAGTCAAATCAATTAATATAATAAACGGTAAAGGGAGGCTTGATCTTAAAAAGACCGGTACTTCAGGTCAGAATTATGTCGGTGTGATCGCCTCAATACTGACGCCGCTGGGTAACAGAAATCTTGTTTATAAGAAGATCGACCTGCCATATAATGATCTTAAATAACCGCAGGAATGATCATCCGGTCAGCTGCCTTTACCGGTAGCAGCACAAACATTAAACAATGCCCGTCAGGATCACTCCCTGAATTCGGATTTATCGGACGTTCAAATGTCGGTAAATCTTCCCTTATAAATATGCTTACAGGCTGGTCAAAGCTGGCCAGAATTTCGGGAGAACCCGGAAAAACAAGAACGATCAACCATTTTCTCATCAATGACGAGTGGTACCTTGTTGACCTGCCAGGATACGGATATGCAAAAGTGCCTGTAGCGATGAGAGAGCAATGGACCAGATCCGCAAGGGAATACATCCTTAAGAGGGAAACCCTGGTATGTCTGTTTGTTTTAATAGATTCGAGACATCAACCCCAGAAATACGATATTGATTTCATGGAGTTTCTGGGAAAAAACCAGATCCCTTTCACAAGAGTATTTACAAAAAGTGACAAGCTAAGCCGGACCTCCCTGGAGAGATCAATGCGGCAATATGATGAGTTAATGCTCAGGACATGGGAGGTATTGCCTGTCACATTTATTTCATCGGTACCCGACAGGGCAGGCAGAGAGGAGATTCTGGGCTTCATCGAAGAAACTATGAACAATTTATCAAATGAGAGCTGATTTTGTAAGGAATAATTAATTTTGCAGGTACAATCCGGGAAAAATATCAAAAACAGTAATTATGTATGGTAAAAGCCCTATGAAACTCTTTTCCTGCAGGTCGTCAAGAAGGCTTGCTGAAAAGATCGCAAAAGAGCTTGGAATTGAGCTCGGTAACAGCTCAGTCACAGAATTCAGTGACGGGGAATTTCAGCCATGCTTTGATGAATCAGTGAGAGGTGATATGGTTTTTATCGTTCAGTCAACCAATCCGCCTGCAGATAATCTTTTCGAGCTGCTTTTGATGATCGATGCAGCAAAGAGAGCTTCTGCCTACAACGTAATTGCTGTAATCCCCTATTTTGGTTTTGCACGACAGGACAGAAAAGACCGCCCCAGGGTTTCAATCGGTTCTAAGCTTTCCGCAGACCTGCTTAGTACTGCCGGTGTTGACAGAGTAATTACAATGGATCTGCATGCCGACCAGATACAGGGTTTCTTCAATGTCCCTGTCGATCATCTATACAGCTCAGCAATTTTTGCACCATATATTGAGAATCTTAACCTGAGTTGGCTGACGGTATCGGCTCCCGATATGGGGGGATCAAAAAGAGCAAACGCTTATTCGCGGCATCTGCAGTCGGAAATGGTTCTCTGTTATAAGCTCCGTAAAAAACCCAATGTTATCGAAGAGATGTCGGTAATAGGTGATGTGGAAGGAAGGAATATCGTTATCATAGACGATCTTGTGGATACCGCCGGCACTCTTGTTCTTGCTGCCGATAAGATGAAAGAGAGAGGTGCGATAAGCATCAGAGCCTTCGCCACTCACCCGATCCTCTCGGGTAATGCTGTGGAAAGGATCAATAATTCCGCAATCGAGGAGCTTGTTGTTACCGATTCGGTTCCTCTTACCATTGAATCACCAAAAATAAAGGTGCTGTCAATCGCCGAAATATTCGCAAATACAATACAGGCAGTCAATACTAATAAGTCCATAAGTACACATTTTGTATTCTGATTCCTTTCTCCTATATTTGCACTCCGATTTTTGAAATAATTTCTAACGTGTAATGGGAGGTTGCCAGGATGGTAACTTTGAGTAGCACAATAACACTTGAATAAATGAAAACAATTGAGATCAAGGGATCAATCCGGAAGGAAGTGGGGAAGAAATCCTCCAGAGAAACCAGGAAAGAGGGGAATGTACCATGCGTCATTTACGACAAAGAAGGAAATATTCACTTCAGTGCGCAGGAAAACAGCTTTAAGAATCTGGTTTTTACACATGAAGCTCACCTGGTAAAACTTCTGCTTGACGGACAGGAATATAACTGTGTTTTGCATGATATGCAGTTTCACCCTGTATCCGACAGAATCTTACATGCTGATTTCGTAACGATATCCGATAGAAAACCTGTGATTATTGATATTCCGGTTTCGGTCACAGGAGATGCAGCAGGTGTAAAAGCAGGCGGAAAACTCATAGTTAAAAGAAGACACCTGAAAGTGAAAGGTCTCGCAACCGATCTTCCCGAAAATCTAGTGGTGGACGTTACTGATCTCAAAATCCATCATTCAATCAAAGTCGGTGACCTTGCTTTTAATAAGATCGAATTGCTCGATCCCAGGATTACAACCGTAGTTTCAGTTGCCACATCACGTATTGTTCAGAAGACCGAGGAAGAACTTGCTGCTGAGGCTGCTGCTGCCGCCGGTATCGAAACCCCTGTTGAAGGTGCTCCTGAAGTGAAAGAGTCAGAAAAGGGAAAGGAAGGAAAGGAAAAAGAGAGGGAGAAGGATAAAGAAAAGAAAGGTTAATTCACTTAATTATCAGGCACAATGAAATATCTGATAGTTGGCCTGGGAAATATTGGGGAAGAATACGCAGATACCAGGCATAATGCCGGATTTATGGTTTTGGATGCTTTTGCACAAGCATCCAATTCTTCTTTTGTGGATAAGCGGTATGGCTCAGTCTGTTCGGTAAAAGTCAAAGGAAATGAGTTCATACTTCTCAAACCCTCAACATTTGTAAATCTCAGTGGTAATGCGGTGAGATACTGGTTAAACAAGGAAAAACTACAATCCGGAAACCTGCTGGTTATAGTCGACGATATCGCATTGCCCCTGGGCAGCATCCGGATGCGGTCAAAAGGCAGTGATGGCGGACACAACGGACTTGCACATATCAGCTCAGTGCTTGCTACCAATGAATATGCACGGATCAGAATCGGTATAGGGAACGGATACCGCAGAGGTTCACAGGTTAATTATGTCCTGGGAGAATGGAGTGATGATGAAAAGAAAATCCTGGAAGAGAGGATCGGATTGGCTATCGAGATGATTAAATCCTTCGGCCTGGTTGGCGCTGAACTCACTATGACAATCTTTAACAAGGCAGGAAAAACGGTCCCTGATCCTGGGAACGGGACTGGATCTGTTCCTGAAATTCAATGATTTTTTTAATTACCCTGCCTGAATGACTGATATCAAATCTGTTAGAATTGACAAGTATCTTTGGGCGGTGAGGATCTACAAAACAAGAAGCCTCGCCACTTCTGCCTGCAAAATGGGCAGGATCCTGATTAATGATAATCCGGTAAAACCTTCGAGAATGATCACTGAGGGGGAATCGCTTACAGTAAGAAAACCTCCGGTTACATATATATACAGGATCACCGGGCTCACTGAGAACCGGATTTCCGCAAAGATTGTAAGCAATTACCTGGAAGACCTGACTCCCGAAGAGGAAAAAATGAAACTGGATGTAAGGAAAGCAGGTCCGGTAAGCTTCAGGGAAAAGGGAACCGGACGTCCCACAAAAAAAGAGAGAAGGATAATCGACAGGTGGAAAGACGACTTTTTTTTATAACTTGCATTATCTCTTAACCCCACCCTTTTTAAGAACCTGAAGGGATTTAACTGACTTTTTAATCCGGTATGGGCAAGGAAAATATAGAGAACTACTCCAGGGGATATGCCTTATTGAAATATGTCGCCGGATTCTGGCATAACAATTTTTTTTACAGAAGGGTTATCGTTTTTGGCCGGGAAAATATCAATCCCAGCGACCACCTTATCTTTGCCCCGAATCATCAGAACGCCCTGATGGACGCCCTTGCAGTTCTTTTTACCCATAAAGGACAACCTGTTTTTCTTGCCCGGGCAGATATTTTCAAACGAAAAAGTATTGCTGCAATATTATATTTCCTTAAAATGCTGCCAGTCTACAGGATAAGGGACGGGTTCAATACTCTTAAAGGAAATGATGAAATATTCGACAAAACAGTAGATGTACTGAAAAACAGGAATGGTCTGGTTATACTTCCGGAAGGCGATCATGCTGGATTCAGGAGACTACGCCAGCTAAAAAAAGGAATCTGCAGGGTTGCATTCCATGCTGATGAAGCATCAGGTTTTAAATTGAATATAAAAATTATCCCGGTAGGCCTTGAATTTACTAACTACCAGAGATACAGACAGGTACTTACAGTAGTATATGGGAAACCTGTTGAGGTTTCTGAGTATCACAACCTTTACAAACAAAGCCCTGAAATAGCTCTTAATGAACTCAGAAGCAAGCTGTACAGTGAAATTAAAAACTTAATGGTACATATCGACTCAGAGAAAGATTATGAGGCAATTGATGAGTTGAGAAGTATTGTAAACGGAGAGTTCAGCGACAACGTGAAGTTCCCTAAACTATTCAGGGACAGAATACTTATTGATAAGGTTAACCTCCTTAGAAATGACGATCCGGACCTCTACCGGAAAATATGTTCTCTCAGCCTGAAAGTAAAACAAAATGCCAAAGACCTTGATACCGATTACCTGCTCCTGGCGAAGAAAAAACACCCGTTAGGATTACTCATCACAGGCATGGCAGGGATAATAGCCACATTCCCGGTTTTCCTTTATGGTAATATTTTCAACCTTGTATTCCTTGGGATCCCAAACCTGCAGATCCCTAAAATCCGCGATATTCAGTTTCATTCCTCTGTCAGGTATGGAATCTCCCTGGGACTTGCCCTGGTATTCACTCCGATTTACCTTGTAACTTGTCTTTTGATATTCTCTCCCTGGTGGATGGCCATACTTATTTTCCTTGCTCTTCCGTTGTCAGGACTGTTTGCAGTAAATTATTATCTGAAATTCAGACGGATAATGGGCGGATTCAGGATCAGAAAATACTTAAGGGATAACAACCGGGCTTATATAACGCTTAAGGAGAATTATGATGAATTAATTAATCTTGTATCAAGTCTGAAGTGATGGGTAATTATGAAATGTTTTCGGGGAAAGTTGCATGGATAACGGGGGCCTCATCGGGTATTGGCGAAGCGCTTGTTTATGAATTTGTAAGAATGGGAGCAACAGTTATTGCCTCATCGAATGACATTCCCGGGCTTGAGAGGGTTAAAGCAGCCTGCGCCGACAAGGCATCTCTGGTAATCCTGGCCCCGTTCGATCTGGAAGACACATCAGGTATAGATGAACTGGTCGGGCATCATCTGAAAACGCGCGACGGATTAGATTTCCTCTTTAACATAGGAGGGATAAGCCAGAGATCCGCAATTGTAGAAACACCATTATGGCTTGACAGGAAAATATTTGAGATCAACTATTTCGGAACCATAGCGCTTACAAAAGCAGTTCTGCCTTATATGATCAGCAAGAAATCGGGATATATTATCGCAACAAGCAGTATTTCAGGAAGATTCGGATTTCCTCTCCGGTCTGCCTATTCCGCTTCAAAACAGGCATTGCACGGTTTCTTTGAAACACTCTATCTCGAAAATAAGAAAAACGACATCAGGGTTTCTGTTCTGATTCCCGGAAGGGTCCGAACCGGCATCTCACTGCATGCCCTTGACAGGGAAGGGAAGGAACATGGAAAAATGGATCAGGGACAAGCAAGAGGCATCAGCCCGGAAAAAGCCGCAAAGATCATTCTCAGGGGGGTAAGACGGAACAAAAGGGAAATCCTTGTTGGCAGCGGTGAACTGACCATGTTGTATATCAGAAGGATCTGGCCGTGGCTTTTTTTCAGGATTGCAAATAAAATTAAGTCAGAATAAATCAAAACAATTAGCTATGAAGGAATACTTAATATGCGGGATCCAGCAGATAGGGATTGGTGTATCGAGTCTCGGGGAAGCCTGGAAGTGGTACATCGACATGTTTGGAATGGATTGCAGGATCTTTGAGGAAGAGGCGGAAGCTAAGCTGATGCTTCCCTATACCGGAAATGAACCAAGAAGCAGGCATGCGGTGCTTGCGATGAACCTGCAGGGCGGAGGAGGATTTGAAGTGTGGCAGTACAAGGGAAGGGTGCCGGTTGTGAGGAAAGAAGAAATACAAACCGGTGATCTTGGAATTCTCAGCTGTAAAATCAAAGTGAAGGATATAAGTGCTGCGTATTCCTTCTTTCAGGAAAAGAAAGCCATGCTTATAAATGAACCTGCCGTTGGTCCGGCGGGTGGTAAAAGTTTTTTCCTGAAAGATCCCTATGGCAACATTTTCCAGATGGTAGAAGCAAAGGATTGGTTTATGAATGAGAATAAACCGACTGGCGGAGCATATGGTGCACTGATTGGTGTTTCGGATATTGAAAAAGCAAGGGTGCTCTATTCAGATATCCTTGGTTATGATGAGGTTGTGTATGACGAAACAGGTATTTTTACTGATCTTTCGGAGCTGCCGGGCGGGAAAAACAGATTCAGGAGAGTACTGCTTAAAACAAGTGAGCCATTCACCGGACCATTCAGCAGGGTTCTTGGCCGGAGCATGATCGAGCTGATCTGTGCAGCCGGCAATC
>Ga0105100_10000417_pt1 | contig 25279 bp, 21 predicted proteins | sample PPLLak12cMay2015_2_FD_87033 | JGI IMG/M metagenome (GOLD analysis project Ga0105100, IMG submission 87033) | Freshwater sediment microbial communities from Prairie Pothole Lake near Jamestown, North Dakota, USA - PPLs Lake P8 Core (1) Depth... | ecosystem: Environmental > Aquatic > Freshwater >...
CCTCCGGGATGATGAAACCGCGCTCCCGATGGGATTCCAGCAGATGCTCCTCGCGTGGAAATCCACATTGGTCCATGATTCGCAGCCCATTGGGGACGTTGTTCCAAAAGATCTGCACCCATCGGCCATTGAATCACTTTGACAAATGAGCTATGAAGCCACATCATAAATAAAGTTGAGGTATTGCATCGGCTATGATCGGCAACCTTTTCAGAGCATGCGGGCGCATGCTCTGTGTACTGTGGAGGCATACGAATCATGGACATGAAGGACTTCGTCAGGGCAGCTCTCAAGAGAGTTGCGCGCAAGGTGAACGATGGATCTCTGGACGCCAGGGAGGAGGGCTACGACGATCGGGAGGAAATGCTTCTCGACTGGATATGGATCGAGCTCAAAGAAGAATCGCCGGACAAGGATGCCGTGATCAATATGGAGTTGGACGATCTTTATGAAGTCATCGAGAGCTCTGCGGAGATCTACGAGAATTATCAGATTCTTCTGGAGTCCATACGCAGCGCCAGTGAAAGCTGAAGGATCCTCATTCTGGTCATGGGAAGCGCCCCGCCCCGGGCGCTTTTTTCATTTTTTGAAACCGAAGAGCCCCCATGGGCGGGACCTCAAATGATGAGAGGACTCGACTCCGAGGACCGCTTTTCAACTCGAAATTCGGAACTTGGAACCTCCGCCTTCCAACCTGAGACTTGAAACTTGAAACTTGAAACCATTCAAAACAGGGAAACCATGATGGATCTGGGTGAACTGGTCCCCATACATTTGCATCCGGGAAGAGAACGACGAGTGCTTCAGGGGCATCGCTGGGTCTTCAGCAATGAAATCACCGAGCCGCTCTCAGAAATCGAGCCCGGGAGCTGGGTTCGGGTCTATTCGAGCAAGGGTGTGGCACTGGGGAGCGGGTACATCAACCCCAGATCATTGATCGCCGTTCGCCTTGTGTGTGCACCCGGAGAGAAGCCCTCCAGAGACCATCTGAGAAGCCAGCTTCAGAAAGCGGCGGCATTTCGCAGTGAGAAGCTCTATCCGCATTCGTCGTGTTACCGGCTGGCTTTTGGCGAGTCCGACGGACTGCCGGGGCTGATCGTGGACCGATACGGCGACATCCTCGTCTACCAGATCGGAACCCTTGGAATGTCGAGAATCGAGGCCACGATCCAGGAGCTGCTGGTTGAGCTTTTTGCTCCCAGAGCCCTCGTCTATCGGCATGATACGCAGGTGAGAACCCTGGAGGGCCTGGAGCTCAAGAAAGGCATTGCGCTCGGGGAGCTTCCGGAGGAATGCTGGGTCGACATGGACGGCATCCAGCAGAAACTGAACCCGCTCGGAGGTCAAAAAACGGGATTCTATCTGGACCAGCGGGACAATCGGAATGCCTTGCGCCGGTGGGCTCCCGGGGCCCGCGTCCTGGATGTCTTCTGTTACAACGGTGCGTGGAGTCTGGTGGCTGCATCCGCCGGAGCGGCACAAGTGACAGGGGTGGACGACTCATCGGAGGCCATCGCGCAGGCGGCCGCGAATGGGCTTCGCAATCAGCTTCAGGACCGATGTGAGCTCCAGGTGGCTGAGGCTTTTCAGTTCCTGAAGGCTGTGCGTCGAGGGGCCTATGACCTGATCATCCTGGACCCGCCGGCCTTCGCCAAGACCAAAGCGAACCTTCCCGATGCCCGCAGGGGTTACACGGATTTGAACCGGAGGGCCATGCTGGCCCTGGAGCCCGGTGGAATCCTGGTCAGCTGCTCCTGCTCCTATCATCTCTCAGAGGAGCTGTTCCGGCAGGTCCTCCTGCAGGCGGCTCAGGCCAGCGGACGCAGGCTCCGCCTTCTGGAGGCCCGCGGCCAGTCGGCGGACCACCCGGTCCTCCTCTCCATGCCCGAAACCCACTATCTGAAGTGTTCGATTCTGCAGGTCTTTTGAGATTGCAGCGAGATTTCTTTGCAGGGTGGGCAAAGGCGGCAGCGTCGCCCACTGAAAAATGCGGCTTCACGGCCACGATGGGCAGGATAGAACCGTTGCCCGTCCTGCACTGGAACAGCATCCGGCTTATTTTCTCATTCCGATTTCAGTACACATCCACAGAATAAAGTGCCCATTGATTGAGCACGTCATCCCCGCATGCTTCTGGCGGGGATCCAGGGATTTGAAGGCCTCTGGATTCCCGCCAGGGACCTGCGGGAATGACGACTCAAGCGGTCATTCAATTCTGATAGGGATGTACTTAAGAGGCACACCCCTCCTCTCGCCAATGCTGTTGAATTAAGGGGTGGCACGGGCCAAGCGAAGCTTGCCCGTGACCGAATTTGCTCGCATGGGCAAGCTCCGCTTAGCCCATGGCACCCGACCCGACCGGGCAGATGAGCTTAATTCAACAGCATTGCCTCCTCTCGCCCCCCTTGAAGGGAAGATCAGAGACTATCGCCCATCTACCTCAGAGCTTGGGCAGCCAGCTCTCTTCGTCGGTGAACTCCGAGATGGCCGTTTGGGAGCGCACGTGCTCCAGCTTGTTGAGACCGTCAATGAGGGCCTTGGCGCTCGCCAGCACGATATCGGTGCCGACGGCCCTCCCGTCGACCAGAACCCCGTTCTCCTCGAGGCGCACGCTGATCTCCCCCTGGGCGTCGGTGCCCGGCGTGACCGCATTGACCTCATAGCGGACGAGTCTCGGGAATCTCTTCACCATTCGGAGAATGGTCTTGAAGGCGGCATCCACGGGACCGTGACCGAATCCGGCATCCTGGACGACCTGCCCGTCCACTTCGAGCTGCACCGTAGCGTTGGGAACCGAAATGGACCCTGCGGTGACGTTGAGATAAAGCAGCCGATAGCGGAGGCCCTCGGAAGCTGCCCGTGTCCCGGCCAGAAGCTCGATGTCGGCGTCGAAAACATGCTCCTTCCGACCCGCCAGTTCCTGGAAGTCGCTGAATAGCTCCTGGATCTCGCTCCTGCTGAATCCGTATCCCAGCTCCGAAAGCCGGCTGCCGAAATCTTCAAGACCGCTGTCCTGGCTGAGAGCATCCATTCCCGTGCGGACACCCAGGATGTCCGGTCGCAGAATCTCAAAGGGGGGAGGTGTCGTGGCATCGGCCAGCTGCGGAACAACGGCTTCGCAAAGGAAGGCGTTGGGCCCCACGACGGGTTTGTGCGGCTGCACCCCGATGCCCGTCAGCCGCCTCACCAGCCGACTCGTCGGGCCGACCTGGTCCAAATGGATCCCGGATTCCAGCCCCAGTTCAGCGGAATGCACGCTGAAAAGCGCTGCCAGCTCCTCCAGAGGAGCGTTGCCGGCCCGCTCCCCGATGCCGTTGACGGTGCAATGGATCTGCCGGGCTCCGGCTCGAACAGCCGCCAGGGAGTTGGCCACCGCCAGCCCCAGATCGTTGTGGCAGTGGATGCTCAACACGCCCCCGGACATTCCACCTGTTTTGGACATCACCGCTGCGACCAGTTGTTCGACATCGGACGGCAAGGCGCAGCCCACCGTGTCTGCCAGATTGATCGATGTCGCTCCCGCTTCCAGAGCCACCTGAACCAGTTGAGCCACCTCGGCGGCATCGGCGCGAAAGGCATCCACCAGCGAGAACTCCACCTCATCCGTGAACCCTTTGGCCGTCTTGACGGCCGAAGCCGCAATCCGACAAAGATCATCGAAGCTCTTCTTCAGGAAATGCTCCCGGTACTGCTGGGAGACCGGAACAAAGGTGTGGAGACGGGCTTTTCCTGCGCCCTGGACGGCTTTCCAGCCGATTTCGAAATCCCTGGGATTGGTAGCCCTGGCCAGAACGGCGATGACCGGCCCCTGGGCCTCGCGGGCGATCTGTTCGCAGACCGCAAACTGCTCTTCGGACGCGGCCGGGAACCCCGGCTCGAGAACATCCACACCCAGGCGAGCCAGCTGCTTGGCAATGCGAATCCTTTCCTCCCTGGTCAGAACGGTGCCCGGAGATTTCATCCCATCTCGAAGTGTCGTGTCAAACAAGAACAGGCGCCCCATATCCATCCTCCTCGATCCGTTGCGATCCGTTGCGATCCGTTGCGATCCGTTAACGTCGACTCATGCCTCGGCCCGATTCATGCCCTCCTGCCGCTCCACTGTCTGCGTGCCGCGCTGGAAAATACTTGCAAGAGCCTCAAGCCTTGTCAATGTTTTTCGCCGTGAGCCTTTGGGGAAAATGTGCTTGACTTCGAGGGGCTCATCAGGTACCTAGTGATCCTCGCTTGGGTTGACTGGCAGCGTACCTGCCCCGAGCGGCTCATGGAGGGGCGGATAGCTCAGCTGGGAGAGCATCGGCCTTACAAGCCGAGGGTCGCAGGTTCGAGCCCTGTTCCGCCCACCAAAAACTGAATATGGGGTGGTAGTTAAGTTGGTTATAACGCCGGCCTGTCACGCCGGAGGCCGAGGGTTCAAGTCCCTTCCACCCCGCCAGACAATTCAAGGGCTTAGCCGATTCGGCTAAGCCCTTTTTGTTTGGTGGTTGCGGATGTTTGCGTTGGGCTCGTCGTCGAGACGATTCACAGCAGCCTTGTTACCCTCGGGCGCCAGGAGCCCGTAAATGAAGGGTCGGCGGAGGGGACTCCAATGCAGGAAGACCCCGTAGGGTGCATTCTCCTCCTCTGCCCAAGGTTTTGAGAGAGACTTCGGGGGCTGACTGATAAAGCAGGACACCATCTATTATTTTTGATAACGCTATTGCCATTTAGAAGTCTACAGTCTACATTGCGGAATTACATGTCGGCCGCAGGGTTGCCCCTGTGGCTTTTTATTTTTACCAGGGAGCAAATCAAGCATGATCAGTGTGTCGAACCTGGCCCTCTCTTATGGCAAGAGAATCATATTCAAAGACGTCAACATTAAGTTCACACCGGGGAACTGCTATGGGCTGATCGGGGCCAACGGCTCCGGTAAGTCAACCTTTCTCAAGATCCTTGCCGGCGAAATAGAGCCGGACAAGGGAGAAATCAGAGTCAGCACCGGGGAGCGGGTGGCGGTTCTCAACCAGAATCAGTTTGCATTCGATGAGCAAACGGTTTTCGATACGGTCATCATGGGACATGCACGACTCTATGAAGTCATGGCCGAACGGGAGACGATTTACGCGAAGGCGGATCTTTCCGAAGAGGATGGTATTCGCGCGGCGGAACTGGAAGGAAAGTATGCCGAGATGAACGGGTACGAGGCGGAGTCCGAGGCTGCGGTTCTTCTCAACGGGCTTGGCATACCTGAGGAGATGCACTCCCAAAGGATGAAACAGTTGGAGGGGGGCGATAAGGTACGGGTGCTCCTGGCCCAAGCGTTGTTCGGCAACCCGGATGTGCTGCTGCTGGATGAGCCGACCAACCACCTGGATCTAAAGTCCATCACCTGGCTCGAAGAGTATCTCATCCGATTTCCTAATACGGTCATCGTCGTTTCCCACGACCGGCACTTCCTCAATCAGGTTTGTACGCATGTGGCGGATATCGATTTTGGCACGATAAAGGTCTACGTCGGCAATTACGACTTCTGGTATCAGGCGAGCCAGATGCATTTCAAGCAGAAACAGAATGAAAACCGCAAGATGACGGACAAAGCCAACGAGTTGAAAGAATTCATTCAGCGGTTCGGCTCCAACGCTTCCAAGGCAAAGCAGGCCACTTCCCGCAAAAAGCTCCTTGAAAAGCTGACGCTCGATGATATGCCGATCTCTTCAAGGAAGTATCCGCACGTGGCGTTTAAGCCCGAGCGTCCCTGCGGCGACATCATTCTGGAGATCGAGGGCCTCTCCAAGGCCGTTGACGGACTTCCCGTGTTGAATGACCTCACCCTCACGGTGCACAAGGGGGATAAGATTGCCTTTGTCGGCGGCAACAGCCTCGCCAAGACGACCCTGTTCCAGATCCTGACCGGGGAGATGAAGCCGGACAGCGGCAGGTTCCGCTGGGGTCTCACCATCACGCGCTCCTATTTCCCAAAAGAGAACAGCGCCTATTTCGAGAACGACCTGAACCTCGTCGATTGGCTGCGTCAGTTTGCTCCCCCCACCGAGGGAGAGCGATTCGCCAGGGGGTTTCTCGGCAGAATGCTCTTTTCCGGGGATGAGGCCATGAAGAAGGCCAGTGTCCTGTCCGGAGGCGAGCGGGTGCGCTGTATGCTCTCCAGGATGATGCTCGTTGGCGCCAATGCACTCATCATGGATGAACCGACCAATCACCTGGATCTGGAATCGATCACCGCCCTCAATAACGGGCTCACCGCTTTCTCGGAGGTGGTACTGTTTTCCTCCCAAGACCATGAATTTGTCGCGACCGTGGCGAACAGGATTGTCGAAATCACCCCGGGAGGGATCATCGACCGGTCGATGGGGTTTGGTGACTACCTGAACGATGGGGAAGTCGCAGGGTTCAGGAACCAATTGTGTCACGGACAACACTACGACCTCAGCCTCTGACGGATGTCGAGCTCCGCCCATACTTTCAACGTCCCGCAAGGGACGGCTGACGCCGGAAACCTGCAAAAGGGGCACTTTTCTCAAATTAGACCGCAACCATGGCCCGCTCATTTCCGGAGATGCCCATGATCCCCTGGATGTTGGTCGAGGTCGTACGACTGCGCGGCGACGAGGATGAGCTTCTGCTCTACCGGCGGGGCAGCGAATTCTCGATGAGGATCGGCACTCGTGAGCTTATGAACAGTCGCGTGCACGGGTCGGAAGATGCACTTGGGAAACTGGCTTGTGCACGGATTGCAGATCGCCTCCAGCCTCAAGTCCTGATTGGTGGGCTGGGAATGGGGTACACCCTCAGTGCAGCGCTGCGTGGACTGAGCGCTCAAGCCAAAGTGACGGTGGCTGAGCTGATCCCGGCAGTGGTGGCATGGAACCGCGGCCCCCTGGGAGATCTTGCCGGTCATCCGCTTCGAGATGATCGGGTCACCGTACGCGAGGTCGATGTCGCCCGAATCGTGCGTGAAGAGCGACGTGCCTATGATGCTATTCTGCTGGATGTGGACAATGGCCCCAGAGGGTTGACCCGGAAGGGAAACGACCGGCTCTATCGCCAGGAAGGCCTGAAAGCGATTTTTTCGGCATTGCGGCCCGAAGGAGTCCTGGCCGTATGGTCGGCCGGTCCTGATCAGGCCTTCAGCGATCGCCTCCGAAAGCTCGGCTTTCAGGTGGAGGAGGCTCGCGTGCGGGCACGTGGCGCCGCTGGAGGAGCCCGGCACATCATCTGGATCGCCCAACGCCCCGCAGAGGCGGCGCAGCGAGTAGACCCAACACCATGAGCGTCCGTCGCTTTCGCCCGAGCTCTTGTCTTCAACCTAAATTGAGCGATTAGCTCTTAGCTGTTAGGTATTAGCTCAACAATTTTCATAGGTTATCCCACCATTCATCCGAACTTGGTGAGTGAGAATCTATGAGGCACAACTTACTGAATTCTTGGCTAAAAGCTAATCGCTAACGGCTAACCGCTCAGATTAGGTTCAAATAGATGGAACCCGCACACATCGGCGGCTCAGCATCCCGTTTTGAGACCTTCAGCATTGGTCTCGCGCTGGAAGTGAAGAACTTATCAAACCATAAAGGAGCAACCCTTCAATATGTCATTCTCGACCCTCGGCCTCTCGGCCAAACTACTCCAGGCCATCTCCGATCAAGGTTACCTTAAACCGACTCCTGTTCAACGTCAGGCGATCCCCGTCATTCTCGATGGAAAGGACGTTCTGGCGGGGGCGCAAACGGGCACGGGAAAAACAGCCGGTTTTGCTCTGCCGATCCTGCAGCGCTTGAGCGAACGCTCCCCGGCAAGGGGGAAGAATACTGTTCGCGCCCTTATCCTCACCCCAACCCGAGAGCTTGCCGCTCAGGTCGAAGAGAGTGTGGCGGCCTACGGGAAACATCTGCCGTTGAATTCGGCCGTCATCTACGGCGGTGTCAATATCGATCCCCAGATCAGGAAGCTCCGCGCAGGGGTCGACATCCTGGTCGCAACCCCGGGCCGCCTGCTGGACCACATTCGACAGCGCACACTGGATCTCTCGAGGGTCGAATTTCTGGTCCTGGACGAAGCGGACCGCATGCTGGATATGGGATTCATCAAGGATATCCGCAGAATCCTTGCGGTCCTCCCTCAGAGACGACAGAATCTTCTGTTCTTTGCCACCTTCTCCGATGAGGTCAAGCAACTCGCTGAGGGCCTCCTGAGCTCGCCGGTCCTGATCGAAGTGGCCCGTCGCAACACCGCCGGGGAAAACATCGAACAGTTGGTCTATCCCGTGGATCGCAAACGAAAACCCGAGCTGCTCTCATTCCTGATCGACTCCAAGGATTGGCGGCAGGTGCTCGTGTTCACGCGAACCAAGCACGGTGCCAACCGGCTCACCAGGCAATTGGAGCGCAATGGGATCAGTGCGTCGGCGATACACGGCAACAAGAGCCAGGGTGCACGAACCCGGTCACTGTCCGATTTCAAACAGGGCGAGGTCCGTGTGCTGGTTGCAACCGATATCGCGGCTCGAGGGCTCGATATCGACCAACTGCCGCATGTGGTGAATTTTGAATTGCCCAATGTGTCAGAAGACTATGTGCACCGAATCGGGCGTACAGGCCGTGCAGATCGAAAAGGAACAGCCATATCCCTCGTCTGCATTGACGAGCACGAATTATTGAGGGGTATCGAACGGTTGCTCAAGCACAAGATTCCCGAAAAGATCGTTGAGGGGTTTGAGCCCGATCCATCGATCCGAGCCGAGCCGATCTTCAAAGGTCAACACGGCTTCAATCAACGCCAGGAATCGACCCCCCGGCCTCGAAGATCGGCCGGTGCTTCAAAGAATCCGGGATTCACAGGCGCCTGGAAGCACTCCGAAGCGAACAAACACTCTCAAGGCCCCAAAGAATCGAAGACCGATTCAGCCTGCCACAGGACCAGGACCCGCCAAGACGGCACTCGATGAAGACACGTATGTTCCCCGGGGCGTGGCAGAACCAAGCCGTGAGAGAGGGACGCGGAGCTCTTTGAAACCTGATCTGAGCGGTTAGCCGTTAGCGATTAGCTTTCAGCTTTTAGCTGGTTAGCCCGGATGTTGACCGGCCGGGGTCTGTTCTCGGGAAGGGAGGGTCAGGGGATGAACCTGCGGAGGAAGGGCTTCTTCTCCCGCGCCTTCTCGAGCTCCTCCCGGCTTTCATGGGGTGGCGGGGCAGCCTGCGCTTCAGGCTCGGGCACATCCGGCGGAGCAACGGATTCGGCCTCGGCCATGCGTCCTTCGCCCAGGAATCGGAAGGCCGGGCCATCCGCTCCCAGCGTCACCAGGTCGTTCATGTTGAGGGGGGACTGGAGCGCGATCACCTGGCCGTTGATGAGCACCTGGCCGCGACCCGTGAGATCTTTGACCCAGTAATGATTCTGGTGGAAAAAGAACTGGGCATGCATGTCACAGAGGGCCGGGTGACTGATGACCATCTGGCAGTTGGGGTGCTTGCCGACGGTTACCGGAACCTGTTTGAAGGATCGCAGAGTCGGCCCGTACTGGAAGACCATGGGAGCGTTCACCGTCGCGACCTCCAAGGGAGCCTCCGCCTTAAACACCTTCGGTGGATCGACAGCGGGCGGCCTCGGAGCCTGAAGCGGCCTGGCAGGCTCGACCGGCTCGCGCGGAGGAGAAACGGGCACTGCCGCAGGGATCGCCTCGGGACCGCGCGGCTGAGAATCCATCCGCTCCTCTTTGACCTGGATGAGGAAACTGACCTTTGGCGCCTCCCCCCCTTCGGCAAACGTGAGAACGTCACCATTCTTGAGATAGGTTTCCGAGACCCGCTTGCCGTTCACGAAGGTCCCGTTGACGCTGTGATCCACCACCTTGAAACGATTGCCGTCCCGCTGAATCTCCGCGTGCTTGCGCGAGATGATCGCGAGGTCCGCCGGAAACCTGAGCTCACAGGACGGATGACGTCCTATGGCGATGAAGTCGGAATCGTATTCCTGGATCTGGCCCTTCATGGGCCCGTGGAGATGGACCAGCTGAACGGTGATGGCAGGCGGTTGTTTCATGGGCAAATCCAGTTGGGTGTTGACGGGGGGGAGAGGCTCGCGTGCGCAAAGCTCGCTTCAGCCGGCTCGCGACCCTTCACGGGACCGCCGTGAAGACCACTGTCCAGTGAAGGACACTGCCTCTGATGCTCAGCCCGAATCCCCGCGCAAACTGGCGTCGAAGCAATCCGGTTTCACGAGCGCATCGACGAAATCATTGCATCCCTCAATTCGACATTTTATTATAGTCACGAAAGCTCAATCGCCGCAACGGGTTGTTGCGTCGATGAAACAGGGCAATGCTTTGCCGGCGGACAAGACTCAGCTCCTCTCCGCCACGGGGAAACGGCACCCCGCAAATGCCGATCACCACCACAGGTCGTTTCCAAGGACTCGCCCGATATGATCACCGAAAAGCCAGATCCCTTTGACATCGATGCGACACTCCCTACCGGCCAGGTTTCGCCCGGTCCGTCGTCCAAGAGCGGTTCCGAAGCCGGGTCGACGATGCCGAGGGTTCACTCGTTCGGACGCACGGATATGGGTCTTCGCCGCAAGAATAATGAAGACGCTTTCCATGTGGACGGCAACATGGGCCTTTGCATACTCGCAGACGGAATGGGCGGAGCCGCAGCGGGAGAGCTGGCCAGTCAGCTTTTCGCTCAGACGGCCGTCGAGGTTTTCTCAGGGCTGCACACCACCAACGAAGACGAAAATCTGGTCCTGCTGCAGCAGGCGTATCAACAAGCCAACGAGCGAATCCTCTCCCATGTCAAGGAAAACCCGGGACATACCGGCATGGGGTGCACTGCCGAAGTGCTCCGGTTCTTCGATGAACGGTTCGCCATCGGGCATGTGGGCGACAGCCGCACCTATCTCTTTCGGAATTCCGAGCTCAGGCAGTTGACTCGGGACCATTCGCTGGTGCAGGATCAGGTGGACCAGGGATTGATCACCCGGGAGGAAGCACGCCGCCACCGCTTGCGCAACGTCATCCTCCGGGCTGTGGGGACCAAGGAGGATCTGGCCGTGGATTTGGTTAGAGGCCGGGTGTTCCCGGGGGATCTTTTTCTGCTCTGCTCGGACGGGCTGACGGACATGGTGGAAGACGGGATGATTGTGAGGGTTCTCAGTCGAAAAGCCACCATCCTGGAGAAGGCCGATCAGCTCATCGAACTGGCGAACAGGGCCGGCGGGAACGACAATGTCACCGTGGTGCTGAGTGAGGTGATCCAGATCCCCTGAGGACAGCTCCCCGGAAGGAGATGTCCGTTTGGACTTCGCCACGCCGGCGAAGCCTGTCCCGGCATACCTCCAGTCGAAAGCCGGCATCCAGCTGTCCTCTCCGGACACCGGCTCAAAGATTGCCGCAATGACAGCGGAATGGCTGGTCACTCCGTGGTGCTGAGTTGTGCGGTGGACGGGAGCTCGACCAGCTCGCGAGCTCACCCCGAAAAACGCGGGCCCTCAAGGATTCAGGGATTCTGCTCTTCATGGAAGAAACGCTTTCCATGCAATATGGAAGATATCAAATCATCAAGGAGCTCGGCAAAGGCTCCATGGGCGTGGTCTACGAGGCCTACGACCCGCTCTTCGACCGGCGGGTGGCGCTCAAGGTGCTTCGACCCGACCGTGTTTCCTCCGGAGCATTCGCCCAGCGGTTCCTCAAGGAAGCCAAAGCCGTCGGGCGTTTGTACCACAGCAACATCGTCGTGGCCCATGATAAGGGTGAGGATCATGGGACGGTTTATCTTTCCATGGAGTACATCGAGGGAAAACCCCTCAACGAGGTTCTGCAGAGTCAGAAGCTGACCCTCGAGGAGGCCCTGAGGATCGGGGTTCAGGTTGCGGACGCCCTCGACTACGCACACGGCAAGGGCATCGTGCACCGCGACATCAAGCCCAGCAACATCATCGTCCAGCCGGACGGCAACATCAAGATCACCGATTTCGGCATCGCCCGCATTGAAGATCCCATGGCCACCCAGCAGACACAGGCCGGCGAAATCCTGGGCACGCCCGCCTACATGTCTCCCGAGCAGGTTCTTGGACAGGCTGTCGACGGTCGATCTGATCTCTTTTCTCTCGGCGTCATCTTGTATGAGCTTCTGACCCATCAGCGCCCCTTCAGCGGTGAAAGCCTCGCCACCATTTTTCACAGCATCACCCATGAAGACCCTCGAAAGCCCGAAGACCTGAATCCCTCGCTGCCGGGGCAGCTTGCAGCGGTGATCCTCAAGTGTCTTTCCAAGGAGCCCGGGCAGCGGTTCGCCAACTGCCGCGAGTTGAGTGAGGCGCTTCAGAACTGCCTGCGGGAGGGGCACCCTTCGACCGAGACCATCACGCCTGTCCCGGCGAACCGGCGTCGAGCACCCCTGAACCTGCCGATGGTGCTGATGGCGCTGGTTCTACTGGCCGGTCTGGCTGGAGCGGCCGTCTATCTGATGGGCGGACACTCTGGAAAATCCGCTGTTTCGGATACTCCACACACCCGGCAGCAGCAGCCCGGCCAGGTCAGCCAGGCGGACCCACCGGCTTCCGTGGATCCCACTCCTTCCACGCAGACACCCTCCGGACCGGTACACCCTCGAGAAACACCGTCACAGGCCACTGGGCACCCCCCTGCACATCCCGGCTCCGTGCAGAATCGTTCAGAAGCGGCCGGGCCCGTCGAAACGCCCTCGGCTCGGGGCTCTCTCAAGCTTGACAGCAAGCCTGTGGGTGCGACAGTGTCGATCGATGGAGAACACCGCGGCCAGACCCCCCTGGAGGTGTCACTGCCCCCGGGTGCGCACGAAGTTCGGCTCACGCTGCCGGATCACGGAGACTGGGAGGCGCAGGTCAAAGTGGCTGAAAACCGGGTCACCCAGATCCCGGTCGAGCTCATCCGGCTCCAGTGAGGGGAATGGAGGGAGCGTCCCGCAGTCCGCAACAGATTGCCAAGGGGCGGATCTTCAGGTGCACCAGGGACGGCGTTGCGGCAAGGATTGGGGCGCGCGCTGTGGCATGATCCAGCGCCAGGTACTTTCATCTCCGGCTCTGCACGCCGGTTTTTCATTCAACTGAACTGAAAACATGGGAGAGTGAGATGAAATTGAGACTTCGAGCATGGGCTACCCTGACCATCTGTCTGTTGCTTGCAGCGTGCGCCGCAAAGGAGCCTGCTCCGCAGCCAACCCGCGAACCGCAGCCTCAGGCCGCAGTTCGACCGACGCCTCAACCGGCCCAGCAGCCGGCACCACAGCCCACCCCGCAGCCGGCGCCCGAAACCGCTAAACAAGCCGAGAAGAAGCCCGAAGCAGGACCCATAACCATTGCAGTCTGGGACCTGGACGATCTGACCTCCCAGGAAATGTCTCAGCCCGAGCTCGGAGAGCTTCTGGCGGCAAAGGTCGTGGAGACCATCCAGAAGAAAGGCGGCTACAGCATCATCGAAAGACAGCAGCTGGAAACAGCCCGCCAGAAGATGCGCGTGGACAAATCAGCGGTGACCGACCCCACCGTTCGGCTGCAGCTGGGCAAGAACCTCGGGGCCCGCCAGATGGTCTTTGGCGGATACCAGGTCGTCCAGGGGAAAATGAGACTCGAGCTGCACCTGCTCGACGTGGAGTCCGGTCGGATCATCAAGTCCTCGGAAGAGACCGCCCCGGCCACCAGCATTGCCGGATGGCTCGAGGCAGCCCAGAAGGCCACGGCTGCACTTCTTTAGCAAGGGGCCGGAAAATACAGGGTTGCGTATGTCATCCATATCAGTACGACAACGAGAAATGAGGCCAGATGCACGCACCTTCAGGGTAGGGTGGGCAAGGGCCTTTTCTTGCCCACCGGAAGGTGTAGGCGCACTTCTCGGTGGGCAACGCTGCCGCTTTTGCCCACCCTACCCGAAAAATGTCGTTGTCGTATTCAAGGATCGGGGAGGATCTGGCTTCTGGCTCCGATTGCCTTCCAGAGGGTTGAGGTTGCAGGGAAGGTTACACTGCAACGTGGCAACCTGAAGACAGTCGAGCCTCCCGGAGGCGGGAGTTGCGCTCCCAACCAGAAACCAGGAGCCCGAAATCTGAGACCGCCTTCAGGCAGGCCGCTGCCGTTGGAGCCATCGTTCGACGCGATCCAGAGCTTCCTGAATCTCTTCTTCATGCCCTCCAAATGAAAACCGGATGTGGTTCTCGCCTTCGGGGCCGAAGGCGGCCCCCGGGATTGTGATGACCCGGGCTTCGTTCAGCAGCCGCAGGGCGAGCGTCATGGAGGAGCTCGCCCCCTCAATCAGGCTCCGGGCCATGAGGTAATAGGCACCGCGGGGCTTGACATATCGGAAGTGGTCGCTCAGGCGGTCGAGGCGGGAGCACATGAGATCCCGCCGGTGCTCGAGGGCCGCACGGATTTGCGCCACGCATTCCTGGGGGCCTTCCAGGGCAGCCAGAGCGGCGACCTGTGAGACGGTGGGGGCGCAGATCGCCACGGCATCGTGCACCTTCATGATCTGGTCGAGCAACCCCTCGGACGCATAGACATATCCCACCCGCCAGCCCGTCATGGCATACTTCTTAGAAAAGCTGTAGGTCGCGATGATCCTGTCTTTGAGCTCGGGAAGGGGAGCCAGGCTGAAGTGGGGCTCGCCGTCATAGGTCAGAAAATCGTACGTTTCGTCGGCGATCACGAAAAGGTCATGTTCCACGGCGAGGGCGGCCAGCGTCCTGAGGTCCTGTTCCCTGAAATTGGCGCCCGTGGGGTTGTGGGGGTTACAGAGGATCACCGCCCGGGTCCGCGGCGTGACCGCTCGGCGCATGGCCTCCACATCCAGCTGCCAATTCTCACTTTTCAGCGGAACGAATACGGGAACGCCCTCCGCCAGCAGAACCTGTTCGATGTGGGAAGCGTAGTTGGGCGATGGCAGGATCACCTCGTCACCGCGATCCACAACGGTGAGAATCGCCGCCGAAAGCCCCTCCATGGCCCCCACGGTGATGCAGAGCTCTCGATCCGGGTCCGCATGGACCCCTTTTTCCCGCTTCAGGGCTTCTGATATCGACTCCCGCAGACGCACCATTCCCGGTCCCAGAGTGTACTTCCCGCTCTCGGGCAGGTCACGCATGGCGCGGCAGACGGCATCCACAATGTGCGGTGGAGTCGGAAACGAAGGAATGCCCTGGCCCAGGGAAACGCAGCCTTTTAGGCGGCTGGCGAGGAGAGGCATCTCCTTGATGGCCGAAATCGTGATCTGCTGCACGCGTCGGCTGATCCCCGCGGTGCGAAAAGTCTTCCCCGACGCCTCCAGTGCCGAACGTGTGGACATCAAACGCCCCCCCTTTGGCTCATGTTCCCCATCTCGCCATATTATAGCGGTTGAGGGTTATTTCATCCATTCTCGCGCAATATCCGGACTAACGTAAAAACCTCTTATTTTCAGCATTTCTCCGCGCCTCTGCGTCTCTGCGCGAATCAAAGAAAAGGAGGATTTCAGCCTGAACGGGTATATCCGCGAGGAAACATGGAGACGCGGATTAATCAAAAAGCTTGCCGGGATTGAGAATATGGTTGGGATCGAAGATCCGCTTGATTTCCCTTTGCATGCGGAGGCTCTCGGCGCACAGCTCCCTGGCCATGAAGCGCTTCTTGACGAGTCCGATCCCATGTTCCCCGGAAATCGTTCCCCCCATGGCCAGCACCCGGTCGAGAATGGTCTCGATGACTTCCTGGACCTGCCCGGAGGAGTCACGGGACGGGGACGTGATGTTCAGGTGGATATTTCCGTCTCCAGCGTGTCCAAAGGAATAAATCCGAAGGCCGAAGCGCTCCTCCAGCTCAGGAAGCCCTTCCACGAGATAGGCTATCCTTCCCAGGGGCACGGCCACGTCTTCGGGCACATAGAGTGCGGCACCCTGCTCGATTCGAAGGGAAACCTGCTTGCGCACCTCCCACATCTGCGCCCGCTTGGCAGAATCCGGAGCCATGAACGCCTGGCCTGCGCCTGCCTCCATGCAGACCGCTCCCATCTCCTCGATATCCCGCTCGACGCTTCGGGGAGCTCCGTCGGCTTCCACCAGCAGAAAAGCCCCCGCTTCCTGGACGCCTTCGAAGGGCAGAAGATCGCCCACCAGGTCAAGGCAGTGGCGGTCCAGGAATTCGAGTGCACAGGGCGTGTAACCCTTGGAGAGGATCTTCATGACGCCGCGCATGGCCGAGGGTAAATCGGGGAAAAGTGCCACCAGGGTCATGACAGCCGGCGGATGCGGGAGAAGCTTCAGGTTCAGCCGGGTGATGACTCCCAGTGTGCCTTCGGACCCCACGAGCAGCCGTGTGAGGTCATAGCCGACAACTCCCTTGCGGGTCTGAACGCCGGTCCTGATTCGCGTGCCGGTGGGGAGCACGGCCTCCAGTCCCAGGATGTAATCCCGGGTCGTCCCGTACTTCACACAGGAGGGACCGCCCGCATTGGTGGCTGCATTGCCACCCAGGCTGCAGGTGTCAAAGCTCGCCGGATCGGGCGGGTAGAACAGGCCAACCTCCCTGGCGGCCTTTTTGAGGTCCCCGTTGATGACGCCGGGCTCGACCACGGCAATGAGGTCATCCGCATCGATCCGGACGATGCGGTTCATTCGGGCCATGGAGAGGGTGATTCCACCGTAAACGGGCACTGCCCCTCCTGTCAGTCCCGTGCCGGTGCCCCTGGGTGTGACGGGAAACCGGCATTCATTGGCGAGCTTCAGCAGCGCCTCCACCTGCTCTGCGCAAGTCGGTTCCACAACCGCTTCAGGCAGGTAGCTCAGCTCCGCCGAATCCTTGCCAAAAGTCTCGCGGCTCTGAGCATCCAGGATGAGTGCCTTCTCCCCAACCGCATCCCGGATGCGGCGGAGCGTCTCCCTGGTCAGGGGGGGATAGTCGAGCTTCAAGTGGTCCAAGGATCAGGTCCTTTGATGTTCAAATCCGGGGATGGCGAGGCTCTCTTCCAGGTGCCGCAGGACTCTTCCCGCGACGGAGACCAGCGCCAGATAAAAAACTCCGACCGCCAGGAACACCTGCATATACTTGAATGAGTGTGAGGCCAGGATCTTGGCCTCCCCGGTGAGCTCGATGAAGGTCACCATGTAGGCCAGGGACGAATACTTGATGAGATAGATGATCTCGTTCCCGCACCCGGGCAGGGCTCGCCTGAAACCCTGGGGCAGGATGATGGAGCGAACCATCTCAAACTTGCTGAATCCCAACGCCTGGGCCGCCAGGGTCTGCCCGTGCTTGATGGAAAGAAGCGCCCCCCGAACGTATTCGGACTGATAGGCGCCGCTGCACAAAGAAAAGCCCACCACCGAAGCCAGATAGGGGGAAAAATAGATCCCCAGGTGAGGCAGGCCGAAATACCAGATGAAAAGCTGCACCACCAGAGGAATGCCCCGGAACAGCGTCACGTAGAGCTCGGCACCCCAGACCGCCGGTCGCGTTCCATACACGCGGAGAGCCCCCGTGAGAACGCCCAGGATGGTCCCCATGAGCGCCGAGGGAACGATCAGCAGGAAGCTCTTCCCGAGCCCTCGCAGCATGGCCGGCAGAACCTCGTCCCTCAGGAAAAGCAGCTCCTCCGCCCCCATCAGCCCATTTCTCCGTAGAGCTCGGTGATCTTCGCACAAAACTCGCGCGTCCGCGCATGCTCCGAATCATGCAGAATCTTGGAAGGAGGCCCCTGCTCCACGATCAGCCCGTCCTCCATGAACACGATCTCATCGGCAAAAGCACTTGAAAAACCGATCTGGTGAGTCGCCATGAGCATGGTCATGCCGTTGGCCACAAGGTGCTTGATGACCGTGAGGACTTCCCCGATAAGCTCCGGGTCGAGGGCTGACGTGGGTTCGTCCAGGAGCATCACCTTGGGGTCCATGGCCAGTGCCCTGGCGATGGAGACCCGCTGCTTCTGGCCCCCGGACAGCTGGGCCGGATAGTGATGGGCATGCTCGCTCAGGCCGACCCGCTCCAGTTCCTCCATGGCGCGCTCACGAGCCTCTTTCCTTTCCATCCCCTTCACGCGAACCAGGCCGATCTGAATGTTGTCCACAGCCGTCAGGTGGTCGAACAGGTTGAAGTCCTGGAAAATCATCCCCACCTGCTGCCGATATTCGTAGAGCTCCCGCCTGCGATGGTGGTTGATCTGCCGGCCTTCGAGCCACACCTCACCCTCTTCGGGCATCGCCAGGAAGTTGATGCACTGAAGGAGTGTGGACTTGCCCCCTCCCGAGGGACCGATGAGGACCTTCAGCTCTCCCCTGTTGATGGAAAGGGAGATCCCCTTGATGATCTCCCGGTCCCCATACCGCTTACGGATCCCGGAAATTTTCAGGATAGGGTCGTCGTGTTGTGTGGTCATGGATGGATCAGTTCCTGGTTCCTGGTTCCTGGTTCCTGGTTCCTGGTTCCTAGTTTCTGGTTCCTAGTTTCTGGATGCGAAATCCCTATGCCCCCATATTTCCGACCTCCGACCACCCATTTCCGACCACCGACCTCCGCTTTCCGTCTCACCTCGAGTAGCCGGGTATCCGGACCCGGCGCTCGATGAGCCTCAGGCTCCGGGTGCCCGCGTAGGTCAGGAGCAGGTAGATCAGCCCGGCCATGATGTAGAGCGGCAGGTGCTGGTAGGTGCGGGTGGCCACGAAGTGTGTGCGAGCCATGATCTCCGCCACGCCCAGGGCATAGGTCACGGCCGAGTCCTTGAGGACGATGGAATACTCGTTGGACCAGCCGGGGACGGAGAGACGCAGCGCTTGGGGAAGAATGATGAAGAAGACGGCCTTGAAGTCGCTCATTCCCAAAGCTCGAGCGGCCTTGAGCTGTCCCGCGGGAAGGGAGAGAATGGCTCCTCGGAAGATCTGGGACTGGTAGGCGGCGCTGATCAGCCCGAGCACGATCACGGCAACGGTGAATGCGGACAAGTTGATGTTCAGGAATGAGAACAGCCCGAAGTAAAACAGGAACAGGAGGACCAAGAGGGGTACACCCCGAAAGAACCAGACATAGAAACCCACCAGCCGCCTGGTCCATGCGCTCCCGTAGATCTGCCCCACGGCCAGGGGAACGCCCATGATCAGGCCCAGGCTCATGGCGCCCGCCACCACCGCCACCGTGACGAGGGAACCCTCGACAACGTAGGGGAATGCATTGATGACGGCGGTCAAACCTTCAGACATCGGGTCCAATCGATTGACGAGTGTCCACCGGGAGTCGTCCCGCCACGAAAACAAATCCGCACGGACGACTCCCGAAGCTCCCCCATAGAAAACGGGCGGGGATAAACCCCGCCCCCACACAAAGCCAGATGCATTCTCTTACTTAAGTTCGTACTTCGCCTTGAGCTCCTCCCAGACAGGCGAGGCCATGATCTGCTTGAGTCCTTCATTGAGCGTCTTCAGCAGTTCCGCGTCTTCCTTTCTCACCGCGTAGCCGAATTCCTCCTCGGGCATTCCGAAGCTGCCGATGATCTTCACCGGCTTGTTCTTGTTGACGGCATCCTGGGCCGGTGCATCGTCCATGGCGGCAGCCGCGATACGGCCGTTCACCACATCCTCCACGGCGAGGGGGGCGGAATCGTAGTAGACCAGCTCGAACTTCTTTCCGCCTTTCTTGATCAGGTTTTCCTCGATCCACTTGGCCTCGGTCGTGCCGCGCTGAACCCCGATCTTCTTACCCTCGGCCATGGCGCTGTCCGGCGTCAAATCCGAATCCTTCTTGGCCACCAGCACCTGTTTAATGATCCAGTAAGGAATGCTGAAGTTCACTTCCTTCTTGCGGGCCTCCGTGATGCTCATGCCCGAGGCGATGAAGTCGATCTTTTTCGCGTTCAGGCTCGGAATGATCCCATCCCAGTCCATGGGCTGATGTTTGACTTTGAATTTCTTCTCTTTGGCGATCCAGTTGATCACGGCCACATCAAACCCATCGGGGTTGCCATTCTTGTCCACGAATGCAAACGGCGGGAAGTTGGCATCGATGCCGTTGACGTAAACCTTGTCCTCGGCAGGAGCCATGGCTGCAAAACCCAGAACCATGAGACCGACAATGAAAAACGCGGCAAAACGAAATCTGCTGTTCATGAATAGACTCCTCCTCCTTGAAAGACGTTCACAACTCCCCCCATTTGGCCCTCGGGCGGAATACCCGCCGCTAAGAGCCGATTCCCTCTTCTTTCTCTCAATCCATGCTGATTCATGACAGATTGGCAAACGTAGCAAATGAAGTTTGGCCGATCAAGCGGAAAACCCTGGAATCCCTATTCCATGCGGCATGCCACGCACTTGATCTCCACTTTGGCCCCTCTCGGGAGTGCGCTCACTTCGATTGCCGCCCTGGCCGGTTTGTGATTCGAGAACACGGTCTCGTAAATGGAATTGAGGGCGGAAAACTGCCCCATGTCGGTGAGGAAGACGTCCACGGAGACGACGTCTACAATGTCATAGCCCGCGGCGTCCAGAATAGTTGTCAAATTCCGGAGGACCTGTCTGGTCTGTTCGATGAAGTCGTCCCCGACCAGCTCACCGCTGGACGGATTCAAACCGATCTGCCCGCTCACAAAGAGCCAGTTCCCGGCCTGGATGGCCTGAGAATAAGGGCCGATGGCGGCAGGAGCCCCCTGTGTCTGAATGACCTTCAAGGCCATTTCACCCCCTCCTTTCCCATAGAAGCTAATTGGCAGAGCCCGACACGCGCCGGGAACGGATGAACTTCGCAATCCCGCGCATCATCCGCCCGGCATCGAGATAAGACCGAAGCCCTATGTTTCGGCACATCGAATCACGGATTGCGGACCGCATGCAGGCAATCCGCGATCATGCCTCGAAATTCTTGATGAACTGGGAGATCTGAACACCAAGATAGACGCACTTGATCCCGTTGAGGCAGTCTTCCGCGTCCTTGTTCTCGAGATGCGTGGTCAGCGAATGACTTCCCTTTTTCAACCCCACGATCCATTCGTCCTTGGAATTGTCGAAATCAAGGCTCAGATCCATCTTGTGCGACTTGATTTCCGGGTACATTTCGATGAGTTTCCCCTCGAGATCCTTGACGTTAACGCTCATGTCACCCTCCTTTTTTGTGCGCTCAGTGATCCGTTGCATCCTTTCCGTAGCCATGAGCCCATTATAATCATTGTGGAGCGGGATGCTCGGCGTGTCTTTGTCCCCAAGGGCGGTCCAGGGGTCGATGCTTCCAGGGATCCCTCACAGCGATGGAATAACGTGTGCGCGGTTTTCACCTGCAGAGCGGGACTCCCTCCGACGGGAACCGATGCCCGGACAGCGTTGCAATCGTTGTGTTCAAATCGTTGTTGCCATGTCACGACATTGCCCCTATTATGCGGCACGAAATCCGGAGATCTTTTAGTGATTCAGGAGGTTAGGACCTCCTGCATGGTTGGGTTCGACAGAGCATCCGGGAAACGGCTTTGAACAGTTCGACTCCCCTCAAAATCCTCATGTACTCCCATGACACCTTCGGCCTGGGGCACATCCGCCGCTGCCTGGCCATCGCTCTGAGTCTGCGGAAATGCCCCGCCAATGTCCTGATCCTCACGGGCTCCGTTCTGGCCGGTCGGTTCAAGATCCCTCGGCGCATCGACTTCGTGCGGATTCCCGGAATGATCAAGGTGACCAACGAGCAGTATCTTCCCTTGTCCATGAAGCTAGAGGCGACGGAAGTGCTGGAAATCAGGAAGAAAATCATCCTGGCCACCGCCACCGCCTTCAAGCCCGATTTCTTCATCGTGGACAAAGCCCCCCTGGGTTTGAAGAGGGAGGTGGCCGATACGCTCCAGTGGCTTCGGAGCGACCTCCCCGAATGCCGGTCCATTCTCGGGCTGCGGGACGTCATGGACAATGCCGAGGCCACCATCCAGGACTGGGAGGAGAAGGGCATCTACGAGGCCATGCAGCAATACTATGACGAGATCTGGGTCTACGGTCGCCAGGATTTCTACGACCCCATCCGTGAGTACCACATCCCTCCCGAAGTCGCCTCGAGGATTTATTTCACGGGCTACATTCCCCGCAAGGTTCCCACCGTGGACGACATCAGAGCCACCCGCAACGAACTGGGGCTCCAAAACGACGAGAAGCTCATCCTGGTCACCATCGGCGGGGGCGGGGACGGGCACCCGGTGGTGAAGACCTTTCTCAGGGCCTTCGATCCCGGCGGGGGGGGCATTCCCGAAAAGACGCGCGTGGTCATCGTGACCGGCCCGTTCATCTCCTCGAGAGACTACCAGGAAGTCCTCAGGATGTCGAAATCTCTGGGATTCCAGACCCTCAAGTTTCACCGGTTCATGGAAAGCCTCATCGGAGCCGCACAGGTGGTGGTCAGCATGGGCGGCTACAACACGGTCTGCGAGATCTTGAGCCAGGCCAAACCCTTTCTGATCCTGCCCCGTACGGTTCCCAGGGAAGAGCAGCTGATCCGTGCGCAGGTTCTCTGCTCCAAGGGGTTCTGCGATTACCTCCACCCCGATGAGCTCACGCCTCGGAATCTGCGGGAGCGGGTCCTGGCGCTCCTCAAGAACGGCTCCGCCTACCGGAAGCGGATGGCCTCCTTCCCTTTCACCGGCCTGGATGTGATTCGCCAGCGGATCATGAAATGCCAAAGGACATGTGTCGGGTGAGCGGCGGCGAACCCCATCTGGGAATGATCTTGAAGGGTTATCCGCGCATCTCCGAAAGCTTCATCAGCTCGGAGATCCTCCTGCTGGAATCGCTCGGCATCCCCATCTGCATCTTCTCCATCCGGCAGCCTCGCGAAGACTTCTCGCACCGTCACGTCCGACGCATACGCGCGGACGTCACCTATCTGCCCGAGTACGTCCTGCCCCACTGGCGCACATTGGCCCGGACCAACAGGGCTCTCTGGCGCAGGCTGGGCTCCCATTATCCCCGATGCTTTTTGAGCGCGGTCTTCAGGAGCTGGGAGCGCAGGGGAGTGGCCACTTTGCGGCATTTCCTGCAGGCGGGCCACCTGGCCGCCGTGAGGCTCGTGGACTCCAATGTGAGCCATCTGCATGCCCACTTCTGTCACACCCCCACCTCCGTGGCCCTGTTCGCATCCGAGCTGACGGGACTTCCCTTCAGCTTCACGGCCCACGCCAAGGATATCTACACCTCGGAGCCCGCTCAACTGGCTCGAAAGATCGCGAGGGCCCGATTCGTGGTGACCTGCACCCGCTACAATGCGGATCACCTGGGCCGCATCGCGGGACGCGCGCGCGCTTCTACCCCCATTCACACCATTTACCACGGGATCGACGTCGATTTCTTCTCGTTCGGGGCGCCTCCGCTTCAGCGGCGGCCCTGTCGCATTCTCTCGGTCGGGCGGCTCGTGGCCAAGAAAGGCTATGACGACCTCGTCGATGCCCTGACGATCCTGGACCGCGCCGGACTCGACTTCGAGCTCATTCACATCGGAAGCGGCGACATGGAGGAGGAGATCCGACAGCTGATTCTGGAGCGGAACCTGGCGAAGCGTGTCCACCTGCTCGGTACGCTCACCCACGACGAGGTGCTCGCCCACTACCGACAAGCTCACTGCGTGGCCCTGGCTTGCAGGGTAGCCGAAGACGGGGACCGCGACGGAATCCCCAACGTGCTCATCGAAGCCATGGCAGTGGGTGTGCCCGTGGTGTCGACGCGGGTCTCCGCCATCCCCGAGCTGGTGGAGGACGGTGTGACGGGGACCCTCGTGGAGCCGCGTCAGCCCGAGGCCATGGCGCGCGCCCTCGCACGCGTTCTGACCCGTCCTGAAGACCGTGGCGACATCCTCAGGCGCGCCAGGGAAAAAGTCGAGCGCGAATTCGACCAGAGGCGCTGCGTCATGAAGCTCCACCAGCTCCTCTGGCATGCAGTGCAGGGACCGTGAAGATCGCTTTCTACTGCCCCAACAAACCCCTCACTCACCCTCATCCGTCCGGGGATCAGGTGATCGCCCAGGGGATCCATTCGGCCCTGAATCGCCTCGGCCACAACTGCCGGGAGATCGTCCAGTACCGCTCCCGCTGGTTCTGGAAGACCTGGAGCGGCTGGCTGGGAGCATGCCGCGCATGTTTCGCTGCCTTACGGGCGGTGCGCTCATTTCGACCCCAGATCTGGATGACCTACCACTCGTACTACAAGTCGCCGGACCTGATCGGCCCATGGATCAGCCGTCAGATCGGCATACCCTATGTGATCTTCCAGCCCATGTACGGAACCCGGCGGAGGAAGAACGCCTCCACCTCGCTGGGTTTTCGCCTGAACCGATGGGCGCTCTCGCGCTCGTCGCACGTCTTCGTGAACAACCTGAGTGATCTCGAGGCCCTCCACAGGATTCTGCCGTCCGGGCGGATCACTTACCTCAAGCCGGGTATTGATCCCGAAGCTTTTGAACGAAACCTCGAGGGCGGCCGCCAGATCCGACGGCAGTTCGGCATTCCCGAAGGTCGTTTCGTGATCCTCACGGCGGCCCGCTGGAGAGAGGGTGTCAAAGCCGAGAGCTTCCGCTACCTGCTGGGGTCCCTCGTTCAGCTGAAGGAAAGGTTTCCGGATTTTGCGCTTCTGGTCGTCGGTGACGGTCCCATGGAGCCCACCCTTCGGACGGCGGCCCATTCGGCCCTGCCCGGACAAGTGCTCTTTGCGGGAAGAGTCCCCCGACACGAGATGTTTCGATTCTACTCTGCGGCCGATGTCTTTGTGTTTCCGGGAATTGGAGAATCGCTCGGGATGGTTTTCCTGGAGGCACAATCCTGCGGAACCCCCGTGGTAGCCTTGAATACGGCGGGAGTCCCGCAGGTCGTGATCGATTCAGAAACCGGGCTCCTGGTCCCTCAGGACGACGGACAGGCCATGTCCCAGGCCATCGAAGGGCTCGCACGGGACCCCGTCCGACGCCGGATGCTGGGAGATTCCGGCGCCCGTTTTGTGAGACTGGAGAGGAACCTGCACCGGAACTACCTCCGGCTGTCGCAACAACTCGAAATGCTTGCCCTCGATGGAGCCTCGGAGAATGTCTGAATGAGAAATGGTCTACTTTTCGCTCTTCGCGAAGGTTTTTTTCTCTCCACAGTTGGGGCACTTCTGCGGCTTGCACTTGCCCTCTTTCTCAAACCCGCAATTGCTGCACTTGAATGACGCCATCACCGAATCCTCCTGAAAGATTTCTTCGATCCACGCCAACAGCGCACGGCTTCCCGGTCATGAAAGACCAGCCGCTCGAATCTGTGCCCGCAAGCGTCACATTGATATTCGTACAGAGGCATGACTTTGTCCTCTTC
>Ga0105100_10000418_pt1 | contig 25279 bp, 21 predicted proteins | sample PPLLak12cMay2015_2_FD_87033 | JGI IMG/M metagenome (GOLD analysis project Ga0105100, IMG submission 87033) | Freshwater sediment microbial communities from Prairie Pothole Lake near Jamestown, North Dakota, USA - PPLs Lake P8 Core (1) Depth... | ecosystem: Environmental > Aquatic > Freshwater >...
CCTGGTCTATCCAGCCCGGCTCGCCGGGTGAGTAACCAGGCTGGAGGGGGATTTCCTCCAGCTCGTACTCCGGATGAGCGGACAAGAAGCGCTCAATAACGGCCTCATTCTCCTGGGGATCAAACGTGCAGGTCGAATAGACCAGCACTCCGCCAGATCGCACCAGCCGGGCAGCGTCTTCCAGTATGGCGGATTGCCTCACTGAGCAGCTCTGCGCCAGCGCGGGGGACCATTCCAGGCGGGCATGCTCGCTCTTGCGGAACATGCCTTCACCCGAGCATGGCGCGTCGATCAGCACCCGGTCGAAGAAACCTTCCATGCGGGCTGCCAGGCGATCGGGTTTCTCGTTGATGATTATGGCGTTGCGCGCTCCCCAGCGCTCCAGGTTCTCTGCCAGCTCCCACACTCGCTGCGGATGGATCTCGTTAGCAACCAGGATCCCCTGGTTTTTCATCAGGGACACAATATGAGTGGATTTTCCTCCTGGGGCGGCAGCCAGATCCAGGATGCGTTCTCCCGGCTGGGGGTCCAGGATTTCTGCCACGGCCATAGCCGAGGGCTCTTGCAGATAGTAGAGTCCGGCGGCATGATAAGGGTGTTTGCCGGGAGAAAATTCAGGATTGTCGCTGGCTGGCAGCGATAGGACAAAGCCCGCTGGACACCAGGCCACCGGTGCGAGGCTGTACGGCAGCAGCCGTAATAAAGAATTTGGCTCGATTTTCAGCGGATTGGCCCGCAGCCCATTTACTGCTGGCTTTCGCAGGCTTTCCGCAAAGGCAGGGTACTCATCTTTGAGCAGCCCCTGCATACGCTGCAGAAACGCCGGGGGATACATTATTCCCTGGCTACCGCTGCGTCGGTGATCTCCAAAGCCTTATCCAGCACCGCGAATCCCTCGCTTAGCTGCTCGGGGGTGATGATCAGCGGAGGAATAATCAGGGCAGTATGCCAGTGGGTGTAAAGGTAAACACCGTGATCCAGCATATATTTGCGGAAAGCCACCATCTCTGGACTGCTACCATTGTAAGGAGCCATTGGCTCTCTGGTCGCCCTGTCGCGCACCAACTCGATCACCCCGAATAGGCCGATCGAGCGTACTTCTCCAACCGAGGGATGCTGCTCGCCTAAATCGGTGAGCAGCTTGTGGAGCACCCGTCCCATTTCGTCAGCGTGCTCGACCAGCCGATCGGCCTGCATGACCTGGATATTGGCGATCGCGGCTGCCAGCGAGATAGGGTGGGCATTGTATGTTAGCCCGCTATGGAAGACGCGTTCCTTAAAGAACTCTGCAATGTGGGGACGCATGCCAACCGCGCCGAGCGGGGCGTAGCCGGAGGTCAGACCCTTCGCCATGGTCATTATGTCGGGCACTACCTCCCAGTGGTCAACGGCAAACCATCTACCAGTGCGTCCAAATCCGCTCATCACCTCATCGCAGATAAGCAGGATGTTGTAGCGGTCGCACAGCGCCCGCACTCCTTGCAGATAGCCCAGTGGCGGGATGATCACCCCATTGGTGCCGGTCACGCTCTCCAGCAGTATGGCTGCTATCCCCTCTGGTCCCTCGTAGGTAATGATCTCTTCCAGATGGTTGAGATAATCCTGGGTGAATTCTGCTTCGGAGATTTCCGGGTTGGTACGGTGAAAGGTGGAGCGGTAGCGGTACGGATCGAGGAAATGCACCACGCTGGGCATTAGGTTCGGCTCCCAGGCCGTACGGCGCGGGTCGCCAGTGGCTGCAATGGCTCCGGCGGTGGCGCCATGATATGAACGGTAGCGGGCCAGTATTTTATGCCTGCCTGTATAAGCCCTGGCCAGCTTGAAGGCATTCTCGTTGGCGTCCGCGCCGCCCAGGGTGAATAAGAAATGATCCAGATCGCTGGGAGTGATCTGCGCCAGCAGGCTGCCCAATGCGGCGCGTGGGCGAGTAGCCATGGATGGGCCGGCAAACGGCAGCTCGCGTGCCTGATCGATAATGGCATTGATCACACGCTCATCGCCGTGCCCGATGTTGACGCACATGATTGTTGAATTGAGATCTAGATAACGCTTATCATCCACATCCCAAAAATAGACCCCCTTAGCGCGCTTGACCGGTATAGGTGCCACCTTGCCCTGCGCGGACCAGGTCCAGAAAGTGTGTTCAAGCGAGAGGGGCAGGATCTGTGAGTCTAAAATTTCAGTCATTTTCACCTCGATGCGGCTGTGAGTGTTGTATGTGAATCGTATCACATTTCAGCGCATGATCCGTATGCTTGACAGCCCATGATACCTTTGATAAAGTAAGCTGATCGGCCATCAGGTTTGTTAGGAATTTATAATCATCTTAAGACGCGCACGGCGCGATCGGATCAAAGTATTGATTATTGAGATCGCCCCAGCAGTGATGGTCTGGTAGTGTACCAGGGATTTGCCCTGAAGATATCTACTATTTATGGAGGCTGTAGTTTTCTATGTACTCGTTCATACTGGCTGTTCATAATATTTTGCGCTGGGTGGTGTTGATTCTCGCCATTCTTGTCGTGGTACGCTCGGTCACCGGTTGGTACGGGAAACGAGAATGGACCGACCGGGATCGTATGCTGGGAATATTCTACACATCCTCAATGGATGTGCAGCTTCTCCTGGGCTTGCTGCTTTATATTTTCCTGAGTCCCCTGACGACCCAGGCTTTCCAGGATTTTGGGACTGCGATGGGAATCGCGGTTCAGCGCTACTTTGCCTTGGAGCATCCTTTCTATATGCTGGTGGCGGTTGTTTTTGCCCACCTGGGGAGCATGCTGTCGAAGAAAGCCTCCGATCCGGTAGTCAAGCATCGCCAGGCAGCCATCTGGTATGGGCTTTCACTGCTCATCATCCTGTTGGGTATGCCCTGGATGCGCCCTATTCTGCCTGGTTTTTAGGGATCTCCTCGTCTTTTGTCAGTCCGAAAGGGCGCTTTCTGCCCACTTGGATTGGGGAGGTATAATCTGAACACGAGTTTGGCATACCTGCCTGTCTTGAAGGACGGGCAGGTGTGATCATTCATCTGGAGAATTTTATGGAAAGCATTGGTCAGTCTGCCAAGCGGATCGATGCCAGGAGCAAAGTGACTGGCGAAGCATTGTACCCTGGGGACTTCAACCTGCCCGGACAGGCATACATGAAAATCCTGTTCGCCAACCGTCCACATGCCATCGTCCGATCAATAGACACCGCGCAAGCTGAGGCACTGCCCGGGGTGATCGCAGTCTTCACCGCCCGGGATGTACCCGTGAATGAGTACGGTCTGGGAACCATGGACCAGCCGGTGCTGTGTGGCCCTGGATCGAGCAAGCCGTATACAGACCGGGTGCGATTCGTGGGTGACCAGGTCGCGCTGGTGATCGCCGAGAGTGAAGCTATCGCCGCACGCGGGCGCGACCTTATCGTTGTGACTTACGAAGACCTGCCCATCGTCACCGAACCTGACCTGGCGATGCAAGATGATGCGCCTCTGTTGCATCCAGATACCGGGTCAAATACCTTCTGTCACTACCGCATCCGCAAAGGGGACGTGGAAGCTGCCTTCGCTCAGGCAGATGTTATCGTGGAAGGGGATTACCACACCCCTGCGCAGGAACATGCTTACCTGCAGCCTGAAGCGGGTGTGGCGTATATCGATGCTGAGGGGCGTGTGACTGTCGTGGTTGCCGGGCAGTGGACGCACGAGGACCAGGAGCAGATCGCCCATGCCTTGGACCTGCCTCTGGATCGGGTGCGCGTCATCTATCCGGCTATTGGCGGGGCGTTTGGCGGGCGAGAGGATATGTCCGTCCAGATTGTCCTGGCATTGGCGGTCGTGCGCCTGCACCAGCGGGGCATCGAACGCCCGGTAAAGATTATCTGGAGCCGGGAAGAGTCGATCATTGGGCACCATAAACGCCATCCTTACCGTATCCAGACTCGCTGGGGAGCGACCAAAGAGGGTAAAGTAATCGCTGCTGAAGTGCGGGTGGTGGCAGATGGCGGTGCCTATGTTTATACCTCCCCCAAGGTGCTGGGCAACGCCACAATAATGTGCACCGGTCCGTACGAGATCCCGAATGTCAGCGTGGATTCTTACGCGGTTTACACCAATAACCTGCCGAACGGCGCCTTCCGCGGTTTTGGCGGGCCGCAGGGTGCTTTCGCAGCCGAGACTCAGATGAATCGTCTTGCGGAAGTGCTTGGTTTGGACCCGGTCGAGCTGCGCCTTCGCAATGTCCTGCGCGAAGGGTCTTTGCTCTCAGTGGGTACGCCGCTGCCTAAAGGTGTGAGCATGCCGGAGGTTGTAGAAGAATGCGCTCGCTCAGCTGGCTGGGAGCTGACCTCAATGGGATGGGAGCAACCGGCAAAAGGGCCGGCTGCAGAATCTGATGCACAACCTGCCCACCTGAGGCGCGGCCTGGGATTTGCCTGCTCTTTCAAGAACGTGGGCTTCTCGTTTGGATACCAGGAGAACAGCTGGGCCACGGTCGAGCTGCACGGAGGTGCACAAATCGAACGCGCTGTGGTATATCATGCCGGTTCCGACGTCGGGCAGGGCGCTCACACGGTTTTTGCTCAGATGGCCTCCACTGCATTAGGTATCCCGCTGGAGAAAATCGAGATGGTGGTTTCTGACACCGCTCGAACTGATAACTCTGGCAGCGCCTCAGCCTCGCGCATGACTTTTATGGCGGGCAACTCGATCAAAGGCGCCTGCGAGCGAGCTTTGGAGAAGTGGCATGCTGAGGAGCGGCCGGCTGTTGCGCGCTACCAGTACCTGGCCCCCAAGACCACTCCATTCGATCCGCAGACCGGTCATTCTATACCGAATATCACCTATGGCTATGTGGCTCAGGCGGTGTCTGTGGAGGTCGATGTGGAGACCGGTCACGTCCGCATCCTGGACATGATCTCAGCGGATGATGTGGGCAAAGCGCTCAATCCGCAGCAGGTGCGTGGGCAGATCGAAGGGGCAGTCGTTCAGGCTGCGGGGTATACAATCCTCGAGAATTTCGTGCAGCAAGGCGGCTATGTTCAAACCCAGCACCTTTCTACCTACCTGATCCCGACCGTCCTGGACGTCCCAGAAAATGTGCAGTCATTGATCCTGGAATATCCGGATCCGATTGGCCCGTGGGGCGCGCGTGGTATGGCTGAAATGCCTTTCTTGCCGTTGGCCCCGGCGGTGATCGCTGCAGTCCATGATGCTATCGGAGTCTGGTTCTACCAATTCCCGCTGACACCGGAACGGGTATTGCGCGGGCTGGGGAAGATCTGAACCGGCGGTAGGTGGATGACTGACCTATCTGCCACAATCCACCTGCTTGGCGATCTGCTGGGCCGGGTGATCTCTGAACAGGAATCCCCCGAGATATTCGAATTAGAGGAGCGCATCCGCCAGAGCGCGAAGGCACGCCGTGCAGGGGACACGCTGGCGGGGCGGGTGCTGGCGAATGAGGTGAGCAGGCTCGATATCCAGTCTGCTCGACCAGTTGCCGCCGCCTTCAGCCTTTACTTTGACCTGGTTAACCTGGCTGAAGAACATTACCGGGTGAGTGTCCTGCGCCAGCTCGAGCGGGAGAATTATCCCGAGCCGGTGCATGACTCGATCGGCGAAGCGATAGCGGTTTTGCAGGCGCGCGGTGTCACCAGCCCACAGATGGCAGAGCTGCTCGAAAATTTACATATCGAGCTGGTGCTGACTGCCCATCCGACCGAGGCCAAGCGGCGCACCATCCTGTCGAAATTGCATCGCATAGCCGAGGTTTTGCACGGATTGAGCAGTCAGGATGCGCTGCCGACGGAGAAAGACGAGCTGAAGCGGGCACTGTATGCCGAGATCACAGCCTTCTGGCTGACCGAGCGCGCCCGCACCATACATCCTGCAGTCACAGATGAAGTGCGCACGGTGCTCTATTTTGTCGACGAGGTCTTCTGGGAGGTGCTGCCGCGCATCTATTCTGACCTGGACCGCGCTCTAGAGCGTTACTATCCTGGCTTGAGCGTTGAACGTCCCTGGATAACCCTGGCATCCTGGGTGGGCGGTGATCGGGATGGGAATCCCAATGTCGTCCATGCAGTCACTGCCGAAACACTGCGTCTGCATCGAGGCCTGGCAGTCCAGAGGCACAGACCCGCAATCCAGGACCTGGCTCGCCGCCTCAGCTTAAATGATCGCTCAGTGCCGCCTCCTGACGAACTGCTCGGTTGGTTGGAAGCGCGCCGCCCTTTTCCTTCACACGTCGCCTACCTGGAACAGCGTTATTCCCACGAACCATATCGCCTGCTGCTCTCTCTGCTGGCGAACGATCTCACCGAAGCGTCAAAAGATGATGTCACCGGCAACCTGTTGGGAAGCCAGGTCAGCGCGCGGGGCTTGACAGTCGATGATTTCTTGCAGCCCCTGGAAATCATCCGCCGGACGATTCCGGCTGCCTTATCCCGGGATCAAGTCCGACTTGTCATTCACCAGCTGCAAATTTTTGGATTGCATGCCGCCCGATTAGATATTCGCGAAGATGCCAGGCGTTTAAATGCCGCCTTGGGCGAGATCTTGCGCGCCCTGGGTATGCACACAGATTTTGAAGGCGCCGATCCCGCTGAGCGAATGGCTCTCCTGTCTCGCTTATGTAGCCAGCCGCCTCCAAATCTGGCAGACCAGGTAGGTGTCACGCCATCTACCGCGGAAACCTGGGCATTGTTCCAGCTGATCGGTCGCGCCTGGCGCATCTATGGGCGTGACTTGTTTGGGCCATTTATCATCTCAATGACCAGCTCCCCAGCTGATGTGCTCAGTGTGCTGTTGCTGGCGCAGTGGTCAGGATGTTCAGATGGCTTACAGATCGTGCCCTTATTCGAGACCATGTCCGACCTGCATGATGCCGGGAAAACGCTGGCAGAGCTTTTCAAGCAAGACGCCTATCACCAGCATCTGGGCTCGTGTGATGGTCAGCAAATGGTGATGATCGGTTATTCGGACAGCAACAAAGATGGCGGCTACCTGGCGGCCAACTGGGCGCTGTACCAGGCGCAGGAGAGCATTGTCCAGGTGTGCCGGGAACATGGGGTGCGGTTGACGTTGTTTCACGGTCGCGGCGGCACTGTGGCGCGCGGGGGTGGACCAGCAAACCGGGCGATTCGCTCCCAGCCATCTGGAACGATCAGCGGGCGCTTCCGGGTGACCGAGCAGGGGGAAGTGATCCACTCGCGTTATGGCAGTAAACCCCTGGCGCACCGCCATGTCGAGCAGATTGTCAATGCTGTGCTGCTGGCGTCCTGCCCCCAAACCGGAGATATGGCCCAAGAAATCCGGCCCGTGTGGAGGGAGATGCTGGATAAAATAGCGGTAGTCTCCCACCGTGTGTACCGCTCTCTGGTATACGAGACCCCCGGATTTTTGCAGTTCTGGCGCCACGCCACGCCGATCGATGAGATCACGCGGCTGCAGATTGGCTCGCGCCCGGTCGCCCGCCAGCAGGGTGGTTCTGAAATGCTCACCATCCGGGCGATTCCCTGGGTTTTCTCCTGGATGCAGAGCCGTTTTAATCTGCCGGGGTGGTTTGGTTTGGGTGCAGGGCTGTCGGCTCTGGCGTCTCACGATCTGATGCAGGAGATGTACGCTTCCTGGTCATTTTTCAAAGCGTTGTTGGATAATGCGGAGATGTCGCTGTTGAAGGCGGATATGGAAATCGCCGGGTTGTATGCCGATCTGGTACCCGATAAACAGCTGGCACACCAGGTCCTCGGGCAGATCGAATCGGAGTATGATAAAACGCGCCGAGTCGTCCTGGCGGTCACAGGACACCAGGAGCTCATGGATGGCGAGCCAGGCATAAAACGCTCTATCCAGCTGCGCAATCCATATGTCGATCCGCTGAACTATATCCAGGTAGCGATGCTGCGCCGCTTGCGCGCACTCGCAAACCCTGATGGTGAAGAAGGCCAGGCTCTGCGCCAGATAATCCTGATCACGATCAATGGCATAGCGTCTGGTTTAAGGAATACAGGATAGATTATGATCATCATAATACGAGGTGGTGGAGATCTGGCCAGCGGAGTGGCGCTGCGGCTGCACCGCGCCGGGCTGCGTATAGTCATTACCGAGCTGCCAGAGCCGCTGGCAGTGCGCCGCACGGTTTCGTTTTCCGAGGCGGTTTACACCGGCGAGACAACGGTTGAAGAGGTCAGCGCCCGCCGGGTGACCGATCCCACTGATACGCTGCGCATCCTGCAGGTTATGTCGAAGGGGGCCATTCCGGTGCTCCTGGATCCGGACGGTGCGGCAATCCCAGCGCTGCATCCCCATGTGGTCGTTGACGCGCGTATGCTCAAGCGCACCGCTGAGCTGATTAAAACGCCCATCAAGCTGATCATCGGGTTAGGACCGGGCTTTACCGTTGGAGAGAACTGCCATGCCGTGGTGGAGACGAAGCGCGGCCATACCCTGGGGCGTGTCTTATGGCAGGGCTCGGCAGAGCCGGATACAGGCCGGCCGGATGCTGTGGCAGGGCAGGGGGCAGACAGGGTGCTGCGGGCTCCCCAAGATGGCGCCCTTCAAGTGAAACGGGAGATCGGGGAGATTGTCAAGCGCGGTCAGGTCCTGGCCGAGGTGGATGGGGTACCCGTGTTGGCCCCATTCGACGGTGTGCTGCGCGGTATGCTCCGCGAAGGCCTGGTTGTGAAAGAGGGTTCCAAGATCGGTGATGTCGATCCGCGCGGCGATCCGAGCTACTGCCGGCTTGTGTCGGACAAATCGCTGGCGGTTGGCGGCGGTGTGCTGGAGGCGATCCTTTCGCGCATCGAGCTGCGCTCGTATCTATGGACCGGATGATTATTCCTGATCGATGGTTCTCATGATGGATTTGTACAAAGCGCTGCGCATAAAGCGCTCGTCGCGGCTGGCTTTCGTCGGGGCGGGAGGAAAATCCACCGCGATCTTTCAGCTTGCCCGCCTTTGCGACCCGCCAGTCCTGGTAACTGCCAGCACACACATGGCCGACTACCAGACGAGCCTTGCCGATCGCTGGCTGGTCGTGGATGTGCCTGAGGATCTGCCAGCGGCTGAAAATATCGATCCTGAAGTGCTGCTAATTACTGGAGCTTTGGATAGCTCTGGTCGTACACAGGGGCTGCCTCCCGTTGCCCTGCGGCGCCTGAGCGAATTGGCAAGCCTGCTTCACTGCCCGCTTCTCGTGGAAGCAGATGGATCACGCCAGCGACCATTGAAAGCTCCCGCCAGCCACGAGCCTGCCATCCCGGATTTTTGCGACGAGGTGGTGGTGTGCGCGGGTCTATCCGGATTAGGGAGACATCTATCGGAAGATTGGATTCACCGTCCCGGTCGTTTCTCGGAGCTAACAGGTCTGGCTGCCGGCGACGTGGTTGGTGAAGATGACCTGGTTCGGCTGCTGATCCATCCGGAGGGCGGGTTAAAGGGTATTCCAAAAGCTGCCCGCAGGATTGTACTGCTCAATCAGGCAGATAATCCTGAGATGCAGGCTCGGGCAGGCAAGATCGCTCGCAATCTCCTCCAGCAGTATGCTGCGGTCCTGGTCGCCTCTCTGGCGCCTCCAGGCGAGAAAGCCCTTCCCTCCCGAGGTTCGTCGGCAGGCGGGGTGGCGGCAGTGCATGAGCGAACTGCCGGAGTTATCCTGGCGGCTGGAGGCGCTATTCGCTATGGGCAGCCAAAACTATTGCTGCCTTGGAAAGGGGAGGCGATCATCCGCCATGTAACGCGTGCGGCGCGGTTTGCGGGTCTTGATCCGCTGGTGGTAGTTGCTGGCGAGTACAACGCGTACATCCGCTCAGAAGTAGAAGACCTGGGAGCGCTGGTTGTCGAAAACCAAGGTTGGGCAGATGGTCAGAGCACCTCGCTCAAGGCGGGTTTGAGTGCTCTCCCCGATGAGATCGGCGCGGCGGTATTCATGCTCGGTGATCAGCCGCAGATCCCGCCCGGCCTTGTACAGGCGCTGGTTGAAACGCATGCAGCCAGCCTGGCGCCGCTGGTCGCCCCCATGGTGGATGGTCAGCGCGCCAACCCGGTTCTCTTCGACCGGCAGACATTTCCTGCTTTGATGTTGCTCCAGGGAGATACGGGAGGCAGGTCGCTGTTCGCTAAATACCCGGTTGAGTGGGTGCAGTGGCACGATCCTGCCGTGCTTCTGGATGTGGACACACCGCAAGATTACCAGCGTTTACTTGAATTATGAGTCCTCGGCTCGGTTTCACCATCTGCGAGATTAAGGTAGAATTCAGGTGAAGATACCTGCGCACTAATCCGGAGTTGCTGATGTGCTGCCAGATGATGGCGATATGAACAGAGTGCTGCCACTAGAAGAAACAGTCGTTGTCGTTGAAGATGAGCCGGAGACGGCTGAAATGATCGCGGAGATGATCCGTTTGAGTGGTTTTCAGGCAGTTAAGTCTATGGGTGGTAAAACAGCCCTCAGCCTGATCATGAACAGCTCCCCTGCTGCGGTAATTCTGGACATGATGATGCCTGATCTATCCGGTCTGGATGTGCTGCGCCTGATGCGCCGGGATCCCCGGTTGGTGCATATACCCGTAATCGTGGTTTCTGCAAGAAGCCGACCTGAAGATATCAAGGAAGGTCTGGAAGCAGGCGCGACTGCCTATCTGACCAAACCCGTGACATATAAAGACTTGAAAGCAACTGTCCAGAAGGTGTTATCCTGAGACTGGTCCGGTGAGCTGATGTCTGTTCTCCGTGCATTTATCGCAGTCAATATTTCTCCAGAAATTTTTAATAAGCTGGAGGTGATCTCCAGGGACTTGCAGCAGGGATTGAAAGGTGTTCCGGTTCGTTGGGTTCCGGTCAATAATATCCATATCACGCTCAAGTTCTTGGGAGATGTATCGATCTCGAATTTAGATGTATTAAAGAAAATCATCGAGGTGGAATCTGCCAGCCACTTGTCATTTGAGATCAGTGCGGGTGAGCTGGGTGCTTTTCCGTCTGTGAAGCGCCCGCGTGTAATCTGGGTGAGCGTTCAGGCACCGCCTGAGCTGACGGCCTTGCAGCGGGGTATTGACAACGAAACCGCACGCCTGGGATATCCCAAAGAGGATCGTCCTTTCTCTCCGCACCTGACAGTTGGGCGGGTATCACGCAACGCGGGACCGGATGATCTGCGGCGCATCAGTGAAATGCTGAATACATATAAGGTTGGCTTTGTCGGCGCGGCCAGGATCCAGGAAGTACACTTCTACCGCAGTGACCTACATCCCAGTGGCGCTGTATATACTTCCTTATTTTCTTCCAGCCTGGCACAACGCCCACCTGAGTAAATAACGTGAATTCAGGATAAGAAAAGAGAGACGGAGCGATGTGGGGATTTCGGGCGGCTACGCCGCCCGAAACACCCACATCCTTCTCTTATCCCGAAATGAGGTTAAATATATAAACCATTCTGGAGAGGTGACATCTGGACGCATTAGAAATTTCTCGCACGATTATTGACGCACTGGAAGAGAAGAAAGGTGAAGATATCGTTCTATTGGATATCCAGGGGATTGCAGCGTTTGCAGATTACTTCGTCATCTGCTCCGGTACCAGCGACCGGATGCTTCAGGCGCTGGCGGATGCGGCAGTGGAGCGAATTCACAAGGCCTACCAGACCTCAGCGCGAGTGGAAGGCAAACCACAGGATGGCTGGATGCTGGTAGACTGCGGGGATGTCATCCTGCACCTTTTCTCCCCGGACCGGCGTGACTACTATCGCCTGGAAGAGCTGTGGTCGCAAGGTAAAGTGCTGGTGCACCTGCAATAACGAATTGATTAATACATGCAATAAAAAACAGGGTTGCGGCTGCCAGCCTGGCAGCTGCACCCCTGTTTTGGTCAGGCATCGCCTAATCCTAAAGCGTACCTTTATACATGCCTCCATCTACAGACAGCATCACTCCGGTGATGTATCCGGCAGCAGGTGACAGAAGAAAGACAGCCGCATTGGCAAATTCTTCCGGGGTGCCCATGCGCACAAATGGGCTGTCCTGTGACTGCCTGGCAATCTCTTCCTCTACAGTAGTGCCATTCATCTTAGCGCGATATGCCATCAGATCATAGACGCGCTCAGTCTCGGTCCAGGCAGGTAAAATGGAATTGAAACGGATGCCTTCAGAGCCCAATTCGAGCGCCAGGGACTTCGTCAGCCCTACGGTGGCAGCACGAACGCTGTTGGATAGCACCAGGTTGGGTATGGGCTGCTTCACTGAGTAGGATGTGATCGTCAATACGCTGGCAGATGTCGATTGGCGCAGATAGGGCAAAGCCGCCCTGATCAGGCGTACGTGGCTCATTAAATTCAGCTCGACCGCCTGCTGCCAGGTGTCATCGTCGAAGCCCTCAAATTTACCGGAAGGTGGTCCACCGGAGTTGGTGACCAGCAGGTCCAGCCCGCCAAATGCCTGCACGGTTTGCTTCAAGAGCTGTTCCGGCACGACCGGATCAACGACATCGCCTGCCAGACCGATCACCTGGCTCCCACTCTCGACAGAGAGTGTCTGTGCCGCGCGGCTGATCTTCTCCTCGTCCCGGCTATTGATCGCCACCCGGCAGCCCTCTAAAGCCAGGCCGCGAGCTGTGGCATAGCCTAAACCGCGGCTGGCACCAGTAACTAAGGCGCGTTTGCCTTGCAGTTGTAAATCCATAGGGTATCAGATCTCCGATCTATATAAAAAGATGCTCTGATAAGCGTGCGAGCATGGGCACGCCGCGCACCTCTGTCTCGTAGAGAGGGACGATCGAGCGCACCATGCCATCGAACTTTTCCCAGATGTCTTCCATATAACGATCCTGCATGGCTACCCGGTTGTGTACAAACTCAGGCGCGTCCTCTTTGATCTGGGAATGATCGATCAGCATATTGATGACCACCCCTCCAACCGGGATGCCGAATTCGTGGAACCAGCCAATGAACCGCGTGATGACAGCGATCGGCAGCGCCTCCGGCAGTGTGACAAAGAAGAAGGCTGTCAGCGCCGGGTCAGTGAGCAGCTCGCGGGCATGTCCCATCCGATCCCGGAAGGAAACCAGGTACTCCATCAACGGGTCAGCTTCCTTTTTCTTTGTGAACGAAAGCAGCTCCCGCAGGGAGCGCGCTTCCTCACGGCTCTTCATCATCTTGTTGACCCACAATGAGTACACCTGCGACATGCCCAGCAAGCGGCGGGCATTCGCGGTCGGGGCCGTATCAAAGATATACGTATCATATTCTTTCTTCGTCATCAAATCCACCATATTTTCGAACATGGCAGATTCCTCAAAAGCCGGGTTCATGGTCGCTGATTCGACAAATTCTTCCGCCTTGGTAGAAATATCCGCGAACTTCAGGAACCACTGGATTTTCTCGCGGATCTCCTGCTTGGAGCGCTCGATCGTTTCCTTGGTGTCGATCTCGTACGCCCACAGGTTCGTGGCGCCTGTCACGACGGTTGGCTTCCCGTAAACGTCTTGACCCAACAGCCCACTCAGGCTGTGCACGGGATTGGTCGATGCGAGCATAACCCGCTTCCCCTGGTTCGCCAACCAGAGCGCTGTGCTGCCTGCCATGACGGTTTTACCGACCCCGCCTTTGCCTCCGAAGAATAAAAACTGCAACTGGGGATGCTCCTGGATGTATTGGGTCATCGAAGTATCAATCGGGCTCATTATCACACCTCACTCGCCGTACATGATTTTCGCCAGCTTCTCGATCATCGGAAGCCCGGTGACATCGCGTTCCAGCTCGGGGACGTAAGCAGCAACATCCTTACCGAACATCTGCTGGATTTCCGTCATGTATCGTCCCTGCATCTCGATCCGGTTGCGTAAATATGCTGGGATTTCCTGATCCATAAGCTCTTGCGGCACAACCCGGTTAACCACGTACCCGGAGATGGGTACGTCAAACTTGGCAAACAACCCGGCGGCTTTTTGCGTGTCTAGCAGGATCATCTCCTCAGGGATAATCACAAAAAAGAACGCTGTCTTCTCACGGTCGGTTAGAATACGGGAGGAAGCATTGATGCGTGAGCGGATATACTGCAATTCCGTTAAAATCGCGTCTTCTTCTGTCTCCTTCTCGCGTTTCAAACGAGAGACCATTTCTTCGTACTCGCGCATTTCCTCACGCAGCTGGGTGATCTTGTTGATCCACTCGTCATAGACCTTTCCCATGCTCAGGTAATACAGCGCGTGACCCAGGGGAACCAGATCGTAGATGTAATAATCATAATTACCTTCGACGACAATATCGACAACCGCATCAAAGATGGCGCTCTCCTCCATCGCTGGCTCGGCGGATGCCGCCTGGATGTACTGCTCGATCTCGTCTGGCACCTGGTCTAAGCCATACATATCCAGGATCTTCTGGCGGATTTCATTCTGATACTGCTTGATATGCTTGTCGGCGTCGATCTCCTGCGCCCACAGGTTGTCCATGATCTTGACCGCCCCTTTGCCGAAGATATCCATTTGGAAGATATCCGTCAAGCTGGCTTGAGGATCGACCGAGAAGACCAGCACCCGCTTCCCCTGAGATGCCAGCCAATATGCAGTTGCTGCTGAGAAAGTAGTTTTTCCCAGGCCGCCCTTGCCGCCGAACATGATATAGCGGCGCTCAGGATGGGATTCAAAGATTTGTTTGAGACTCATGGTATCTCCTAGAACATGGCGTCGGAAACATCTTTTTCACGCAGCAAGCGGCGTTTCCAGGTTGATATCTGCGGAACGACATACGGCAGCAAGCGCAGGCTGTAATATGGCGGCAATATGGGTATACCGATCATGTCACCCATGGTGATCAAGATAAACAGGTGCTCCATGCTGGCGCGCGTACGCAGTGCATATCGGCTCATATCGTGCGACGCCATGCCATACATGACCTCTTTCAAATTCTGAAAGAAGCTCTTCTTAGGTGGTTGAAACGCATCTGGGCTCATTATTGCTCCTCTCTATAATCCATCAAGATGGTAATCGTGCTCGTCGCTGAACTCGCGCTCACGGAGTACGCGGCGTTTCCAGGTAGAGATCTGCGGGACGACATAGGGCAGCAAGCGCAGGCTGTAATACGGGGGTATGATGGGTACTCCGATCATGTCGCCTACGGTAGCCAGCATGAACAGGCTTTCTACGCTGGCCCGCATCTCCAGGGCGTGTTCGGCGATCTCCATGCCAAACATGCCGTACAGGAACTCACGCACCGCCTTCCAGCGGTTGGTCTTGGTCTTTTGCGGCAAATCGGATTGGCCTGGCATACTCGAATATATTATACTAGGTCGATGCTCGTAAACCGTCAGATAACTACCCGGTGAGGTACCCTGTGGACACACAAACAATCTTGATCATTGTTGTGACTTTGGTGATGGGCTGGTTTGCTTTCGGTGTGATATACAACATTCGTCATGGTGAAGCGATATTGAAATGGATGAAGGGCGGTCTGCCAATTGTTGGAGAGCGCACCACCTTCCGCTGGTTGGGCAGCTCGGTGGCTGAGCTGGGAATCGCCCATGCAAAGAACCCCATGCGCAGCTTGCAGATCATGCTCGCCCTGGCACCACGGGATGTCCCCTGGATATGGCTGCCGGCGCACCTGCGGGGTCGCCGGGATACGCTTATCTTTCGCGCTCAGCTCAGTGTTGCTCCAAAAATCGATTTTGACCTGGCGGATCCAGCGCTTTGGACAGGGCGCATGGCGATGGAGGATGCCGCCGAGAAAAACTGGGAGGTGCAGGCTTACCAGGAATTGACGCTGGTATCGCCCGCTGTCTATCGAAATCTAGCAGTAGCTGTGCTTCAACAGCTGGAAGCGCCAATGAGAGAACTAGCCACCACCTATCGCCGCTTCAGCCTGCGTAGAGATTCGCCCCACCTGGAGATCCACCTGCCGCCGCCGGATTACAGGCACATAGCGGCTGATCAATACTTCAAGGCGCTGCAAGAACTGGCGCGCTCGGTCACCCAGGTAGAATGATGCTCAGTTCCCCCTCCCCTGCAGGTAGGGGAGGGGGATAAAATTAATCTGCGACGTTTCAGCACTTATCCTGAGTCCCGGTTGCCTGGTCAGTCTCCTACCGGGGCTGGAGCTGGCTTGGCTGCCTCGCCCTTGCTGTATTTCTTGTATGCCTGGTAGCCATCCCAGGCGATGACAACTGCAGTCACAAACAACAACACGGAAATGGCGATCATCGCCCAGGCGCCGGCTTTATTTGCGCCACTGATACCTTCCCGAATGGCAATCGTGACATACAGGTTGTAGGCGTTAACCAGCGTGGCTGCCAGTGTAGTAACGTACATAAACAGCATGGGGTACATGGCATAGCCCGGATTGCGTCCCTTGGATTTAAGCCACACGGTGACGATCAGCAGGCTCAAGGCAGCCATCAGCTGGTTGGATGCTCCAAAGAGCTGCCACAGGTACACCCAGGTGCCGGTCAGCACCAGCGCCATGGTCAGGACCATCGAAGTCACGGTAGACACATGCTGATTCTTTAATACCGGGATGAAGTCGCCTGCCCATTCGGAGAGGGTGACGCGCATGACACGGAAGACCAGCTGGGTGACGGTGAGCACGATGACCATGAATACGCCGAAGCCCAACGCCGTGCCGTACAGCCTGAAGCCATCTCCGAAGAGAACTGTGAACAGGCTGCCAACACCCGCTGCAAACCGGCCTGCGCCGCCGCCCACACCTGCGATAGAGACCGCTGTCAGCGACAGCAGAGCCAGGGTGAACTCTGTAAACATGGCGCCACCACCGACGGGTAAGGCGTCTGTCTCATACTCCAGCTGGCGCGCCGTACCGATCGATCCGATCAGAGCATGCCAGCCCGAGATCGCTCCGCAGGCGATAGTGACGAACAGCATCGGCCAGAGTGGGAACCAGGCTTTCCCTGCGGCCAGCTTGAAGCCCAGATCAGGGAGCTTGCTGGCCTCCAGTGCAAACGCGCCCACCGCAGGTTTGATGAATGGCGCCAGCACTGCCCCGATCGCAGCCAGGCCGATCGTGATCAAAGTAATCCAGAACCCGATGTAGTTCACCGGTTGGGCGAAACGCCAGATTGGCAATGTAGACGCCAGGTAAGCAAAAACCAGCAAGAACAACGCCCAGAAGAGATAAGATGGCAGGGTGTTGATCTCTCCTGTATCGGCGTTGTACAGGGCGGTCGTGGGCCGTACACCATCGGCACCCGGCGCGGGGATGCGCGGATCGGCGTTGGTCGGATCTGTGACAGCCATGACTGCTCTCCCGCCTGTAATGGTATTGATACCGGCATTAAGCTTCACGACCGCTGAGTTGATTGGTCCAGCCCAGGTGATTGCTCCGGTAGGTTGCCCGGCGGCATCCAGTGTTGGAGTAGCACCCCAAACCCCGGCGATCATAGAGAGGACCACCACGCCTACCGCGATCAAGGTGACTACGATGAGATCCATCTTCCATCGGTACAGCATCTGCCCTACCAGCAGACCCATCACGGCTAGCATCACGATGCCGAAGGCCACATCCGGCCGAGCAGCCAGCAGAGCGGCCATAATGCCCATGAATGCGCCAGCTACCAGCAGCAGGTAGAAGAAGATGAATGTAAACAGGATGGAGCGCGTGCGCGGGGCGATCAGGCGATGGCTGATGGCGCTCAGGCTGTTGCCGTCATTGCGCACAGCGACCATGATGGCGCTGTAGTCGCTGGCCCAGCCGATAAAAGAAACGCCGAGCATTAACCATAGCACTGATGGCAGCCAGCCCCAGATGTTAGCCGCAGTGATAACCCCCACGATAGGTCCAGCAGCTGCGATGGATTTGAAGTGATAGCCATAGAGAATATTCTTGCCAGTGGGCATGAAATCTACGCCATCCATGTACATCTTGGCGGGCGTGGCGCGTTTGGCGTCCACCTGGATGATCTGGCGATCAATACGCCGCGCATAGTAGTTATATGCCAGATAAATGGTAAGAGCACCGACGACAACGATCCAGAGTGTATTCATAAACTAAACTCCTTTTCGGGCTTTATCAACAGCTTAAGCCTGTATCTTCACTTGAGATATTCGTGGATGAATTTCCGTACATTAAGCAAAGAGTCAGATACATGCATAATCTTCCCCAATAAAAGCTCCTTTCCTCCGGCCCGAGGATTATGTCTCGGGTAATGGATCCTTCCTTACCAGCCGGGCAATCTCATCGCCAGCTTCTTTCAGCCTGCCACCTGCATATCTTCTACTGCCATCGATGACAACCGCTGGATATTTCCTCACACGATAGCGCAAGGACATCAAGAATCCTTCCACCGATGCTGCATCGATGACCTTGAATGCAACCTGGTCACAATGCTGGCTTAGCAGTTCCCTCACCCAATCTGAAATCATCTGATATTCCCGAATCAAATCATCTGGCAAGCTGGCTCTCACTTGTTCAGCATGGATGTGATTCGTGGATCCCATCTCGCGCCACACCACCTCGCAGTGTGTGCAGTGATAATAGGCCGTTGGCGCATATGCAATTATTTCTACCAGTAATGTCTTTCCCATGCGGTTTTTCAGTAAATGAAAGCGCCACGCGGTAGAGCAAATTCTTGCCGGTGGCGCGAATGATTTAGCAGGATTTCCTGGCCAGTGGTTTCCTTCCGATCAAGACAATTCAACTCCCGGTAGAACAGGTCCAGAGCACGCATTTAAAATGAAAGGCTAGGATTAATGATCAGTTTGAATGGTATAACACTGTAGTTATAGATTCGTTGTGCAAAATCTTATAGAATTTCTAGCTCTTCTCCAATGACATCTACATCTGGCCAATATGTTTCAATCCAGTCCGTTATGCGCTGGAGCACCTTCTGTGTTTGGCCGACATCGTTGCTCACGACTGCACAGGCGATCACCGCATCTTTCCAGGAATCCAGGTGATCCATCTCTGCTACCGAGACGTTGAATTCCCGGTGCAGACGGGCCAGGAGCGGTTTCATGCGGCTGCGTTTCTCCTTCAAGGAGGTACAGCCAGGGATATGAATATCCAGGGTGAGCAGACCGATTGGCATTCTCACCTATCAGTATACAGATTTTTCTATTACAAGGCAACAAATCTGGTTGAACTTTTTGGGGATTTACTGCTTCCCGGTCCACTGGAGATGGGCGTATTTACTCCTGATCAGCTCTTCAGCCAGCCGTAATTCATCACCTGAAAGATCAGATGGCTGTAAATCCAGGTTCAATACCTCGCCAAAGGCGCCCACAAACGCCTGCGCAACGGACTGCCAATCCAGGACGCGCCCCAGGACGCGCTCAAGGGTTGTTGCTCGTTCGAGCAGGCGCGCGGCAGCCTGTCTTTGTCCGCTTTCATCCTCGAAGTATAGGGCGCGTGTGATGCGCGCCAGGTCGCCGTGTATGGGTAAGGAACCGTGCTGGAGCACCCCTTCGCGCCGTCGAGCTTGGGCACTGCCGATCAGCTTCTTGCCTTCCACGGTGATCTCAAAATTAGACGGTACTTCGAAGCAGACCGGTCCTTTTGGGGCGCTGCTTTCCCGACCAGGGGCGAGTGCGTTGGTTTGGGCGGGGACGCCCAGGTGGTGACAGGCCCTCACCAGAGCCTGGGCCAGTACCTGGTAGCTTTCCAGCACACCGCCGGCAAGGCGCGGTTCATCTTGCGGTCCGATTACAGAGTAAGTGAGCTCATCGATGTGGAGGATGGCGCGCCCGCCAGTGGGACGGCGCACAAGCTGCCAGCCATGACCCTGGAGCTGGGACAGATCAACATCCGCGATGGGCTGCGCATAACCTAGAGACAGGCAGGCAGGTTCCCAGGCGTACAGGCGCAAGGTCGGCAGCGCCTTGCCGTCTCCGGCTACCAGCAGGATGGCTTCATCGACAGCCATATTCCAGGCCCCATAAGCTGCGGGTGTGACCAGGTATCTCCAGGTGGCGTGTGGAAAGCTCATCATGGATAAGGGTAAGAAATCGGGGTCACCGTCATCGTTGGAGAGACAGTCGCGGTTGGAGGGGTGCCCGTAATCGTCGGCGTTGCCGGTGGGGTGGAGGTCGGCGTGCCGCTCGGGATCGGCGTAAACGTCGGCAGGACTGCTGGTCCTTTCAGCCGCAGCCGCACCATGCTGGTGTACGGGCTCTTCGAATTGTCCCACCAGACCTGCAGGTAGTTTTTAACAGCACTGTGCGCCTGTCCTGCCAGCTCCGCGCTGAGACCCAGCAGGTAGTAGTACCTGTCGCAGCTCCAGGTAGCCACGCAGAGAAGCCCGGGTGACTCCTGGATCTCCAGCAGGCGTTCATAGAGAACTGCAGGATCGCCACCCACGAACAGATCGGCTACGATGGGCTCGAGCGCTTCTTCGTAGCGGTTAGGCCAGAATTGGGGTAATTCCGGGGAGGTAACAAATGGGATCAAACTGCCATCTTCGCGGTTGATCTGGAAGGCCCTTCTCCCCTCCAGGATCAAGATTGGAGGGACATCTTCCTCATTGTAAGGGATAAAATCAGGCACGTCGGCTTCGAGGGTTTCGATGTATAAAGCCTCGACCCCTTCAGGATAAGCTGCCAGCACCCACAGCTCCAGCTTTTCACCGGGCCGGTGCTGGACGGTGAACCAACTTTCTGTACTACCATCCCCATCAAAGTCATAGTAGCCAGTGGCGCGCAGACTTACACCCGCTTCCCTTAATAAGGTCAGGAGGGCTGATGGTGTTTGAGACGATTGTGATTTTACCGTAAGCCCCAGCGCCTGGCGTGAATCGCAGACCGCACTGATTATACATGCCCGATAGAGATCGACAGGAGTCTGGTAGGCAGCTAGGAATTCGCTTGCCGGCTCGATCCAGCGGCTGGAGGCGATGGTTGGCTCCGACACGACCTCCTCAAGGATCGCGATGGCCCCTTCGAAGTCACCATCCAGGGCGTGATACACACCCAAACGATAGCGCCATTCATCGATCTCGTCCAGCGGATAGGCGTTGCCTTCTTCATCGACCTCAGGCGGCCAGTCCGGCAAGACAGTCTCCATGATTTGGATGGCGGTTCGCGCGCCCCATGTCCGAAAGGCGTGCTCCGCTACCGATTTGCAAAATGCAAGCGTGTTCGTGGAAGGCTCGACTCGAAATTCGGGCTCACTGGCTTCGAACAATTCACCATTCCAGGTGTATACGCGGCTGAGATGGACCGGGCAGGCCGGGAAGAGTATGCCGTCAAACTTGAGCCTATCTGTACCTGAGGGGTGTGACAAGACTTCCCATCGGCCGAAATAACCCGTACCTGTGGGAAATGATGACGTCCTGGGGTTAAAAGGCAGCTCTTGCGGAGGCAGCTCCGTGAGATCGAACACGCGGGGTGGGTGCAGCTCCAACACCCCCACAGGACGGACTGGATATACGATCGCCTCCCACGTCCCGTCGCCGGTCAATTCGCCCGCGGTGGCGTTGTATTCCACGGGGTCAATGAAGTTGAAATCGCTGGTCAGAGCCAGAGCCTGCTAAGCGCTAGGAGTCTCCAGCAGCAGCAGAATGGCGCTGCCTGCGCCGCCGATGCGCACCAGCCGGCTGCTCAGATAGCCGCTCAGGGATGGTATATCGGTGATCTCGAATTCAAGGCGCGGCTCTTTATCTCCGAACCACTCTGCTATCTCATCCGGGTCGATAGAACCCTGGTTGAGTGCGGCAACGATCAGATTGGCGTACTTCTGTCCCGCAAGCGGGCTGCTGGTGCGCGCCAGGTTATAAGCCAGTCCCCAGCGCCAGGCATCGGCCTGGGGTGCATCCGGAAAGCGCAGCAAGGCCTCATTCTGCGCCAAAATGGCGTAGGAAAACGCCGCGTAGTAGTTCTCGTCGTTCTCGCCGCGTTCCTGGCGCAGCAAAGTGTTGGGATAATCGTTGATCAGGGCGACGACCCGATCGGCATCTTCTGCGGACCAGGGCAGCAGGCTGTAAATGTTCTCGCCCAAGACCGGGCGGGCTGGAGTCAGGGTAGGTGGACCGATGGGCGTAGGAGTCCCGCTTGGCTGGGGCGTGAGCGAAGGGGTGAGGGTGAACGTCGAAGTGAAAGTTGGTCGGCGCGTGCGGGTTGCTGTAGGGATTTGCGTGATGGTTGGCGTCTGTGTTCGAGTGGGGGTGATCGTAGGCGTGCGGGTGATGGTGGGAGTGGTCGTAGCCGGTGGCGCCAGGACGACCGGATAGGCCGCCAGCAGAACCACCAGGGTCATGATAAAGATCAACATGACCACCAGGCTGGTTAACAAGAAGCGGTTTCGGGCTGCGCTGCTGGGCTGTTCAGACATTACAGGCTGCATCCAGGCCCGCGATAGCCTGAGCTTCCAGTTCTGGTGGGAGGTCCTGCAGAGGCGGGCGAACAGACCAGCGTGGGTAATTGTACCGGTGAGATAACACTGCCTTGATAAAGGGCGGCGCAGGAGGGTACTGATCCATTACTGCCCGGCCCATCTCCAGGGCGCTCTGCGCTCGGGGATCGGAGACGCCTGAACAATGCGCCTCCCAGACCCGGCGCAGGTACGGTGAACAAATGTTAGCCATCGCTGTGATGCAGCCGGAGGCGTTTGAATGCAGCGCCGGACCGAAAACCCTGTCGTGGCCAATCATGATATACAAATCTTCCTGGAAGCGCTGTCCCAGCTGCTCAGCATGCTCCAGACTGCCGGACGAATCCTTCACACCGACAAACCGGTCAGGATGAGCTTCCTTGAGGCGCGCCAGCAGCTCAATGGACAGCGGCACCCCGGTGACGCCCGGGATATGGTAGCCAAACAACGCCCCACCTGCTGGCGTCGAACGCCGGATCACCTGGTCGAACCAGCTGTAAAGGCCATCGTCGGTTACCTTGCGGTAATAATATGGGGGCAGGACTACCACGCCGTCGAAACCCAGCTCGAACGCAGCTTTGGTATTGGCAAACGTCTCCTCCAGGCTGGGGGTGCCTGTGCCGGCCAGGAGGTGGAAGTCCGGAAATTCCTGGCGCACTTGCAGGGCAGCGCGCATCAAAGCAACTCGCTCGTTGTGGGAAAAAGATGGTCCTTCGCCGGTTGTGCCCAGCATCAGCGCCCCGTGACAGCCGCGCCGGGCCAGGAAACCCATGAATTCTGGGACTGCATCCAGATCGATTGCGCCGTCTGATTTGAGAGGGGTGATTGCGGCAGCATACACCCCTTTGAGTTGTCGAGGAGAGGTCATTCGCCAATTATACTGAAGATTTCAGAGGAATACTAACCTCCGCATGTAATCCGCTTGTTAGATAGATTAACATAGATAATATATAAGTTAATTATCTTGACATAAAATAAAGAATATGTTATAGTCTCTAACATACTCCCAGCGAGCAATCCATGCTCGAAGTCCAGATCCGATTGTATTCACCGCCGTTCGATTTCGCCCTTCGCAATTATCATAAGCGCGTTTGCCTGGATCTAATATTGTTTACTCCAGGAGGCATCTCACGTGCCGAATTAGCGCGCCAGATTGGTTTGACACGCTCGGCAATCACCACTATCGTCAACGATATGGTTGAATCGGGACTGGTGCGTGAGGCCGAGGACGGCCCGGTGACGATCGGGCGCCGCCCGGTCTTGCTCGAGATCAATCCCTCGCGAGGCTATCTGGTAGGTGTGGATATCGGAGCCACCCATTTGTGCCTGCTGGTCACCGACTTTGCCAGCCATGTAAAATACGAAATCGAAAAACCGTTCGATATCAGCCTGCCCCCGGCAATGTGTTTGGAGCAGGTAGATCAGCATTTTCGCAACGCCCTTGCAGAGCTGCATCTCTCTCTGGAAGATGTGGTCGGGATCGGCATAGGTGTGCCCGGTCCAGTTGTCCAGGATGAGGGGACGGTCAGCTATCCGCCGATCATGCCAGGTTGGGATCAATATCCAATCCGTAAGAACCTGTTCAATTTATGGCAGCGACCCGTTACTGTGAACAATGATGCAGAGCTCGGCGCTTTGGGAGAATGGGCGCATGGAGCTGGGCGCGGTGAGCGTAATCTGCTATATATTAAAGTTGGCACCGGTATAGGTGCCGGTTTGCTCCTGGATGGTAGAATCTACCGTGGTGCCAGCGGCTCGGCTGGAGAGATCGGGCATATCACGATTATCAGCGATGGTCCCCTGTGCACATGTGGGAACTATGGCTGCCTGGAAGCAGTGGCAGGTGGGTATGCCATCGCCCGTCAGGCGCAGGAGGCTGTTCGATTAGGGCGGCGCACTCAATTAGCTGCCATCGAATCCGTGGAGAGAATAACTGCCAGAGATGTTGCTTCAGCAGCCCGACGGGGTGACCTGGTCGCACAACAAATCATCATGGAGGCTGGCAACCAGCTTGGAATAGCGATCGCCAGCCTGATAAACATGTTTAATCCCGGTATGGTAGTGGTCGGAGGTGGCGTGGCGCAGGTGGGCGATTTGCTTCTACAACCCATCCGCCAGGTCGTCCAACAACGCAGCTTACATTCTGCCGCACAAGTTGTGCGCATAAACACCGCATTACTCGGCCGGCGTTCATCCAGCATGGGTGCGGTCGTGCAAGCACTTAACACCGTGCTGGATCAATTAGTCCAGGATTAGATAAATCCTGAGGAGGAGATTAAGAGTAGTAAGAATAGTCCCGATTAACACGCTTCACCGCATTCAAACAAGGCTACTATCAACGCAGGTTCAACCTAGTAAACCATCTAATATCACTAAGTTAAAGGAGAAGAATTCTCATGTCTAAGAAGTTTTGGTTCATTTTTAGTGTACTTCTGATCGCAGCCATGCTTATGGCTGCATGCGGCCCCACCGCCACCCAGGCGCCTGAAGCAACAGAAGCCCCGGCTGCAACAGAAGCCCCTGCAGCGGCAACTGAAGAACCCGCTCCCAGTGTCCAGGGCACTGTAACACTGTGGCACTCCTTGAAAGAGGGAGAAATCGAGGGTGTCTCAGCTACCACTGCTAGTTTCCAGGAGAAATATCCTGATGTGACATTTGATACACTGTTCATTCCTCACGAGGACTTACGGGGCAAGTATGAGACTGCTGCAGCCACTGGCGAAGGTCCATGCGTTCTGATCGGCTCTGCCGACTGGGGTCCAGCACTCTTCAACGCTGAGCTGGTGGCTGACATTAGCCCGTTAGCCAGCCTGGAATTCCTACAGACCATCAACCCGGCTGCCTTAGCTTCTGTGCGCTACAAGGAAGCCATCGTTGGTTTGCCGTACATTCTGAAGGGTGTGGTGATGTACCGCAACCAATCGATCGTGGCTGAAGCCCCGACCTCCTTCGATGACCTGATTGCCAAGGCCCAGGCAGCCACTGCAGGC
>Ga0105100_10000421_pt1 | contig 25225 bp, 29 predicted proteins | sample PPLLak12cMay2015_2_FD_87033 | JGI IMG/M metagenome (GOLD analysis project Ga0105100, IMG submission 87033) | Freshwater sediment microbial communities from Prairie Pothole Lake near Jamestown, North Dakota, USA - PPLs Lake P8 Core (1) Depth... | ecosystem: Environmental > Aquatic > Freshwater >...
AAGAAAAGCCCCGGCAAGTAATGCCAAATAAAGATATTGCCCCAAAAAGGGCGTTATGTTAGTCGCAACTATGCAGTAGACCGGTGAAAGCCGGTCTTTTTTGTTGCTAAGACCACGGTTTCACAAGCCTACATGCGCATTGAATTCATTCAGTTGAAAATATTGTTTACTTGTAATAAAATCTGTCAGGAATTTTTATATTTGCAGTCCGTTTTCAAGACCTTATTGGTTTTTTCAGTATTTATGCCTGGATGGCGGAATTGGTAGACGCGCTAGTTTCAGGGACTAGTGTTCGTAAGGACGTGCAGGTTCGAGTCCTGTTCCAGGCACCGGCCTTCGCCAAGGCTACGGCGAGCGAAGCTGTCTTCGCTTAAGCTTCGGCCAGCGATGCGGCCTTTACCAAGGCATAGGTGTACGAAGCACACCTGTATATTTGCCCAGGTGGTGGAATTGGTAGACACACCAGCTTGAGGGGCTGGCGCCGTTAAAAGCGTGCAAGTTCGAGTCTTGTCCTGGGCACCAGAAGCCGTGTATACGGCTTTTTTTATTGCCGTATACTGAATAGCCGAAGCCTGGTAAAGGTTATCCGTAACCGGGTTTCAGTATCCGTCTCTGTTCCTGCCTTGCAGGTTCTTCATTTTGCACCGTCATAATGGGTATTTCTCCCTGAAAAAGCCAAATCTTTTATAGCTTTTTGTTGCCTTGTATTATTTGTTTTTATATATTTAATAATTGATAACCTTATCCATTGAGTTCAGGTGAGCGAGAACGAGAATATATATGACAAGATACAGGAATTGTTTGGTTATGTTAACGGACAGCTCAGCATCCTGGAGGACCAGATCGACGTAGAGATCCAGATGGAATATTACAACTATTCAAAAAGGGTGAATGAAGGTCTGAATCCGGCGGATGTTATAAAAAACAAAGATGAACTTTTCCAGGCTGACTTGCCGGTTGAAGACCGGAAGAACATGTTGGTAAGGCTGGCGGCAGTTGATGATATTGAAGCTTACCGCACACTGGAGAAATACAATAAGGAGCCCAACCCTGGTCTAAGGGACTGGGCATACCTTGCTTTGCAGGAGAGCAGGATGCTGATTGAGAGCAAAATTCTGGATGAAAACCAGATTCTGATTTCTACTGGCCTTGGCGGTAAGGGTCTAAAACTCAGGTACTTCACAGCACTAATCGCATCAGATAAAACAACCTTTACACCCCTGCAACAAAAGATTATCCGGGAGGAGCTTGGATTTTATCTGAACCGGTCTGGCGGCGAGCTGGAAAAAATCACTTTTGACAATGAAATATGTTCGCTGATTACCATTATACCCCTGAAAATACCGGTGCAGACCTTGTTCAACAGGGTCATTAAAGAGTGTAACATCCTGGGTGATTTTATTCTGCAGGACCACGTTATCAATAATGTAAAAATACTTACCTCGGAGGAGATCCGTGTTTGTATAAAATAGGATGGTAAGAATAAAGGATGATCCGTACAAATTAAAAACAATCGGACACCTCTTCAGGTGTCCGATTGATTATTATTCGCTTTTTTCGAGGCTCGGGCCAGTCGATTCAGCTCCTTCCAGGTCATCAAACTCAACATTGGTGTAATCATCCACGGTTTCCTCATCAAATGAGTCTGATGGCTCCATCGCTTGAGGATTGGCTGCTACAATATACGCGACTACTTCCTCAAGATACTCCACAAAAGCCTCAAAATCTTCCTTATAGAGGAAAATCTTATGCTTCTCATAGTGAAAGCGTCCATCCTTGTTGAAACGCTTCTTGCTTTCCGTAATAGTCAGGTAATAGTCATTTCTCCGGGTTGCCTTAACATCGAAGAAATAAGTTCTCTTCCCTGCCCTCAGTGATTTTGAGAAAATCTCTTGCCGTTCAACTTTCTCTACAACATCTTTTTTATCAATTTCTCCTTCCATGGTAAACTTTGGGTATTAGTACAGGTTAATTCTATTCAAAAATAAAAATTTTTTTTATAATGACTAGGAATACGTTACAATAAGTGGTTATTTTTAAACATTTCATCGTTAAATTACAGTCCTGCAATATCAGAAAGGTAATCGAACGGAAAGAAACAACACTGATTTTGAGTAATGCAGTTCACCAGTTGTTTCTTAGTAAAAAAAGCACTTAATTTGCACTTCATTTTACAAATAGGTATTACAGGGTTCTTTTGAATATGATTAGCAGAAGGATATTACGGATTAAAATATTGCAAATGCTATACGCCTATTTTCAGAATGGGGATGGCGAAATTAATAAAGCGGAAAAAGCCTTGCTGTTTAGCATTCAAAAGTCATATGACCTCTATCATTACCTGCTTCTGCTCATTGTTGAAATTGCTGATTATGCATCAGCCCGCATAGACATTGCGCTGCAAAAGAAGATCCCTTCTTACGAAGACCTGAATCCCAATACCAAGTTTATTGAAAATAAAATTATCAGCATGCTGAGGGAAAATCTTCAGATGGGCAAATACCTGAAAAATACGCCACTCACCTGGTCGCATACTCCCGATCTGATTAAAAAGCTCCATAACAAAATCCGGATGGCCAGGTTTTTTAAAGACTATATGGAAAACCCCGAACGATCCTTTGAAGAGGACAAGAAAATCATCATCGATATATACAGCAAGGAGCTTGTAGCTTTTGAAGGTCTTTATCAGGTGCTGGAGGAACAAAGTATTTTCTGGAATGATGAAGTCGAGTTCATGATCAGCATGATTACAAAAACCATCAAAGGATTCAGGGAAAGCAATAACGAGAAAAACCAGCTGTTATCCCTTTATAAGAATGAGGAGGACAAGGAATTCGTGATTAATCTGTTCCGTAAATCCATTGTTCACCAAAAGGAATACAGGGATATTGTGGAAAATTTCACCAAAAACTGGGATGTCGACAGGATTGCCTTCATGGATTTTCTTATTCTTGAAATGGCCATAGCTGAAGCCATTGAATTCCCTTTTATTCCAACCAAGGTAACCATCAATGAATATCTTGAAATAGCGAAAAGCTACAGTACCGAAAAAAGCAGAATATTCATAAACGGTTTGCTGGATAAAATATTCAAACACCTGAAACTGACTGATAAAATCAGGAAGACCGGAAGGGGCTTAATCGGTGAAACCGATTCACAACCAGAGAATTAATATCCTATGGCAACCATTATAGCTCAACATATTATTAATTAATTAATACTAGAAATGATGAACTTTTTAGCACAGGTCATTTTAATGACACAACCAAAGCCGGGACAAAGCCCATGGGCATCATTTGTTCCCCTGATCCTGGTTATGATCGTTTTTTATTTTTTCCTGATAAGGCCTCAGATGAAAAAACAAAAAGATCTGAAAAATTTCAGGGAGTCCCTGAAGAAAGGCGATAAAATAGTTACAGCCGGCGGAATATACGGTAAGATCAATAACATCTCGGAAAACATCATAACAGTTGATGTTGGCAACAATGTATTGATTAAAATTGACAAAAGCGCCATTGTCAGGTCTGAGGTTGATATTGAAAACCAGCAATAAGGAGTGCTTATTTCAGAGTTTAAGGTATATTTGCATAACTATACCTTAAACTTTGTTTTCGTTGAGACCAAATTCATTCCATACCGCGTGGCAAGCAGTTAAGAAATACTTTTCGCAATGGTTGGAATATTTTTCCGCCCATCACCAGAATTTCATTACTTTCCTTTTCTTTGTTTTATTATCCGCTGTTTTCTGGTTTTTCCGTTCATTGTCGCTTGACTATGAAGATGAAATATTATATCCCGTCAGGTATATCAATATTCCTGAGAACAAAGTCATGATCAATGCATTACCTGAAAAACTCGCCCTGAAAGTAAAAGCCAATGGAAGAAGAATACTGTTCAGTAAACTGAATCTGAATCTGATTCCTATTAAATTTGATGTCAATTCCTTCATAACCAAAAATACCAATCCCGATTCGTTGTATATACTTACAAACTCTGTTAAGGAAATTCTGTCGGAAGAGCTGGAGGGAGTTGAAATAATGAATATTTCACCGGATACATTGTTTTTCATTTTCACCACCATGGAGGTGAAAAGAGTTGCTGTAAAACCAAAATTTGGAAACCTTCTGCACATGTTTGCACCGCAATACATGATTAACGGTCCGATAAACATGGATCCGGACAGCATTATAATTTCAGGTCCGGGTAGCCTGTTGCATAATATTTACAGCGTATTCACCGAGCCATTGGATTTTACCGGACTGAACGATACGGCCAGTCAGACTGTTAGCCTGGAAAAGCTGGAGGGGATCAGCTACTCGCAGAAAAAAGTATACGTTACCGTTCCCGTGGATCAGTATACGCAGGCAGAGTATTATCTTCCGGTTGTCGCCCTGAACTTGCCCGATAGCCTTAAACTAAAGACTTTTCCCGAAAGGATCCGGATCAGTTTTAATATAACCCTGAGCAACTACCAGAAGATCGTTCCCGAAAAGATCATGCCGCGCCTCGATTATGATGATATCCTTAAGAATCCCGAGGCCAGGATAAGGCTGTTTCTTGTGGATACTCCCGATATGATTAGTGCAGTCAAATTCAGTCCGGAGAAAGTTGAATATCTTCTTACCAGACAATGATCAAAGCAGGCATTACAGGAGGAATAGGCAGTGGCAAAACTATCATATGCAGGGCATTTGAATCTCTGGGAGTTCCGGTGTATAATGCTGACCTGGCAGCCCGGTTATTAACAGATTCACAGCCTGAAATAAGAGAAAGGCTGATGGAACTATTTGGTGAGGGTATTTATGACGGAGATACCCTCAACCGTCCCCTTTTTGCTTCCATTGTCTTCCGGAATAAGGAAATGCTTGAATCTGCCAACCGTATCATTCATCCATGGGTAAAGCATGATTTTAGCCGTTGGGTGCAGGACCATCAGGACTGTGATTATGTCATTGAAGAAGCCGCCATATTATTTGAAAGCGGAAGTAATGCCCTTGTTGACGTATGCATTACGGTAATCTCTCCGGTCGGGCTGAGGATCCGGCGGCTGATGAACCGTCCCGGAATGACCCTCGAACGGATTGAAGATGTTATGGCAAATCAATGGTCTGATGAGAAGAAAACGGCAGCTTCCGATTTTGTGATAAATAATGATGAAATGAACCTTGTCCTGCCTCAGATTCTCCTGATCCATAAGAGCCTTAAAGATATGCGTAAAACCTATTCATCAGATATTTAACCCATTATGGCAAGATTTGGAAAATGGATTGGTGCCGGACTTGGCTGGACAATCGGCGGTCCGATAGGAGCCCTACTGGGATTTGCCTTAGGAACACTGGTGGATGCCGTGAAGCTTGAGCAATATGAAAAACGTGACAGTGCTACTACTACGGGCGATTTTATTGTTAGTCTGCTGGTTCTTGTTGCCGCTACCATGAAAGCCGATAGCAGGGTTGTCCAATCGGAACTGGATATCGTAAAGCGTTACCTGGTAAAAACATTTGGCGAAGAGGAAACAGCAGAAATGCTTTTGTTGCTGCGCGATTTATTAAAGAAAGACATCCCGCTGGAAGATGTCGGGAACCAGATCAGGCGTAAGATGAATTATGCATCACGCCTTGAACTGCTTCACCTAATTTATGGAATCATCAGTGCGGACGGTTCCATTGATGTCAGCGAAATGAATGTTTTCGATTCCATTGCGTCATCTATTGGGATTACATATAACGATGCACGCTCTATAAGGTCAATGTTTGCGAAATCAACCGATTGGGCCTATGATGTACTCGAAATATCAAGTGATGCAAAACCTGAACAGATAAAAAAAGCATACCGTCAACTGGCCATGAAAAACCATCCCGACAGGGTTGCATACCTGGGCGAGGAAATCAGAAAAAAAGCCAATGAAAAATTTTCCAGGATAAATGAAGCCTATGAGATTATTAAACAGAAAAGAAATATCAGCTGATTATCAATATTATACAAATAAAAACCAAAATACAAACCAGTTCACATTGATTCCGTTTAAAAACAGTTGTACGTTTTATTTTAAAGGTCCGCAAGAAATGATTATTTTTGGAATCATTATGCATCAAATACTTCGCATATGGAATTAAAGGAAACTCTTGCTATTTCGGGACAAAGCGGATTATTTAAATTTGTATCCCAGGGTCGCAACGGCATTGTGGTAGAATCTTTCTCCGATAAAAAGAGGTCATTTGTTCCGGCCACCACAAAAGTCAGCTCCCTGGATGAAATTGCTGTGTATACCAGCGATAAGGAAATACCGCTCAAAGATGTTTTTAAAAAAATCTTTGAAAAGGAATCAGGCGGAAAAGCTATTGACGCAAAAACCTCTTCTCCGGATGATCTGAAACTATACCTGGAAAAGATACTGCCCGATTACGACCGTGAAAGGGTATATGTTTCCGATATAAAAAAAATGATCAGCTGGTATAATATCCTGCATGAACAGAACCTCTTGATATTTGAAGAAGAGGAAAAGGCTGCTGAAGAAAAGACAGACAAACAGGAAACCGAAGCAGGAAAAGCAAAAGAAGTCAAAGGAAAGACGGCAAAACCAAGATCAAAACCGGCTGAAAAAGAATCTGTAACTCCGGCAAAATCAAAAGCGGCAAAAACCGTCAAAAAGGAAAAAAATCCCGTAAAAAAATAACAACGGAAAACCCGTGAAAAATAAGCTGTAAAACTCCTGCTTTTGGCAGGAGTTTTGTTATTTTATGCAGCATGGTTAACACTTTTTAACAAATTTTGTTAACCCTATATGGCTTACCAACGTAACTTTGCATAGCATCATTAGTATTTATAACTAGCAATAACCTCTCATCATGAAAACATACACTTTACAGATCCTGGTTATATTACTTCTTGCCAGCCTGTTGAATTCGGCGGAAAGTTTTGCCCAAAAAGCGGCAAAAATATCCTCAGGTATCGAATGGACCGAAACAACCAGTGATTTTGGCAAGATTCCCCAGGGAAAACCTGTAATTGCTGAATTTCAGTTTAAGAACCCAAGCATGGTACCGTTGATTATATATGCCGTTAAACCCTCCTGCGGATGCACGGTTGCTGATTACCCAAAAGAACCCGTACAGCCGCAGAAAACCGGCATCATAATGGTAACTTTCGATGCTCAGAACACCGGCTATTTTCAGAAATCCGTAATTATTGAATCCAATGCCGGAGAAGGAAGTGAAACCCTGATCATTAAGGGAGAGGTGGTTAAGGGGACAGTGAACAATGAACAATGAACAGTGATAAGTGAATCAATGTTACCTATCACCTTTGGCTAATCCGGATCTCGTATGATCATACTCCTGTCAAAATCTTCACTGCACGACAACTATTCTTCCTGGCTGAGAAGGCTTAATCCCGGCATTCATTTATCCAATGCTTATACAAAAAGCGAACCATCTTTAAAAAAGTTATTATTGCGCTGTTCCGGAATAATACTGACCGGTGGAGCAGATATCAATCCGTCAAGGTATGGAAAATCAATTGAGATAAACCGGTGTGACGGCATTGATGACAAAAGGGACACGCTGGAGTTAGAACTGATTGATGCGGCCATAAAAAGCAAAATACCCCTTCTGGCAATCTGCCGGGGATTGCAGGCGGTCAATATTTATTTTAAGGGATCGTTGATAGTTGATATACCGGATGAAGTAGGGATTAAGATAAAACACCGCAACAAGACAGATATAACCCATGAGATCACCGTAGCGAAAGACTCGTATCTTTTCCAATACGGACAAGCCATCAAATACAGGGTGAACAGCAGCCATCACCAGGCTATCGGTAGAATAGGCGGTAGCCTGATACCTGTGGCATGGTCAGATGATGGTCTGGTTGAAGCCGTTCAACTCAAAAAAGAGTCCTCTCATTTCCTGATGGGAGTGCAATGGCATCCCGAACGGATGGAATTGAGCCATAACATGTCGGGCAGCATTGGAAGGGCATTTCTGCAAAAGGCTGCAGCATTCAGGTCGTGAAGTCAAAAAGTCAATTAGTCTTGCGGTCATGCAGTCTGGTAGTTTTGCAGCCTGCCTGCATTGCTTAGGCCTGCGCTATGGCAGGCAGGTCTGCAAGAAAAGGATTTATCTTTTATTGGCTATACAGAAGGGTGACCACAAGGAACACCCCTGCTTTGGTCTTCCGACCTCAGTCTTCCATCATTCCACAATTCCACTGTTCCACATTTCCACCCAGAATGCTCCCTATAACATCCTTTTCCTTTTGGGTCAGATGGTAAATATTTTTTGCATACTCCTTATGGGATTCCAGGAATCTTTTTATCTCCCTTTCGAAAGTTCCGGAAAATTCCAGGTTCAGTTCAGCATAGATCTTTCTCAGTTCTTCAACGGGGTCTTTCTCCAGATTCTCAAACCGTACCTCGGCATATTCATGCTCACCCATCAGTTGTTTCTCATGAGATACATAATCATCGAAGGAGCGCAGCACCGATGAAACCTCATCAATTCCGGGCTTTTTCCAGCCATTCTTAAGGCTGTAATGTGCTGCAACCGTATTCCACATCTTAATGGTTGAGGGAACAACCTCGAAGGGATGACGCCTGATATGAATAAACCTGGCTCCCGGGAACATGCTTCTCAACAATGGCATGCGCATGGTATGGAAAGGATTCTTTGACACAATCTGTTTGCCGGTCAGCCATGTTATCTTTTTGTAAAAGTTCAGCAGGTTTTGTTTCCATACTTTCAGCCTTACTCCCTCCGGGATATATTTATCATAACCGGCAAGAAAATATTCATTGCCTGCCGGAAAAACAATTTTCTCCAGCGGGCTTTCCGATCCCAACCTGATCAATGCAAATTCATCTTCCTGCGGATCCAGGGGCGAGATCATCACTTCATCCATGGGGCGTTTTTTCGGCATCAACAGTTTCATGACGGGGATATAGTACTTTGTACTGAACAGAAAGTGGTCGGGGATCACGGTCTGTACCACTGAAGGAGCCGTGAACTGGGGATCTAGATGCATCAACTGGTGCAGATAGGTTGTCCCCGAACGCCAATGTCCAATGATAAAAACAGGGGATTTTTCAATGACGGTCCTTTTGATACTCTGGGTATATTTTATTCTCTCAACGCCAGTCAGAATGGAGGAAATCAAAGAATTGACCAGCAGCATCGGAAGCTGTATCATATTGGGGCCAAATGAAACTCCGTTCCTCACCAGCATCCTGAACAAAACAGGAGACCTGATCCCGGTCAGGAGATGGATCATGTTCATAGAAAATACAATCTAACTGGTAAAACAAGGTAAAGCATGCGTTTTTTACTTGGGAACCAACTCAGGTATTTGAGCAGACTGTGTTTTTTTACTGCCGGGCATAGACAAAATCTGCCAGGGTGTTGACGGTATTAACGATATGCCGTACCAGATTCTGATCATCCATTCTAACATTGAACCGTTTCTGAATGGCTACAACAACTTCCAACACATCGATGGAGTCAATGGTGATCACATTCTCGCCGCTCAATAACGGAACATCATCCAGAATTTCTTCAGGATTAACATTTCCCATATTCAGGGTTGTGACGATCAAATTCTTTATTTCAAGTTTGATATCCTTTAGGGTAAGTCCTGTCATGTTTGTCAGATTTTCCTTCATGCAATAGTCTTTCTTAAATCATTAAAGAAACAATACTCAAGATCAGCCCTGGCGCTTATCAGTTTACCCAGTTCTTTCAGTTTTGGAACACCAAGATCACGGCTTTTCCCAATTCTGGAAGCAAACAGGGATATCTGCCTCCATCCGTCACCGATATCCATCAACCTCCCGGAAAGCTCATGCCATTCAGGTCTGTTCATCAGCTGAGCTGCTTCCCGCAGGAAAGAGGCATAGAGGTAACGGAATCCACCTCCTCCGGTGCCCTGGTCTTCCAGCATAACATTGATCTTGAAGATTTCATGAGCCAGCTGTTCGGTATCCCTTGCATATTTTGGCCATTCGGAAATTTTGTCGGCAAATCGCCGGATCCCTTTAACGCCTAAAAAGGGCATGGGAATCCTGAGCATGTTGAAAGTGGCAGTTTTAATACCGGTTATAATTCCTTTGCTGAAATCCTTATCTTTGGGCACATTTACAGGGTAACACATGAATCCCCTGGGGGCCATACTGCCTCCGGCAAATCTGCCCTTGCGAAGCGAATCTTTTCCGATCTCCGTAATTACAGGATGATAACAATCACTAACGATATATTTATCCCCTTTTTTTCCAATGACCGTGAGAAAATGCACATTAATATGAACGCGATACCAGGAAGGAAAATAGTCCATATAAAAGAAGTCCACCTGGATGCCAACGGGTTGGTTCTGTTCCAGCAAGCTATCCAGCTCCATTTCAGCTTTAGCCGGGTCTTTATATGTTCTGGTTTTAAATTCTATCCCTGTCCTTTTTGAAAAGTTCTTCAGGATATGGCCTGGTTTAATCCTTGCGAAAACCGAGGGGAATGTAAGCATCGGTGTTTTCATATAACCGAAAAAGATACCACCGGATATTCCGAAAACCATAGGCTCTGAGACTTTCAATCCATGAAAGTTCAATAAGGCAGTCACCGTGCCTGATTCACAATGAGCAGCCATAACATGACTGAAAGGGATGGTGCTCATGGCTGGTTGATCTCGGGTTTGGTGAAAACAACATAAGGATTATTCGTCTCTTCTTGGGAGATGGTCAACGGTTTTTTATTTTCCATATCGGCCGAATAACCCATGCGCCATTTGTTATCCTGTCGTGTAGCAATGACCTGAAAAAAATTGGCCACGGGAATATTGAATACTTCTGCATAACGCCTGAGTTCATCTACTTTGACGGCAGGGAAATGCTTGACGGTGAGATGCTTTTTTACCCTGCGCAAGGGGATCTTCACCCTCAGCGCCAGTTCTGACACGGTAAGTTCTTCAAGGGTCATGTAAAGGAAGACAGGACTGATCTCTCCTTTCTGCAGCTTTTCGTATAGAGACCTTTCCAGGCTTCCCATAAGGCTTAAGAATTCATTATAATAATGACTGGTAACATAAGAGCCGGTCTGTACAGGTCCGATAGTGTTATCACTCTTTTCAGCATACAGGACAACCTGGTGATCCTTATAATCGATCAGAATATCTTTTTCTTTCATAACCCCGTGAATCTTGCTAAAGAAATCATGAATTGTTCATTTTCGTTTCGTATATACCCTCATAGAAACAAGCATTGCTATTCCAAAAAATATCAATAAAGAAATTAATTGGGGGAGGACAACCTTTATTCCTGCTCCCCTGGCAAAAATACTGAAAAAAGCATCAGTCCCCCAACGTAAGGGTGAAATGATGCTAATCTTTCGGATTAAATCAGGCATCATGAAAGACGGGACAAAAATGCCTCCCAGAATGGCCAGTACAACAACCATCACAGATCCTAACGGAGCGGCCTGACCGTAGGTGGTTGATACAGTCCCTATCAACATGCCAAATCCGATGGCGGCCAGTCCGGATGCTATTACGACCGCCCAAAGCGCACCAGGATTCACGTCAAGAGATAGCGGAGGCAACTGGCTGATACGCGGGAAGATGTATATTCCGATGCCAACCATCAGCATGAATTGCAGGATACAGACCAAAAGGTAAACAGTAATCTTGCCCGAAAGAAAAGTAAAACCTGAAACCGGCAGGGTCATCAGCCGGTCTTTTGTTCCCTGTTGCTTTTCATTGATAATGCTGCCGGCCAGGGGTATGACAATAAAAAACATGGCAAACAGGATGAAGGCGGGAACATTGTTTTTGACGATATCGGGTTTCAGGTTATAGATTTTGTTGCCGGCGCTTGTCTCTTTTATCGTAACAAGACTCTTGCATGACTTATTATCTTGGGGCAGCTTAATCTGAATTGTTTCCCCCCTCCTCTTTTCTATACCTGATTTAAATTGCTGCAAAACCTGCTTTTTATAGGGAAAGTCAGGCATTTCACTGATAACATCAACGGACAGCAATTCTTTTCTATAAGCTGCAAATTGCTCTGCAATATCTGATTTTATAGACTCCTTATATGTTTCCATGAATATTTTCATCGCTGTCGATTCGATGATCATATGCAGGGATGAAGCCAGCATGTCCTTGTATATCTCCATTACGGCAGGATCATATAGCAAAATAACGGCGGACTGTTTTTCATCTCCCTCCGTTGAGATCCCGGTAATATCGCAACTTTGACGGCGGGCCGATGCCACTAGTCTTTCCGTAGAACTATCCGGGATTACCACCATCAACTGAAATTTTCCGTTAAAAACATCTTTTTCTGCTTCTTTCTCTGAAGCATATGCCACCAGGTCAAAACGAAGATTAGCTTTCATTTCATTCCCGATGCTGTTGCCGAAGGCCGATGAATCGGCATTGACAAGGATGATCCTCATTCCGGATTCCCTACCGATAATCACCTTTTCCTGGGTAAGGGCAATGACAATCAACATCAGGGCCGGCATAAGGAATAGGATGGCAAGCCCGGGCAGGTCACGTACGACCTGAAGATACTCTTTTTTTACTATAGCAAGATATTTCTTCACCAATACAAGCTATTCGGTTTCCTAAATACGTTTACAGTTATATGTCCTGGTTCTATTTTGATCTGCGATTTACCATAGTTGATTTTCGATTTCCGAATTTTCTTCCGCTGCCTACTGCTACTGCTTCCTGTTTACTGCCGCTGCCTCCTGCCACTTATCCCCTCTCTCCATCCCTCTTTCTCTCAGTCTCTCTGTCTCTCTTCCTCTTCTTCCCATTAATCCCTCAAATCCCTGCCAGTCAGATTTAAAAACAGCTGTCCCAGCGTATTGCATCCGGGCATGGCAGCTATCAGATGCATAGGTCTTCCTTCGGTGATGATCAGCCCGTGGTCCATAATACCAACCCGGTTGCATAGTAATTCTGCCTCCTCCATATAATGGGTGGTGTATAGGATTGTAGTGCCGGCTTTGTTCAACGCTATCAGATAATCAAAGATCATGGAGCGCAGCTGGGTGTCAACCCCTAAAGTGGGTTCATCCAGCAGGATCAGCGATGGCTCATGCAGAATGCCAGTAATAAGATTCACGCGCCTTTTAATTCCTCCTGAGCATTTTGATATCAGTTTGTTGCTGTGTTCAGCCAGATGAAATGTTGCCAACCATTCATCCGTCTTTTGTTGCAGGTTTTTCCCCGATAATCCGTGCATCCTGCCAAAAAAAAGTATATTTTCCAATACCGTAAGTGACGGGTACAGGGCTATTTCCTGCGGGACAAGACCAATCTTTGTTTTCAACCCATCAGCATGCCGGTCAACCGCTTTTCCAAAAATCTTAACCTCACCGGAAGAGTATCCCATAACACCGCACAGTATGGCGATTAAGGTTGACTTGCCGGCAGCATTGGGCCCCAATAATCCAAAAAAATCGCCCGGTTGCAGGGTCAGGTTTATGCCTTTCAAAGCCTCCTCTTCTGAACCTTTATATCGCTTTTTCAGATTCGTGGCAATAATAGCAGGATCAGGGCTCATGTATAGTAGCGATAAGAAACAGACAATCCGATTTGCTGAGACAAATATGCGATTTAGGTTCAAAAGTTCAAAAAATAAGCCCACCTTTCTTTATGTTTGTATAAAATAAGCAATTCACCGCATGAAGAAGAGCCCGGAATTTCCGCATTATCCACCCTTGTTTTTTGTCAGCATAACGGAAAGGATGCGGTCCTTTTTTTTACGATTATACAGGAAGTTCACTCATCCTAATGTGGCCGTTTTTGAAATGGTCCATCATTTCTGGCTGGCGTCGGCTATTGGAGTAGCAGCCGAATTAGGTATTGCAGATATCTTAAAGAAGGGACCAAAACCCATCGGTGAACTGGCTTCGCAGACCGGCTCGGATGAAGAATCACTGTACAGGCTTATGCGGATGCTGGCATCGCATGATGTATTCAGGGAACATGTCGACCGGATCTTCTTTCTGACACCCCTGGCAAAAGCGTTACAGGAAGAACAGTTAAAATATCTTATCACCGGTCACCTGACCAAATTGCATTATAACATGTTCAGTGAACTCGCCTATTGCGTTCGAACGGGCAAAAATGCTGCTGAACTTTTTACCGGCCATGCTCTTTTTGATCATATAGGAGCGGATGAAAAGCGTAATGAATTGTTCATAAAAGCCATGACCAGTGCATCCATGATGCAGGTTGCCGCCATTTTATCCGTATATTCATTCCGGCCCTACAGGAATATTTTTGATATAGGCGGTGGGCAAGGCCTGATGATGGCTTCGGTGCTGAATAAATTCCCCGGGTGCAGGGGCATAGTATTTGATCTGCCGCAGGCGCAAGGCCAGGCCATGGAAATGATTGAGCAATATGGTATTGCTGACCGGTGCAAATTCATAGCCGGCAGCTTTTTCGAAAGTTTACCCGGAGGAGGGGACCTGTATATGCTTAAAAGTGTTTTGCATGACTGGGCGGATGAGGCATGTCTGAAAATACTCAGCAATCTGCGCAAAGCCATGTCCGCCGGATCGAGACTGTTGATCATGGAATCGATCATCCCAGCGGGTAACCGGCCTTCCTTTGGCAAAATGTCTGATGTGCTGATGATGGTGGCCGTCGGAGGAAAGGAAAGGACCAAAGCTGAGTATTCCGCCCTGCTCCAAAAAGCCGGATTCCGGATACGAAAGATCCGCCGGACGGTTGCGCCGCTCAGCCTGATTGAGGCAGAGAAGATGTAGAAGAAGGTAACCGGTAACCTGCAACCGGTTTCAGAGCGGCATGGCCTTTTGTCTCTGCTAGTCATCCATCAGCCGTTACCAGCATCAGGGTATGCTCAACATTACGGATATGATTGTATATCATAACATTTTTAATCATCACTGGTGCGGCAGGAGACAGGCACACCGGGGCGGGTACCATCTGTTGATTCAGCACAACCGTGGCAAGCCATAAAGCAAAGGCAGAGGAAGTATAATACTCTCCGCACAGGGGTTTGTACACGGCAAAACCCGTTTTGCCGGTAAAATAAGATTGCCGGAGATAATCGTAAATCTTGTCATACCGAACATCGCCATTCATTCCGAGAATTACCAGGTCAAGGCAATCCTGATGGAGGCCTTTATCCTGTATAAAATAATCTATTTCCGATACAATTTCATGAGCAGGCGCATCATCGGAAGTAACAAAGGTATGAACCCCCCGGAGGGCAATAGACGCATTATTTCCTGATTCACGCGACAACATGAAAAAAGCAGAACCCTCCCCGGCAATTGTTCCGGTGGTCTTATTATTCAACAGACCAAGCGTATCAACCGGATGTTTCCAGTATTCCAGATATCCATGCAGATTCATGAAATCCTCCGTGCATTCGTCGATCCCTCCAACCAGAATATGTTCAGCATGCTTTTCCGCAAGGTGCATCAGGGCGTCCAAACATGCACTTTCAAATGAAAATCCGCGGTGACAATAGGTCACATTGTAGTTATGGTTTTTCAACAGCATGGCTATTTGCGAAGCTACAGCATTGTGGGTTGAGTTGATAAAAGGAAGGACACTGGTTATATGCTCATTATTCGACAGCATTTCCGTTAGAAATTGCTCAAGATTATGCAAACATCCCAATCCGGTACCCACAATGATCGCATCCGGCTGAATGTTTCCAGACCGGTTGATACACAATTGCGAAGAGGCCAGTCCCATCTTCAAGATCCTGGGCATTCGCCTTAATAGAATTGGGTTTATCAGGGTACGGTAATCGGGTTCGATGCAGGTAAGCCGGTTTGATATCCGGGTCTCAAAATGACCGGGCAACCCCGTCGCATCATGGGTATGTTGTGGGGAAATAATGCCGTTTGCCGTAATATATGCTTTCATCTTAGGCTTTCGAAAATATCAGGGATGTATTGTTCCCTCCGAATCCAAATGAATTGGAAATGACATGGTTAACAACAGCTTTCAGAACGCTGGCCGGTGGCCGGAATGTTAATTCAGGCATCGGATTCAAACAGTTGATGCCCGGCAGGATGATCTGATGCCGGATGGATAACACCGCAAATACGGCTTCAACTGCGCCTGCAGCGCCCAATGTATGACCCGTGAATGCCTTGGTTGAGCTTACCGGCGGTATGCCTCCCTGAAAAACATGTTCGATCGCCCTGCCTTCTGACAAGTCATTGATTTCAGTTCCTGTTCCATGGGCATTTATATAGCTGATATCATGATCATGCAGGCCTGCAATTTCCAATGCCTGCTGCATGGCCATCATAGCACCCATGCCATCCGCAGAGGAGGATGTCTGATGATAGGCTTCATTTACATTGGCATACCCGGTAATCTCGCAGATTATCCTCGAAGGATCCGCCATTTCTTCCGATTCAAGCATTAGGGCGGCAGCCCCTTCACCTATCGTGAGCCCATTCCGGAACTGGTCAAAAGGCCTGCATCCGGTAGGAGACACAATTTCAAGGGCTAAAAAACCATTCAGGGTGAACCGGGTGATGGCATCAGCCCCTCCGACCAGTATCCTGTGGACATTATGATTGCGTATCATCCTGACACCATGCATAATAGCATTTGCGGAAGATGAACAGGCTGTAGAAATGGTTGTAATGTTATGCCTGACGCCGAAATAACTTGCTATTCTCTCAGTACAATCAGCACTATCAAAAAAAGGGATGTAATCTTTAAACGTACCTTCCTGCAGCAGTGATTTATAATAACGTTCGTTCAAATCCATGCCGCCTGTTGTGGTAGCAAAAATGATGCCGGTGCGTCTGCCTGACAAATCCGGTGATCCGGCATCTGCAAATGCTTGTTGTGAGGCAATCAATGCCAGCAGGGTATTGCGCGAGTATTTCCCCTCCGTTAAATCCGCTCCCGCGATTTCCGCAAGGCCTTCATTTGATTGATTGACCTCAGCAACGGGAATATGGCTGTGAACAGAGGCAAGATGCGAAAGGTTGCCGATACCCGTTCGTAAATCATAAAAAGATGCAAGGTTTTCCCCGGTGCCATTTCCCGTTGCCGAAATTATTCCAACGCCGGTCACAAAAACCCTCTGTGGCATTCTTATTGCTTGATTTTATTTTGCTGGATGCATTCTGCCATAGCTCTGACATTGCGCAATACAGTGCGACGTTCTTTGGGATCCTCTATTTTAACCTGATATTTTCTCTCCATCAGCAAGATCAATTCCAGTGCATCGATGGAATCCAAACCCAGTCCTTCAACAAAAAGCGGTGTGTCTGCATCGAAATCATCCGGAACAACATCTTCAAGTGAAAGCGCTTCAATGATATCTTTTTTAAGCTGAATAATTAATTCTTCCATCATCCTTAGGTTATTTAAGAGTCTGCTACTAAAAACAATTATCAGGCTTGTTTGGTTTAAAAGCGGTCAAAACATTTCAACCGACAAAAATTGTACAATTTTACAAAAAGTTAAGATATAAAATAATCCCGGCCTGTCAATTTGGAATTAACAACGAGATCATGCCCGATCCAATGACTGAAGATTTACCTTTCGTGGCCACCGGCAGTCAGGTATTTTCCTTTCTGAGTTTTTGATAATACAAGGACAACAGCAGACAGCCGGCAGTAAAAATCAACAAGTATACCATATAGGGAATAATATCCTGAAGGCCGGAACCCCGTATAAGGATATCGTAGAAACCGTTCAATCCCCAGTTCAGGGGAGATACCTTGCTTATGTGGCGAAACAAAGGGGGCATCATAAAGATGGGCACCCAGATTCCGCCAATGGCAGCCAGTATGACCACTGAGATGGAAGCAAATATGGAAGCCTGCTGATGAGTCCTGGCTATTGTCCCTATCGCAATTCCGTATCCTATTGCAGCCAGTGCAACCGTTATGGCCATTACGGAAAGTGTCCCCAACCGTCCGTCCATAATTAAAGCGGGAAGCTTAAGCAACGGGAATAAGTAGATCCCCATGCCCATGATCAGGATGAACTGCACATAACAAACGAACAGGTAAACGAGCACCTTGCTGATCATGATGGAACCATACGAGCACGGCATCGTGAGCAGACGCGCCAGGCTGCCCTCTTCTCTTTCCTTGATCATGGCTCCGGCAAAGGGAATTCCGATGAAGAACATGGCAAAAAGTGTCCAGGCTGAAACATTATGTTGCACAGAATCCGGTATAGCCTTTTTATTTCCTTTGACAGCATATTCTTCCCTGTAAAATACAGATTTCTGTCTTAACAGTCCCGGGTCTGTTAGAGGGATCATCATGCGGGCGCCGATTTCTTTCGCCAGCTCGCTTAAAACAATTTGTGATTCAATCCGTGAGGCCAGTTCACGAACCGAAACCTCCACTGTTGAGCGAAGCGTAGACCGGGTCGCCGGGTCCAAATAAACCACAAAAGTAATGGAATCGGAAGCATTATGGATGATGCTGGCGCCGGACAGAACTGTTGTCAGATTTTCTTTTACACGGTTCCGGATCTTTTGTGTGGCATTGGGCGGGATAATCAAACCGATCTGGTAATGCCCGGAAGCAATTGCTTCCTTTACCTGCTGATCGGTATATTCTTTGATGTTTGCCGGTTGATGAACGGAAAAGATATCAGAAGCCTTTATTTCCCTTTCTATGGCAAGTCCCATGGAATCGTTATCATGATTTAGCAGCAGCAGGCTTATTCCGCGTTCATTCATGGATCTGAAAGTTGAATCCTGCAGGCTTGTCATAATGAGGACCAGTGCCAGCGGCATGATGAATAACATGGCCAGTCCGCTCCTGTCACGAATGAGCACCAGTATGTCTTTATAGATCAGTTTTGCCAGCATATGCCTTTATTAATCTCTGAGTGCCTTCCCGGTCAATGCAATAAAAATCTCCTCCAGAGAACCGGAAAACCTGCCGGAATTTCTGATTTCATCCATGGATCCCTGGATGATGATCTGTCCCTCGTCAATAATGGCGATGTCGGTACAAAGGTTCTCAGCTTCCTCAAGATAATGTGAGGTATAAATCATGGTGGTGCCTGCACGGTTAATGGCCACCAGGTTCTCCAGGATCACTTTTTTTGATTGCACATCTACGCCTACGGTGGGTTCATCAAGAAAGAGGATCTGGGGGTTATGCAACAAGCCAACCATAAGATTCAGCCTCCGTTTCATTCCACCGGAAAAATGGATCACTTTGTTGTGAAGGCTTTTCTCAAGACCGAATACCGGGAGCAATTCGTCAATACGTTGTTCCAGGGTCCAGCCCTTGAGTCCGCAAATACCTCCGTAAACCGAAAGATTTTCGTATGCAGTAAGGCTAGGATATAAGGCTATTTCCTGTGGCACCACACCAATGATCCTGCGAATCTCATGCAATTGCCTCCTTACGGAAAAGCTGTTGATGTATATCTCACCGGAAGTTGGAGAAAGCAAGCCGCAAAGGATCCTGATCATAGTAGTCTTACCCGCCCCGTTCGGTCCGAGCAGACCGAGGATATGACCTCTTGCAACGTCAAGGCTCACGTTGTTCAGTGCAGGCCTGGTGCTTCCTTTATATACCTTGGTCAGGCCTTCAATGGTAATAACCCTGTTTGCAGATGTCATGGCCTTAATGACCTGAGTTGTTCAAAGACCTTTTCTTCCATGTCGGCAATTATCATCAGTCTATCTGCAAGTGAATCATAGGATATATCTCCGTTATTCCGGTTTTTGAAATGCCGGCCTGACTGATAGGCGAACTCACGCCATGCGTCACCGATTTCCGTCATGTCCTTGCTGGCTTCATTCAGCCAGGGTTTGCCGAGGACCTCTGCACTCTCCTGTAAAAAGGCAGCATAGATGAACCGGAAACCGGCACCGCCTGTGCCGATTTCCTCGAGCATGCGGACCACCTGGCTGAGATTGAGTGCAGCGAATTTATTACCATATTTTTCCGGCCACTTTCGCATTCTTTTTGCCAGGTACCGGATACCCTTAACACCAAACATCGGCAGGGGAATCGTGAGCATATCGCTGGCAGTCTTATGGATACCCCTGATGATGGCTGGTTTGATGTCAATCTGACCAGGCAGGCTGGTGATGTAATACATCCGGCCTTGGGGCGGATGAGTTCCCTTTGCATACCTCACTGCTTTAAGCTCTTCCGAGGTAAGTTTCTCCATGTTTTCCATCACCGGATCGCTTACCTGGTAATGATCGCCTTCCCTGCCAAAAACTGTAATATTGTGTGCATTAAAATGGAATCTGTATTCTTTGGGAAAATAAGGCAGGTGAAAAACACCCACCAGCATGCCTACCGGGATTCCCTTATCAAGCATCCGGTCAAGTTCCTGCATGGCTTTACCGGGATTGCTGAATTTTCTGCGCCTGACGGTAATATTCAACCTGCGGGTAACGCGGCTGAAAATCAGGCCGGGCCATACCCTGAAGGAAGTCACAGCCATGCCGTTGAGCTTGTAAAAGGGCATGTGGGAAAAGAAATATCCTGATCCGATACCAAAGATCATGGGTTCACTCAGGTTAATGCCATGAAATCTTAAAAGATTGGATGTCACACCGTTCTCACAATGTGCAGCCTGGCTGTGATGAAAATTAATTTTCATGTTTGATCTCAATCCTGCGGATTCTTTCAATATCAGTCAATTCATCAACCGTAAGATTCAGTGCATCGGCATATTTCCGGATATGCTCGGGTGACAGTTTTCTGAATCCTTTCATTTTCAGGTGCTTTCGTACCTTTCGCCGGGGCAGTCCCGTGTAACTCGCCAGAATACTCACATCCATGACATTAAGTTCCATAAAAAGCGCAATGGGGCTCAATATGCCGGAAAGAACCTGTCGCCGGATCTCTTCGGCATTTTCATATATCATATTCCATGCAAGCCTGATGGCATCATTCTTTGGCGTCCATCCTTTGCTCAGTACCTTTGTATAATGGCCTTTGTCATCAACCACATAACACAGGTCACGGATCTTGCCCTCAACCAGAAAAGCTCCATCCTGCGGTACCTCGTTAATTTTCATTAGGTTTCTGTTTAACAAACGGTTAAAAGCGCATAAGCATAAGTAAATCTGGCACTCTCCGGAACCTGTATCAGTATTTTCTGCCCCTTCTTCAACGTCCGGGTATTTACCAGTTCTTCAAGCATCAGCAAAAAAGAAGCAGTAGCCACATTTCCGACTCTTGTAAGATTCGTGAACCACTTCTCTTTAGGAATATGGATATTCAGATGGCTAAGCTCGGAATAACTGTTTACTCTGAAAAATTCTGAAGAGAGATGGGGCAAAAAAAAGTCCACCGTTTCAATATCGAGGCCCCGCCTCAGAATAATATCTTTAAGAAAATGTCCCCCCAGCGAAACAATATTTGCACCCAACATCCGGGTGTCCTGTTTCATTGAAAAAATTGATTTTGTCAACCATTCCTCAGGTTCAAACCTGCACCAACCCAACAACTTATCGTTACCATCCCTTTCGGCACCAACATACATACAGGTTTCCATCCTATTTGCATACGATCTTATCTCAATCCATTCAATTTTCAAGGGATGCGGTCCGGAGGGCTTGTTTTCGAGCAATACTGCTCCCGCCCCATCCGAAAGCATCCACCGCAGAAACTCCTTCTCGAAGGCCAGTAACGGATTTTCTTTAATGTTGCCTTCGTTTTTTATTTCGTTTTCAAAATATTTGGCAAGCATCCAATGGGAGAGTATTTCAGAACCCGTACAAACTGCATTACGGGTATTACCTCCGGCTATTGAGTGCCTGGCATATTTTAATGCCTGCATGCTGGCACAGCATGATCCGGCAAAAGAAGCAATCTCGATGCTGGGAATATCAAGCAGACCGTGTACCATCGATGCATGAGATGGCATAATCTGATCGGGAGTTGCAGTACCGCAGACCAGCAATTCCAGTTCGTCTTTTTTAAATCCTGCATTAAACAATTGATTAACAGCATTCGCTGCAAGCTCTGCGTTACTGTGAGTAGGTTTCCCCGCTTTTGTAAGCGCATAATACCGCGTGGTGATCCCGTTGTTCCTCAGTACTATTCTTCTGGCTTTGGATGGTTTGTTACCGATCATGCCTATGTACTCCTCCATTTCGTCATTCGAAACAGGATTGTTCGGCAAAAACTTTGAAATTCCAGTAATAAAAACGTTATTCATCATATAGCAGCAATCTTAATAAGAAATTGAATCCGGCCTCACTACCGGAACATCATTATTTGTTTTTGTACGGAACGGTATCTGAATGGTTTGGCAAGATAAAAGGCCAGGGTGGCAAACGGAGAAACAAGGAACAAAACGGTCAGCAGATAATATTTAAAAAGAATGAGTCTGAAATTCCTTGATTTGCTGCCATAAGAACCTTTTTTCAGTGCAAAATCAGCCCAGAAGTTGAAAAAAATCTTTCCTCTCTTTTCAAGCATAATCAATTCGGGTTGCACTGTAACTGCACCGGCATCAAAAAGGTCGTTCCGCAGGTTATCGAAATTTCCGTGTTGCACAGATAAGTAAATAATGTTTCCAAAAATTGCAGCACCTTCGATGTCGGAGTGTGATATGCCGGCAGGGGGAAATATTCTCAGGTACCTGTCTTTCTTACCTTTCATCATCCAGCGAATAATGGTCACAACGCTTAACAGGTTGGCCGCCTTATCCCGTAGCACGATATTGCCTATCAGCCTGCCATTAGCCTCCCTGATGTACTGTTTCATATTCTCATGGGCCATTACCCACATGTTGCGGCAACCGATAACGGTTATTACGGGCTTTCCTGCCAATAACCGTTTGGTACTTTCATGCTGAAAGAAAGCGTGAAAAGGTATGGAGGGAGATAAAAACCATGACTGATAAGCGATGATCACCAGATCAAAAGGTTCGTCGGGAGAAACCGTAAAGGACTCAAGTTCACACGGTATTCCCTTCACTGATTCCGGGAAAGCCTGAAAAAATTCGTTTGAACTCCAGGGAAAGGGGAAGGGAGATTTGGGTTTAAGTTCCTCGAAAACAACATCAATATCGCCGTTAACCTGAAGGGAATTTGTTATGGATTTAACGATTTCGAATAATTGACCGGTTTGGGTATAATAAACAACAAGTACTTTTCTATACATATTTTAATGTGGTGATATTTTGATTTATGGCTGGTGACAATTCATGGCTCAATTTCCTCGGATTCTTTCCATGCTTCATTTTTTTTTACTTATCCTTGTCATTGCCTCCCAGCTACTGATTCCCTATTCTTGGTTCTGATTCTAATCAATATCTATCGGCTGTAAAAATAATAAGATTTCCACACGAAGTTCGTTTTATTTTTATTCAAAAAAAACACCGTGAATTGGATACTGAAAAAACAGATAAAAAAAACCGGTGCAAAGATACACCGGTTCCGGAATCGTCGGATAACATGACAGATTACTACGAATTCACAATTTGTTTATTTGAACTGACCATGGTATATCAGACATTGTAGGTTGTTGATGCCGTATCTCCTCCCCTGCCCGTCCAGTTGGTGTGAAAAAATTCACCACGGGGTTTGTCGGTCCTTTCATATGTATGGGCGCCGAAATAATCGCGCTGGGCCTGCAGCAGGTTAGCGGGCAGCCTTTCGGTGCGATATCCGTCGAAATATGCCAGTGCCGAAGCAAAAGAAGGTACGGGAATTCCATTGGTAGCTGCCGCTGCAACAACCCGGCGCCATCCCTGCTGACTTTTTTCTATTTTTTCTTTAAAGAACGGATCAAGCAGCAGATTAGTCAATCCTGAATTATGGTCAAAGGCTTCCTTGATCTTCCCCAGGAATGCTGAACGGATGATGCACCCACCTCTCCACATCAGGGCAATGCCGCCATAGTTCAGTTCCCATCCGAATTCCTTTGCTGCCGTCCGCATCAACACATATCCCTGGGCATAGGACACTATTTTGGAAGCATATAATGCATCATGGATATCTTTTATGAACGCTTTCTTATCAACCTGAAAATCCGGTTTTGACTGCTTCAGTATCCGCGATGCCTCAACACGCTCTTCTTTCTGGGACGACAACGTCCGTGAAAACACAGCTTCACTGATCAGGGTGAGCGGAACACCTGCATCCAGTGCAGATACCACGGTCCATTTACCGGTACCTTTCTGTCCGGCCTTATCCAGTATTTTTTCAACCAGGGGCTGACCGTCTGTATCTTTGAATGCCATAATATCGCGTGTAATTTCAATCAGATAACTGTTCAGCTCACCTTCATTCCACTCTTTGAAAATAGTATGCATCTCATCATATGACATACCCAGCAGATCACGCATCAGGTGATAGGCTTCACAGATCAATTGCATATCGCCGTATTCGATGCCATTGTGCACCATTTTAACAAAGTGGCCTGCTCCGTCTTCTCCCACCCAGTCACAGCATGGTGTTCCATCAGCAACTTTGGCTGCAATGGCCTGGAATATTGGTTTTACATGAGGCCATGCTGCCTTTGATCCACCCGGCATAATGGAGGGACCCAGCAGGGCACCTTCTTCACCGCCAGATACACCGGTACCGATATAAAGCAAGCCTTTGCTTTCTACCAGTTTGGTTCTCCTGTTGGTGTCGGGAAAATGCGAGTTGCCTCCGTCAATGATAATATCACCCGGTTCAAGGATCGGCACCAGTTGTTCGATCAGATCATCCACTGCCTGCCCTGCTTTCACCAGCATCATCACTTTCCTGGGTTTCCTCAGTGAAGCAACAAATTCATCGATCGAATGAGTGCCGATAAAATTCTTACCTTTTCCTCTTCCTGAAATAAATTTATCTACTTTCTCCACCGTACGGTTATATACGGCTACCGTAAAACCCTTGCTTTCCATATTCAGCACCAGGTTTTCACCCATTACGGCCAGGCCGATGAGGCCAATGTCTGCTTTCTTTTCCATGTGTCGACGTATTTATTTGTTGATTTGATTCTCTTTTTTACCTTTTCCCTGCTTGTCCCTTATCCCTTGTCCCTTGTCCCTTTCTTACTGCTCCACCCTAAATCCCAATTTCATCAATAGCTGGCTGATCCCTGAGTGTTCATGTAACAGCCTCACCGTAAAAGCCGGAAATTCCCGCCTGAGGGGATAATTTGCGCGTTGCTTCTCAAAAGTCTCAACCGAGGAGCGCAGGCGCTGGTCATCCTGCTCAATCTGGTAAGTGGCCAATATTGCCTCCCCCAGCACTTTTTATGCATCCATGTGCTTGCAG
>Ga0105100_10000424_pt1 | contig 25115 bp, 24 predicted proteins | sample PPLLak12cMay2015_2_FD_87033 | JGI IMG/M metagenome (GOLD analysis project Ga0105100, IMG submission 87033) | Freshwater sediment microbial communities from Prairie Pothole Lake near Jamestown, North Dakota, USA - PPLs Lake P8 Core (1) Depth... | ecosystem: Environmental > Aquatic > Freshwater >...
GGCATCCTCTGGTTGTCCCTGGCTTTGGGGGCTTGCCTGGGGGGCAACGGCACCATGATCGGGGCCAGCGCCAACGTTGTCACCGTTGGCATGGCCGAGCGAGCGGGCTATCATATCTCGTTCATGAGCTACATCAAGATCGCCGCCATCCCGACGTTCATCACGATCGTCCTGTGCACGTTCTGGCTGCTGGTCGTTGCGATGTAGGCTGATCAAGGAGAGACTCTTCATGTCCTTTCAGTGTATTGTTTGTGGTGTAACCGGTTCCGCCCACGCTCAGAGCGCCGCCCTGGAGGCGGCCGTCCTGGCCAAAGAGCACAATGCCCGTCTGGTGTACGTTTATGCCGTCGACACGACCTTCCTTCGCGGCGGGATCGCATCCCAGTCCGGCGTCCAGGATTCCCTGACGAAACTGGGGAGCCACATTCTCGACATGGCCGAGGAGCTGGCCAAATCCCAGGGGGTGACTCCCAGGAAAGTGGTGCGCAAGGGGCCGGTGATGGAAGTTCTTAAGGCGGTCATTGCCGAGGAGAAGGCCGATCTTCTGATGCTCGGTCACGAGAAGAGGACGATCTTCGAGAAGATCCTCTTCCATGGGGAAGTCGAAGACCACGTCAAGGAGCTTCAAGACCAGACGGGGGTCAGCGTCAGGGTTGTGGGCTGACACGATGCAGAATTGATGTTTCCGCACTGACCTCAATGTTGTGGCACGGCCTCTAATGTTGTGGCACGGTCAGGAGACCGTGCCACAACGGAGCAGGTCCAGGAGCTGGGGGTAAGGGAAGATGGAAGATCGAGGCTACTATCAGGCTCTGACTCGGAAGATGGCGATGATCATGATCCTGGTCTCGTTCGCCCCTTTACTTCTCATCTCGGGGATCATCGGGCACCGCTTCGAGACCTCCTACCGCGAGAAGGTGGTGGCCCACCTCATCGAGCTGGTGCAGAAGCATCAGCAGAACATCAACATCTTCCTCAGCGAGAAGCTGGCTTTCATCCAGGCCATCTCCAACACGTTCACCTACGAGCAGTTGAGCAGCGAGGTTTTTCTCATACAGAAGCTGGCCGCCCTGCAGAAAGCTTACGGGGGGATCTTCGTGGATCTGGGCGTCGTCAACGAAAAAGGCATTCAAACGTCCTACGCGGGCTCCCTCAAGCTGGAGCGCGCCGATTATTCGGAGGCCGACTGGTTCAGGAAGGCGATAACTCGGGACTTCTTCATCAGCGATGTCTTTCTGGGTCTCCGCCGACAGCCCCACTTCATCGTGGCTGTCAAGCGGAATGAGGGGGATCGTCAGTGGCTGCTGCGCGCCACCATCGACTTTGAGGCGTTCAACTCCCTGGTTGAAAGCATTCGGATCGGCGAAACGGGATCCGCCTTCATCATCAACCGGGAAGGGGAATTCCAGACCCGGCCACTGATCGCGCCGGCCCTGGGCGAGGAGCTGCTGCGCCAGTTCCTGGCCCGATCGAATAACGGGCTTTCCCGAGGCGAGGTAGCTCACCCGCTGATTGAAAAGATGGGGATGAGCACCCTGCATGAAGGCGCTGCCGACCACAGCGCCGCCATCGGACAGGTGGAGCTGGCGGGCCGGGAGTTCCTCTATGTCACGACCCCGCTCAAGAGCGGCGAGTGGATTCTGATCTATCAGCAGGACGAAGCGGACGCCTTCAAGAGCCTGTACCAGACCCGGCTGCTGGCGCTGTTCATCTTCCTCGTGGGTGGCGTCGGGATCGTGGTGGTGGCCTTTGTCCTGGCCTCACGCATGGTCCACCACGTCGAAGAGGCGGACCGCGAACAGGAGATGATGAACGAGCAGGTGATCGAGGCGGGCAAGCTGGCATCAGTGGGCGAGCTGGCGGCGGGAATTGCCCATGAGATCAACAACCCCATCGCCATCATGGTGGAGGAAGCCGGCTGGATTGGCGATCTGCTGCAGGAAGAGGATTTCGAGGGGAGCGAGAACCTGACGGAATTCAAAAGAGCCCTGGCTCAGATCCGCATCCAGGGTGAGCGCTGCAAGGAGATCACCCACAAGCTGCTGAGCTTTGCCAGGCGGACCGATCCGCGGGTTCGCGAGGTCCAGATGAACGAGCTGGTCGAGGAGATCGTGGGGGTTTCGGAGCAGCGATCCCGGTTCAGCAACGTGAAGATCAACCTGCAGCTCGATCCGTCGCTTCCCGCCGTGGCCGTGTCACCCTCGGAAATGCAGCAGGTGCTGCTCAATCTCATCAACAATGCCATTGATGCCATCGGAACCGGTGGGGGAGAGGTGACCATCACGACCCGTGTGGATGAGGATAATGTGGTGATCGACGTCGAGGACACCGGGCACGGCATTCCCAAGGCGATTATGCCCCGAATCTTCGACCCCTTCTTCACCACCAAGCCGGTCGGCAAGGGAACGGGGCTGGGCCTCTCCATCTGTTACGGCATCGTGAAGAAGCTGGGCGGGGACATCACGGTCAACAGTGCCGTGGGATTGGGAACGGCCTTCCACATCCATCTGCCCATTCACGGGAAGTGATTCAAACCTAATCTGAGCGGTTAGCCGTTAGCGATTAGCTTTTAGCCAAAGACTTCAGTAAGTTGTGCCTCATAGATTCTCACTCACCGAGCTCGGATGAATGGTGGGATAACCTATGAAATTTGTTAAGCTAATACTTAACAGCTAAGAGCTAATCGCTCAATTCAGGTCAAAGGTACTGGTCTCCGGAGAGTCTCGGGGCTCTTTTTGCCGATGCGGTGGAATCGTGCGGCATGACAGACGTCAAGATTTGAGAAGCGCAAACAGCGAGTCCGGTCGGGAACTTTCTAGACCCTGCAACTCAACGAGGAGGAAAGCCAATGTTGACGACAAACGTGCTCCTGGTGGATGATGAGGTGCCTTTCGTGGAGACCATGACCAAGCGGCTGAGCAAGCGGAATCTCACGATTCTGAAGGCTTACAATGGACCGGAGGCGCTGGAAGTCCTCAAGCAGAAAAACGTGGACGTGGTGATCCTCGACGTCAAGATGCCTGGAATGGACGGTATCGAGGTCCTGAGAGAGATCAAGAAGGATTACCCATTGGTGGAAGTGGTCATGCTCACGGGGCATGCCACCATCGAGACGGGCATAGAGGGGATGAAGCTGGGGGCTTTCGACTATCTCATGAAACCTTGCGACATCGAGGTTTTGCTCGCCAAGGTGCAGGAGGCCAAGGGCAAGAAAGCTTCCCACGAAGAGAAGATCACCCAGGCGCGGATACATGAAATCACTCTGCGCCGCGGCGACTGAGGATTCAGGATATGACCGGGCAGGCGACTGAAGTTTCCGAGCGCATCAAGCTGCTCATTGTCGATGACGAAGCGGGGTACGTCACTGTACTGGCCAAACGGATGGCCAGGCGGGGCATCGATGTCACTTCAGCCCTGAGCGGTTCGGAGGGGATCCAGACCCTGCGCAAAGGAACGTTCGACGTGACGGTGCTGGATCTGAAGATGGAGGACATGGACGGCATTGAGGTCCTGAGGATCTTCAAAAAGATGGATCCCGAAATGCCGGTCATCATGCTCACCGGACACGGGTCTGAAACGGCAGCCAGGGAAGGTATTGCCTGCGGGGCCTACGACTATCTGACCAAGCCCTGCGATCTGGAGGAGCTCATCGCGAAGATCCGTGATGCGGCTCGAGGGGTTCCTCTCAAGCACGCTTGAGGGGTGGTCGGTTGAATCGAAGTTGGTGAGCCTGTCCGGGAGGCTCTGCCTGATACCGCAGGAGAAGGGAGGCTTCCTTTCGGCCGAGGTCCAGGCTGGAGACTGACGGGCAGAAATCCCCGCTGGCCGCGGAACTGCTCCTCATGGGACTCCGGGGCCTTCGGGACGATGAGTGAGACCACCCCAAGCGTATGCATTCAAGTCCGCGCTTGAATCTCGCGGTTTTTAAGTACTTTTTTGACGCCGCTCCGGGACGCCCTCCATGATGAAGCGGGCTGTCAAACCAGAAACCAGAAACCAGAAACCAGAAACCAGGAACCAGAAACCAGAAACCAGAAACCAGAAACCAGAAACCAGAAACCTTTCAGCGCAGGGGAATGGCTTCATGAGACATTTGAGAAAACTCATTGAGCGCATCATGGGTCGGGTCAACGTGAATCTTCGTGAGCCTTCCTTTGACGTGGAGCCCTACATCCGAGATCTCATCCCAGCGGATAAGTTCGTGAAGTTTTACGCCTTTTACGGTCTGACGCTCCATCACCCCCTCTACTTCCGCTTCCATAGCTCCAGCCTTGCAGGAAGCTATTTTCTCGGCAAGTGCATCGTGGAGCATTCCGTTCTGTATAAAAGCGACATCCGGGGGGACGAGCTCAAAGCCAGGGGCGAAGTTTTCAAGAAAGACGGCTTTGAAGTGCCGCTTTATGAGGACGAGAAGATTCGAATCCGGGACAGCTTCCTCGTCAAGACCCTCGTGCACAACAATTCCCACGATCCCGAAGACCCTGAGGAATTCACCATCCTCAACACGGTGGCCATGCACTATGCCAACATACACGGGTCGCCGGTGGAGGGATCCTTCCTGGGGCCGTTCAGCACCATTGACCTCACGACGGTGCACGACTGTGTCATCGGGGCCTTTGCCTACGTGCAGACCGGGGAAGCCATTCATCGACGCTTCGATCCCGGCCAGATCATCATCCGTGCTCCCGAAGCCTTCTCGTTCAGCTACCGCTTCCACCCGGAGGATCTGAAAGAGTACGTGGATCTCGAGCCCGGCAAGCATCCGACGGGCATCTTCATGGATTTTGTGGAATCCAAGAAGGCGCAATTCGAATCGGCGTTCGAGATGGTGGAGTCCAGGTCCCCCATACCCGTGCCTGCGGGCGCATCCCTGAGCCGCTACGCCGTGGTCAGCGGGAGCACGACGATCAGCGAGAACGTTCTGGTCGCTCAGCGGGCCTATCTGGAGGACGCGTGGCTGGGCAGGGGCTCCAACGCCCAGGAAAACTGCTACATCGTGGATTCGCGCCTGGAAGGGAACAACATCACGGCTCACGGGGGCAAGATCATTCATGCAACCCTGGGTGAGAAGGTGTTCGTGGGGTTCAATTCGTTCCTGCGGGGCAGAGCGGAGGCTCCCCTGAGCATTGGTGCCGGAAGCATCGTCATGCCCCACACGATCGTCGACCTGCAGGAGCCCGTGGAGGTTCCACCCGGCCATCTCGTCTGGGGGTTCATCCGCAACCGAAAAGACCTGGCAAGACACAGCCTGGCCCTGGAGAAGGTGGCTCAAGCCGAAGGGGAGCTGGTGCATGGAGCCATGATCCTCCAGGGGAGCGGCCGAAGGTTCGTCGAAGGCTTTCAGCATCGGATCGAGCACATCCTCGAGGCCAACGGAGCCTATTTCGACGGCAGCAAAAACCGGGGGCATGCCCAGAAGGATAAGCAGATCTCCTTCAACATCATCCAGCCCTACCCGGCCGGAACCTTGAAGGGCCTGTATCCGACCATCGAAATATCGCTGCCTCTGGCGGCCATGGGAATTCAGAAGGTTGCGACGAATCGGGCCGAGTGAGACGGAGGGACTGGGAGAGTGGGGGACGCGGAGACACGGAGACAGGGAGGCGCGTCTCCCTAACCACGGTCTCCAGTGAGAATGGAAATGACAAGTAAATCTGAAGCGTTGGCGATATAGTCGAAATCCCTGTCGTTGTGCAGCAGCTGGGTCTTATTCTCGATGCACACTGCAGCAATCATGCAATCGACTGAATTTCTTATGGTGATGCCCCGTGAACGGAGGGTGCGATAGGTTTCGGCAGCCAGAAGGAATGTGGACCGGTTCATGGGAAGGAAAATAAGGCCTGCCAGTGCTGATTCCGTTCTGCTGTATTCCTTTTCATCCCGGATGCCCTGCAGCACTTCAGTGAGAACCACCCCACACAGGCAAAGGTCTTCCCTTTCATCGATGAGAGATTCGAGGATCGTCACCTGAGCGGTATTCCGCGCCGCAAAGAAATCGATCCATACCGAAGTGTCCACAAGCGTCATTCAAATTCTCTCTTCCGACGCATGGACGAAAGGTCACCTTCCCAGTGGACGGTGCCTTTGAGGTCGAGAACCTTCTTTTGCGACTCTCTCCGCAGAAGCTCCCGAAGAGCGTAGTCGATCAAGGCTCGACGGCTCTTGAGCCCCGTCATTTCCAGGCCGGCTTCGACCAGGTTTTCATCGAGGACAACATTCGTGCGTTTTTCCATTGTTCTCTCCAGGCAGCACATTCGGATGAATTCATACACATTAAAGCCCCAGAGATGGTGTATGTCAAGGTTCATCCCCCCGCTGAGACCAAGGATCTGAGCACTCGGAGGTTTTCCACGTCCTCCGACAGATCCTTCCCCTTGGGGGTTTCGAGGACCATGGGGTGGTTCCGGAATCGGGGATCGTTGAGGAGATTTCGAAACCCGGCCAGACCAATCCGCCCCTTCCCGATGTGCTCGTGGCGGTCGACGTGGGAGCCCAGATCCTTCTTGCTGTCGTTCAGGTGAAAGAATTTCAGTCTGTCGAGCCCGATGATTCGATGGAAATCGGCGAAGGTGGCGCGGTAGCATTTGCGGGATCTGAGGTCGTAGCCGGCTGCAAATCCGTGGCAGGTGTCGAAACAGACTCCCAGCCGTTCCCCATGGCGGGATGTCTGCAGAATGAAGGCGATCTCCTCGAATCGAGCCCCGATCTGGGTGCCCTGCCCCGCGGTGTTTTCGATGAGCACCTGGACGTCCACGGTTTGAGAAAGAGCGATGGCCTGGTCCAGGCTGCGGACAAATCGGGTGAGGCCTTCTTCCCGGGTCCCCTGGACGAATGAGCCGGGATGGGTGACGAGATGGGGGATTCCGAGCCGTGCTGTGCGTCGCAGCTCCTCGGCAAAGGTCTCGATGGATTGGATCCGGATCGCCTCCTCGGGGGAAGCCAGGTTCACCAGATAGGTGTCATGCACGGCCACCACCAGCCGACCCGCATCCGTCAGGGCGCTGCGAAAGCGAGACACCGACGCCTCATCGAGCTCGGGTCCTCTCCACTGCCTCTGATTCTTGGCGAAGATCTGCAGCGATTCCCCGCCCACCTTTCGAATGCGGTCGACTGCCAGGTGCAGCCCACCGGCGATGGACATGTGAGCCCCCAACAACGGCATGGCGATCCTCCACATTGGCCCGGTTCCTTGGCAAAGCACAGGGGCTATGGTATAGGGAGTCCCTCTGTCAGGCAAGGGATTGACCGGAAACGAGGTGCAATGGGGGCGAAATGCCATGATCGATCGATATGCACGGCCCGAAATGGCTCAAATGTGGACGCTGGAAAACAAGTACCGCAAGTGGCTGCAGGTGGAGCTCGCAGCCTGCGAAGCCCTTGCGGAGCGCGGCGAGATTCCGACGGAGGCGATGGAGGAGATCCGGGAGAAGGCGGACTTCACCGTGGAACGGGTGGCGGAGATCGAGCAGGAAACCCACCACGATGTCATCGCCTTTCTGACCAGTGTCGCTGAGAATGTGGGTCCATCCTCGCGCTACATTCACCAGGGGCTGACCTCATCGGATGTCCTCGATACGGCCATGGCCCTCCTCATGGTGGAGGCGGCGGACCTGCTCATCGACGATCTGGACCGGTTGCTGGACGTGCTCAGGCGCCGGGCCCACGAGCACAAGGCCACGGTCATGATCGGCCGATCGCATGGCATCCATGCCGAGCCCATCACCTTTGGACTGAAAATGGCCCTGTGGCATGCCGAGATGTCGCGGAATCGGGAGCGGATGGTGCATGCCCGGGAGAGTGTCCGGGTGGGGAAGATTTCGGGGGCTGTGGGCACATTCGCCAACATCGACCCTGCCATCGAGGAATCCGTGTGCGCCAGGCTCGGCCTGAAGCCGGCGCCGAGCAGCAGTCAGATCATCCAGCGCGACCGGCATGCCGAGTACTTCACCACTCTCGCCATCGTCGGCTGCACGGTGGAGAAGATTGCGGTGGAGGTCCGTCATCTGCAGCGCACCGAGGTGCGTGAAGCCGAGGAGTACTTCGCTCCCGGGCAGAAGGGATCGTCGGCCATGCCCCACAAGCGCAATCCCATCGCTTCGGAGAACCTGTCGGGACTCGCGCGCGTTCTCAGGGGCAACGCCCTGGCCGCCATGGAGAACGTGCCGCTCTGGCACGAGCGGGACATCAGCCACTCGTCTGTGGAGCGCATCATCGGGCCCGACTCCACTATTCTTCTGGACTACATGCTCGCCCGCCTGACCCGCGTTCTGGACCGGCTCGTTGTCTATCCCGAGAACATGCGCCGGAACCTGGAGCTCACCGGTGGACTCTTCTTCTCCCAGCAGGTTATGCTGGCATTGACGGACAAGGGAATGACCCGCGAAGATGCTTACCGTATGGTGCAAAGAAACGCCATGGCCGTCTGGCAGGAGGGCTCCCGCCTGGAGGACCGGCTCAAGGCCGACCCTGAAGTCACCGCCTGTCTCTCCCTTGGCGAAATCGCGAGCCTCTTTGATCTGCAGTATCATTTGAATCATGTGGACACGATCTTCAAGCGGGTCTTCGGGTCCGCCTGACACGGCATTCTTCGCGCCATAGTACACGTTCACGCAATTGAGGGCTCGAATTCGCAAACGTCATCCCGGCAGTCTCCCGGCTTAGAGCCTGCCGGGACAAGCTTTGGCCGGGATCCAGGTTTTCTTTGATCAGTCTGGATTCCGGCTTGAAAACCGCCGGAATGACGTGCTGCGGAGTCCCACAGTCGCTTTATTGGACACTCTTTTCTGTCGACCTGTACTCAGCGGAAAAAAAAGGAGCGGATTTTTGAAAGGATCCAACCCGGAGCTCCTGGCTCCTGCCGGGCACGTCGAAGGATTTCTGGCCGCCGTTGAAAACGGAGCGGACGCGGTCTATCTCGGCCTGAAGCAGCTGAGCGCCAGGGCCACCGCCGTCAAATTCACCCTCGAAGAGCTCGCCCAGCTGGTTCCCTTCGCCCGAGGTCGCCAGGTTTCCGTGTACGTGGCGCTCAACAGTCTCGTGGCGGCGGGGGAGGTGCGGCAAACCCTGGATCTTCTGCAGTCCCTTTCTGATCTCGGCGTGGATGCGCTCATCGTCCAGGACCCGGGCATATTCACCCTCGTGCGCGAGTGGTTCCCCAAGGTCAGGCTTCATGCGAGCACCCTCATGACGGCTCACAACCATGCGGGAGTCAACCAGCTGGAGCGCATGGGGGCTGAACGGGTGGTCCTCGCCCGGGAGCTCAGCCTTCAGGAAATCGAGCAGATTGCCGGAAAGACCCGTGTCGACCTGGAAATCTTTGTGCACGGGGCTTTGTGCTTCTCGTACTCGGGGATGTGTCTCGCCAGCAGCTTTCGTGGCGGGAACAGTGGACTGCGAGGGCGCTGCGTCCAGCCCTGCCGCCTTCCCTTCCGCCAGGGCAGGAAGGAGGGATTCTTCCTCTCCTGCAACGATTTCTGCGCCCTTCCCTCCATCCCGGAATTGAGGAATCTGCGCATCGCTGCATTCAAGATTGAAGGCCGCATGAAGTCGGCAGACTACATCGCTCAGGTGGTACGAGCCTACCGCCTGGTTCTGGATGCTTCCGCCGGCGGGGAGAAGGCTGCCATTGCCCAGGCCCGGGAATGGCTGAATCTCTCACCTTCGAGGCGGCTCACGGCCGGATTTCTGACCGGCGATGCCGACCGGCAGATCCTGGCGCCTCATCGCTCGGGTTCCAGCGGCTTGTGGGTGGCAACGGTTCAGGAGGTCTCGGAAGGCACCGCCGCCGTCCTGCTGCGACACGCGGTCGAGGTCGGGGACCGGTTGAGGCCCGAATCCCGTGAAGACAGGGAAGAGGGCGTCCTGGAGGTCGAGGGGCTCGTTGCCGGGGATGGATCTCGCCTGACGCGGGGTGAGCCGGGGGAATCGCTGCGCCTTGTCACTTCCGGGAAGCTCTCTCCGGACATGAGACTTTTCAGGGTTGGGAGGAGACCTTCTCCACTCCGCGCGCTCTGGAAGCGGATCCGAACCGAGGTCCCCAGCTCCGGCGGGTTCAGAAAGCGGTTCATGGAGCGGCTGGAAGGTACCCTCCTGGAGCCATCGATGCCCGCACCTCGCCCGGGTCAGGGGGGGTTGATCTTCAAGGTGGGGGAGGTCAAGGCACTCCTTTCGGCCCTCGATCTTCCGGTTCAGAAGGTGATGCTCACGGCTTCGCCCGGCAACCTCGAGCGATTGGCCAGGATCAAGCTTTCGCCCAGGCAGCGGCAGCGCTTCGGTTGGTCGCTGCCCGCCCTCATCGCCGAAAAGCAGCTGGATTATTACCGGGCCGCCGTGGCCTGGTACGCAAAGCGCGGATTCAAGGACTGGGAGTTGAACAACTGGGCTCACTTCGATCTGCTCCAGGGGGCCGATGCTCCAACCCTCACGGCGGGATATCGGCTCAACCTTAGAAATATCGCTGCCCTGAAATGCATGGCGGACCTGGGATGCCAGCAGGCGGTTCTCTCCCTGGAGATCACCAGGGGAGAGCTGGAATACCTGGCCCGGGGAGCCTGGCCGTTGGCGCCCGTCATCTGTGTCTACGGATGGCCTCCCCTCTTCGCATCGCGCCTCAAACCCGGATTGGACGAAAGGAAGCCCTTCCTCACGCCTCGTAAGGAAGCTTTCGTCTGGAAGCGAAGGGGCGATTTCAGCTTAATCCATGCAGACCGGCCCTTCAGTTGGTTCGGTCAGTTGGAGCTTTTGCGGTCTCTCGGATATCATGCGCATTTGGTGGACGTCAGTGAGGGTCCCCACGATGAGGAGTTCTCCTTGGAATCGCTTCACCAGGCCTACTCGGGAGGACGGGGTGCACCGGCCCATTCCCTTTTCAATCTGGATCGCCGCCCATGATCCCGAACCAGGGAGATCTCCCTTCTGAGGCTCACCAAGGAAAACCTTGATTTCCCGGAATTTGGTGCATAGAATCTGGCCGCATTGGCCGGAGGGCGCATGAGGTTCCGCCAGGATTTGCTCCGTTGGTGCGACGGGCGGGAGTCGACCTGGAATCCCTGGGGCGTGTGCGGCGGGCACCATCCGAAAGGATGCAGCAGGACGAGCTGAGCGATGGGCGCAAAGTTGGTCTTTGCCGAAATGGAGGCCTGTGAGTGGTGCGGGGGGGGGGCGGTTCCGTGTCCCCGTCATCAGTTGAAGAATAAGCGTAGAGCTGCGCTGAAGCGGCAGCATGAAGGGGGACTCCGGTGGGGCTCCCTTTTTGATTTTGGGGAAGATCCGACGCGAAGAATGATCGAGAGGTTATGCTATGTTTCTGAAAATAATTGGGATTTATGTTCTGATCCCGGCATGGCTCTGGATGGGCTCGAGCACGGTGCTCGGCGCTTCCGTCATGCAGGCTCAGGAACCGCTGGAGCTCATGAAATCCGAGCAGCGCATCGCCCTGGTCATCGGCAACGATGCCTATGAAACCGCCCCGCTGCGCAACCCGGGCAACGATGCCCGCACCATGGCCAGAACCCTCAGGGAGCTGGGGTTTCAGGTGACCGAAAAGCTCAATCTGAATCAAAAGGACATGAAGCTGGAAATATACCAGTTCGGTCAAAGGCTGCTCAAGGGGGGAGTGGGCCTTTTCTACTATGCCGGCCACGGGATGCAGGTCAACGGCCGCAATTTTCTGGTTCCCATCGGGGCACGCGTGGAGCACGAAAGGCAGATTGAGTTCGAGGGAGTTGATGCGGCATCCGTCCTCGCTGAAATGGAGTATGCACGCAATCGGCTGAACATCGTGATTCTGGATGCCTGCCGCGACAACCCATTTGCCCGCAGCTTCCGCTCGGGAGCGCAGGGTCTCGCCTCCATCAATGCTCCAACCGGGACCCTCATCGCCTATGCCACCGCCCCGGGAGCGGTGGCCAACGACGGGCCGGCCGATCACGGTGTGTACACCGGAGAGTTGATCAAGGTGATGAAGTCTCCCGGTCTCAAGATCGAGGACCTTTTCAAGCAGGTTCGCTCTTCGGTCCGGGAAGCCACAATGGGAAAGCAAGTCCCGTGGGAATCGTCGTCTCTGGAAGGGGACTTCTACTTCAAGCTGCCTGACCGTGCGCTGACTTCGACTCCATCGCCGCAGCCCCCCCCTCAGGTGGTCGAGGCATCGGCTCCCAGGGGTGAGCCGCCCGCTCAGCACTTCAAGACATGGAAGGAGCCTGTGACGGGCATTGAATTTGTGTGGGTGCCCGGCGGTTGTTTCCTGATGGGCAGCCCTCAGAAGGAAGAGGGCCGTGGCCAGGATGAAGGTCCGGTGCATGAGGTCTGCGTCGACGGCTTCTGGATGGGCAGGCATGAAGTGACCAACCGGCAGTTCCGAAAATTCCAGCGCGACCATGACAGCCGGAGCTACGAAGGCCTTTCGCTGAATGGGGATGAGCAGCCGGTGGTTCATGTGAGCTGGGAGGATGCCAGGTCCTTCGCTCAATGGCTTTCGGAGCAGAATGGAGGCCAGGTCCTCTTCCGGCTGCCTACGGAAGCGGAATGGGAATATGCAGCTCGAGGCGGCACCAAAGGAGCCCGCTACTGGGGGGACGGGGAAGAACAGGCCTGCGATCATGAGAACATCGCCGACCTGACGGCCAAGAAGCTCTGGCACTGGGAGGATATTCACAACTGTGAGGACAGCTATGCCGCGACGGCCCCGGTCGGGAGCTACCAGCCCAATGGATTCGGTTTCTACGACATGCTGGGAAATGTGTGGGAGTGGTGTGAGGATTACTACAGCGTCGATTTTTACGCCAATTACGAACGTCAGAACCCGGTGAACCAGAATGCCCGGCGAGGTCCCGACCGGGTCATGCGTGGAGGCTACTGGCACGGGGGGCCGGACAGCACCCGGTCTGGCCGTCGCAGCAGCGGGCTGCCTTCGGCCGGCAACAACGATGTGGGATTCCGGTTGGTGCGGGAGGCTCTCAAGCCTTCTGAGTGAAGATCGGGTCCGAGTCTGGGATCGTTCGTATTCACATCATGGGGAAATTTGATCTATAAATCACAAGATGTCATCCGGGATGTGCCTCTTTCCATCCAATCATCGGGTGATGGGGACTGAATGGCTGCAGAACCCTGCCATGGAAAAGTGAAAGGGTGCCGAGCAGTTGTCTTTGAGAATCGCGCAAGCTATGCTAAACAATCACCTAAGTGTACGAATGAAAAGTGAATTCTTGAACAACGACGCAGCGCGTTGGAATTTTTGCACAGGGAGGGAGATGGCTGATGGTTGAGCTCTATAATTTCCTGGCAGGGCCTGCATTGTGGGTGACATTTTTCATCTTCTTCGGCGGGTTGGTTTTCCGGATTGCCTACCTGTATGGCCTCAGCAGGGAAAGGGATCGCGTCTTTTACAATCACATGGATGCCAGGTGGGCCTTTCAGTCCATCGTTCGATGGCTCATCCCGTGGGGAAGCGTGTCCATGCGCAACCAGCCGGTGTTCTCTCTGGTCTTCTTTGTCTTCCACGTGTGCCTGCTGGGGATACCTCTCTTCCTCTACGCCCACAACCTGCTCTGGGAGGAGGCTTTCGGCGTGAGCCTCCCATCCATTTCCGACGGTCTGGCCGACAACCTGACCATCGTCTTCCTGGCCTGTGTCGTCTTCCTGTTCGTGCGCCGGTTGGTACGTCCGGAAGTCCGCATCCTGACCACTGCCTGGGACTACGCGCTCCTGCTGCTCACGGCCGCTCCCTTCGTTTCCGGTTTCCTGGCCTACCACCAATGGGGGCCTTACCAGCTGATGCTCATCCTGCATATCCTCACGGCCGAGGTTCTGCTCGTCATCATCCCGTTCAGCAAGCTGGGGCACATCATCCTGTTCTTCTTCACGCGTGCTTTCATCGGGTTCGAGATGGGTGCCCGCCGAGGTGCGCGGACGTGGTAGACAATGCGCTGAATTGCGTCGCCATTCGAATCAGTGTTCGTTTCAATAGGAGAAGGAGCCGAGGCTGACATGAGTGAAGAGCTTGAGAAGCCGGTCAACACCAAGAAAATCAAGGAAATTCTGAGCGCCAACGACAGCGCCCGCATCAAGACCTGGTTGAGCATCTGTGCGCGCTGCGGGCTCTGCGCCGAGAGCTGTTTCTTCTATCTGGCCAATAATCGGGACCCCAAGATGAGTCCCGCCTACAAGTTCAAGAACACCCTGGGGGAAATGTATCGTCGCAAGGGGGAAGTGGATCGAGCGTTTCTGCGCAAGTGCTACGACATGATCTGGGGTGAATGTACGACTTGCAAGCGATGCTCCATGTTCTGCCCCTTCGGCATCGACATCTCGACCATGATCGCCACGGCCAGGGCCGTCTGCAATTCCCAGGGCATCGTGCCTGAAGGGCTGGCCCGGACCTCCGCCAACTATCGGGAAACCGGCAATCAGATGGGCATGGCCACTGAGGACTTTATCGAAACCTGCAGTTGGATGGAAGAGGAGACGGGTGAAGAGATGGCCGGTCTGACCATCCCGATCGACAAGCCGGGGGCCAAGTACATGTATACCGTCAATGCGCGCGAGCCCATGTACTACCCGCAGGACATCGCCATGGCGGCCAAGATTTTCACCGTGGCCGAGGAAGACTGGACCATGCCTTCTTTCGGCTGGGATTGCACCAACCTGGCCATGTTTGCCGGGGACCGGGCCCTGGCGGGCCAGGTGGTGAAAAACGTCTATGACAAGGCCATCGAGCTGGGGGTCCAGAACATCCTCATCACCGAATGCGGGCATGCCTACCGGTCGGCGAAGTATGAAGGGCCTTACTTCCTGGGGTATCAGGACGGCAAGCCTCCGGTCAATGTGGTGCATTCGGTGAAGGTTTTCTACGAGTACGTCCGTGACGGGCGCATCAAGATCGACCCGGACAAGATGATCGAGGGGCCCGTGACCTACCAGGACCCCTGCAATGTCTCGAGGAACGGCGGGCTCTGGGAGGAAGGCCGGGCTCTGACGCGGCTGCTCTGCAAGGATTTTCGGGACATGAGCCCCAACAAGGATCTGAATCACTGCTGCGGCGGAGGAGGGGGGTACATCCCCATGGGGCCTGAGTTCAAGAAACGGCGCATGATTTCGGGACAGATCAAGGCCGAGCAGATCAGGGCGACGGGGGCCAAGATCGTCATTGTGCCCTGCCACAACTGCTTCGACCAGATCAGGGATCTGGACAAGGAGTATGGTTTGGGTGTGAAGGTCATGTCCTTCAAGGAAATCATTTGCGAATCCATGATCGTTCCGGAGAAGTTCCAACCCAGGGACGAGGACGAAGAAGAGGATGAGGCGGGGGGCGGTGGGGAGTAGCTTGCCGGGGAGTGGTGTGGGAGGGAACCGGGGCCGCTCAGGCCCAGATGGGAGCATAGGTCCGGGAGGGGGCGTTCATGAAGCGTGGTGAGGTTGTGTTGGCAATGGTCATGGTTGGCGTGTTGACCCTGGTTCCGCTGGTCTGGTCTCAGGATCCCATGATGGTCATGGAGCACAAAGAGCTCGGACCCCATCAGAGGCCTCTTGTGGAGCTCAACCACGACAAGCATACGGCGACTCTCGATTGCATCCGCTGCCATCATGACTACGACGAGCACGGGAACAACCGCGGCGGGGATGACAAGGCCCAGTCCTGCTCCGTCTGCCACAATCCCGAAGCGCAGCCGAATAAGCTGGCTCTCGAGGAGGCGTTCCACGCCCAGTGCAAGGGGTGTCACGAGGCCATGTGGGAACAAGGCCGCAAGAGCGGCCCGATCACGTGCGGGGAATGCCACGTTCGGAAGTGAGGCGTGGCTCGTTTGTCGGAGGAGGCATGAGGGCATTATGATCTCATGCCGGGACAGCTTCATGACCATCGAGCATTCAGGCCGCAAGGCCCGTGGGCCCCTTCGAGAGGGGCTTTTTTTGTCCTTCCGGAAGGTGGGCTCCCCGCGGTGGCGGTGGGCGAAATGACATTTGACTTTTCGTGGGAGAACGTGCATCAGAGGGTGTCCCGCAGGGGGGCCAGACACTGAATAGATGAGGAGGAATGAAGTATGGAGCGGACGCTGTCCATCATCAAGCCTGACGGAGTGAGAAGAGCACTCGTTGGCGAGGTCGTCAAACGATTCGAGCAGGCAGGCATTCGCATCGCTGCCATGAAGATGCTGCACTTGTCGAGGGAGCAGGCCCGAGGGTTCTATGAGGTGCACCGGGAGCGGCCCTTTTTCGACAGTCTGACGGAATTCATGTCGTCCGGGCCCATCGTGGTCATGGTCCTGGAAGGCGACGGCGTGATCCAGAAGAACCGCGATCTCATGGGGGCCACCAATTTCAAGGATGCAGCACCGGGCACCATCCGTCATGATTTCGCCACGGATATCGAGAAGAACGTTGTTCACGGATCGGATGGTCCGGCAACGGCGCAGACGGAAATCGCATTCTTTTTCAGTTCGCTCGAAACGGTTTGATCCCGAGGGCTCGGAAAGACAGGTGTCAGGTCTTCAGTGTCTGGTTTCGAGTGCAGCCGGAGGGATGTCTGTAGCCGGTTTCTGACCTCTGGCCACCCGCCGGCCCTGGCGGAGATGGGAGGCATGGTATGAGAATCGAGAGAAGGGGAAGATGGTTGGTCTCGGCAACCGCTCTGGTCTGCGCCTGGATTTGCGGAGCCAGCGCGATGGCTCAGGCCGTGGCGCCTGAACCGGGTGGTTTTCCCATCCCCTACTACCCTCCGCCCTCCAAGATGGATCTCTGTGGTGAGCCCGTCCCCATCCATATCGAGGATGTGCGCGAACGCTTCGACCGGGAATTCACGATCATTGTGTACAGTCATGCGCAGGTTTATCTCTGGCTGAAGCGCAAAGAGCGATACTTCCCCGAGCTTGAGAAGTTGTTGGCGCAGAACAGGCTCCCCGAGGATCTGAAATACGTGGCGGTGGCCGAGAGTGATCTGATGTCATCTGCGGCGTCACCCGCCGGGGCGAAGGGGCCCTGGCAGTTCATCGCGAGTACCGGCAGTCGATATGGGCTGAGCCAGAATCGAGAGGTGGACGAACGCCACGATTTTGACCTTGCAACCTTGAGCGCCTTTGAATACCTGCAGGACCTTCGCGACATCTTCCAGAACTGGACTCTCGCCATTGCGGCCTACAATTGCGGGGAAAACCGCGTCACGGAAGAGATGAGAAAACAGAAGGTGAACGACTACTATTCACTCAAGCTGCCCCTGGAGACGGAGCGCTATGTTTTCAGGATCCTGGCCATAAAGGAGATTCTGCAGCATCCGGAACGATATGGGTATGGGTTGCCGAAGGGCGCGGGGTACTCGGTTCAGAACCTGGACCGGGTATCCATGACGCTTCCCAGCCCGCTTCCCCTGCTGATGCTGGCTGAGGCTGCCGGTGTGATTTATCGTGATTTCAAGAGGCTGAACCCGTCTTACATTGGTGACGAGATCCCTGCGGGGGCTCACACCTTCAAGGTGCCGGCGGGGAAAGGCAAGGAGCTCCAGGCCCGGGTGGAAGCTCTGAAGTCCGGCCATAAGCCGAATTCCTCCTATCATAAGGTCAGCAAGGGAGAGACACTCACGAGCATTGCGTCACGGTATAATGTGAGTGCAATGGAGCTGAAGACTTGGAACAATCTGACGGATACTAACGTCAGAATAGGGCAGAACTTGAAAATTATAAAATAGAGCTGCCTCGCATTTTGAATGGTTGGATTAAACCCACGATGATCCTATGCCGCCCCGTTTTCCACTATTCCACGTTGTTTCTTCATTGAGGTGCTGATATCCTTCGTCGTATTCTATTAAAGCGGTGAATCAATGCTCTTGGGAGCGGAGAAGCAAACAACTTGACATCCATCAGGGATCGCTTTACGATACCTTCACTGTAACGCATTAAAAATTCAAAGAGTTTGACTTCGTCGACAAATGATGAATGAAATCAGAAGAGCAGCTCGAATGGTGGCCGAGGGCCGATCAACGGTGGCGCTGACGGGTGCCGGGATTTCGGTGGAAAGCGGCATTCCCGACTTCAGGAGTGAGAATGGGCTCTGGTCGCGGTATGAGCCCATGGAGTACGGTCATATCAGCGCATTCCGAGCCAATCCCAGGAAGGTGTGGCGGATGCTGCTGGAGATGGATGCTTTGCTGGGGGCGGCCAGTCCCAATCCGGCCCATCTGGCGCTGGCCCGGCTCGAGGAGAGGGATTTGCTGAAGGCGGTGATCACCCAGAATGTGGACAGCCTTCACCAGAAGGCGGGAAGCCGCAGGGTCATCGAATTTCACGGGCATGGGCGGACTCTGCGCTGCGATCGATGTGGGGGGCGGTTGCCGCGTGAGTCTGTGACTCTTGGTGAGGAGCCTCTGATCTGCAGTTGTGGGAGTGCCATGCGTCCCGAGTTTGTGTTCTTCGGGGAACAGATTCCCCAGGAGGCGTATGCGGGGGCGGTGGAAGCGGTCCGCAACTGTGACGTCATGCTGGTGATCGGCACATCGGCGGCTGTGGCTCCGGCATCGCAACTCCCTTTCCTGGCCAGGCGAGGGGGGGCCGCAATCATTGTCATTGATCCGCAGAGCATTGAGCTTCCATCGGCCAGCATCGATCTGCACATTGCAGAACCGGCGGGACGAGCGCTTCCGGCCATTGTCATGGCGTTGGATGGTTTTGGAGCTTGAGCAAGGATAAATTATGGTGCTGAACCTTTTCGTTTCGTGGGCTTATGCGGCGGAGACTGCGGGAGTGCCCTACCGCAGGGGTGGAAACGGCGTCTTGGACATGATGATGAATGCCGGTCCGATGGTGAAGTTCATCATGCTCATGCTCCTCGGTCTCTCGTGTGCCTGCTGGTGTGTCATTGTGATGAAATACCTGTTGCTGAGGCGGGCCAATAGGGAATCGGACCAGTTCATCGAGCTGTTCCGGCAGCGCAGGAGCTATGCCGGGCTTTACCGTGAAACCCAGAACCTGGAGGACAGCCATGTGGCTCACATCTTTCGGGTGGGGTATGCCGAGCTGAATCGGCTCGGCAAATCGCTCGAGACCAAGAGTCTTCAGGATGTCAAGGTGAATCCCGAGGTGCTGCTGGAGAATGTGGAGCGGGCGATCATGGGAGCGACCACCTCGGAGCGGCAGCGTTTCGAGCGGTTCCTGCCGTTGTTGGCGACCACCGGCAGCACGGCGCCCTTCATCGGGCTCTTCGGGACCGTTTGGGGGATCATGACCAGTTTTCAGGAGATCGGGCTCAAGGGAGCGGCGAACCTGGCTGTGGTGGCACCCGGGATCTCCGAGGCGCTCGTTGCCACGGCCATGGGGCTTGCGGCCGCCATTCCCGCCGTCGTCGCTTTCAACCATTTCTCCAATCGCATCCGGGTCGTTGAGAATGAGATGAGCCATTTCTCTGCAGATTACCTCAACATGCTGAAAAGGGATCTCATGCGAAAGGGAAAGCAGGACGAGCCGATGGTCGAGGCGCAGCGATTGGCTGCTCTGCAGGAGTAGCTCGGAGGAAGGGATCTCATGGGAATGCAGGTCAGTGGAAACAGCGGCTCATCGGGCCAGATGATTTCGGAGATCAACGTGACTCCTTTTGTGGATGTCATGCTGGTGCTGCTCATCATTTTCATGGTGACCGCCCCCATGATGACCCAGGGAATCGATGTGAAGCTTCCGGAATCCTCGGCCCCGGCCATACCCTCGGAAGAAGAGAGGCTGGTGGTCACGGTCCAGAAGGACCACAACATTTTCATCAATGAGCATCCGGTCAATCTCGACGTGCTGGGTGAAAAGCTCCTGGCCATGACTCAGAATCAGCAGGCGCAGCGCGGGGTCTTCCTGCGGGCCGACGAATCGGTTCCCTACGGGTACGTGATGCGCGTTATGTCGTCCATTCGTCTGGCGGGAATCGACCAGATCGGGATGGTGACGGAGCCTCCACAGGAGCCGGCGGCCAGGGGCTCCAAGAAATAAGTGCATGGAATATTCAAGTGTTGGGGGACGGCTGAACATACGAAACGCATCTGCGAATTGCTTTGTATTTCAAGTCGCCTGTGCTAAAGTGGCTGCCCATCGTCATGCGGCGAAATGTTTAGAAATGAAGAGCCCCCAGGAGATTTCGAAAGTTTATCGAGGATCGAGAATATGGAATCTCTGGCTTACTTAGATCAGCAGATGCCCCGGCGGGATCTTTTCAAGGGATTCTGGGTCTCCATTCTGGTGCACGTTCTGGTGTTCAGCAGTGCCATGATGGGAGGCTGGGGTTTGTCCAGTAAGGGCTTTCAGGGAGCTGTCACCACGGTGAATCTCGTCAGCCTTCAGGACATCGGACTGGCGCCGGCGCCCGTCAGAAAGGGCTCCAGCAGTGCCACGGGAGAGGGTTTCAGAGGGTCCGAGACGCCCCAGGCCGCGTCGTCACCGCTGAGCAAGACGACCCCGTTCGTCCCGGTGAAGCGTCTTCAGGTGAAGGACGCAACAGTGAAGCCCCAGACCGAGATCAAAAGACTCGACGCGCCCGATGTGCCGAAGCTGCCCGAAAAGCCTCAGAACGTGGCATCCATCGACAAGGACATCGAAAAGCTCATCCCGAAGCCCAAGGTTCAACCCAAGGCCGCATCGCAGCCGGAACCGGACGCTCCCGCCAAAGGCGCTCAAACGGCTGCTGTGGCGGACAGGGACGGGGAGAGAAATCCCAAGTCCTTGAAAGAAGGCCCTGCAAAGGGCGCTCGCGATGGCGTTGAGAGGGGAGAGTCTGAGGGCGATCCCAAAGGCGTGGCTGAGGGATCCGGCAAAGGGGCTGGCGGGGCGGGAAGCAGCGGCGGTGAGGGTGGCCGCGTGGCTTCCTCGCTTTTGGGGTTTTATGGCGACCGGGTCAAGGAGACCATCAGTCGGAATTGGGTGTTTTCCGAGGGTATCAAGGCCCAGGGGCTGGAAACGCGGATCATGGTGGTCGTCAATCGGGACGGCAGTATCCTCGATATGCGGGTGGAAAAGACGTCCGGCAATGCCCTTTTCGATGAATCTGCCCTTCGGGCCGTCCGAAAATCGGCTCCATTACCGCCGCTGCCTCAGGTCATCAGCTATCCGAGAGTGGAAATCGGCATCCGGTTCAGCCCCCAGGGATTGTCCTGAGTAGGAAAAGCGTTGAATTTCGGAGGGTTTGAGTAATGCCTGTAAGACTGCATTCCTGCAGCGTGCGTTTGCTGTTCTGGTTCGTCCTGTTCTCGCTGGGCACCGTGACTCAGCCGGTGCAGGCTCAGAAGATCGAAATCGACATCACCAAGCCTGGATTTCAGCGTATTCCCATCGCCATTCCCGATTTCAAGTTCCAGACGGCGGAGCAGCCTCAGCTCGCAAGAGAGATGGGGGAGCTGCTGAGCAGCGACTTGGACTACTCGGGCTTGTTCCTGCCGCTCGATCCCAAAGGTTTCCTGGAGGACCCCCAGTCCATGGGGTTGACGGCAGGGGAGATTCGATTCCCGGATTGGAAGCGGCTGGGAGCCGAGTTTCTCGTCCGCGCGACGTACCAGGTCCAGGGTCCGGCTCTCAGGATGGAGGCCCGGCTGTTCGACGTGGTGGGCGGTCGGATGGTCATCGGGAAGGTTTACGAGGGCGAGACGCGAAACTGGCGTCCCATGGTGCACCGCCTGGCGGATGAGATCATCATGGCCATCACGGGAGAGCGGGGGGTTTTCGACACCAAGATCGCTTACGTGCAGGTCCAGGGGAAGAACAAGGAGATTTTCGTCGCCGACTTCGACGGCAGCAACCCGGTTCCGGTCACCCGCGATCAGAGTATAGCCCTCTCTCCGGCATGGAGCTCCGATGGAGCCCAGCTTGCCTATGTGAGCTACAAAGAGGGCAGTGCGAAAGTGTATGCGTCGAATCTCATGACGGGGGGTCAGCGCCTCGTCGCGGGTTTTCCCGGCATCAACATCGCTCCCGCCTGGAGACCGGGCACCAATCAGCTGGCGATCACCCTGTCCAAGGGGGGAAATCCGGACATTTACCTGGTGAGTGCTTCGGGAGAGCTGATGCAGCGGCTGGTTCAGAGCTGGGGCATCAACGTGTCCCCCGCCTGGTCTCCTGACGGTCGGAAACTGGCTTACGTCTCGAACGAGCCAGGGAATCCTCAGATTTACGTGATGGATGTCTCGAGTGGTCAGAAGAAGCGAATCACCTTCAGCGGCAACTATAACACCTCGCCCAGCTGGTCGCCCAAAGGCGACTGGATCGCATTCAGCGGGATGAGCGGAGGGCGCCACAATATCTTCATTACTCGTCCCGAAGGAGGAGAAGTGCGCCAGCTGACCCGCGGGGAGGGCGACAACGAATCGCCCACCTGGTCTCCTGACGGTCGCATGCTGGCTTTCAGTTCGACGCGGCAGGGAGGTGCCGCCCTTTGGGTGATGCTGAGCAATGGGACCGGGATTCGCCGCATCACCCGGGGCGGAGGACAGGAGATGCCGGATTGGTCCCCTCGAATGGGGGGACGTTAGCCTGGCCGGCTTTGTGTCTTGAGAAGCTGCAGGGAGGATTGGAAAACGCTGCTCATTGGGGTGGACAGGGAGGAAGAGATGAGAGTTTGGTTCGATAGGTCTTTGCGATTGATCCTCATGGTGAGTTTGACGGTGGGGCTGATGGCCTGTTCGAAGAAAAAAGTGCCTCCCCAGCAGGGCATGGGGCCGGGTGGCTTTGGGGCGGGTGACATGGGGGGTATGGGATCGGGCGGCGCTCTGGGAGCGGATGACGCCCGCTGGCGCGAGCTGGGACTCACTACTGAAGCCGAGCGGCAGGAATTCATGAACCTGTCGCAGCGGTTTGAGAATGAGGACATTTACTATGATTTCGATTCTTATGTGCTGACGGAGCCCGCCAAGAAGATTCTGGATGACAAGATCCAGTTCCTGAAACGGTATCCGAAGGTTCGCGTTACCGTTGAGGGGCATTGCGACGAGAGGGGGACCAACGAGTACAACCTGGCCCTGGGGGAACGCCGTGCCAACAGTGCCATGCAGTACCTGGCCAATTCCGGCATGAGCACCCAGAATCTCAACGCGGTCAGCTATGGTGAAGAGCGTTCTCTGTCCACGGGTCAGGACGAGGCGTCCTGGGCTCGCAACCGTCGGGCTCATTTCGTTCTCAACAATTGAGGCTTGACACGGAAGAGGGATACTCATGAAGAAATGGCTCGAGTGTAGGGGTAAACCTCTATTCTTGTGCATGACTATTGCCTGGGTATGCTCGGGCTGCGCGTCCACTCAGGAAACCTCGACGCTGCAGCAGAGCGTCAGCATGCTTTACGACAGGGTTTACAGCCTGGAGCGGCGCGTCCAAAGCTCCGAAGGACAGGGGCAGCGAAGCGCCGACCTTTACTCACGGATCGAAGAGCTCCAGATGAAAGTCGGTGCCCTGAACGGGCGCGTCGAAGAGCTCCAGTATCGTCTGGACCAGGTGGGGAGGGTACAGGAGCTGTCATCACCACCGGCGGCTTCAGGACCAGGCACCCTGACAACTCCCCCCGGCTCTCCGCCCCCCTTGTCGTCGTTGCCGCCCCCCGTTCCTTCACCCGGGGCTTCGACCAAAACCGCGGTTCCGGAGGCCAAGGTGACCCTTCCCGAGTCGGAAGATCCTGAAAAGGTGCAGTTCGACAAGGCCACCCAGCTCTTTTCCCAGGGCAAGCATGAGAGCGCCCGAAAGGAGTACGCGAGCTTTCTGAGCAAGTACCCCAAGTCGAGCAAGGCCGAGACCGCGCTTTTCAATGTTGCCGAAAGCCACTATGCGGAAAAGCAATACCAGGCAGCCATCGAAGCCTACCAGAAGCATCTGGACCGTTATCCCAACGGGAGCCGTGTTCCTCAGGCTTTGCTGAAGCAGGGGGCCGCCTTCCAGAAGATCGGGGATTCCACGGCGGCTCACATTTTGCTCGAGAGGCTGGTTGACAGGTACCCGAATTCGAACGAAGCCAAAGAAGCCCAGAAGCAGTTGAAAGAAATGCGCTGATTCCGGGCTTCGGAGGGACCGGAGTCGAGATTCACGCGGAGCCTTTTGCCTTGGGACGCTCGCTGGCGAGAGCCGTCATCAGATCCAGGTAAATCTCGGCAGCGAGCTCCACCTGGGACAGTTCAATGGACTCCTCCGGGGCGTGCGCCTTCTCCAGTTCCCCGCACCCGAGGAGGATGGGCTTCACACCGGCCGCCCACAACAGATTGGCATCGGAGTGACTGGGAAAGGGCTGGGGATTCCACGGAAGGGAGCGCTCAGCAAAAGTGCGCTTCAGACACTCCACGATCAGGCCTTTTTCGGGAAGCGTGTAGCCGGCGTGAATGGTCGTGAAGCGAAAGATCCCGTCGAAAGCCGGGTTGTTCCGTTCTTCTGCCGTAATGAGCTCTTCGATGTCCAGGGTGATCTCGCCCAGGGGTGCCGAAGCTGGAAGGTGGAAATCCAGCCAAGCCTCACAGCGCTCGGGGACGGCGAAACCAGCCAGTGCACTTTCAAGTTCTCGAATATTATAGACAATATCTGATCGTTGGGTTCGGATATATTCCGAAATCTTGAGCAGCAATTGAAGCATGGCCTCCACGGGATTGAGACCTCTGTTGGCGAGGGATGCATGCATGCGCTTTCCCCGGGTCACGATCTGGAGCTCTAGATAGCCATAATGGGACAGGCAGGGCAGCAGACTGGTGGGCTCTCCGATGAGCGCCCATGGGACGTGCAGGTCTCGAATCAACCGTTTGGTGCCGTCTCCCTCCTCTTCTTCCCCGACCACCAGAGCCAGTGCCACGGGGGGCGGTCTTCGGCCGTTTTCCCAGGCGCTGAGAAATGCTTCGATCATGGCGGCGCAGCCTCCCTTCATGTCTGCCGCTCCCAATCCCACCATGACTTGATCGTGCTCGGAGTGGGCGAAGTGCTCCAGGTCGTAAGCCACCACGGTATCGATGTGGCCGACGAAGAGGAGGCGCAGTTCCTGGTCAGGGGGGATCACCAGGATGTTATAGCGGTGGCCGTCGACTGCCTGGTTGCTGACGGGCAATCCATAGCGTTTCAGGTAGCCGTGGAGGTAATCGAGAATCTCTTCCTCTTTGCCGCTGGGGCTGTAAATGTCGATAAGGCGTCGAAGGAGCTGGCGAAGCC
>Ga0105100_10000425_pt1 | contig 25054 bp, 27 predicted proteins | sample PPLLak12cMay2015_2_FD_87033 | JGI IMG/M metagenome (GOLD analysis project Ga0105100, IMG submission 87033) | Freshwater sediment microbial communities from Prairie Pothole Lake near Jamestown, North Dakota, USA - PPLs Lake P8 Core (1) Depth... | ecosystem: Environmental > Aquatic > Freshwater >...
ACACCTCGACGATCCGCCCCGGCTCACCGAGGCCCCCGACGGCCACCGCCTTGAACACCTTCAGCCCGTTCCCGCGGAAGGTCGTCGTCGCGGCGGGCTCGGGCGACATCGCGGGGACCAGGTACACGAGGTCCACGGCGGGGTTCGGCCAGTCGAGCGCCCGGTCCTAGGGGCGGAACTTTGACGCGAACGTCGCCAGGCTCGAGACCTGGGCCCTCGGCACGACGGGCCCGGCCGCCAGCATGTCCAGCGTCCGGAACAGAACCGCCGCGCCGAACTCGGCCAGACGCGCGCCGAGCGTGCCCGCGTCGTCGTCGGGCAGGATCGGCTCCTCGCGCTGGAGGATCACCGGGCCCGTGTCCATGCCCTGATCCATCACGATCGTCGTCACGCCCGTGCGCTCGAGCCCCGCGAGCAGCGCGGTCTGCACGGGTGCCGCGCCTCGGAGCTCGGGCAGCAGCGAGAAGTGCAGGTTCACCGGCGCGATCGACGGGACGTGCAGGACGTTCACGGGCAGGATCTCGCCGTACGCGACGACGGCGAGGACGTCCGGGGTCGCCGTGGAGACCTCCTCGAACCCCGCGCCCGTCTTCACCGTCGGCGTCTGGAGCAGCGGGAGGCCGAGGCGCTCGGCCTCGACGGCGACGAGGGTCGGCGTGAGATGGCTGCCCCGACCCGCCGGCTTGGGCTCGGCGGTCACGACCTTGACGACCGCGTGTCGGGAGTGAGCGATCGCAGCGAGCGAGGGGACGGACCAGGCATCGTTGCCGAGGAACGCCACGCGGAGCGAACGGGTCTCGGTCATCGTCCCTCACCCTCGGGATGCGATCGGCACGTCGGGCCGGCGCGCTGGAGCGACCGAGGGCAGGATACGCGGCCCGTCGGCGGCGCTCCGCTCAGGACCGCTCGGCGCGCTTCAGCTCGAGCTCACGGAGCTGCCGCATCACGTCGCGGCGCCCCTCCTCGTCGAGCCGGTCGATGTACAGGCCGCCGCTCAGGTGGTCGGTCTCGTGCTGGAAGATCCGGGCGAGCAGGCCCTCGGCCAGGACCTCGAACGCCTCGCCGCCGAGGTCCTGGCCGCGCAGCCGCAGGCGCAGCGACCGCGGCGTCGGGTGGAACGGCCCCGGGATCGACAGACATCCCTCGTCGATCGTGTCGACGCCCTCCAGATCCGACAGCTCCGGGTTCGCGACGAAGCCCGCTCGGCCGTCGCCGTCGTCGTAGACGAAGAACCGCATCCCGATGCCGACCTGGTTCGCGGCCAGACCCACGCCGGGCGCCGCATACATCGTCTCGAACATGTCGTCGACGGTCCGCCGGAGCCATCCGTCGAACCGCTCCACCGGCGTGCACGGCTGTCGCAGGACCGGGTCGCCGAGCGTGCGGATCTGTAGGAGGGTCATCCACCACCTCTGCCTGCCGAGCGGCGGAGACCTACAGGTGCGGCTCCGCCTCGACCCGGGTCACGACGCCGCGTTCGGCGAGCGCGCGGGCGACGCGGCCGAACGTCGCGACGCCCCCGGGCTCGAGCGCGAGCAAGCATACCGTCTGGTCCCCGAGCCCCGTCCCGACGAGCAGGCGCGGCTCGAGCGCCGCCAGCTCGTCCTGAAGCTCGGCCGTCCCCGAGACGCGGAACACGGCGGCGCCCACCGGGAACCCGGCCTCGGCTCGCCGGGCTGCCTCGAACCGGTGGAACCGCTCGGGCCGCCCGGCGACGAGCGCCTGCACGGCGGGGTCGTTCGGCGTGCGGGTCTGCACGATCACGCGGCCCCGCGGGGCCGCCCAGGCGGCGGCCTCGAACCAGGTCGCGAGCGCCCGCTCGCGCGCAGAGAGCCCGGGCCGACGGGCCGCGAGGTCCGCATCCAGGATCCCGACGAGGTCCAGGCCGAGAGGGCCGAAGTCCTTGACGACCTCGACGCCGCCGACGAGCACCTCGGCCTGCCCGGGCGGCCGGGGCGGGTCGTCCGGGCCGATCCGGGTGACCGGGACCGAGGCGGCTCGGCGCGCCCACTCCTCGACGCGCTCGGCCCCGCCGGGCGCGACCCCGAAGTCCGAGGCCGCGCAGACCGCGCATCGCCCCGACGCGCCGCAGACGGAGCATCGGACCGCTCCCTCCTCGGCCCGCAGCATCCCCCCGCAGACGGCGCAGGCCGCGGGCTCTCCGCAGGACCGGCACACGCGGGCGACGCCATATCCCGGCAGGGGCGAGTACAGGAACGCTCGCCGAGCGGACCGAAGCGCCGCCACGAGCCGAGGCGCTCTGCCCTCGGGACCCGGGGGGACGACCTCGACCGGGGGCCAGCGTCGCCCCCGCGGCGTCACCGCCACGTGCTCGGTCGCCGCCGCCTCGACCGAGGGGTAGGGCGCCGACATCACGACCGCCGCGCCCCCGATCCGCCCCCGCGCCAGCGCCACGTCCCGCACGTGGAAGTAGGGCGAGCGCTCCTCCCGATGCAACGCGTGGCTCTCCCGTGCCACGTACACGAGCCCCAGCCCGGCGACGGGAGCGAATACCGCCGGCCGCGTCCCCACCACGACCCGATACCGGCCCGCCGCGATGTCGAGCCACATCCGATACCTCGAGCGCTTCGACCCCCCGAGGAACATCGCCACCTCGTCCCCGAAGGTCTCGAGGACCGCCGCCGCCGTGCCGGGCAGCGGATCCGCCTCGGGCACGAGCACCACGGCCGACCTCCCGCCGTCGAGGGCGGCGCGAACGCACCCCACGGCCACCAGCGCCTCGTCCTCGGGGGCGGGCCGAAGCACGAACGCGCCCGCGCCGTCACGGATCGCGTCCAGCAGCGGAGCCCCGTTCGCGTATCGGTCGGAGAGCGGTGGACCGACGGCGGCGCTGGCGGGGGCTCCGAGGCGAGTGGAGCGAGCCGAAGGAGCGGAGCGCCCGACGCGGTCCACCCCCGAGACCTCTTCTTCACCGGCCACGCGCGGCGGCACCATCGCTCCGAGCACGGCGGCGAGCGGCGCCACGTACCGCTCGGCGACCCACCGCGCGAGCTCGAGCATGCGCTCGTCGAAGAAGCGGACCGGCGACACGGCCTTCTTCACCGCCAGCGTCCGCTTCGGCAGGTCCTCGGTCGGCCCGAGGACCCATCCGCGCACCAGCCGGCCGTGGAACGGCACCTGCACGAGTGACCCGACGCCCGCGGCGACGTCGTCCGAGAGCCGGTACGTGAACGGCCGGTCGAGCGACAGGACCGGCCGGTCGACGCAGACGGCGACCGGGCCTGCGATGTTCCGAGGGCTAGGCGAGCGCGCGGCGGAGCTCATCCGCGCGGTCGACCGCTTCCCAGGTGAACTCCTTGCGGCCGAAGTGCCCGTAGGCGGCCGTCTCCTCGAAGATCGGCCGGCGCAGATCCAGATCGCGGATGATCGCGGCCGGGCGGAAGTCGAACGCGTCCCAGACCAGGTCGACGAGCTTCGCGGGGTCGACCTGCTCGGTGCCGAACGTGTCGACCGCGAGGGAGACGGGGTGTGCCGTGCCGATCGCGTACGCCACCTGGATCTGCAGCTTGTCCGCCAGGCCGGCCGCGACGAGGTTCTTCGCCACATACCTGGCCATGTAGGCGGCCGAGCGATCCACCTTCGTCGGGTCCTTGCCCGAGAAGCAGCCGCCGCCGTGCGGCGCCATGCCCCCATACGTGTCGACGACGATCTTGCGACCGGTGAGGCCGGTGTCGGCCTTCGGGCCGCCGATCTCGAAGCGCCCGGTCGGGTTCACGAGGATCCGGACCCCCTCGGCGTCGAGGTCGAACTCCCGCAGGACCGGGTCGATGACCTCGGCCGTCACGTCGGGGGCGAGGAGCGTCTCGACGTCGACCTCCTCACGGTGCTGCGCGGCGATGAGCACGGTGTCGACGCGGACCGGCTTGCCGTTGCGGTACTCGACGGTGACCTGGCTCTTCCCGTCGGGCCGCAGGTACGGGATCACGCCGGCCTTGCGCACGTCGGCGAGGCGCTTCGTCAGCCGGTGCGCCATCGCGATCGGGATCGGCATGAGCTCGTCGGTCTCGCGCACGGCGAAACCGAACATCATCCCCTGGTCCCCGGCGCCGAGCGTGTCGAGCTGGTCGTGCGAGTGCCCCTCGCGGTGCTCGAGCGCATCGTCGACGCCTCGCGCGATGTCCACGGACTGATCCTGGATCGCCGTGATGACGCCGCACGTGTGACCGTCGATGCCGAAGTTCGCATCCGTGTAGCCGATCTCGGTGACCGTCGTGCGGACGACCGAGGGGATGTCCACGTACTCCGAGGTGGTGATCTCTCCGGCGACCATGACGATGCCCGTCGTGACGAGGGTCTCGCACGCGACGCGGCCGTCCGGGTCCACCGAGAGGATGGCGTCGAGGATCGCGTCGGAGATCTGGTCGGCGAGCTTGTCGGGGTGGCCCTCGGTGACGGACTCGGAGGAGAACCGGTAGGAGTGGCTCATGTCCGCGCGAGTATAGCCTCGGTCACCGACCGCCCGACCCCAGGAGCGCCGCGATACGGTCGCAGATCGCCGTCGCGAGCTCGGCCTTGGTCCAGTCGCGCAGCGGTTCGTCGGCGACGCCGGTCCCGAGGATCGCCGCGCGGTTCGTTTCGGCGCCGAACCCCGTGCCCGGGCGCCCCACCTCGTTCACCACGATGAGGTCCACGTTCTTCGCGATCAGCTTCGCTCTCGCGCCGGCCTGCAGCTCCTCGGTCTCGGCGGCGAACCCCACCAGCACGCGGCCGCCCTTCGAGGCGCCGAGCTCCGCCAGGATGTCGACGGTGGGGACGAGGCGGATCTCGGGCGGGCCGGCGTCCTTCTTGATCTTGGATCCGGCCACCGCCTCGGGACGGAAGTCGGCCACGGCGGCCGCCATCACGACGGCTTCGGCCTCGCTCGCCGCCTCGAGGGTCGCCGCGCGCATCTGCTCCGCCGTGTCCACGCGGATCACGCGCGGACCCTTCGGCGGCTCGACCGTGCCGGGGCCGAGCACGAGCGTCACGTCCGCGCCGCGGGCGAACGCCTCGGCGGCGACGGCGACACCCATCTTGCCGCTCGAGCGGTTCCCGATGAACCGAACGGGGTCGATCGGCTCGTGGGTGGGGCCTGCCGTGACGAGGATCCGGCGGCCCGCGAGGTCCCGGCCCCGGGCGGCGACCTCCTCGGCGGCCGCGAGGATCTCCTCGGGCTCGGCCATGCGGCCGACGCCCTCGTCGCCGTGCGCGAGCGCACCGCTGGCGGGGCCGACGAGCCGCGCTCCGCGCTCGGCCAGCGTGCGCGCGTTCGCCTGCGTCGCGGGATGCTCCCACATGCCCGTATGCATCGCGGGCGCGAGGACGAGCGGGCACGTCGCCTCGAGCAGCGTCGAGGTGAGCAGATCGTCGGCGATCCCGTTCGCGAGTTTCGCGAGCACGTTCGCGGTGAGCGGCGCGACGATCGCGAGGTCCGACCCGCGCGCCATCCGCACGTGGAGCACCGAGCCCGGGTCCTCCCACAGGTCGGTGCGCACCGGACGGCCCGAGAGCGCGGCGAACGTGTCGGGCCCGACGAACCGTGTCGCCGAGCGCGTCATGACCACCTGGACGGCCGCGCCCGCGGTCGTCAGCAGACGTGTGAGGGAGCAGGCCTTGTAGGCGGCGATGCCGCCGGTGACGCCGAGCAGGACCCGGCGTCCCGCGAGGGGGCTACTTCGGGCCAACGCCGTCGGGGCGGTCGGCGAGGACCTTGCCCTCGCCGATCTCCTCGAGGGCGATCGACAGCGGCTTGTTGCGCAGGCCCGACTCCACGAGCGGCGGGACGAACTCCGCGCGACCCTCACCGAGCTGGTTGTAGTACGAGTTGATCTCTCGCGCGCGCTTGGCGGCGAGGATCACGAGCGTGTACTTGGAGTCGACCTGTCCGAGCAGGTCGTCGATCTTCGGCTCGATCATGGGCGCGTCGGTCCTTCGGTCGGGGTGGGGAACCCCTGGATGATAGCAACGAGCAGGTCGACCGCCCGGTCGACGTCGTCGTTCAGCACGATGTGGTCGAACCAGGACCGCTGCTCGAGCTCCCACGCGGCGGTCGCCAGACGCTCGGCCAGGAGCGGCTCGTCCTCGGTGCCACGCTCGCGCAGACGGCGCTCGAGCTCGTGCATCGACGGCGGCTCGAGCAGGATGAGGACCGCCGCCGGCATCTTCTCGCGCACCTGGTGAGCGCCCTGCACGTCGATCTCGAGCACGACGTCGTCGCCGTGGTCGAGGGCCTCCCACAGCGGCCGGACCGGCGTGCCGTACCGGTGGCCGAACACCTCGGCCCACTCCAGCAGCTCGCCCTCGCGCGCCATGCGCGAGAACTCCTCGTCGGAGACGAAGACGTAGTCCACCCCGTCCTGTTCGCTCGGACGGGGTGGACGGGTGGTGGCCGAGATCGACGTCCGCAGCCGCGGCAGGCGCTCGAGCACGCCCCGGACGATGGTTCCCTTCCCGACCCCCGAGGGGCCGGCGATGACGAAGACCTTGCCGCGGCGCTCGATCGTGGTTACTTCTTCGCGAACTCGGCGAGCAGCGCCTCGCGCTGCTTCGCACCGAGACCGCGCACGCGGCGGCTGGCGGAGATGTCCAGCTTCTCCATGATCTTCGTTGCCCGGACCTTCCCCACGCCGGGCAGCGACTCGAGCACGGTGGACACCTTCATCTTCCCGACGGTGTCGTCGTCGGTCCTGGACAGCAGGTCTTTCAGCGTGAGCTTGTTCGACTTCAGCGCGCCCTTCAGCTCGGCCCGCTTGCGGCGCGCCTCGGCGGCCTTCTCGAGCGCCTGCTTGCGCTGTTCATCGGTCAGGACGGGTAGAGGCATGCGTCGCTCCTTCGTCGTGAGGGGTCCGAAGCCACGCGAGTATAGTGCGGGGTCCTCGGGCGCAGCAACGCGAGACCCATGCACCCACCTGCGGTTTCGTTCGGCCCCGAACCTCATCGCACCGTCGCGAGGATCGCGCGCGCCGTCGCCGCGGGATCGTCGGAACCGGTGATCGGCCTGCCGATGACGAGGTAGTCGCCCCCACGTTCGACCGCCTCCTCGGGCGTGAGGATGCGGACCTGGTCGTGGCCGTTCGAACCCGCGGGCCGGATCCCCGGCACGATCAGACAGAGGTCCTCGCCGACGACCTCGCGCACGGTCGACACGTCGTCGCCCGACACGACCGCCCCGCCGGCGCCCGCCGACATCGCCTCGAAAGCGAGCGACGCGGGCGACGCCAGGGACTCGCCCCCCATGCTCGAGAGCACGGTCACGGCCGCGACCGTAGGGGGCGCGAGCCCCGCCTCATCGGCTCCCCGCGCCGCGCCCCGGACCGCGGCCTCGATCATCGGCTCGCCGCCGAGCGCGTGGACCGTCAGCACGGCGACGCCCATCCGAGCGCAGTTGCGCGCGGCTCGCTCGACGGTGTTCGGGATGTCGTGGAGCTTGAGGTCCAGGAAGATCGGCCCCCGGTCTCGCAGGCGGACGACGGCTTGGGCGCCGAACGCCGTGAACAGCTCGAGCCCGACCTTGAACATCCCGACCTCGCCCTCGAGCGTCCGTGCCAGGGTATCGGCGCGTTCGAGGTCCGAGACGTCGAGGGCCACGACGATCGGGTTCCCGGGCCGAGGGATCACCGGACGCCCTCGGCCTCCGTCGGCAGGCGGAGGCGGAGCCGGCCCCGCAGGTCGGCGGGCGAGGCCACGCCCTTGTCCTTCAGGTACGCGAGGATGCCTTGGGCGATCTGGACCGGGGCGGCGGGGTTCACGAGCATCGCCGTGCCCACCTGCACCGCCCAGGCCCCGGCGAGCAGGAACTCCACCGCGTCCCCGCCGCTCGAGATGCCGCCCACGCCCATGATCGGCAGGTCGGGCAGCGCCTGGGCGACCTGGAAGACCGCCGCGAGCGCCACGGGCTTGATCGCCGGCCCCGAGAGCGCCCCGACGGGGGTGGCGAGCTTCGGGCGCAGGTGCGCGGCGCTCACCGCGAGCCCCGGGAGCCCGTCGACGAGCGTCACGCCGTGGGCGCCGGCGCGCACGCACGTGCGGACCGCCTCGACCAGGTCCGGGTTCAGCGCCGGGAGCTTCACGAACACCGGGAGGTGTGACAGGCGCGAGACGGCGCCGACCACCTCGTGGATCCGGTCCAGGCGCGCCACGAACGGCTCCCCACGTCCGCGCTCCTCGTCCGTCGCGCCCAGATAGACCTCGAGCGCCACGATGCCGGGGTTGGCCTGGAGCCGGCCCGCCACACGGATGTACTCCTCGAGGGTGGTCCCCGCGACCGAGGCGACGACGGGGACCGCCGCGCGCTGGAACCTCGGCAGGTCCTCGGCCAGGAAGGCCTCCACCCCGGGGTTCTGCAGGCCGACCCACGTGAGCAGCCCGGAGGCCGTCTCGGCCATCCGCGGGGTCGGAGCGCCCTTCGTCGGCCCGAGGGTGAGGCTGCGAGTTACCACCCCGCCGAGCCGGTGGAGGTCCACGAGCCCCGGCTCGCGCCCGAGGCAGCCGGACGCGGCGAGCACGGGCAGCGGGAACGCCACGCCGTTCAGGTCGACGGCCATCTGCGGTTTCACCCGGGCCACGTCCTCACCACCGGGAAGCCCTCGGGAGGCGTGGGCACGAGCTCGGGCTCCTGTCCCATCCACCGGTCCCACAGGATCCGCGCCGGGTTGAACACCGGGCCGTCGGTGCACGCGCGCAGGTTGTCGTATCCGGACCCGTCCTTGCGGATCACCGGGACGACGCACGTGTAGCACTGCCCCATGCCGCAGGCCATCTGCTCCTCGACGGCCATCTGTGAGGGCAGGTGCCGCTCGTTGCAGAGCTCCGCCACGCCGCGGAGCGTCGAGCGGCGGCCGGCCGCGTAGACGACCTGCGTGCCGCTCGAGGCGACCATCTCCGGCAGCAGGTCGACGACCGAGCCCTCCTCCCCCATCGTGCCGTCCTCGGTGGCCACCGCGATCGTCTGCGACAGCCGCTTGCCCTCGATCGGCTTGAACACGTGATCAAGGTCCGTGCCGCCGAGCAGCATGTCGACGCGCTTGCCTCGAGCCCGCAGCTCCTGCGCGAGGAACAGGATCGTCGCGGCGCCGTGGCCCTCGCCCACCAACAGGCAGTTCGTGAGCTTGTTCGGGTAGGCGAAGGCCTTGCCGAGCGGGCCGATGACGTCGAGGAACTGGTGCGCCTTCACCTCGGCGAGCCAGTGTGTCCCCGCGCCGCGCGGATCGAAGACGAACTCGAGCGTGCCCGCCCAGCCGCCTCGGCGCGAGGCCTGGTGGATCGAGAAGTGGCGGCGGAGCAGGAACGAGCGGTCCTCGGGCATCGCGACCGAGACGAACTGGCCGGGCCTCGCGCGCTCGGCCACCTCGGGAGCGACCAGCGTGAGCGAGTGGTAGGCGCCGAGCTTCCTGGTGTTCAGGATCTCCGCCTTGACGCGCTTCACGGAAGCTCACCTCTGGTTGCCGGGGTGGGCTCGAGGGCGGCCTCCGCGGACACCGTGGCGTTCCCCGATGGGAACCGCTCCGGCCGGGGTCCCGTCCTGCGTTCCAGGCGCAGCCGTTGCTGCTGGGCGGCGGCGGTGGCTTTGGCCGCGGCGTGGTGTTCCTGGAGGGTCTTCGGCTCCGTGGGGGTGGTTCTCAGGGTGTCGATGCCTCGGAGGGCGGCGTAGAGGCCCGGGACGGTCGTGATGCAGGGCACGCCGGCGGCGGCGGCGGCGGTCCGGATGTAGTAGCCGTCGGTGCGGGGTCCTCGGCCGAATGGCGTGTTGATCACCAGGTCCACGTTCCCACGTCGGATGAGCTCTGCCACGTTCTCGGAGGACTCGCTCACCTTGCGGACGCGCTCGACGGGGATGCCGGCGCGCTTGAGCACGGCCGCGGTGCCCTTCGTCGCGAGCAGGCGGAAGCCCATGGCCGCCAGGCGCTGAGCGGGCAGGACGATCGCCCGCTTGTCCCGGTTCGCGACGGACAGGAAGACCGTGCCCGAGGTCGGCAGCCCCGCGCCGCTCGCCACGAGCGCCTTCGCGAGCGCCCGCCCCGGGTCGGCGTCGATCCCCATCACCTCGCCGGTGGACTTCATCTCGGGGCCGAGGATCGTGTCCGCGCCCGGGAACCGGCCGAACGGCAGGACGGCGGCCTTCACGGCCGTGTACGGCAGATGCCGGTAGTGGTGCGGGTCGGTGGGAACGATGCCCTCCTCGGCCAGTTCGGCGAGCCCTCGGCCGGTCAGCACGAGCGTCGCGACGCGCGCGAGCGACACGCCGACCACCTTCGAGACGAACGGTACCGTGCGCGACGCACGAGGGTTCGCCTCGAGCACCCACACACGCTCGTCCTTCACGGCGAGCTGGAGGTTCAGGAGCCCCCGCACGTCGAGCGCCCTCGCGAGCCGACGCGTGATGTCCTCGATCGTGTCGAGCTCGTCGTCCGAGAGCGTGGCCGGCGGGATCTGGCACGAGGAGTCCCCCGAGTGGACCCCGGCCTCCTCGATGTGCTCCATGACCGCGCCGATGAACACGTCGGTGCCGTCGGACACCGCGTCGACGTCCACCTCGATCGCGCCCTCCAGGAAGCGGTCGATCAGCACGGGGTGCTCGGGCGCGACGTCGGCGGCCGCCTGGACGAACCGCTCGAGATCGTCGGCGTCGTAGACGATCTCCATCGCCCGGCCGCCGAGCACGTACGACGGCCGCACGACGACCGGGAAGCCGATCCGGGCCGCGATCCGGCGCGCCTCGTCCATCGTCCGGGCCTCGCCGTGCGGGGGCGCGGGGATCTCCAGCCCTCGGAGCAGCTCGGCGAACTTGCCCCGGTCCTCGGCGAGGTCGATCGCCTCCGGGCGCGTCCCGAGCACGCGGAACCCTTCCTGCTCGAGGAGGTGCGCGAGCCGCAGCGGCGTCTGCCCGCCGAACTGGACGATGACGCCCTCGGGGCGCTCGGCGTGACACACGGCCAGGACGTCCTCGGGCGCGAGGGGCTCGAAGTACAGGCGGCTCGAAGTGTCGTAGTCGGTCGAGACGGTCTCGGGGTTCGAGTTGACCATCACGGACTCGAACCCCGCCTCCTCCAGCGCGAACGCCGCGTGCACGCAGGCGTAGTCGAACTCGATCCCCTGGCCGATCCGGTTCGGCCCCGCGCCGAGGATCGCGACGCGCGGGCGCTCGGCGGGGCGAACCTCGGTCTCGTCCTCGTACGTGGAGTAGTGGTACGGTGTCCGCGCGGGGAACTCGCCGCCGCACGTGTCCACGGTCTTGAAGACCGGCTGCACCCCCAGCGCCTCGCGGTGCCGCCGGACGGCCGCCTCCGTGGCGCCCGTGAGGTCGGCCAGCCGGCCGTCCGAGATGCCGAGCCGCTTCGCCTCCCTGAGCTCGTGCGCCCCGAGCCGGTGGAGCGCCGTACCGCGCAGGCGCTGCGTCTCCTCGGCCACCTGGGCGACCTGGTCGACGAACCACGGGTCGATCCCCGACGCCTCGGCGATCAGCTCGACCGACGCGCCTCGGAGGACGGCGGCCTCGACGAGCCGCAGCCGGGCCTCGGTCGCCCCCCGCAGGCGCTCGAGCGGGTCGGGCCCCTCCCCCGGCATCGCGGCGCCCAGTTCGACGCCGCGCTTCTCGAGCCCCCGCCAGGCCTTGCCGAGCGCCTCCTTGAACGTCCGGCCGATCGCCATGACCTCGCCGACGGACTTCATCGTCGAGGTCAGCCGCGGGTCGGCCTCGGGGAACTTCTCGAACGCGAACCGCGGGATCTTCACGACCACGTAGTCGAGCGTCGGCTCGAACGCCGCCGGCGTCTCGCCGGTGATGTCGTTCACGATCTCGTCGAGCCGGTAGCCGACCGCGAGGAGCGCGGCGATCTTCGCGATCGGGAAGCCGGTCGCCTTCGACGCGAGCGCCGAGGACCGCGAGACGCGCGGGTTCATCTCGATGAGGACGCGGCGGCCGGTCCTCGGGTCGACCGCGAACTGGACGTTCGAGCCCCCGGTCTCGACGCCGATCGCCCGGAGCACGGCCAGGGCGTCGTCGCGCATCGCCTGGTACTCGCGGTCGGTGAGCGTCTGGACCGGCGCGACGGTGATCGAGTCGCCGGTGTGGACCCCCATCGGGTCGACGTTCTCGATCGAGCAGACGATCACCGCGTTGTCGGCGCCGTCGCGCATGACCTCGAGCTCGAACTCCTTCCAGCCGGCGATCGACTCCTCGACGAGGACCTCGTGCACCGGGCTGATCTCGAGGCCGCGCGCGGCGAGCACCCGCAGCTCGTCGCGGTCGGCCGCGAACCCGCTCCCCCCGCCGCCGAGCGTGAACGACGGCCGCACGATGAGGGGGTAGCCGATGCGATCGGCGACGGACAGAGCGTCCTCCACCGTGTGCGCGACGTCGGCGCGGGGGACCTCGAGGCCGGCCTCGAGCATCGTCCGCTTGAACCCGCTGCGGTCCTCGGCGCGGTGGATCGCCTCGAGGCTCGCGCCGATCAGCCCGATGCCCAACCGGTCGAGGTCGCCGGATCCGGCCAGCGCCACGGCCACGTTCAGCCCGGTCTGCCCGCCGAGCGTGGGCAGCAGCGCGTCCGGCCGCTCGCGCTCGAGGATCGCGAGGACCGACTCCGGCGTGAGCGGCTCGACGTACGTCGCGTCGGCGAACGTCGGGTCGGTCATGATCGTCGCCGGGTTCGAGTTCACCAGCGCGACCTCGTAGCCCTCGGTGCGCAGGATCTTGCAGGCTTGGGTCCCCGAGTAGTCGAACTCGCAGGCCTGGCCGATCACGATCGGGCCCGAGCCGATCACCATGATCTTGCGGATGTCGGTCCTTCTAGGCACCCGCCATCGACCTCCGGAACTCGTCGAACAGGTACCTCGAGTCGTGGGGGCCGGGGGCCGCCTCCGGGTGGTACTGGACGCTGAAGGCGCTCGCATCGTCGCAGCGGAGGCCCTCGAGGGTGCCGTCGTTCAGGTTCCAGTGGGTCAGGCGGACGGGGCCGAAGGGCGTGGCTCCGGTTGCACCGGTGGGACCGCTGCTTCCGCCGCCCGCTTCGCCACCGTCTCCTGCCCAGCCTGCCGGGGTGACGGCGAAGCCGTGGTTGTGGCTGGTGATCTCGACCTTGCCGGTGCTGTCGTTCCTCACCGGCTGGTTGGCGCCTCGGTGGCCGAACCTCATCTTGTACGTCGCGCCGCCGAGGGCGAGCGCCAGCAGCTGGTGGCCGAGACAGATGCCGAAGACCGGGACGTTGCCGAGGAGCCCTCGGACGACGTCGACACCGTAGGTCGTCGCGGCGGGGTCGCCGGGGCCGTTGCTCAGGAAGACCCCGTCGTAGCCATCCGAGAGGACCTCGCTCGCGGGCGTCGTGGCCGGGAACACCGTCGTCTCGACGCCCGTGGCCGCGAGCCGGCGCAGGATGTTGGCCTTGATGCCGAAGTCGTAGGCGGCGACGCGGAAGACCGGGCCGCGGTCGGGGCTGGCGGGGCCGACGATGCGCGCGGCCTCGTAGGGCTCGAGGGTCGAGACACCCGCCGCGAGGTCGGCCCCCTCCATGCCAGGTGACTCGCGCACCCTCGCGACCAGGGAGGCGGGGTCGGGGTCCTCGGTCGAGAGGGCGGCGCGCATCGCGCCGAGCTCTCGGAGGCGGAGGGTGAGCGCGCGGGTGTCGATGCCCTCGATGCCCGGGACGCCGGCATCGGCGAGGGCGCCGTCGAGGGTGCGTTCGGAGCGCCAGGAGGAGGAGCGGCGGGAGGCCTCGCGGACGACGAAGCCGGCCACGTGGATGCGCGTCGATTCCGGGTCCTCCCCGTTCGTCCCGTAGTTGCCCTGCTGGGGAGAGGTCATGGCGACGATCTGGCGTGCGTACGAGGGGTCGGTGAGGACCTCCTGGTAGCCGGTCATCGCCGTGTTGAAGACGGCCTCGCCGAAGGCTTCGCCCGGCGCGCCGAAGGACCGGCCCCGGAACGTGGTCCCGTCCTCCAGCGCGAGGAGCGCCTCGGGGGCTCGTGTCACCTGCCGTCCCCCGCGGCCGTCACCGCTGGGCCTTGGCCTCGGTGACGACGAGCTCGCCGCGGTAGATGGTGTGCACCACGCGACCGCGGAGGGTGGTTCCGTTGAACGCGCAGTTGCGACTCTTCGACGCGAACGGTGGCTCGACGACCCACTCTGCGCCCGGGTCGAACACGACGAGGTTCGCCGGCCTGCCCGCCTCGATCGGCCCGCCGTGGTCGACGGCGCCGAGCAGCCGCGCCGGCCCGGTCGAGAGCAGCTCGATCGCGCGCGGGAGCGGGATCGAGCCGGGCTCGACCAGGTGCGTGAGCACGGCGGCGAGCGCGGTCTCGAGCCCGATCGTGCCTGGTGGGGCCTGGTCGAACTCGACCTCCTTCTCCTCGACGGCGTGTGGCGCGTGATCGGTCCCGATCACGTCGATCGTCCCGTCGGCCAGCGCGGCCCGCAGCGCGTCCCGGTCCTCGGTCGTGCGGAGCGGCGGGTTCACCTTGAAGTTCGTGTCGTACCCGACCAGGTCGGCGTCCGTGAACACGAGGTGGTGCGGGGTCGCCTCGGCGGTCACCCGAAGGCCCTCGGCCTTCGCGCGGCGCACCATCTCGACCGAGCCCGCCGACGACAGGTGGAGCAGGTGCAGACGGCCGCCCGTCAGCCTGGCCACCGCGATGTCGCGCGCGACGACGATCTCCTCGGACTCGCGCGGTTTGCCGGTCAGGCCGAGCGCGTACGAGTGCTCGCCCTCGTGCATCTGGCCGTCGGCGGCGAGCGAATCGTCCTCGCAGTGCTCGGCGATCACGACGTCGTCGAACGCCCTCACATACGTGAGGGCGTTGCGGAGCACTCGTGGCGTGGAGACCGCCTTGCCGTCGTCGCTGAACATCCGCACGCCGGCCCCGACCATCTCGCCGAGCTCGGCCATCGACTCGCCATCCTGCCCCCGGGTGATCGCGCCGACCGGGAACACGTCGCAGAGGGCCGCCTGCGCGCCGAGATCGAGCACCTCGTGGATCACGGCAGCGCTGTCGGCGACGGGGTCGGTGTTCGGCATCGGCGCGACCGCCGTGTACCCGCCGAGCGCGGCCGCGCGGCAGCCGGTCTGGACCGTCTCCTTGTCCTCCCGTCCCGGCTCGCGCAGGTGGGTGTGCGGGTCGACGAGCCCCGGCGCGAGCACGAGCCCCGAGCAGTCGATCCGAGTGACGCCCGCCGGGGCCTCTTCGATGGGGCGGACGAGCCCGTCGACGACGAGCACGTCGCCGGTCTCGTCGCGCCCGGCCGCGGGGTCCACGATCCGAGCGCCTGCGAAGAGCAGCGCCTCACGCATCGGCGCTCACCTCCTCGGCGCGGCCGCCGAGCAACAGGTACAGGAGCGACATCCGTATCGCGATGCCGTTCGTGACCTGTTCCTCCATGACGGCCTGCGGCAGGTCGGCGACGTCGGAGTCGATCTCGACGCCGCGGTTCATCGGGCCGGGGTGCATGATCAGCGAGCCCTCTGGCAGCCGGCCGACCCGGTCGCGGGTGAGCCCGAACAGCCGGGCGTACTCGCGCACGCTGGGGAAGTACTGCTGGCGCTGGCGCTCGCGCTGGACGCGGAGCATGTAGCACACGTCGAGCTTCGGCAGGACCTCGTCGATGTCGTACGAGACCGCGACGCCCCACGAGGGCGCGTCGGGTGGGATCAGCGTCGGCGGGCCGACGAGCGTCACGTCGGCGCCCATCTTCACGAGCGCGAAGGAGAGCGACCTCGCGACGCGCGAGTGCAGCACGTCGCCGATGATGGCGACGCGCAGCCCCTCCAGGCGGCCGAGGCGGTCTCGCATCGTGTACAGGTCGAGGAGCGCCTGCGTCGGGTGCTCGTGCGTGCCGTCGCCGGCGTTCAGGACGCTGCCGTGCACCCATCTCGTGAGGGTGAGCGGCGAGCCGCTCGACGAGTGGCGGATCACGATCGCGTCGGCGCCCATCGCCTGGAGCGTCAGCGCCGTGTCCTTCAGGGACTCGCCCTTCGCGACGGACGTGCCGCTCGTCGTGAAGTTGATGACGTCGGCCGACAGTCGTTTCGCCGCCAGCTCGAAGCTGATCCGCGTGCGCGTCGAGTTCTCGTAGAAGAGGTTCACGACCGTGCGTCCGCGGAGCGCCGGCACCTTCTTGATCACGCGGGTGCCCACCTCTCGGAAGGACTCGGCGGTGTCGAGGACGCGCACGATGTCCTCGGCGGTGACGTCGTGGATCGACAACAGATGCTTGTTCATGCGGACCCCCCGGGTTCCTCCACGACGACGGCGTCCTCGCCGTCGAGCTCCTTCAGCGCGACACGGACCTGCTCGTCCGTGCGCGTCGGCACGTTCTTGCCGACGTAGTCGGCGCGGATCGGCAGCTCGCGGTGGCCTCGGTCGACGAGCACCGCGAGCTGGATCGCCGTCGGCCGCCCGAAGTCGACGAGCGCGTCCATCGCCGCGCGGATCGTCCGGCCGGTGAACAGGACGTCGTCGACGAGCACGACCGTCCGGGCGGCGATGTCGAAGTCGATCCGCGTCTCGTGCACCTCGGGCGCCTCAGCCCGCATGCCGATGTCGTCGCGATAGAACGTGATGTCCAGGACGCCGACCGGCAGCGCGACGCCCTCGATGCGCTCGATCTCCGCTGCCAGGCGTCGCGCGAGGTCGTCGCCGCGGTTCGCGATGCCGACGAGCACGACGCCGGAGGCGCCGTGGTTGCGTTCGAGGATCTCGTGCGCGATGCGCGTGACCGCCCGGCGGATCTCCGCCTCGTCCAGGATGCGGGAGGCCATCAGCCGTCGCTCCCGGGCGTGGGAACGGGAACGCCCGGCCGCCGGCGCGGCAGGGCGTCGATGTCGAGCCTCATCATCTCGCTCCCTTCCCGGCCTCACGGGACCGGCTTAAAGGGGAAGGTCGCGCGTAGGATACCGCCGCGGGGAGCCGTCTGCAGGGGTTCGACCCGCCGGTCCGTCCGAGGTCCCGGGGCCCGATCCCGGGGCACCCGCCCGGCCGGAGGCCCTAGACTAGGTCGGGTCAGCGGCCGGGAAGGTGGTCATCGATGCCTGGACCCAGTGAGTGGATCGTCATCGCGATCGTCGCGATCGTCGTGATCTTCGGCGCCAAGAAGATCCCCGAGATGGCGCGGTCGATGGGTCGTGCTCAGAGCGAGTTCAAGAAGGGCATGAAGGAGGGGCAGGCCGACCTCGAGGAGACCCCGCCGGCGACCACGACCCCGCCGCCGACGACCACGCCACCGGCGACGGGGGCACCGCCCGCGACGGGGGCCCCGCCGGCCGCCACGACCCCGCCCCCGACGACGGCTCCCCCGGCCCAGCCGCCCGACGACGCCGCTCCGCCGCCGACGCAACCGCCGGCCGAGCCCGCCGCCGACGAGCGGCCGCAGGAGCCGAGCTCCCAGTAGCGGACCTACCCGGCGGCGCGCTCGCGCGCGATCCTGCCGAGGACGCCGTTCACGAACCGGCCCGAGTCCTCGGTCGAGAGCTGCTTCGCGGTCTCGACGGCCTCGTCGATCGCCGCCCCTGGCGGCACGTCGGGCCGGTGCAGCAGCTCGTAGCAGCCGACGCGCAGGATCGTCCGGTCGAGCGACGGCATGCGGGGCACGGTCCACTCTTCGGCGTGGGAGCCGAGGACCTCGTCGAGCTCGGCCAGGTGGTCCGAGACGCCCTCGACGAGCTGACGGGCGAACGGCGCGACCCTCTTGCCCGCGGCCGCCCACTCCTCGGCCACCTCGACGGGGTGCTCGCCGAGCACGTCGGCCTGGTACAGGATGTCGATCGCCTGGCGCCGGGCCTCGTGGCGCCGCGGCACGGCTACTTCACCCGCTCGATATAGGCACCCGAGCGCGTGTCGACCTTGACCTTCTCGCCGGTCTCGACGAACAGCGGGACCTGCACGACGACGCCCGTCGAGAGCGTCGCGGGCTTCATCGCGCCCGTGCGCGTGTCTCCCTTCACCGCCGGCTGCGTCTCGGTGACCTCGAGCACGATCGATGCCGGCAGTTCCACAGCGATCGGGGCCCCCTGGTGCATCGAGACCTGCGCGGTCGAGCCCTCGGACAGGTAGCGCTCGGCGCCCCCGGCGGCGGCCACCTCGACGGGCACCTGCTCGTAGGTCTCCATGTCCATGAAGACGAGGTGGTCGTCGTCCCGGTACAGGTACTGCATGTCCTTGCGCTCGACGATCGCGAGGCCGACCTTCACGCCCGCGTTGAACGTCCGCTCCAGGACGGCGCCCGACCTCACGTTCCGGAGCTTCGTGCGGACGAAGGCGCCGCCTTTGCCGGGCTTCACGTGCTGGAACTCGACGACCTGGAACAGGACGCCGTCGAGCTCCAGGGTCATGCCGTTCTTCAGGTCGTTCGTGGATACGCTCATGGTGCTCCTCGGTCTGCCGGGTGGTGGCTCAGAGTGTAGGTGCCGGGAACCGCGGCATCACAGGACGAGCAGCTCGCGCGGCGAGGCGGCCAGGACGCGGGCGCCGTCGGCGGTGACCTCGACCATGTCCTCGATCCGGACCCCGCCGAGCCCCGGGACGTAGACGCCCGGTTCGATCGTCACGATCGCGCCCTCGGGAAGGACATCGCCCTCGGGCGAGTCCCGTCGCAGGAACGGGATCTCGTGGATCTCGAGGCCGACGCCGTGCCCGAGCCCGTGCGAGAAGCGCTCGCCGAGCCCCGCCTCCTCGACGACGGCGCGCGCGGCGCGGTCGACCTCCCGCAGCGAGACGCCCGGCCGGGCGGCCTCGACGCCGGCACTCTGCGCGGCCGCGACGACCTCGCGGACCCGGCGCAGGCGCTCGGGCGGCTCGCCGAACGCGACCGTCCGCGTCATGTCCGAGTGGTAGCCCTCGGCGCGCGCGCCGAAGTCCAGCTTCACCACGTCGCCGCGGCGCAGCGTCCGCTCGGTCGGGTCGTGGTGAGGCTCGGCGGCGTTCTCGCCGAACGCGACGATCGTGTCGAAGCCCTTGTCGTCGGCGCCGGCGCGGCGCATCGCGAGCTCCAGGTCGTACGCGAGCTCGCGCTCGGTGATCCCCTCGCGCAGGCCGCCGCCGAGCACCACCGTCTCGAACGCGGCGTCGGCGGCCCCCTGCGCGCGCACGATCAGCGCGATCTCGTCGGGATCCTTGACGCGCCGGAGTTCCTCGACGGCCGCCGTGGTGGGGACGAGCTCCACGTCGCCGGCCACCTCCGCCAGCCGCTGCCACTCGCCGTACGTGAGCCCCTCGCGCTCGAACCCCGCCCGTCGTGCCCCGAGCTCCACCAGCGCACCGGCGAGGTGCCCCCAGCGCTCGTCGAGGTAGATCCGTCGCTCGAGACCCTCGACCTCGTGCGTTGCCTGCTCGTCGTAGCGACCGTCGGTGAGGAACACGGCCGCCTGGCGCCCGAGGACGAGCTGCGCGTTCGAGCCGGTGAATCCGGTCAGGTACCGGACGTTCGGAATCCGGGTGACGAGGAGCGCGTCGATCTCGAGCGCGTCGAGGCGCTCGACCAGGCGCGCGCGCCTCAGCCCGTGATCCACGGCAGTGCCTCGAGCGCCGCGTGGTAGCCGCCGGCGCCGGCGCCGGCGATCGTCGCGCGGCAGACGGACGAGATCACGGAGTGCTGGCGGAACGTCTCGCGGGCGTAGATGTTCGTCATGTGGACCTCGATCACCGGTGCGTCGCACGCCTCGATCGCGTCGCGGAGCGCGTACGAGTAGTGGGTCAACGCGCCGGCGTTGAGCACGACCGCGCCGAACCCGTCCCCCGCAGCCGATCGCAGCCAGCCGAGAAGATCGCCCTCGTGATCGGACTGCCGCCACTCGACCTCGTGCCCGAGCGCGACCGCGCGCTCCCCCACCTCCCCCATGATCTGCTGGATCGTCTGCCGCCCGTAGCGCTCGGGCTCGCGCGTGCCGAGCGCGCCGAGGTTCGGGCCGAACAGGTACAGCACGTTCATCCGCGTCCTCCCTCCGGCGCCGCGCCCATCCGGGCGAGCGTCTCGCGCACCATGTCCTCGGGGACGTCCCCGACCACGCGCGGCCGCCCCAGGTCTTCGAGCAGGACGAACCGGACGCCCGCCGAGTACTTCTTGTCCATCCGCATCGCTGCGAGGATCCGCTCTACCCCGGGCAGAGACCCCTGCGACTCGAGGCCGAGCGAGGCGAGCAGCCGGCGGTGCCGCGCGACGAGCCCGGTCTGCGCCATCCCGAGCGCCTCGGCCAGGCGGGCCGCGAACAGCATCCCCACCGAGATGGCCTCCCCGTGCGAGCGCCCCTCGAACGCGTCGATCCGCTCGAGCGCGTGCCCCAGGGTGTGCCCGTAGTTCAGGATCAGCCGTGCCCCGGTGTCCCGCTCGTCGAGCTCGACGACGGAGGCCTTGGCGCGGACGCACCGGGCGACGAGGTCCTCGAGCACCACCGGGTCGCGCGCGTCGACCGCCGCGAGGTCGCGCTCGAGCAGGTCGAGCAGCGTCACGTCCAGCGTGAGCCCGTACTTCGCCACCTCCGCCAGCCCGGAGCGGAACTCCCGCTCGGGCAGGCTGGCGAGCGTCGTGACGTCCGCGAGGACGGCGCTCGGCTGGTGGAACGCACCGACCAGGTTCTTGCCCTCGGGCAGGTTCACGGCGGTCTTGCCCCCGATCGCGGCGTCCACCTGCGCCGTGAGGGTCGTCGGGACCTGCACGAACGGCACGCCGCGCATGTAGGTCGCCGCGACGAAGCCCGCGAGGTCACCCACCGCACCCCCGCCGAGCGCCACGACGGGGTCGTCGCGGTGTGCCTCCTGGACGGCGAGCTGCCGCTGGAGCGCCGTCATCACGGACAGGGACTTCGCCTCCTCCCCCTCGGGGACGCCGACGTGCACCGTCTGCAGGCCGGCCCGGGCCAGGCCCGCCGACAGGCGCTCGAGGTAGCGTGAGGCGACCCGCTGGTCGGCGACGACGAAGGCGCGCTCGGCGTTCGGGAAAGCCGGGACGTGCTCGGCCGCCTGCTCGAGGATTCCCGCCCCGATCGTGACGTCGTAGGGACGGGCGGGGACCGCGACGGTCACCCGGACCAACGCAGGAGCTCCTGCCGGGTGCGCTCGGCGACCTCCTCGGGGGTGCCGGTCGCGTCGACGACGTGCGCCGCGAACTCCCGGTACAGCGGCTCGCGCTCGCGGAACAGCCGCTCGAGGTCCTCGCGCTGGCGGATCAGCGGACGGTCCTCCGAGGGCTCGACGCGCTCGTGCAGGACCTCCAGCGGGACCGACAGGAACACGACCTCGCCCGTGGCACGGAGCGTGACCCGGTTCGCCGGCTCGAGCACCACGCCGCCGCCGCACGAGACGACCGAGGGGTCGAGCGTCCCGGTCTCGTGCAGCGCGGCCGCCTCGAGCTCGCGGAAGCGGGTCTCGCCATCGTCCTCGAAGATCTGGCGCACCGACGCGCCGGCCGCCGCCTCGATCGCGGCGTCGAGCTCCACGAACGGCACGCCGAGCAGCCGCGCGAGCTCCGGACCGACGGTGGACTTGCCCGAGCCCGGCATCCCGACGAGGTAGACGATCACGGCAGGCCCTCGACGTACGCCCGCAGGTTGCGCTGCGTCTCGGGGAGGGAGTCGCCGCCGAACTTCTCGAGCACGGCGTCCGCGAGCACGAACGCCACCGCCGCCTCGCCGACGACGCCCCCGGCCGGCACCGCGCAGACGTCGGTCCGCTGCTTGATCGCGACCGCCGCCTCCCCGGTGGCCAGGTCGACGGTCTCGAGAGGCCTCGGCACGGTCGAGAACGGCTTCATCGCGGCGCGCACGCGGATCGGCTGGCCGGTGCTCGTGCCGCCCTCGATGCCGCCGGCGCGGGCGCTCGTGCGCGTCAGTCGACCCGCCCGCCGCACGATGCCGTCGTGCGCTCGGGACCCCGGGCGCGCGGCGGTCGCGAACCCGTCCCCGACCTCGACGCCCTTCACGGACTGGATGCTCATGAGGGCGAGCGCGAGGCGTGCGTCGAGCTTGCGATCGGCCTGGACGTACGACCCGAGCCCGGGCGGACACCCGTACGCCAGCACCTCGAACACGCCGCCGAGCGTGTCACGCGCCTTCCGGACCGCGTCGATCTCGGCCACCATGCGCGCACCGGCGGTCCGGTCGAACGCCCGGACCGGCGACGCGTCGACGACGTCCATGTCCCCGGGCCCGGGCACCCGGGCCGAGCGCGTGGAGGCGCGCCCGATCCGCACGACGTGCGAGACCACGTGGATCCCGAGCTCGGCGAGGAACGCCTTGCAGAAGCACCCGAGCGCCACGCGCGCGGCCGTCTCCCGGGCGCTCGCGCGCTCGAGCACGTTCCGCACGTCGTCGAACCCGTACTTCAGGGCGCCCGCCAGATCCGCGTGCCCCGGCCGGGGCCGCGTGAGCCTGTCCGACGGGTCGAGCTCCCCCTCGACGCCCATCAGGTCGCGGTACTTCGTCTCCCACTCGACGTTCGCGATCCGCACGCCGATCGGGCTGCCGAGCGTCCGTCCGTGGCGCACGCCCGAGACGATCTCGAACGCGTCGGATTCCATCCGCTGGCGGCCGCTGCGACCGTGGCCGTGCCTCCGTCGGGCCAGCTCCCCCGCAAGCTCCTTCGGGGCGATCGGCACGCCCGCCGGCAGCCCCTCGAGGATCGCGACGAGGGCCTTGCCGTGGGACTCGCCGGCGGTGAGCTGGCGCAGCATGGCCCTCATCATAGGTGAGCCCCGTGCCGGCCCGGCCGCGCTGGGCCGGCACCGGGGCGGCGTCCGGGCCTCACGGGACCCGGGGCTTGGAGGAGGGCGGCCCCGCGTCGCGGGACCGCCCTCACGACCGGCGACCGCTCCCCCCGAGCGCGGTTCGCCGGTGACCGTCGCTACTTCTTCTGCTGGGCGCAGAGCTCGAAGCTCTGGTCGCCGAACAGGAAGCGCGCGCACCGATCGTCGAGGATCCGCACCAGCTTGAAGCTGTCGTCGAAGATCGCGCCCTCCTCGACCGTGTACACGTGCCCGTCGACCTCCACCTGGACCCGCTTCCCGTGACGGAACACGGTCAGGAGGCGCACGTCGTGACCGCCGATCGTGATCTGGTCGTCCGGCATGGTGGGCGGCGGGCTCGTCGGCGGCGTCGTGGGCGGTGCGGTCGTGGGCGGCGTCGTGGTGAACGGTGGCGTCGTCGTCGTGCCACCCGTCGGTGGCGTCGTCGTGCCGGTGGGGCCGACCCCGCCGCCCGTCGGGCTCGGCGACAGACCGGGTGGGATCGAGAACGGATCCCGGTCGCCGACGAGATCGATGGGCGGCGAGGTTGGGCGGGGCGTCTCCGTGGGGCTCGGGCTGATCGTCGGGGCGGCCGTGTCGGTCGGGAGCGGCTCGGCCGTCTCCCCGCTGTCGCCGTCGCCCCCCAGCACGAAGAAGAACAGGTAGATCACCGCGAGCGCGGCGACCACGCCGAGGGCGATCAGCATCTTCTTGTCGCGCTCGGTGAGGGTCATCGCCTACGCTCCGGGCTCGGTCGCGGTGTCGGTCTGGACGGACGCGGCCTGGACGGTGACCACGCCCTCGGTCGGGCCCGGCACCGAGCCGGGTCCGGCGCTCGAGTCGGTCGTGTAGAACTCGACCGCGAGCTGCATCTGCAGCCGTCCGCTCGTCGTCGACACGACGGTCGTCCCCGTCGTGGCCGCGGTGGGCGAGATCCCCACGCTCATGACCTTCGCGGCTCTCCGGAGCGACCCCAGGTTGAACAGACAGCCCTCCAGGGCGAAGTAGGAGCCGGCGACGACGATCGAGCTCGCGACGACCGAGAAGGCGCCGGTCGGATCGGCCGCCGGCGTGCCCGGCGAGAACTGGAAGAAGTCCACCGCCGCCTGGTCCGCCGCGCCCTGGAGCAGTCGGAACAGCCCGGGCAGGTCGACCGTCGTCGGGACCTGGTCCTCGAGCACCTGGATCTCCTGCTCGGTCTGCGGCGCCTGGGCCTGAGCGTCCTGCAGCGACCGGAGCTCGGTCTGCAGCGAGACCTCCTGCTGCTCCGCGGCCGTGAGCTCGTCCCGAGTCTCGCCCACCTGGTTCATCTTCGGCAGCACGAGCAGCACGATCAGCAGGAGCGCGACCACGCCGGCCGCGATGCCCGCGATGAGCGGTCCTCGCGCCGCCCTCATGTCCGCCTCCCTTCCCCGCGACCCCGCTCCGTGGCCGCGTCGGGCGTGAGGTCGATCCCGCCGTCGAAGGTGTAGATCCGGGAGAACTCGGCGTTCTCCTGCGCGTTGTTGACCCACGGGTTCACCCACCCGCGGATCTGCTCGAGCCGCGTCAGCCAGCTCGCGATCGTCTGCGTCTCGCGGGCGACGCCCGAGAACGTCACGTTGCCGATCAGCGTCGTCGTCCCGCCCTCGACCGGCACGGCGCCCACCTGGGTGCCCGTCGGCGCCGTGATCTGCCCCGTGAGGTTCGTGAGGTACGAGTCATCGGGGATCACGCGCGAGACGTCGAGGAGCACGCCCGCCCACGAGACCTCGTTCAGGTACAGCGTGTCGACGAGCTGCTGCTTGGCCGCGAGCTCCTGCTGCAGGACCGCGAACGGCTGCAGCTCGGCGATCTGCGCCGAGAGCTCGGCGTTCGTCGCCTGCTGCTCGGCAAGCTCGTCCCTGGCCGAGGACAGCTGCATGCCCTGGAAGAAGAAGAAGACGAGGATCAGCGTGATCACCGCAGCGCCGATCGCCGAGACGAGGGTCGTCGTCCGACGCTCCGCCTGCTTCTGGCGGAGCTCGGGGGGGAGGAGGTTGACCTTGCTCACGAGCGCCTCCGGTCGGGGATCGCAAGGCCGACGGCGACGCCGAGCACCGGCTCGGCCTCCGCCGCCGCCTCGGGGGACATGTCGAGCTCCGACTTCACGCGCTGGAACAGGTGCCCGCGTTCGACGGGGACCGGGATCCGCTCCTGGAACACCTCGAGGAAGCCCTCGAGCTTGGAACCGCCGCCCACGACGAGCACGCGCGCGATGCGCGCCCCGGGAACCTGGGCGGCGTAGAACTCGAGCGAGGAGCGCACCTCGTCGACGAAGCTGCCGGCGCGGTTGACGGCGACGCGCCGCACGTCCTCGAGGCTGGGGCCGTCCTC
>Ga0105100_10000426_pt1 | contig 25052 bp, 29 predicted proteins | sample PPLLak12cMay2015_2_FD_87033 | JGI IMG/M metagenome (GOLD analysis project Ga0105100, IMG submission 87033) | Freshwater sediment microbial communities from Prairie Pothole Lake near Jamestown, North Dakota, USA - PPLs Lake P8 Core (1) Depth... | ecosystem: Environmental > Aquatic > Freshwater >...
AAAGTATTTAAAGAAGCATTTCTTATTAGGATTATGGTAAGAAATCTAAGAAGAATTGGAACAGGAATGATATTAGCTTCGCTTCCTGTAACAATTATTTCTATAGTCCTTGGGATATATTCTCATATTGCAAGCAGAGATTACGAAAGAGAAATTCATCGCATTATTGCAAAGACTTCTGCAGAACTTACCGAGCAAGATGAAAGAGCATTAGAGGAGTGTCAATATCACCTTGAAAATTGCGAAACAGGATTGGGAATTGGTTCTTACGGAGGCGTTGCATCTGCAGGAATTGTAGCATTGGGTTGGGGTTTATACGGCATAGATGGACACAAAGCCTCTAGAAGAAGAAAAGAAAATTAAAATTTAGATATATACTATAATTTTTAAAGCTATTTTTTATAAACAGATTTATAGAAAATGAAAAAACTTCAGGCTATTTTACTTGCAGCAGCCTTGATAGCTGGATGCAAAACATTAGAAAAACAGACAAGCGAGGAAGAGGCGTATAAAAGAGGGGTCAGAGATGGTATACAAAAAGTAGGAGAGGTTGTATGGGAGGCATTTCAAGAGAAATCCAGAAGCCATCTTTTAACAGACCAGATATATCTTACGAATATTTCCAGTCTATGCAGCACTCTCGCAGGCAAATGCGAGCAAGAAGGAGATGAAGAAGGGGCAGAGTTCTATAAGAAGAGGGCATCAGAAACTAGATTTGAGTTGGCAAGGATTGAGGGTTATTTTAAAAATTTTCCCGATCCCAATGAAAGATAAATAAAAGTTAAGGCTTAGGTTTTGGCGGGCCGTAAAAGATAAAAGCATAAACAATACATTCCCTAGCATTTACCAGTCTTGCTGCTGTAACTATATAATGCGTTGCTCCCTCAGCTTCTCCTCTTGCTGAGCTCAAGGCACGTTCTTTATCTCTTATTGTTGCAAGCCTATCTCCAAGATAGGTAGATTTCATTACCGAGGCAGTATACTGCTCTAATCCTAGCTTTTCTACGTCTGCTAAAGTTATTTCAACTAAACCTGGTAATTTTGCTTTTGTCATTCTAACTTATTTCATCAAAAATTTAAACTTTTTAAAGATTATAGAGCTGGATTGTATATTTTTATCAGTTTAAAGGAGTAAGATAGCTTTAAATAAAAAAGGAGCTCGAATAAAGGGTGAAAAGGGAAAAGATAATCGTGATTTTATTGATTGCTTTTTTATTTCCTTTAGCATCTGCTTTACTTTATGAAAATTCTCCAAAGTTTGAAATGAATCAAAATAATGAATCTGATATTCCTCAAGTTTCTCAGAGTTTATTTTCTAGCATGACAGATGGAGGATTAAAAGCAGATGTTGGCTGGCCTCTTCCAGGCTACTATTATATTACTGATTATTTTGAACTTTTGGTCTATACAAACAAGATTGCAAACTGCACTTATAATTTTCAATCTTCTGTTAATGAAATGAATGGAAATGGAACAGGGCACGGGGATTACATATACAATTTGGCAGACAACATGGAAGGAGATGCTTATGAAATTTCTTTCGAGTGCACAGATTCTATAAATACTGCGTATAATGAAACCTGGTTCTGGATCAATACAACATATCTGGACATGTATCTTTTAAGAGAGAACATTGGAGAGTACGAATATACCGGAGCAGACCTATCTTGGGAAGGCAATGAAGATGGGCTTTTGCAAGTTTATAATGCATTCTATAAAAAAAACAACACGCGCAGATGGTTCCAGCTTCTTGTTTTTGATGATGAATCCTCTGTTTCAGATTTCATCAGCAATGAAATTCTATCTGGAACAGAACTGAATTATTCAATCGCAGTTATAAACAATTCCAACGTTTATTTTTTTCAAGATGGTAAAGACAAGTATTATGCCTGGAACAGCAAGAAATTCCTAATTTATGTTGTAGCCTACTCTCTAGACAATTCCAGCGTAAGCGCACCCCTGGAGACTATTAATGCCTATCTTGGGAAGTATCCTGATGAATTAAAAAATAGAATATGCGGAGATGGAAAAACAGATGTACTTAATGAAGATGGATTTAAAGAAGAATGCGATAAAAACTCGCTTCAGAGAGATTGCGGGGGCAGTATAGGAGAGTGCAAAAAAGGAAAAGAAACAAGAGTATGCAACAGCAACTGCACCTGGGGAAAATGGGAAAACTGCTCTGCTGTAACTGCAAAAAAAGAAATATGTGATGGAAAAGATAACGATTGTGACAGCAAGGTGGACGAGGATTTTTCTAATCTGGGGAAAAACTGCTCTGCTGGAACAGGAGCGTGTTTCAGAGAGGGAAGTTATATCTGTTCTGAAAATAAATCGGCCACAAAATGCAGTGTAACTGCTGGAGTTCCTACAAAAGAAAACTGCACTGATGACATTGATAACGATTGTGATGGACTAAAAGATTTTAAAGACCCTCAATGTATCCTTTTCAAACTAATCTCCCCGGTAAACAATTCTTTTTATTCTGAAAATAAAATTCTTTTTAACATCGAGCTGGGATACGAAATGGATGAGCTTAGATTTTCTTACTTGGATAACAGGGGGAGAGAAAAATATAACAGACTTTGCAGGGAGTGCAGCTCTTACAACAAATCAAATACTTTCAAAGATGGCAAGTACAGCATTAATATAAGTGCTATGGACAATGGAACAACAAAAGAGAGCAGGCAGGTATTTTTTATTGTTGATTCAACTGCCCCTAAAATATCAAAGATGCTTCCAAAGAAGAACTCTTTCACAAATGGTTCTTTTTACATTAAATATACAGAAGATAATCTAAAAGAAGTTTTAGTGACTTATAACCCTACAGTCATTATCAGAAGCTGCAACAAATCAGGCAAAGATGTTGAGTGCTGGTTCAATGTTAATTTAAAAGCTTATGACGGAAAAGAAATAGAGTATTCTGTAAACATGACTGATATTGCTAAACATACAACAGAGTCCAAGCCAATAAAAATTAAAGTGGATACAACTTCTCCTAAAATAAACAATTTAAAAAATATTCTGGAAAGAACAGAAGAAAATTATGCTTATTTTAAGATAAATATAACAGAAGCGAATTTTGAAATGGCAGAATATTGGGATAACAATGATACGAGAGCTAAATGGAAAAAATTATGCAGCAGGCTTGATGAAGGAATATGCGAGAAAAAAGTAAGATTTATCGGGGATAGAGTTAACATGACAATAGCAGTAATTGACAAGGCAGGCAACAGCCAGGTTGTAAAAATAGGCTAATTAAAAAATTATTTACTTTGGAAAATAACACGCTATTTGATATTGGTCTGCTTCATAACGAGTTCCTTTAGGATGAGAAGATAACCGAGACCTTGCTCCTGGAAATAAACTATCTGGAATAGGCATACTATTTTTGTCCAGAGGCTTTTTGCCTGATTGATATGCAAGAATGTCATCAGGAGCAATTTGTGTGTCTATTGGAGATATGGCGGACTTTGCAATTTCTATTAGCCTAGTTTCTTTTCCAGCCCATTGTTCCCAGGTACTATTGAGTTCTTCAAATATTACTGTTAATGGCGGACCGACTGAATATTCTCCAACAGCATTTTCTATGCCTGGCTTTGCTCCTGGCCTTAAATTAATTGATAAATTAACATTAACTCTTCCATCTTCCCAACCATGTTTTCCTTTAACTGTATGAACTACTAAGCTATATTTCCCCCCATTAAATTTATCTCCAGCCTCTGTAGGGGTTCCGCTAAGAACTGCAACATAACCATCGGATAAAAGTCCTGCTCGAACTAATTCTGCAGTCAATTCTTTGTCGTGTTGTTTACTGACTTGATATGCTTCTGGCTGCTGTCTTGCTATGTGAGTTGGATTTTTACTTAAGAATATGAAAGTTTGCCTTACTACATTATCTAAGATATGGTCTGCTTCACTTTTATCTCTTGGATTTCCTCTTACCATAAGTTTCTAATATATTATGTATTTATAAATCTTTATTTTATAACTACTTAAGAGTTAATATAAAAATAGGGTAATTAAAATCAATTCTTTGAAGGACGAATTCGCATTGGCTGTCTTCTACTCTTCCTATTTTTTACCAACGTCTCGAAAGCTTCTTCTTCATGAGAAGTTGAAACATCTGCAAGCTCCCTACATTCGTGCTCTGTTAAAAGCTCAAGCTCTGCCACTTCTCCAAATCTTTCTGCAACACTTCTGCTTCTTTTTTGTGAATAGGAAGTAAAGGTAATAACTGTATTTGCAGCTGAGGAGGGGTGAGTTCTAGGGAAATGGTTAACAACAATCAAATAAGGAGAGCTTGGATAAAAAAGAAGATACTGGCTAGCATCCACAATATCTTCGTTACGCTCAAAACGGGGAGAGTAAGCGCATAGAGCTTTTATCAGTTCTCCTTCTGATACTTTTGCTCCCCTCACCTCTGTATAAACTGGGGCTTCCATTTTACTTTAATTAATAAAATGTATTTAAATTTTTGTAAGAAGCAAAACCTATAAAAACCCCGAAATATTGTAATATATATGAAAAAGAGAGTGAAAGAGAGAAAGAAAAGTGTAAGAAATTCTAAAAGAAAAAGTGAAAAAAGAAGATGGAGTAGCTTAAGATTCTATGATATAACTTTAGAAATTATAGTTTTGTTATTTGTGGCAAGCATGGCCGCAGTAATGTATACAGGAGGCATTGAAAGTCTTGCATCAGTACTTTTACTGACTTTATCTTTCATAGCTATTCTTGTTTTTGCTCTTGGAATCTTGCACCATGCAATTAAAAAGAGAGCTTGGTTTGTTGCCTTATTAATCACTGTGCTGGTGATAGCCGGAGTAATAAGCTATGCTTTTTTCCTGTATCTGGGGCTTTTTACAGCTGTTCTTTTTTATTTTATAGTCTTAAGGAAAGAATTCAAATAAAAAACAAAAGTATAAAAAGTCTATTTTTCTGGGATAAAGAAGGAAGAAGAGTTCTTGATAAAAAATTTAGCACCAGGCTGGAAAGATGACAAAATTAGAACCATCATCTAGAGGAGAAGCGATACAAGTGATTGATGGGCTTGTTGAAAGGATAGAAGCATTCCCCAAAGAGCCGAATCCTTACCGAGAGCTGTACAAAGTTGGAGTCAATTCTCTAAAATTTCTCCAGGGCAAAAGAGCAAGAGGCATAATACGCAGAAAGACTCGCGGGTGGCTCAAAGACTCTTATATGCTTGTATTCCATAGGGGCATATTTTTCAACCATTTGTATGTAGTAATTACCCCTGTAGAAGAGAAAGGAGGCATACATATTCGTGAAAGAAAAATAGTCCACAGGCAGCCAGTAGCTGCGTATAAATATAAGCATGGAGAAAATATTGGAGAAGCTGAAATCGAACACCAAGTTCCTCTAGACATGCGGTGGGAATATGGCGAAGATAATTATAGAAGGGAGTAAAATAAAAAACAAGAATGGACTTATTTCTTTTTTCTACCTCTTTTTTCTCTTGAGAAAATTGCAACCAAAGCATCATCAACCTTGCTAGGGGCAGCAGGCTGTTTCATGCTAAGGCAGCTTCTTCTCAAAATATCTTCTATCTGCTCTGACAAGGAAAACATGTTTTTCTTAGCTCTTTTTTCAAGAAGCTTCATCATCTCGCTATCTAGAAAAAGGGTTACCTGATTCTTGAACTTATATTTTGGAGAAATTGCATAAAAAGCAGCTTCAATTTCATTGAGAGGCCAGCCGTACTTCAGAAGAGCATTTCTCACATCCAAATCAGAAAATCCTCTTTGCCTTGCTTCTTTTAAATAAGCCACTAGCTGTTTGTTTGGCATTTTTTATTTTCTCTTTTTTACATAGACTTTTTCTACTTTGAAAGATTTGTAAATTCCTTCCAAGATATCTGTTCCTGCATAGCCTGCCAACAGAGAAAGGCGCCAGTCATAATTAAAAATAATTCCTATAAAGACTCCAATAACTACTGCAATTATAACTGTTATTACATAATAGCCCCATAAGATTCTTCTTCTTAAAGAAAGAGCCTTTAGAAGCCCGACAAATCCCCTTGCCACCCCACCAACTCCGCCCAGTACAGCAGGAAGCACCAATTCGCTCATTATGTCAGCCATTTTAATTTACTCGTGAGGCAATTGCGCCTCCGATTAATGCAACTAAAACATAAATTGCGAGGTTTGCAATGAGATTAGAAAAAGTGTATGCTAAAAAGTTTATAAGAAGGTAATTAGCAGTTATTGGCAGTGTTGAGAGATAAGAATAAGCTATGTATGGAATTGTCCAGAAGATTGCAAAAAAGCAGAGCGCCCCAATAATCCAAACTTGCTTTACCTTAAAGCCATTTTTGACTGCGCTGCATCCTGCAACAAAGGTAGTTATAAGGGATAACACTCCCAGGGGATTAAAAGATATAATTTCTGTAAGCTTTAATTCTATTGTTGCAAACATAGCAACCCCAAGAACAAAAATCAAAGCCATAAATGGCCAGGAAAACTGAAGATAAGTTTTTCTTTTTGCTGTAACTTCCTTTTTTACAACAACTTTGTTCTCTTTTCTAGAGTTCTTTCTTTTAATCACCTTCTTTTTTGGCATAATTAGCTTAATGAAAAAGGGTTTTTATAGGTTTTGATTGCTATTTTTTAAGTTCTATCTTCTTCTAATCCTCTGCCTGCTACTTGCTCTTAAAGCTTCAGCATACTCTTCTTCTTTGCCAGCAAGCACTTCATTGTCTGTTAAACCAAGAGGATGGTAATCATGACGATATAATGGAAGCTTAAGAGTATCGTTTCGCTTTTTACCGTCATCAGGACTAATCCCCCTGCCAAGGGCTACTTCACTGGCCCGCATTGAAATTGTTCCTATATTGCCAGGATTTTCATACCCCGGCATAACTCCATCGTAATTAACTAACTTTACTCTTTCTACATCTTTATGCCCTTGAGGATGGTACGTTCTTATAATTAATGTCCCAATTGGCTTAGAATCAACAAGAATTACTCTTGCTGTAACTGTATGTTCATCTTCAGTTTTTACATCTGGGTCTGAAGCTATCCATCTTCCAGGAACTCTTTGGTCAAGTTCTCTTTCAAGACCGCCTGCGTGGGGAATATGTTTTCCCATAGAAACAATTAATAAAAAGAGTTTATTTAAGCATTATTGCAGTAAGTTATATTGTTTTGAAAAATTATTTTTTTACTTTCTTTTTAGCTCTGGCCATAATAGCCTGCTGCTTTTCGTAAGCTTCTCTTACAATGTCTGAAAGTGCCTGGGCATTTATACGAGCATCAAGAAGATGATTGAATATCCCAGTGTATCTCACATCCAGCAGCCTTCTGACTTCACAGGGGTTATCTGCAGCTCCTGCAAGTTTGGCCAAAAAACCCTCTTTTAAATCATATCTATGCCACTTCCCCTGATGGCCCATAACATCCAGACTATGTTCTGCGCCTTCCTCTTTATCAGGATAATAAATTATTTTTACTTTTGGACTTTCATACAAAGTTTTAAAACGGGTTCTTAGCATTATTTTCTCTGATTAATATTTTATTTAAGCATTGTTGCAGTAAGATAACTATAAAAAACAATATACTAATCTTTAAATATTTCAAAGCATTATAAAGGATATGGTAAAGGTTAGGGAGTTTAGTTTAGGCGAATATTTAGCCTGTGCAGCTATTTATCTTTCAATTCCTTTTTTTATAGGGTGGTTTGAGGGAAAGAATATCTATCATGATATAATTAATTCGAGGATTGCTAGAATAGAAAGCAGGACAGATATAAGCAGAGAGGAGATGTATGCACTTAAACACCAAGCAGAAAGAGGATATGCAAACAGGGACAATAGGGATTTAGCAGGACTTGCTGGGGGACTTGGCGTATGCGCACTGCTTGTTGGGGGAGTCACTCTATTAAATAAATTATCCCCTCCTTCTCCTGCAAGTTCTAATAATAATTCATCAGGAAATGACGATGACGGATCACAAGATGATGGAAAGAGATGGCAGGCATGGTGTCCTCAGGGATAAAATCCCATAAAAAATATTATGTGTATTGATTCTTTAATATATAGGCAACGTTTAAATTCTAGTTTTTCTTGCTGCATTTATGAAAAAAGTTGAAATCAACGCAGACAAGGAATATTTGAAGCTAAAGGGGAAAGACTTAGCTGAGCTCGAGGAATTAAGGCAGGAGCTGGAAGCTCAAGAGCTTAGAAACGCGAGCCAGGATATTCCTGTAAAAGACCCTGAACTAAAAAAGAGAGTTGCAAGATTATGCTCAAAGATAGTATCCAGGACAAAAGAGGATAAAAGGCACATAAGAAGAGCGTGTTATATTATTTCAGGAGCATTCTCCTGGCATAAATATGGGGATGAGCTGGATGATGCTATTGAAATAGCCAGAGAGCTGGAAATTAAAGAAAAAAGCAAACAGGTGGATGTTTTTGAATTATTCAGACTAATGCAGGAAATTCTAGATGATTATACTGAAGAAGAAAAATAAAATAACTTTTATAGGATAACAATTCTTAAAAACTAAAAAAACATAAGATAAATATGGCAGAAAGAACTTTATCCCGCGCAGAAAGATTTTTTGAAAGGCGAAGAGTAGAGTACAAAGCAGCAAGAGACGGGTTATCAGTCAAGATAGTTATGGAAGGGGCAAAGCTATCACCTCTTGGGGGTAGTCCGACTTACGATTATAGCGGAGGAATTTTCGTTGAGCATGGAAGCGGCCAGTTAGAGACAGGAGTAAGCTTTCATTACAATTATCAAACTTTTTCATTTGGGGGCCATATTGGGGTGTTGTTTGATAGGGTAACTAGAAATGCGAGAATTATAAATTCTGCAATGCACGCAGCAGGAAATATCTCACCTCCTGAAGTTGACACGCTAGCTGAATGCCTGTTTGAAATAAGGCAACAGGCCAGAGGAGAATTTCTGCAAGAGCAACAACATGATGGCTCTTTTGTAAGAGGAGATTTATGGGAGAAATATTTTAAACCCCATATAAAAGAGTCAACAGACGATTAAAACCATCTTTTGCTATCACAATAAAAATTAAAAAGGCTGGAATTCTAAAACTTATATGTATACAGAAGTTGAACTGTATGACAGAGAAAGGGTCAGGGTGGACAAAAGAGTGATGGAAGCTGCTCTTGATGCCAGAGCGATGTTAAACAAGAGAATCTGGCCTATAGCCCATAGAGTCAGAGCCGGAGGGGTTGTCAAATCAGGAACTTTTAGTGTAGGCACTTTGGCTGGAACAGCATACGAAAATGTTGGGATTCAAAAGCTTCTTGGTTCGGATTTCAGAGAACCAGAATTCCCTGAGTCTGGCTTTCCTGTACACCCATTCAGAAGCTTTCTTTATTGTGCTGGCGCACATCTTTATTCTATTCTGGGAGGCATTGAAAACAGAAAAGCAAGCACCAACAGAGATTATTTCTGGAACATGTTTTTACTTGAGACTGGACTGGCTTTTGAAAAGCAAAAGCCAGAGGCAGAAAGAGATGAGGAATTAATAGGGGATTTGAGAACCCATCTCTACAGATATGCTGTCTCCTATGCAGAAGAGATAGAGAAACAAGTACATTTGTCAGAGGTTCTTGAAATGGTATTTTCCAGGCCTGAAGCTATGGCTGCATAATTCTAATCCCTGTAAAAAATCTTAATTCTTAAGCATAACACGGGGCAGCCATATGTGATATTTTTTTAATCTATTTTTCTACTATAATAAAGCATAAATACTTCTAAGCATTTTAAATAACATGAGAAACAGAACAAGCAGGCTGGTAAGTTCATTGGCATATATTGCTTTAATGGCTGGAACAGCCAGTGCAGAATACAATTCGGCGCCTCAAGGATACTACAGATATGAGCCAACAAGAACCGAACAAACAGCAGAGGAGAAGAAAAGCAAGGATTTGGTGGTAAATATAGTGGGCACATCAATGGTTGCCGGAGGCCTAGCCTTAGTGATAATACTGGACCGAAGGAGAGGCGGGGGAAGTGGAGGAAGCGACGAATCTGATAGCGGCAGCGACCCAAATGATGATTTCGGGAGATCCAGGAGCGGGGATGGAAGGATAGGATATTAAAAAAATTCAAACAGGATTTAAATAAGTTGGAGGCAATGCAAAAGGGTGAAGAAGAAGCAAGAAAAAGGAATTTTGTTCTTTATGTCAGAGGCCAAGACTTTGAAACAAAGGTTAGATGGCATCCTGATGGATGGACACCAATAGAAGGATAATTTTAAATCAAATTAACAACTTATTTAGCTCTTTTTAATGCGCAGACATTAGCCTTAACTATTCTTCTGGGGACTTTTACAGAAAACTCTAAACTATCAACTAAAACAGCATCTCCACCTCTTCTTTCTCCATATTCTACTAAGCCGGAAAATAAACTAGTTACCCCATTTGCGTAAGATTGCGAATCTGGAAAATTCCTTTCGAGTGTCGCTGTTGGCGTGAAAATTGTAAAAGCATCATGACTAAAAGAAGTGGGCCCTGCACTTAAAACGCGAACCAATTCACTCCCTTTTGAATTTGCAGTGTGGTCATTAATTCCCAGGTCTCTAACAACCCCTGCAACAACCGCTGTTTCATTCTTTACCTCCCTGTATCTTCCATCTTCACCCATAGCATATATTGGAATCATTAAACAAATACCAATAATTCACTTAAATAGTTTATTGCACTGGAAAGAATAAATTAAAGCATAAATTAACAACTTATTTTTCACTACAACAAAAAGGCCCATAAAAAGGCTTAAAAAGTTCAGATTTTTATTATTCTTAGCCTAGAAAGGGAAAAGGAGTTCTTGATAAATTAAAAAGAATATTCTTCATATCGAAAGAATATTTATTCAAAAATTAATTAAAATGGACATGCCAAAGAAACCAAAAGCAATAATATTTGATAATGAGTGGGTTTTAGTCAAAAATGACTGGGACTTAGTTTCAAGAATCGCTTACAGGGCCCATAATGCTCCTAATCTGATGGGCTATAACCTTAAAAAAGCACTGCAAATCCCATGTTTCATTGGAGGGAGAGCGAGTAATCTTCTTGCGGAGTATGGGGCAGGAAGAATTCAAGGAAATCTTTTGTGGGATAGGTTCTTACAAAGTGTGGGCGCCCCTCGGACAGAGAGCAACAGAGAGATAATGAGAGAAGCTTTGAGGAATCTCGCTACAGAAGTAGATGAAGATGCACTCGATTTAGTAAGAAATCTAAGAAAAAGGGGAGGTTATCGACTGCTGATGCTTTCGAATACGGTACCCGAGGTTACAGAAGGAAACAGGAAGAGAAATGGAAATTATTATGAATTGTTTGATAGATGCTATATATCGCATGATATTGGGTTTAGAAAGCCCGAGAGGGAAGCATATGAATATGTTTTAGCAGACCAGGGATTAAGGGGAAAGGACTGCTTAATGGTAGATGACAGAGAAGAATATTTGGCTCCTGCTCGAAAATTAGGAATGCAAGTTCTTCAGCATAAAATTGGTGATGGGAAATTATCAGATAAACTAGGGTATTTGCTGGAAGATGAAACGTAAGAACAAACCTGAGCATTTGGACAGTGATGGAAGGGAAATTTTATGGGACAGAAAATTGGGATTTCTCTATTCAGGATTATTTATCTCCCCTTTTATGGAAGCAATAAATTTTGCGTTCTCTAGCCATTCCAAAGAAGAGGCATTCTCTGCTGTTTCAGCTGCATTTTGCGGAATCGTTGGTTTTGGGATGATGGACTTTTGGAAAGCTTATGTTCATGGAGGACGAAAAATCCTTGATTCAATAGACAACTTATTACAATTCAAACTAAGAGATTCAAGTTTTTCCAAATTAGTTGGTAAAGACCATGAAAAAGAAGTATTAAGGAACCTTATGGAATCTGAGGGAGTTCACGGACCCCCTGGTTATAATGTTACGTCTATGAAAGCAATGTCAAGTGAAGAAGGTGTCGGGCCTTATCGCGGAGGGTATACGCTTTTAGTTACTGCAAGACCAGACATTTTAGACAGGGCATTAGGGAAATTGCTTGGAATTCCTAGGAAAGAACTAAAATTTGTTCATAAGTATTCAAAAAAACATAAAGGTAAGAACTTAGAAAGGGAAGGTTTGCTAACTACTTTGCTTCAAGATTTGGAGATAGATGTTGCTCCACGGGTTCTTTCAACACAGAGAAGGCACGAACATGACAAGCATTTAGAAGGAAGATTAAATGTAGGTGTTTCTTACGAGTATATTGATGGAAAAAGCTTAGAGGCATTGACGTACCCGCGAGGAGAGAAGAGAGAATACGTTGCTAATGGAAAAGATTCAAACCATTTAACTCCTGCTTTTACAAAGGAAGCAGAGGCATCATTTGATCTTATGTTTCAGGTTTATTCCCATCCCCAACTAAGGGGAGCAGTTTTGGGCAGGACGTTACTAACCAGCTCTGTAGGAAAGTTATGCAAACATGGAAAAATAAGATTAGAATTAGAAGCAGATGACTATTGGGATCCAGCAAGAATACAGGAAAAAGCGAGACAAGCTGCAGTAGAATTAACTGGATTTGAGCCAGAGCCTCCAAAATTTGAATTCAATGAGAAATTAGTTGAAAGAATGGCCCAATATGAAGGAGAATTTGCAAGACGCTTAGACGAAGAGTTTCAAAGGAATTTTGGAAATTCCAATAGTGTATTGATACATGGCGATTTTCATCCAGGGAATATCCTCATCTCTAAAGAAAAAAGAAAAGTTATTGACTGGGATAACGCAAGAATCGGAATCCCTTATGAAGATTTCTTTTATTTTTCAGTCACATCAGGATTTGAACACAATCCAGACTATGAAAGAGTGAGGAAAGCTTTTTTAGAAAGACAAGAAATAATAATCGGAAAGGTAGAAGAAGGGGCTTTAGACCTGCTGGAATTTGAAACATACCTTAATTTGGCAGATAAGTTCAACCAATGCGTTGAGAATGGAGAGATAATGGAAGACTCCCATAAACCAGTAAGCAACTCCTGCAGGTACTTGTTAGAAAGAGCAAGAGAGTCTGTAAGAAGATATTCGCAAAGAACAAATAGTTCCACTCTTCAAGAACTTTTTGAAAGATTAGTTGAAAAAAAATACAGCAGGATTACTTCTCTAGAAGAGAGAGACCCGCGTTTAACATACAACGAAGGGCCATTTGGGTGTGCGGCTTATAATCGATTTAGAGGAACTGGTGAAGAATCAAAAATAACCATGGAAAGAGATAATCTAACGACCCATCAGAACCTCCTTAGCGAAATTACTTGGTATAACAAGAGAATTGGAGAGTTAAAATGGATAACTCCGGTATCTTTTGCCTTAGGGACTGGGTTGGTTATGGCTTCAGGTTTTTCACAAGAAATTACAAGCTATTTTGCAGATTTTTCAGAAAACCCTGTTGTTCTTGAGGCCGTGTTAAGGGGTTTTGGAATTCCTTTTATTTTTGGTGGGATATTTGGAATTTCAGATATTTACGGCATGAAGAAAAAAGTAAATAAGCTCGCTCAAGAATCTTAATATTTAATAATTGCAATGGAAAATCAAGAAGAGAAAGGACTAGTTAGGAAACTTTTAGATAGTTGCAACAATGCTTCTTTGAGATTAAGGGAAGGAGCAAGCTATCTTCCTTTAGGGATGCTTTATACTGCTATTCATGGAGCTGTTAGGGCCGGCGGCAGCGAACCTGAGAACCTTTCTTTCCTTTGGGCTCTTAGAAATATTTCTCCTTGGGTGATGGTACAAGTATGGCAGGGCTTAGCTGAGTCCTCAATAGCATTTCATCCTTTTTCTGATTTGGAGGGATTAATCTCTAGAAGACAATTAAAAGAACTAGTTGGAAATTTAAAACACTATTATGGGTTTAAGGGAAGATATGTCCTAAAAGAAGAACATCCTTCTTCAACTTTCCATTTTTCAGACCATGGCATAGGAGTTTATAGCGGAGCATATAACATGATAGTCACTCTTAAAAAAAAGAGAATTTTAACTTTTTCCCCTTTTAGAGATACATATAAACCTCCTGAAGAGATAAATTTTGTTTTTAGACATTCTCCCAGAAGAAAAAGCAAGATTAGCATAACTGATGAAGGTAACCTTGTAAAGAGGCTTGGAGAGCTGGAATTTAGTTTTGTTCCAGCTGTATTTTTAGTAGCAGACAAGAAAAGCGGGCTTGGTTGCGAGGGGGTAGCTTATGAATATGTGGATGGACACTGTTTGCAGGATGTTATAGGCTGCTATCCAGGAGTACAGGACCTAATTCATCCTCACTCCGATTTTTATAAATCTTTACTTAACAATCCCGAGCAAGCATTTATTGAGTTTCGTGAAGAGACAAAAGAGAAGAGAAGACAAGAAGGCGTTCGAGTAACAGAAGAAGAAATTCGGGCAATATTTGACTTTTACAGATCACACGCCTTAGATATTGAAGAGGTCCGCCCTAGATCCGAAGAGGACATTGCAAGAGAGATCGATAGGAAATTTTCAAAGTGCTACAGCATATTCTTAATGGCATTGAACCAAATCCACCCAATGTACTACCATCCAGAGTTGGTTGAGTCTCAAATAGAATCTAATGAGGAATTAAGGATGGTGCCAAAATTTGCAGCCCATGAGACTTTAGTCAGCAAATTAGGGCACGAAGATGATTTTGTTGCTTCTTTAAGTGGAGAGTTTTATAAAGCATTTGAGGATGTCCCGCTTACCCTTATACACGGAGACTTCCATCCTGGAAATTTAATCGTAAGGAAAGAACTTGGATATAATTATACAATTGGATGCGGGTGTTTTGGATTTAGCAGATACCCTGATTTTGATAAAACCCCGAAAACTTGCATAATTGACTGGGGTAATGCCCAGTTAGGAGTTCCTTATCAGGACTTTTTTAAACTCGCTGTTTTAGGCGGTTTTAATCATGCTAAAGGTTTTGATAGGTTAAGAGAACAGTTTGTAGATAACCAAAGAAAGTTTACTCCCGGTATAACTGAATTACAACTGAAACTTATAGAGTTTGAGACTTATTTGAACCTTTTAGACAAATTCTTTGGGTTCCTTAATGGAGAGTCTATAGGGGACCGCGAAACCCATATGCGCTACGCTTGCAGCCAGATTTATCAAAGTGCCAACGAATCTCTTGAAGGATATGTCAGAGAGGGGGGCAATCCAAAGCTCTTGGAAAAATTCCAGGATTTTGCCAATGAGAGATTCGGAGGGCTAGAAGACTCCTCTTTTTTTCCTGGATCTGAAGCATCCTACACCCAAGCGTTGTCCATTGAATTAAAAAAGGAGGTTTATTGGCCAATTCCCTTAGGATCGATTCCAGCCTTAGCAGCCACATTAGGCCATAGAATCTACGATACTCCGGAGCCTAAAGATAGACATGATAGAGAGTTGCATAATTATTACGACCATTTAAAAAAATTTTCTCCTCCTTTGCAGGTCAGAAGAGTCGGAAAATATGCTAATCGCGCGCTTCTATTAGGTATTGCAGCAATTGCAGCATCTCAGGCAGTAGGAGGAGGGTTAGGGGAATTCATGCTGAGCGGAGGAACTGCTTTAACACTTTCTGGGGCCACCGGGCAGTTCTATCATAAGTATCTTAAAAGTGGTGGAAAGCCATTAAGGGGCATCGATTAACCCGAATAAAGTTATAGAAGACATATGGGTAGTTCTTATAAATTCCCCTATATGATATAATAGTACGTTCTCTGGACCGCTGCACTTTTGCAGAAAAGTGTAGAGTTTTCCTGCAATAAGGGCATCTTTCAACATGGCTATTTGGTGTATTTTGTCTAAATCTTTTTTGTAAAAAGCTTCCTGGAACAAGGAAAACAGGTGGTTGGCTTGCTCCAGTAATTCTAAAGTTTCTTTTGAGATTTTTAGATTTTTTTGAGAGGATGCAAATTTATACATGTAGTAATAAGCATGGTGAATCAGGGAAAGGTAGGAGACTATTGTAAAAAGGAGATAGGAATTTTTTGTGCCTGAAATTTTTTCCTTAATGATCAGCCTCCTGCATAGGTTAGTGTAGTTATCCACAACATCTTTGCTGTTCTGCATTTTTTTCATATTTTTTATTTTTCCAGACTGAAACTCTTCTAATATTTCCTTGGAATCGTCTTCTATGTAAAAGAATATTTTCCTTAAGATAGAATCAAAATTCTCTCCAGAAGGCTCTGCAATTTTCTGCACAGTGCAGCTTTCACTGGATTCAGAGATTACTTCAAAGCCCATGAGGGTATTTCGGGTCAGTTCTCGGACTATCTCCAGCTGCTCTTTGTTTGGGGATAAGAGGATTATTTTGTCATAGCCTTTCCGGTAAGTCTGGTTTAAGATGTTTCTTAAGGTCCTTTCATTGTAGTCTTTGGTTGGCAGCCTAATGGCAGTTTCTTCAACTCTTACGTCTTTTGGCAGGGAGATTAAAAGGCTGTTATCTTCCTGCATTATTTCTACTTCTCCTCCTGATTCCAGCTTCTGCTCCCTTATCCAGCCCACTGGCATGGTTAGGGTGTAAGAATGATTGCCCTGCTTGATTATCTTTCTTCTCATAAATTCCATTAACAAAAGGGGTATATAAATATTCTTATACTTTAAGAATATAAAGAATATTCTTCATATCGAAAGAATATTTATTGATTTTTCTTCTAAAAATTCTAGGATCATATTCATCATTTAATAACCAAACATCTATCCACAAACTACACTGATTTCAGAGTTTCCTGCTTAGAAGACAGAAACACCAGGTGACAAAAAAGTTGTGGATAAGCTCGGAATACGGCATTTTTGCGTATTTCAAGAAGAGAAAGCCAAAGGAACGGCGAATTGGAAGGCTAGCTAGAGCTGAAATCGAATTCTAGGTACAGAAAGGAGGTAAAAAAATTAACCTAGAATGGCTTTAGCCTTTTTCTTTAGTGAAGTTGACTGTTCAGTTTTCATTAACTGCATCCTTGCTGGATGCAAACTCAAAAGGAGACTAGTCATGAAGTACATTAGAGTAAAGTGCCGTGGAATTGAGGATTCATCTGTGCTGATGGACCCTATGAGTCAGGAAATGAAAATCGCGATTCTCAGGAAAACGCCGGCGCCGGTAGTCAGGGACAAGCCGCTTGAGCAGATGGCTGCTGAGAAAATCTACCGCGACAAGGACGGGACGATTGGCCTGCCAGCGGCAATGCTCCGTAAGTGCCTTGTTATGGCTGGCACCAAAGTGCCCCTGAGAGGAAGGACAAACGTCAGCAGGGCAGACGGCAGCACAGAGCTGTTCAGCTTTCTCTGGATTGTGGACAAGTTCCTGGTGTTCTCTAACATCCCCAAGCTGGAGAAAGATGGGGAGGAAGAGAAGAAGTACTGGCAGGTGAGCGTGGTCGCCGGCAAGCAGAACCAGAATGGCAAGGGCAAGGGCGGCGCAACAGTCATTGTCAGGCCTGAATTCCAGGAATGGGAGTTCACAGTCACCATCAGGTACGATGAAACCCGAGTCAACGAAGAGGTTATCAAGAAACTCTTCACCGAGGGCGGCCTGACTCAGGGCTTGGCTGCCTGGCGCCCCAACTGCGGCGGAGACCATGGGCAGTTCAAATACGTCGAATGGGTTGACGTCACTGCTGAGATGGTCGCTGCTCCTGCGAAAGAGAAAGCAGTAGCAGCATAAGTTGGGCAGTACTGCTCAACTTCAATGTGGGTGGATGCAAAACCTTCCAGTTCAGCATAGTTGGGTTGCGTCCAGTCGAGTATCGTTGAGTGTAATTCGGTATAGAGCGAAGGCAGATGCTTTTATGGATTTGCCTTCGCTATTTTTGGCATCATACCAACTGCTGCACTTCAGTGTCGTATAGTCGAGCAAAGTATTGTAAATTTGCTTTCAGTGTTGGGCAGTTTGGTATAGGGCAGAGGCAGATGCTTTTATGGATTTGCCTCTGCTGTGTGAAATCAAGCCAACCCCTTGGTTGGATAGCAATATTAGTGGACTGGTTGTACTTTGCACATCCAGTAGAGTGCAATTTAGTGCAGTACTGTCCGGTCGGGTAGAGTAACGTTCAGTAGCGTTCGGTTTGGTACCGTCCAGAGCGAAGGCAGATGCTTTTATGGATTTGCCTTCGCTAGTTGAAATCATCCACTTATCGATAGATTACAACTCGAGTGGCGTGGCGTAGAGTTTAGTAAAGTACCGCCTCGTACGGTAGAGTAATTTTCAGTGCAGAGCGAGAGTAAATGCTTTTATAGATTTACTCTCGCTACCTTGGTATAATCATTTTCTTCAGTGTAGTCCACTTAAGTATTCTACTTTCCCGTATGGTACTTTTCGGTCCAGTAGAGTTGAGTGGAGTAAAGAGCGAAGGCAGATGCTTGCATAGATTTGCCTTCGCTATTTTTGGAATCATAAACCTCCACTTGAGTACAGTGGCGTTCTGTTTAGTTAAGTGCAGCGTAGTCCCGTGGAGTGCAGTAAGGTACAGAGCGAAGGCAGATGCTTGCATAGATTTGCCTTCGCTACTTTTGGCATCATACTTGACTTAGTGCTGAATTCTATGTAATGGAGTATTGTATTGTTCAGTGTAGTCTGGTAGAGTTCCCTAGGGTTAAGTACAGTACAGTAGAGTTGAGAGCGAAGGCAGATGCTTTTATGGGTTTGCCTTCGCTGCTTGGCATCAAACCAACCTATTGGTTGGATAAAAATATTCGTGTGATTTGAAAGGAGAGTAGAATGAGCAAGGCAAGAAACTATCCGCCTAATCTTCGTGGAATGCGAAGGCACGGAAAACACGGGCATCCTGTGAATGTCTTACATTTCACAGGCACGAAAGGAGGCAAGAGAGTAAGAAGAAAAGGGAAAGGATTGAATCGAAAGATGAGGAGGATGAAAAGAGGAAAGCATGTGAACAAGTACAAGCAATAAAAGTAGTTCAACTTTCAAGGAGAATCAAAATGAAACGTCAGCAACATCTTAGCCTGAGCGAGCTTCAGGCTAGCTTCCCGACATCTGGGAAGTACAGAAATGGCCCTTGGCAAAGCCAAGAACAAATCCTCGAGTTTGTCTCTCAACGTGGCACATGCATAGTTGAGTCGCCCACAGGGACCGGAAAGACTGCAGTCGAATACGCGATTTTGAAGGCTGCACAAAACAGGGGGGATAGAAGCCTGTTTCTTATCACACCCAACAAGACAATTGTCCAGCAAATCTCCAGAGAATTTCCAGAAGTGAGAATTGCCCTGGGCAGGAACGAGCACCGATGCCTTTATTACCAGCAAGCCTATAGGGCTGATGAAGTTCCTTGCTCCATGCTTCTGGACTGCCCCCATCGCGTTAACCAGACAACCGGGGAGACCTGCGAGGCGGGAACTGAGCCATGCCCCTATCTCCAGCAGAAGTACGAAGCAAAGCAGGGGGGGATTGTTGTCTGCACCATGGCATTCTATCTCTTCACTCACCTTTTCGACAAGGAAGCTGAGGAGCCGGACCTCCTAGTAATAGATGAGGCACACAGAATCGCTGAAGTCTTCCGCAACTCCCTGTCCTATGAGATAACTGATCACCATCTCAGGCAGTCAGCAGAGCTCCTCAAGAGGGTTGGGATTGAAGAGCACAGGATAATCCGAAGATTCCGCGCTGCGATGAGACAAATCTGCAGAAAGAGACCTCCAGAAGAAGGGGTTCTGCTGGAAGATGAGGAACTTCGGAGACTCATCAACATCCTCTCCCTGATAGATGCCCGTGTCTTGTCAAGAAAAATCAGGGATGCTGTAAAATCCGGCAGGATTGACGAGGTGGAGAACAGGGCTTCGCTCAAGAGACTCGAGGTCCTGGTCCGGGATATCGGAAGGTACATGTCGTCTTTTGAGTATTCTCTTGGAGGAGAGAACAGAGGGCCGCTCAACTACACTTACGCCTTCTACAGAGAAGAGATCGAAGAAAACCAGAGGGTACAGCACAAGCTGGTCATCAAGTGCTATTACGTGGTGCCTCTGATCAGGAAGGTTCTCCCTTCTTTCCATGTCTCTTTTTCTGCAACCATCGGCGACATAGATACCTTCGGCTTCGAATGCGGGATTTCTGGCCCCTATCTCAGGCTAGGCTCCAACTTCCCTGCAGAACACACGAGGGTCTACATGCCTACAGACACCCCTAACCTTGCAGTTAAATCAAGAAACAAGAGGGACGTGACAAAGGCAATCAGGGCAATTGCCAGGGCGTGCAAGCAATTCTCTGATAGAGGCGCGCGGAGTTTGGTTGTTACAATCTCCAACAGAGAGCGGGAGAAGTTTCTGGAACTGGCAAGAGAAGAGGGGCTTAATCCCATAAGCTATGGCAATGGCGCTACTGCAAGGGAAGTCGCCCAGAGATTCAAGGAAGGAGAAGGTGATGTGTTAGTTGGAACAGCAGCCAACTACTCGGAAGGAGTAGACCTGCCGCAGCAGATAGCCCCCATCATCTTTTTCCTGAGGCCAGGATATCCCAACCCCAATGAGCCCGGCACCATTTTCGAGGAAAGGAGGTTTGGCAGCAGAAGATGGGCTCTTTGGAACTGGAGAGTCATGCAGCAAGCTCTTCAGGTCAGGGGAAGGAATGTCCGCAGCAGAAGCGATACAGGCGTGACCTTCTTCGTCTCCCAGCAGTTCAGGAGGTTTGTGTATGCCTCTCTTCCTGCATGGCTTGAGAAAGCCTATCGCGGGACAATGACCCTGGAAGAGTGCATTGAGGATGCCAAAAAGCTAATTCAACTTTAGAGTTGAGTGGCGTAGAGTTCAGTCTTGTGGAGCAAAGTTAAGTTTACTTTGGTGTAGTTCTGTGCAGAGCGAAGGCAGATGCTTTCATGGATTTGCCTTCGCTGCTTTTGGCATCATACCAATCTATTGGCTGGATAAGTATACTTTTTTTACTAGGCTCTATACAACGGGATGTTGTAGCGTGCCATGGAGTTGCGTACAGCTGAGTTTAGTAGAGTACCGTCAGGCACAGCATAGTAGAGCATAGTCAGGTACAGTGCAGAGCGAAGGCAGATGCTTTTATGGATTTGCCTTCGCTGTTTTTGGAATCATTTAATAATACAGAGTGTCTTAGGGTGCTGCAAAGTACTGTTTAGTGTAGTAAAGCCGAGTTTTGTGCAGTCACCTTCCGTGCAGAGCGAGAGTAGATGCTTATATAGATTTACTCTCGCTATTTTGGCATCATACTTAATCGAGTTCAGTCAGGTGAAGTCAGGTGAAGTGTGCTTCAGTACAGCATAGTATGGTACAGTAATGTGCAGAGCAGGGGCAGATGCTTTCATGGGTTTGCCTCTGCTGTTTTGGCATCATACCAGCCCTTTGGCTGGAGAAAGATATTCGTGGGACAAGAAAAAAAATTCTGCATCCAGTATCGTAAAGTAAGGTGCAGTATCGCAGAGTGCAGAGCAGAGGCAAATTTTGTTCTGTTTGCCTCTGCTGTTTTTGGCATCATACTACTCAATTCAGTTTACTCCGGTAGAGTGCAGTGCAGTCAGGTGTGGTGGGTTTCAGTTGAGTGGGGTACAGAGCAGAGGCAGATGCTTTTAGGTTTGCCTCTGCTGTTTTTTGGCATTATAAATCAATAATCATCTGCACTTTGACTTATCGGGAACATATAGTAGAGTTCAGTTTAGTACCTTTTAGCTCAGTCCCGTAGCGTAGGGTCTCGTTGAGTGCCGTGAAGTAAGGTCGAGTACAGAGCGAAGGCAGATGCTTTTATGGCTTTGCCTTCGCTGCTTTTGAATTTTTTCACCAAGCAGTCTTGGATAAGGGATATACTCTTTTGCACTGAATTCTGTACAGCAAAGTGGTGTACAGTGATGTTTAGCAAAGTAGAGTTCAGTTGAGTAGAGTCAAGCATCGTTCGGTGTAGAGCGAGAGTAAATGCTTATAGAGGTTTACTCTCGCTATTTTTGGCATCATCTATCCCGCATAGTAGCGCAAAGTTCTGTAGAGTGCAGTGTTCTCGGGTGCGGTGCAGTTCAGTAAAATTAAGTGCAGAGCAGGGGCAAATGCTTTTATGGATTTGCCTCTGCTGTTTTTTATTAACTATTTTTTTTTTGCAATTTATCTATATACTACAATATATACTTTATAGTATATACCTTATGATTAAATGAAGAAACCATTATTATAGTTAAAAAACATAATTTTTAAACAATCAATATTCAGAATATTGAATTGTTATAGTATATTGAAAAAGACTATAACCAAAAATAAGTTAGCTCGTTAAACTATAAGTAGGTATTTAGCTATGACAGAAGAGGGTTTAGAAGATTTTAAATTAGAAACGGGCTTGGAGCGATTAGGCTTTAAAAGAACAAGAACAAAGAGGCGAATAGACGAGTGGAAACCTGGCAGCACCAACCCAATTTATACATATGTGGCTGAAAGAAGCCCAGTAGAAAGAGAGCCTTTTTTAGAAGCAGAGGTTAGCAGATGGCCTGCAGGAATTTCTGTTGCAATCAACTCCAATCCTTACGATGGAAGATGGTATTATGATGCCTTTGGACTCTTGGCTGAAACACTCATCAAAGATGTAAAAAAATATATGAAAGAAAGAAACGTTGATTGCCTATAACAACAAAGCATAAAAATGTGTAAATTCTTGTGTGTATTAAATGAAACAAACAAGGACTGCCAGGTATTTTGAATTTGGATATCCTTATTTTTTTGGAGGGATAGAATATAGCTGGCCTGATGGAAGAATAGATTATGATGGAGTTTTCAGGCAAAAAAGAGGGGACATAACAAGATTATTAGATGAAACTGCCAAGAGATATATGGAGGAATTCGGACTAAGTAGAACCACTCCTTCTTATTATCCAAGGGTAATGGAAGGGGACAAAGGAATTACAGTAAGTTTGGGGAATGGAGGGAGGTTTATTGAATTATGGAAGATGCCGGGAGCTTATTTTATCTCAGGAAATAATCTTGATGGATATCGCGAGAATGCTGTTGCTTTTAATGTTGGAAGCGATGTTTTAGAGGCAGTAGATGAAACTTTTCTTGCTCCAAGAATTATAACAGAAGGCCCAAACTGGGTGTTAAGATATCCGCTTCCAGGGGGCGTGAAGAAAATAGCTACACTCAAAGCAGATGAGCGTTTTATAAAGAAATTTTATGAAACTGCTGGTTTTGAAACCGAGATAACAATAGAAGATGGGGAATTGCAAAGGGTAGTAAGCCCCAGAGGGATAATAACAATCCAGGATGGGGTCTGTGAGGGAAGAGGATTTGAAGGCTGGAATGCTGCGAGAGCTTCCTGGATAATTGCAAAAATAATGAGCAGGTCTTCAGAAACATAAAAAACCATAATTTTTAAACATCTTTTTCTTTAGTAATTTATGAAAAAAGGAAAGGCAGTTATTATATTAGTTATTTTAGTGCTAATTGTTGTTTTAGTTTATGTTCTTGTAAAAATGCCAAAAGGAGGGGGAAATGGGGAGATTAATGAAAATGAGTCAGAAGTTATCAGGGTCATTGATGGAGACACTTTTGAACTTGAATCAGGAGAGATTGTTAGGATGATATGCATAGATGCTCCTGAAAAAGGAGGAGATGGGGAGGTTGGTGAAGAAGCATCTCAATATCTTGAAGGATTAATTTTAAACAAGATTGTAAGATTAGAGAAAGATGTTTCTGAAAAAGATGCTTATGGGAGATTGTTAAGATACGTTTATATTGAAGAAAATCTCGGAGAAGGAATTTTTGTTAACAAAATAATGGTGGAAAAGGGATATGCAGAGGTTTTCAGATATGGCAATGATACAAAAAGATGCGATGAAATTGAAGGTATTTGAATCTTTATTCCTTAAGAAAATTATGAATTTGGATCTTCTTCACCAGATATGTCTGGCGTATCTTCTCGCGTTCCTAATCCATCAATGTCAAAAGACCCTTGCATTCCCCCCATCCCACCTAAGAGTTGCCCCAACATAAGGCCCATGCCCCCTGGACCTAAGCTGATTATTCTCATTCCAGCTTGCTGGCGCCTTTCACCTTCAGATAAGCAATAAACAAGATACTTTACAGTTTCTGCTGCCCTGCCTAACAGATATTTTTCAGAAGTGTCTTGGACTTGTTGAACAGTACCCTTACCAAACACTCTGGACAGTTCAGAAATTTGCGCCCTTACCTGCCCATAGTCTCCATAATGTCTATCAGCCTCAAATAAATCACACGATCTAACTTCTCTAGCTAAAAACCCTTCCAGTTCAGAAAGAGACGGAAAACGAAGCTTATCAAGCCGGGTGATTAGTTCCCAACGATGAACGCCAATTTTATTAATAAGTTCATCGTAAAAATCTGGCTCCCCCCCTCTAAGTTCTCTTGCTTCATCCAGTGATTGGTTGCTAACATCCACATTATGAACTCTAAGATAGTCGACTCCTGGTTTGCAATGAGATCTCGGAAAATGCTCTCTTAAATGGGCTAAAGGCCTTTCTTCTCCTCTTGCTATTGCTTCAACATAACTTTCAGAAAGCTTTCCAAGAGCTCTGTCAATGGACTCAAATTTATCTGCCCCTCTTCTTCTCGAAGACCTGCCGGACGTTAAGGTGCTTGCAGCACGCTGGATAACCTCAACTACTTCATTATCAGTTGGCATCTTGTAACGATGCAAGTAAAGAATTTGAGTTGATGGATATTTTTTTCCAGATTCTGGTTCTTCAATAGGGTCTATAGGCCTTTTATAAACATGATTAGGAACAACTGCTTCATAACCTTGTAGCTTTATTGTTTTTGGCATGAAGATTCAACAAACCCGCTGTTTATAAATTTTTCTGTTTTACTACTTTAGAGTTAGTTAACTTTTGTAAATTTTAAGGTTAGAAAGTTTCTTTGAAATAACTATCTTCTCGCAAGCTCTTTAATCCTTCTTGAATCTCTCTTTCCAACCTTTAAAACACACAACATCTTCTCAAGTATTTCTAGGCCAGGAATTAAGGCCCCCTGAAAGTAATAGGAAACTGACTGCCTTGTAACGCCTAATTGCTCAGACAACCAGTACTGGCTCTGTTTTAATCTCCCTAAATAAAAATTCAATAAATCAGTTAACTCC
>Ga0105100_10000429_pt1 | contig 24984 bp, 17 predicted proteins | sample PPLLak12cMay2015_2_FD_87033 | JGI IMG/M metagenome (GOLD analysis project Ga0105100, IMG submission 87033) | Freshwater sediment microbial communities from Prairie Pothole Lake near Jamestown, North Dakota, USA - PPLs Lake P8 Core (1) Depth... | ecosystem: Environmental > Aquatic > Freshwater >...
CTTCCTCCTCCTCCCAGGAAAACCTGATCGTTTTAAGTTGATCGGAAGAGGGTCCGATCCCCAGTATATATTCACCGGGATCAACGGCATAACTGCCCATGTCCTCATGGTAATACTCCAGGTCTTTTTCCGTAAGTATAAAGCGTACTTCATCCGAGGCCCCTGCAGCAAGGGATATCCTGTCAAATCCCCTTAATTCTTTCAAGGGTTTGGGAATTTCACCAGCAGGACCTGTAATGTACAATTGCACTACTTCTTCACCATCGACCTGTCCAGTATTGGTAATTTCAACCCCAACCGCCAGGGTATCACCTTTGCGGAGTATTTCTTTATCGGCGGTGATATCATCAAAGTGAAAAGTAGTATAGCTTAAACCGTACCCGAAAGGAAACAGCGCATCTCCGTTGAAGTAGCGATAGGTTCTGCCGTTCATGGCATAATCCTCGAAAGGGGGAAGCTGATCAATCGATTTGTAGAAGGTTACCGGCAACCGGCCTGAGGGATTGTAATCCCCGAAAAGGACATCCGCAATGGCATTCCCCGCAGCTTGCCCGGGATACCAGGCTTCTAAAATGGCCGGAATATGGTCCTTTGCCCAGTTGACGGATAAAGCACTTCCGTTCAATAATACCAGCACAACGGGTTTGCCCAGTCCTGCTATCTTTTTTAATAGCTTTTCCTGCACTTCCGGCAGGTCAAGCGTAATCCTGTCCCCACCCCTGAATCCTTTAACAGGGACATTCATTTCCTCACCTTCAAGCCGGGGTGAAAGTCCCATAAAAAGCACCACCACATCAGCCTTCTTTACTGCTTTAATGGCTTCCTGTTCAAGGTTCCTGGAAGGGATGGACCAGATCAGCCTGAAAAAAGCATCATTCAGGTAGTTAGAGAAATCAGCTCGGATATGATAGACTTTACCGGCTTCAAAAAAAACTTTGTTGAAGACTTTCCTTTCATGATGATCATTGCTGGCGGTAAGGAAAAGCGAATCTTCAAGGTATAGGGTGAAACGGTTCATTCCTTCCCCTCCAAACTGATATTCCCCGGTTCTGGGAGCCCTGATGTAACCCGACCACCGGACGGAAAAATTATCATCATTCAGGTCTTTTAAAGGAGAGCCGTCCCACCAGTTTGCATGGATTAATGAATCAATGCCGATGGCTATAGGATCTCCCTGCAGATCCTTATTGTTGAAATATTCGACAAGCAAACCGGGATTCCGGCAATTTTCGGTCTGATAAAATACCGAGTCAGGAAGCACGGAAAAGGAATTCATGTTATCGGCCCATTCACACCCCTGTGCATAAATGATCCTGGTATTGGGTCCGGCCTTATTGATGATCCCTTGCAACGGGGTTGTTACAATACTTGCATACCCGCTGTAATTAGCTTTCAACACTTCAGCATCATTGGCATTGGGACCGATAACAGCAATACATCCCAGGTTTTTATCAAGGGGTAAAAGTTGTGTTTCATTCTTCAGGAGAACAATGGATTTCCGGGCTGCTTCAAGTGCAAGCTGTTGATGCTTTTCACATTCCACAACATCATAAGGGATCCGGGTATAGGCAACATTTCCCGGAGGATCGAACATCCCCAGCCGGAATCTTGCAGCGAACAACCGGGCAAGAGCAAGGTCAATATCTTTTTCACTTACGAGCCCCTCCTTAACAGCCTGCCTGAGAAAAGGGAACATATCGCCGCAATTCAGGTCAGTGCCGGAGGTAAGTGCCAGGGCAGCTGCTTCAGCTTCTGAATTTACCAATCTGTGACCTTTCAATATATCCGCTATGGCCCCGCAGTCGGAAACGATATATCCCTTAAAACCAAGTTCATCCCTGAGCAGTATATTCAGCAGGGAATCGCTGCCGCAACAGGCTTTGGTATTGGTTCGGTTATAGGCACACATGACGGATTGAACATTGCCTTCCTGAATGGCCATGCGAAAAGCGGGAAGGTATGTATCCCTGAAATCTCTTACTGACACCCTGGCATCGAAACTGTGTCGTTCCGGCTCAGGTCCGCTGTGAACAGCAAAATGTTTGGCGGTGGCAATGGTTTTAAAGCAGGCTGGGTCATTACCCTGCAGCCCCCGGATAAAACTGACCCCTATCTTCCCGGTCAGGAAGGGATCCTCGCCGTATGTTTCCATACCCCGTCCCCATCGCGGATCGCGGAATATATTAATATTGGGAGACCAGAATGTCAAACCCTGGTATATATTCCTTTTTCCCTGCTGAACAAAATGATGATGTTTTGCCCTTGCCTCATCCGATATGGCATTCGCCACATCATAAACAAGCTCCTTATCAAAGGTAGCAGCCAATCCTATTGCCTGCGGAAAAACTGTGGCCCTGCCTGCCCTTGCAACGCCATGCAGGCATTCATTCCACCAGTTGTACGCCGGTATGCCCAGCCGTTCGACGGCAGGAGCTTCATAGGAAAGCTGGGCAATTTTTTCGTCAAGGGTCATTCTCGAGAGCAGGTCATTAACCCTGGCATCAACATTCAGTTTGGGATCCAGGAATGTATATTCAAGCGGCTTGGAATTCCTGCATCCGGGCAATGCTATGGCAATGGTCAGCAGCATCAGAAAATGCAGGCCATGTAGAGATGAATGGTCATTAAGGGTCCTCATAGGCTGTCTGGAAGTTAAGTTATCATTCCGAGAGGCTAAAAGAAATTCCTTTCAGGTCATGGTCAGCAGATGATTTTCCGACCCATACCATGAATTCACCTGTCTCAGTCCCGAAAGTCAAATCTTTTCTGTAGAAAGAAAGATCGGTTGCCGTAAGCTTAAAGGTAACCTCCCTGGATTCTCCGGGTTTAAGGTTAATCCGCTGAAAACCCTTAAGCTCTTTTACGGGCCTTGTTATGCTTCCCACCATATCACGGATATAGATTTGGACGATCTCCGTTCCGTTATATTTCCCCTTATTGCTTAGGGATGTCCTGACAATGAGGGTATCTCCGGCGGTAATTTCAGGACTGGATAATGTTACGGGAGAATAATCAAAAGTGGTATAGGAAAGGCCATAACCGAAAGGATATTCCGGTGTATAATCCAGGTCGAGATAATTCGAGGTGAAATTAACCGGATCCAGCGGTGTACCTGCAGGTATACCTTGATTCTCAGGCTGGGGAGGCCTGCCAGTATTCCTGTGATTGTAATACAGGGGAATCTGTCCTTCCGCCCTGGGAAAGGATACACTTAATTTGCCCGATGGTGACACGATGCCAAATAACAGGTCTGTCAGTGCAGGCCCGGCCATAGTTCCTCCGTGCCAGGCATAGAGTATGGCCTGTACCTTACCGGAGATCCTGCTGAAGATCAAAGGACGTCCGGCCATGATGACCAGCACAATCGGTTTGCCGGTCCGGGCCAGCTCGGTTATGAGTTCTTCCTGGGCACCGGGCAGGTTAAGAAAAGCCCTGCTGTGGGCTTCTCCAGATAGTATCTGTTCTTCACCCAGGAAGACAACGCAGGCACTGGCATTACGTGCTGCTGCCACCGCCCTGGCAAACTGACTTTTATCGGTTGAACGGCCTGTTTCCAGTGCAGGTACATAAATCACTCTGTCTTTACCAATTTTCTTCCGGATAGCGGCCAGCGGTGTAATGGCATCCTCCACCCTTCCATCCGGGGTCCACATGCCCAGTTGTTCAAGGGGGGCATCGGCCAAAGGACCGATTACGGCCAAGCTTTGAATGTTTTCCCGCAGGGGAAGAACGGAATTGTCGTTTTTCAGTAATACAGTACTCTGGATGGCAAGTTCTTTTGCGACTTCAAGATTCTCGGGACGCAGAAAGGTGATTTCATCCGGAGCCTGGGGATAGGGATTATCGAAAAGCCCTTTGCGAAACTTTATGCTGAGAATATTCCGTACGGCATCATCGATCAATTTTTCATCCACTGTTCCGCTTTGCACAAGCTCTTTCAGATAATGGGTAAAGCTGCGGGAGACCATTTCCATGTCGACTCCCGCCTGCACAGCCTTTAGCGCAGCGTCTTTTTCGCCGGCGGCGTATCCGTGATTGATCATTTCCGTAACCGAAGTCCAGTCGCTTACCACAAAACCCCTGAATCCCCATTCAGTCCGAAGGATTTTTTTCAACAGAAATTCATTGGCGGTGGCCGGCGTGCCGTTCAGGTCGTTGAATGCACTCATGACCGTGGCTATATTGGCCTTTACTGCTGCATGAAAAGGAGGAAGATACACATTGCGAAGTTCCGTTTCCGGTATCAGTGTTGTATTATAGTCCCTGCCTCCCTCTGCTGCGCCATACCCGGCAAAATGTTTTGCACAGGCGGCCAATGAGGCAGGATCACTGAGGTCATCTCCCTGGTATCCCTTAACCATGGCAATGGCTAACTGAGAGCCCAGGTAGCTGTCTTCACCGTTACCTTCAGCAATTCTTCCCCATCGCGGATCACGTGCAATATCCAACATCGGAGAAAATGTCCAGTGAATGCCGTCTGAAGCGGCCTCATAGGCTGCAATGGCTGCTGCCTTTTCAACCAGGCTGGTATTCCAGCTGCACGACTGGGCAAGGGGGATTGGAAATACGGTCCGGTATCCATGAATAACGTCCCTGCCAAAGATCAATGGAATGCCCAGCCTTGACTCTTTCATGGCCACCTGCTGCAGCTGTTTTCGGTTTATGGCATCGCCGGCATTCAGCAATGAACCAATTTCTCCTTTTCGTATGGACTCAAGTAAGGCTTCCGTTATTCCGCTTTCCAGGTTCACCTGGCTCATTTGGCCTATTTTTTCTTCAAGGGTCATTACCGATAACAGGGAATCCATCCTCTTTTCAAGGATTATTTCGGCTTCCTGCAAGGATGATGTTTTTTCATTACAGGCGGTAGCAATAATGGCAGCCAAAACTGCCATTATCACAATCATTTTATCTTTCATAGGAATAAAGTTTGCTTTGGAATAAAGATAAGAAATAAATAATATAACCCTGACAGCGTTTTCTTAAAACTGGAATTGATTTTATAACCACAACCCAGTAAGGTTTATGGAGGATTATATTGAATCTGAAGATGATGGCCACGGGCGAGACCTAAACATCTCCCCAGTTTTCACCCTTTTTAATGCGGCTTATCTGCATTTCCGATACGCCAAAAGTTTTAGCGAGTACAGCCCCGGGGATGCCCATGGCAAGCTGATGCTTTATGATCCTGACATCGGTAGGACGTAGTTTGGTATAATGCCTTGGGTCAGGCGCCCTGTAACTTTTGCCCAGAAAATCCTTCCATCCCTTCCATTCCGGATAAAAATATTCGGGTCGCGACGGAATGACCGTAGGCCGTTCTTTCCATTTAATGTATTCCTTTGAATTTGAAATTCCGGCTTCACGTGCCAGCCTTCCGGCATCGCGATACTTCAGGTATTTTTTGCTTTTTCGCTGATCGGGATTTCCAAGAAAGTCACGCCAGCCTTTCCAGCTGCCCTTTCTCTTAAAATATTCGTCGGGAATTCGGGGGAACTTCCTGGGCAGTGGTTTTTTGTCACGTTTGTAGGCATCGAATTTGCGCGCTGATGTCACTCCCTGGGGAACCAGATTCCCGATGACGTATTGACGGGCAATGCTGTACGACCACTTGACAATTTTATCCCAATTGTCAATAGCAATGTTATTCATAATGCAATCATTCACTTAATGCCAATGGCATTGTTATTCTCAAAGGTGATGGATTTGGTAATGTTGAGTTAAAAGATCGCAGGTGGGTGAATCAGGATGTACAAAGATATCAAAATTTCGGAATAATGATTCAGTTCTTTTCCATCCTTTTGGCGTCTTCCCAAATATCATTCATCTCATCCAGTGTCAGGGTACTAAGCTTCCTGCCCTGTTTCAGTGTTTTGCTTTCAAGGTAATTGAAACGCTGTATGAATTTGATATTGGTTTTTTCCAGGGCTGTCTCCGGGTCAATGCCATAAAGCCTGGCTGCATTAATGACGGAAAACAACAGGTCTCCGAATTCCTGTTCGGATTTTTCTTTGTCCATGGAATCAATTTCGTGTGTCAGTTCTTCAAGCTCCTCGAATACCTTTTCCCAGACCTGAGACCTTTCATCCCAGTCAAATCCTACCGCCCTTGCCTTTTCCTGTATCCTGTTGGCTTTTATCATGGCAGGCAGCGATGAAGGGACTCCCCCCAGTATGGATTTGTTCCCCTCTTTTATTTTTAGTTCTTCCCAGTTTCTCTTTACCAGTTCGGGACTGTTCCTTACATCCGTGTCGGCAAATACATGAGGATGACGGAAAATCAGTTTTTGAGCAAGGGAATCGGCAACATCCTTTATGTCGAAAGCTCCCGTTTCAGATGCGATCTTTGAGTAGAAAACAATGTGCAGCAGCAGATCTCCCAGTTCCTTTTTAATATTGTCAGGGTCCTTCAATAATATGGCGTCTGCCAGTTCATAGGTTTCTTCAATGGTCAGATTCCGGAGGCTCTCAAAAGTCTGCTCCCTGTCCCATGGACATTTTTCACGCAATTCGTCCATTATGTCCAGCAGCTTCTCCAGCGATGCCAGTTTTTCCTGTTTTGAATCCATGAGAATATTTGTTGATTTATTGATTTGATGAATTGATGATTGGTTGAATAAAAAGTTGTTTAGCGATTTAGGTGTTTAGGTGTTTAGGGGTTTAGCAATTCAGGCTGCAGACTGCATGACTGCAAGACTGCATGACTGCATGACCTGCCTGCCGGCAGGCAGGCTGCAAGACTACTTGTCCCTTGTCCCCTGCCTTGCTGGCAGGCAGGCTTGTCCCTTTCTTCAATCATAAAACTTAATCCTCAGCACTGAATTCACGCTCAAATTCAGCAAATCAGCAGCATTTCCGCTGTTGATGGCAATTTCGAGCAGTCCAAGTGAATTGAACAGGGCCAGCATTTCTCCGGTTGAACTGTCACTGTATTTTTTATTGATACGGCTTATTTTATAATAGTTACTTTGAACAAAAATATCAAAAGGCCTGCCCTTTCTTATCTGATCGAACAGTTCACGGCTTATGTTGGTAATAGCATTCCGGAAGGAGTCGATATATACCACGCTTCCGTTGATAGTGGAGTCATCAATGGTGGGAAGCATGGGAATTTGTTTGGAAACGGTCCTGGCCGGAGTTCCCAATTCCTGCAGTTTCTTCTTATGCATGATATGGCAAGCACAATCGGCAAAGACATAAAGCTCTGAAAAACTGTCCGGGTGTTCAGCATCCTTTTTCAGGATGATGACCTCTTCAGGATCCTCGTCCAGCAATAATCCGAAGATCCCGTTATCGCATCCGATAAAAAAATGTTTCGACGCCCTGATCAATACATGCGGCTTTTCAGATGAAGATTCGGCATTGACACAGATGAGATGGATAGTCCCTTCGGGATAACTGCGGAAACAGTTCCTGAGAATAAAGGCAGCCTGTGCGCTGTTAAACGGAGATACCTGATGGGTAATATCAACGAGGGTAGTTTCAGGACAACTGCTGAGGATCCTGCCTTTTACTGCGGCAAGGTAATAATCATTTTTGTTCCAGTCGCTAATAATGGTAACAACAGCCATCGGAGGCGATTCTTTTGCTAATTTTACGTTAGGAATTGAAGATTGAAAAAAATAGTCTTAATTTGTAAGTGCCAAAAATAAGCATTATTCTTAACATTCTATGATTGAAAAAACCATCTATTTGGAAGGCGTTGATCCGCTTACCTTTTATGGGCCCAACAACAAGAACCTTGACAAATTAAAATCATGTTTTCCGAAGCTTAAGATAATAGGCCGTGGTGTTGAAATTAAAATAGTGGGAGACCATTCCGAGATCCTCCGTTTTGAAGAGGATGTTGACAAAATGCTGGAATTCGTCCAACAGAAAAATCAGCTTTCTGAAGAAGATGTCGAACATATTTTACTGGAGGAGGGTACGGATGTTCACCTGATGAAATCTCCCGAGGAAGATATAATACTGTATGGCAATCAGGGGAAGGCCATTCAGGCAAAGACCATAAATCAGAAAAGGCTCATCAGCGAATATGAGCTCAATGACCTGGTTTTTGCGATCGGGCCTGCCGGCACCGGCAAAACATATACCGCTATTGCACTGGCAGTGAGAGCCCTGAAAAACAAGGAGGTGAAGCGGGTGATCCTCACAAGACCTGCGGTCGAAGCGGGTGAGAAGCTCGGATTTCTGCCCGGTGACGTAAAACAGAAACTTGATCCCTATCTTCAACCCCTCTATGATGCTCTTGGTGATATGATCCCACATAAAAAGCTGGAAGGTTATATTGAGGAAGGTATTATCGAGATTGCACCCCTGGCCTATATGCGAGGCCGCACGTTGGGCGATGCTTTTGTAATCCTCGATGAAGGGCAGAACACAACGGTGAACCAGCTTAAGATGTTTCTCACCAGGATGGGCAAGAATGCCAAGTTTATGGTAACCGGAGACATCACGCAGATTGACCTGCCGGAACGAAGACTGTCAGGATTGATCAAAGCCCTTGACCTCCTGAAGGATATCAAGGGTATTACGGTTGTTACCTTTGATACCCGTGATATCGTCAGGCACCGTTTAGTAAAACATATTGTCCATGCTTATGAGCAGGAGAAGCATGCAACGGAACGAGAATAACAAAATCAATATATATTTATGACGCAAACACTGACAAAAACAAATTATTCCTTGCCGGGTCAGCAAGGTATCTATGTTGGAAAAGTTAGGGACGCATACAATATCAGGGGTCAATACCTGGTAATGGTCGTCACTGACCGCATATCGGCTTTTGATGTTGTGCTCCCCAAGGGTATTCCGTATAAAGGCCAGGTATTAAATCAGATCGCATCTAAATTTCTGGATGCTACCGCAGATATGGTACCTAACTGGAAGATTGCCAGTCCCGATCCCATGGTCACCGTGGGCCATTTTGCCACCCCTTTCAAGGTTGAAATGGTGATACGGGGTTATCTTACAGGCCATGCATGGCGTGAATACAAAGCCGGAAAAAGAGCCCTTTCGGGAGTCGCGATGCCCGGTGGTATGGTAGAAAACCAGGCCTTTCCCCGGCCCATTATTACCCCGACAACAAAAGCGGAATCAGGCCATGACCTTGACATTTCAAAAGAGGACATCTTAGGTCAGGGACTTATCTCTGCTGCAGATTATATTTTATTGGAAAAATATACCAGACTGCTCTTTGAGAGAGGCACACAAATAGCCGCTGAAAAAGGACTGATCCTGGTGGACACTAAATATGAATTCGGAAAAAAAGATGGGAAGATACTCCTGATCGATGAGATCAATACACCTGATTCATCGCGGTATTTTTATGCAGAAGGCTATACAGAAAAGCTTTCCCGGGGCGAGCCTCAGAAACAGCTTTCCAAGGAGTTCCTGCGTCAGTGGCTTATCGAACATAATTTCCAGGGCAAGCCTGGCCAGGTGGTGCCGGAAATGCCGGATGAAATTGTTCACCAGGTGAGTGAACGGTATATTGAATTATACGAAAAGATCACCGGAGGAAAGTTTGTCCGGTCCGATGTTTCGAATATGGCTGAAAGGATTGAGGCCAATATTAAAAAGTGTTTGAAGGAACTGGGGGTGTAGAAGACGGTGAACGGTAAACAGCTTTCGTTTTCATATATTTTGTATTTTTACGATTTATACCTTAAAATTTCAGGATTATTGAACGCTAAATACAGATATCTTACCGCCTGCATAGTACTGTTCTTTATGATGCATATGACCTCGGCGCAGTTTCAACCGGCGGAGGTTATCAAATCAAACCAAAAAGTATTAATTCAGGGCAGGTATTATTTTATTCATACGGTACAGAAGGGGCAGACCTTTTATTCCATATGCAAAGCCTATGGTGTCAGTCAGGATGCCGTGCTGAATGAAAATCCGGGAATCGATCCCTCCACCCTCAGTGAAGGCCAGGCTGTTCGCATTCCCGATTATACTCAAGTTTCGGTTTCTGCTTCTCCCCGTGAAGCAAAACAGGAAGACAGGCGATTTTATTACCATACGGTCAGACCCGGCCAGACTTTATATTTTCTCTCAAGAAAATATGATGTACCCGAGGAATGGATAGTTCATTTTAACCCGGGTGCCGGAGAATCACTTTCGGCCGGCCAGGTTGTAATAATTCCCAAAAGAAAAGAATTTGATAAGGTTCTCGCCCTGCAGGATACCAGTGAGTACTGGTACTATACGGTAAGGGGAAAAGACACGCTTTATTCCCTTTATCAGCAATATGGGGTTAGCATCGACCGTATCATAAGGGAAAATCCTGTATTGCAGGAGGGACTGAAAGCCGGCACGATAATCAGGATACCCAGGTCAGCTGCCGATACCCTTGTGCAGCAGATGGATACAGCAGAATACCTGACTCCTGAGCCTGTTTGTGTAAACTTTGTCAACGGAAAAAAGGATTTTAAAGTTGCCCTGATGCTGCCATTCTTTTCAGCGCTAAAAACGGATGAACCTGTAGAAACAGAGAGCACTATTAACGGCGAGATTCCGGAAAATCCGGTCATACGGCAACAGGAAATTATTGGCAGGAGCTTCATTGAATTCTACGAAGGTTTTCTGCTTGCGCTGGATACCCTCAGGAGCAAAGGCTTGTCAGTAAAACTTTATGTATATGATACTGAAAGGGATACACTGAAAGTCAAAAAGATAATTCAGCAACTGTATTCGGTTCAACCCGACCTGATCATAGGACCTGCATATTCCGATGATGTTAAGCTGGTAGGGCAGTTTGCTCTGAACCAGGGTATAAACCTGGTCTCTCCCTTGTCAACGCGGTCTGAACTGGTAACAGAAAACCCCAGCGTGATCCAGGTTGTTCCTGCCGATGATGCTGAAAATGCATTTTTTGCCCGGTATCTTGCACAGTTTAAGGCCAATCCGATTATATTGTTCAGGGATGATGACAGCCTTTCACTGAAAGCATCATGGAAATTCAAAAAGGAATTATTGCCCTACCTGGATAAGGATTCGTTGGGAAATCCATTGAATTTCTGGGACTACAAATTGAACGATTCTACCCTGAGAAAACTCAATAAAATACTCAGACATGATACTGAAAATGTAATTGTTATCGCTTCTGAGAATGAACCTGATGTGTCAGCCCTGATCGTAAAGCTTAGTCTCTGGTCCAGGGCCTATAAAATGTCATTGTATGGCGTTCCGGCCTGGCAGGTTTGGAAGGCCATTGACATTAAATATTTTCACAGCATGCAATTGCAGTACTATACTCCTTTTTATATAGACTACGGCAATCCGGAAGTCATAAATTTCATCCGGAAATGCAGAAAGGTATATGGTTTTGAACCCTATGAGATTACACCCAAGGGATACAATTTCTGCATGCTGGGTTACGATATCGGATTATATTTTATTACGGCTCTCGAGCAATATGGAAATAGCTTTTCACCCTGCATGAATAATCTCGATATTGATTTATTGCTTTCACGGTACAATTTTTCACATTCAGGCGAGGGATTTTCAAACAATACCATCCATATGATCCGTTACAAACCCGATTATACCATAGAAAGGGTAGTGATAATCGAACCGGAGATTGTGGATTCAACGAAGAGAATAGAATAGGATCATACCTGCCAGCGCAAGGATGATAATGCCGAGATAACCAATCAGATGCCTTAGTGATTTTTTTGATTTCCCCAGGCTGCTCTTGTATTGCAGACGTTTGATTACTTTCCTGGCCAGTTCATCAAGGGCTGAACTGCTTTTTACAATATAATCAACAGCACCCGCCTGGATGGAACTAACGGCAGCGTCAACATCGCGAAGCGAGGTATGAAAATAGATATCGGTCGAAGGACTTGCTTTTCTGACTTTTGATAAAATCTGCCGGCCTTGGAGTGTATTTTTATTGAACAGATATTCAGAGATAAGTACGTCAGGCCGTAGTTTGAGAGAGGGGTACATCTTGTCGGGATCGGAGAAAACAATAACCGATGGTATCCCGGCCACCTGCAGGTATTGTGTAATAATACGCTGGTAAACCACATTGGAATCCAATACAAAAACAATAGCTTGATCAGATGACTTCATCCCAGGTTAGGCTTTTGGTACATCAAAAGTAGGAAACCCGGCAACCAAAGAAAAGGAATCCTTCAGACTATTTGATCAACAGCCTCTATATATTTACGAACGTCAAATTTTCGTTCACAACCGTTACGGTTCATATACCTGATTTTCCCAAAAACGCTTCTTTCTGACCAGGCACGATCATGAATTCCGCCGATTGACCACATACAGCCGGTATAACCGTTGGGATCGCGACCATCCAGTTCATACTTGTCATTAAGGTATATGGCGGTCTGCAAGGCTTCTTCCGGTGAGGGAGACCATTCCAGTATCTTTTTTGCCCAATACATCCGCATGTATCCGTGCATCCTGCCGGTTTTCATCATTTCATGCTGGGCTGCATTCCACATCGTATCATGCGTTCCGCCAGATTCAAACTGTTCAGTTGAATAGCCATATTCCCGTTCGTCATGACGGTGCTTTTGCAACGTTTCTTTTGCCCATGGTTTTATGCCTTCCAGCGAGTCATAATGCGGGTTATAGTAACAGAAGTTATCCGCCAGTTCACGCCTTACGATTAGTTCCTCGAGGAATGCATCGCTGCCCGGATTGCGGGGATAGTTCTTCAATACTTCAAGGGCAACACGCTGAGGCGAGAGATGCCCGAAATGGAGATAGGGAGAAATAGCCGAGGTTGCATTAAGCACAGGATCATTTTTATCCTGGCCATAATCAGTCAGCCGTTCTGTAAGAAAACGTTCCAGTATGGTTTTTGCGGCATTCTCACCGGATTTAAGCCATTTCACCGGCTTTACCGAGCGATCGGGGGCCATAGAAGACAGGATCACTTCCCAGTTGTTCCTTCGGGTTTGATGGCTGTCAGGAAAAGGCACCAGGGGCGGAAATTCGTCCATGAACTCAGGGAGAAGCCGGTGGATTTTTGGGCGCAAGGTATAAGCCCCATATTCTTCTTTATCGGATGCAATCCAGCAGGGTATCAGGTTATGGGCATCCACTTCAACAACCGGTATGATCAGTTGGTTGCACACTTCTTTCTTCCAGTACCTTTTGGTCCTGAGGGGATCGAAATCAGTGACAAGCCTGCTGATATGATGTCCTGAGATAAAAGGTGGCAGCGTGGAGACCGGATCACCCAACAACATGACAAAAGGAATATTCAGGTGCGACAGGATAGCCTCAATCTTGCTTAATCCATTGAGCATGAAGTCATATTGCCGCCATGTGGCACCGAGGAATTCATGCACAAGGGTAAAAACAACCAGCAATTCTTCCTCCATATCCTGAGCCAGTTCGATGGCATAACTCAGTGCCCAGTTATCATGAACGCGCTGGTCACGGCTCATCCAGTAGACAACCGGACCTTTGACCGACACTCCATCCTTTATTTTCCTTATTCTTTTTGGGTTTATCATGATCTTTGATATGAAAATTCAGAAAAAGTCCACAGTCCACAGAAAACGCGGTAACGAGTAACCGGTTATCAGTAATTGGTAATCGGTAATTGGATCAGTTTAGGTGTTCAGGTTTTATGCTAAACCACTAAACTGCTAAACCGCTAAACCGCTAAACCGCTAAATCGCTAAACACCTCTTGTCCCTTCTTACCCCTGCATTCCCTCCCCCGCCTCCTTATCCAAATACCATTCCAGCTTCCCCCGCAACGGCTTTATATACCTTGCTGGGTAAAGCTTTGCAGCAGGTTCATCAGCCATGATTTCTTTTATTCTGCTGCTTTTTGATCGTCCGGTTACCACGAAGGTGATCCGGTCGGCGTTTATGATCGGTTTTCCCGTGAGGGTAATCCGTTGCTGTCCTGATTGCGGATGAACCGCTACTGCACAAATAGCATCAGCATATAATAAAGATAGCTGATCGGGAAAGATCGAGGCTGTGTGGCCGTCATCACCCATGCCCAGGAAAATCCAGTCGAAGACCGGCATCGTATTCCTCATCGCAACATGCTTTCTGATCTCCGTGCTGTATCGTATGGCTTCCTCTTCAGGCTTGTTTTCACCGCGGATCCGGTGAATGTTGGATTCATTGATTTGAAGCGCTCTCAACAAGTACCGGTTTGCCATTCCAAAGTTGCTCTCAGCATGATGCGGAGGAACACATCTTTCATCACACCAGAAAAAGTGAACCTTGCTCCAGTCGGGAAGGTCACGGACTACCGGCAGCATTGACGCAATTCTTTTAAACAGGTGCTGGGGTGTAGTTCCACCCGAAAGGACGATAGTTACCAGGCTTTTCATTCCGCATAACGCTGTGATATGGCTGAAAAATTTATCGGCCAGCGCATCTGTCAATGCTGACACATGGTTAAATATGTTGGTCTCTGCTTTCATCAGGTATGCTATAGTTCACAATAGATACCGTCATTGGAAAGGTTTTTGCATGGATACCGCCAGGTCATATTCGGCTCACCGATCAACAGGTCAGATTCGCGTGGTCCCCATGTGCCTGCCGGATATCCGTATATGGGGATATCGGGCATAATTTCCCAGGCCCGGAGGATGGGATCAACAATTCCCCAGGCTTCCTCCACGGCATCACCCCGGGTGAACAAGGTGGAATCACCCTGCATGCAATCGAGCAGCAACCGTTGATAAGCCTCGGGAATGAAATTATGGGCCAGGTCGGAATAATGAAAGTCTATATTGAAATCCTGTACGTTAAAACCTGCACCGGGAATTTTCATCCCGATCTTGAGCAGAATGCCTTCATCAGGCTGAATACGGATGACCAGTTGATTTTCAGCATTGAAACGGTTTTCATCAAAACAGAATAACTTGTGCGGGGTTGACTTGAAATGAATTACGATTTCGCTTACCCTTGTAGGAAGTCTTTTACCCGTCCGGATCAAAAAAGGTACCCCTCCCCATCGCCAGTTCTCAATGAAAAGCCGGAGGGCAACATAGGTCTCGGTGCGTGAATCCGGTTTAACACCTTCCTCTTCGCGATAAGAAGGCATGCTGATCCCCCTGACGGTTGCTCCTGTATATTGACCACGGATAACGTTGCTCTCAACCTCTTTTGCAGGGACAGGACGCACCGATTGCAGCACCTTGAGGGTTTCGTTCCGGATGGCCGTGGAGTTGATGAGTGTCGGAGGCTCCATGGCCACAAGGGTCAGCAAATGCAACAGGTGATTCTGAACCATGTCCCGTAATGCCCCTGCTTTCTCATAATAGCCGCCGCGGTTTTCAATCCCCAGGCTTTCTGCTGATGTTATTTCAACATGGTGTATGTAGTTCCGGTTCCAGAGCGGTTCAAAGATACCATTGGAGAAACGGGTGACCATGACATTTTGCACGGTTTCCTTACCCAGGTAATGATCAATACGATACAGTTGTTCTTCAAGGAAACAGTCATAGAGAGATTTATGCAGTTCGCGGGCTGATTGCTGATTATAGCCCACTGGTTTCTCAACGATCAGCCTTCTCCAGCCGGAATCGGAATTTTTGCTTAAACCCTGTTTGGCAAGGCTTTTGGCAATAACAGCATAAAGATCGGGAGGCGTTGACAGATAATAAATTATATTGTCTCCGGTGTTTTTTTCACGATTCACCTGATCAATTTTGCTTTTCAATGCTTCGTAAGCTGAAGGCTCTGATGGTTCAAAGGATATATAATACAAAAGACGCATGAAGTCCTGGGCTGATTCGTGTGTCAGTTCCTTATCAATGGTTGACTTAAGGATTTCGTAGGTTTTTTGCCTGAATGATTCATCCGACAGGTTAGTCCTTCCTGCCCCCACAATGGCAAAAGCCTCCGGAAGCAGTTTTTGCCTGTGCAATGCAAAGAGCGCAGGGATTAATTTTCTTTTTGTAAGATCACCGGAAGCGCCAAAAATGACCAGTATCTGATTTTCACTTATTTTCATTGGAAAAGGATATGAACATAAAATTAAATCAATTTCAGCAATAGATGAAATCAAAACCAGATTTACTCAACATCTTCGGACACCAAACCCAAATTTTTTTTAGCCGCCATAATTTCATCTGCAATTAAAAAGCTATTTTTGATGCCATGGTAATCTCATCATGAAGAAAACCTTATTTTCATTACTGATCTTTCTGTTTATATCCGGGCCATCCGTTTGGGGTATAGTATTCCATGGGGTCACGGAAAAGGACTCCATTAAGATCATGGATGAAGATACGGTTTATACATTGCTGCTGGCTGCCTCGCAGGGTGACAGCGCCCTGGTACTGCAACTGCTGAAAGCGGGCATTCGTCCTGACACCACCACATGGGAAGGTGTTACCGCGCTTATGTTTGCCGTGAACAATGGCCATCCGGGGACAGTGAAAGTATTGGCGGAGAATGGTGCCAACCTTAACAAAAAAGATCAAAAAGGAAATAGTCCCCTCATTACTGCAGCGCAGAACGGAAATCTACAGATCGCTGAAATCCTGATAAGAAACGGAGCTGATATCAATACGGGTGATGCATATAGGGTTACACCGCTGATGCTGGCCGTCGGTCTTGACAGCTTCGCTTTGTCTGACATGCTGGTTTATTACGGGGCGGATGTGTCAAAAGCGGACAAAAACGGAACCACGGCTTTAATGGTGGCTTCAGTTACCGGCAACATTGATATTGCCTATGTTTTACTGGAAGCGGGCGCAGATGTAAATTGTACCGATAAGCAGGGACTTACACCCCTTCATGCTGCCACCTGGTATGGATACTGGAGCCTGGCATCATTGTTGCTGGATTATGGTGCTGATCCCAATATTGCCGCTGACAATGGGTATACATCACTCGGGGTTGCGGTCGAGGCCGATGATCTGTATGCTACGGAAATGCTGGCATCAGCAGGAGCCAATCTGAACCAGCGGATAAGCTTTTCGCAAAATCCGCTTACCATTGCCCTTGAAAAAAAGAATGATTCCATAGTTTCCTTTTTACGGGCAAATCATGCCCGGTTCAACGGCTGGCCTACGTTTTACAAATATGGCTTCGGAACGGAAATAAACTGGAATGCGGATGATTACCGGTGGAGTTTCTTCTTCCTGGCTTCTGAGAAAAAATATAACCTGAACATGATGGTGGGATGGGGTTTCAGGCCATCAGCCATCAGGGTGCTGGAAAATGAGAGCGATGCAATTGATTACCAGTATTGGGAACGCAGGGGCAATCTTTTTCTGGCAATAGACAAATCGGTATTTTTAATGCACGGAAGGAATGGCTTTCAGGCAGGAGTGTACGGAGGGCTGAAAGGAATATACACGTTTGGAAGTTACCGGGGTACCGCCCGTAAACCAAACGGTAAGATCCTTGCTGCTCCGGGGATAGGATTGACACTTGAAGGCAACGGTTATCGTATTACCGCCGGCTATGAATACCTTGACCTGGATCTGTATGAAGTTTCTCCGCACCGTATCAACGTTACGGCAAGCTTCATGTGGAGCAGCAAGAAGAATAATTTCAAACCCAATTTTATTAATTGGTTTTAACCGGATGAGAACAAGATTTTTACCTGTCATATTATCAGTCATTGCCCCTTTTGTGCTGGCATGCAATGAAAAAATCATTACCGGCACGGTGGAGTGCTCGGAATGCTATCAGGACAAGCCTGACAGTGGAATCCTTTATGTTTATCTTACCTTTACCGAAGATATGGATGAAATACCCCTTGTGCTTTATAATAAGAACTTTGAAGATGGAAGCGTTGACTGGGTCGATACAGCATGGGTTGAAGACGGGAATCCATATTGGGTTTATATAAAAGTGGATAATGAGTATTCCGTTAAGGCCGAATACCGGTATAAGGATAAAACCGTTTATGCCGTGGATGGAACGACTCCCGGCACCAAGCATGTTACTGACGTTTGTGACGTCGACTGCTGGGTGATTGTCAATAACAAACTCGATCTGGAAATCAAGAATGAGTTTTTGGAACCGTGAGACAGGGACAAGGGACAAGCCTGCCTGCCGGCAAGGCAGGGGACAAGGTGTTTAGCGATTTAGCGGTTTAGCATAAAACCTGAACACCTAAACTGATCCAATTACCGATTACCGGTTATTCGTTACCGCGTTTTCTGTGGACTCTTTTTATCAAATATGGAAATAAATTACCATTCGAAACTACTGGAAGCGGCGGTGGCCGAGTTTGCGCGCCTGCCGGGCGTTGGCAGAAAAACTGCCCTACGCCTGGTTTTACATTTGCTGAAGCAGGACAAGGTGACCGCTGAAGCATTGGGAAATTCTATCATACAGCTGTGCAATGAAGTGAAGCAATGCCAGGTATGCATGAACATATCGGATAATGATACCTGTCATATCTGTACCGATTCTTCGCGGGATCATTCGGTGATCTGTATCGTAGAAAGCCTGAAAGATATTCTAATCATCGAAAATACGCAGCAATACAGAGGCGTTTATCACGTACTCGGAGGTATCATTTCTCCGATGGATGGTATCGGACCTGGAGATCTTACCATTCCCGCATTGGAGAAAAGGATTAAACAGGGCGGGGTCAAAGAGCTGATCCTGGCTTTAAGCGCCACCATGGAAGGAGATACTACCAATTACTATTTGTACAAAAAATTCCATACTCCTGATCTCATTATGACAACCCTGGCGCGGGGCGTCTCTATAGGGGATGAACTGGAATATACCGATGAGATTACCCTGGGGCGTTCCATCATCGACAGGATCCCGTTTGAGGTGAGGAAGGGGTAAGAGTGGGGGGAAAGTGAAAAGTGAAAAGTTAAAAGTGGTTGGTGGTCAGATGTTTAGCTGTTTAGCTTTTTAGGCTAAAGACTAAAGACTGCAAGACCGCAAGACTGCAAGACTGCAAGACCGCAAGACTGCAAGACTGCAAGACCGCAAGATTACTTATCCCTTGTCCCTCACCTCTTCAGGTGATGCTTCAGATAAATCCTTGCCGCTACAGCAGCTCCCACGATACCGGCATCATTAAGCAACAGTGCCGGTTCCACTTTTGCCCTCAGCTTGAGCTGATGGCTGAATTTATCCATTTTCTTACTGACGCCTCCGCCGATGATGATTAGTTCCGGCCAGAAAAGATTCTCCATCATCGTCAGGTATTCGTTGAAACGGACTCCCCATGCATCCCAGTCAAGTTCATCACGCTTCCGGGAAGCATCCGACGCACTGTATTCCGCGTCCTCCGGTTGCCCCTTTAGGAAAATATGACCCAGCTCAGTATTGGGGTATAACTTCCCTTTAACGAATAATGCACTGCCTATGCCTGTTCCAACAGTGATCAGCAGTATGGATCCTTTAAAACCTGCGCCGGCACCGAATTTTATCTCAGCAAAGCCGGCTGCGTCGGCATCATTCAACAGCCAAACAGGCAATCCGGTTGCCTTTGAAAACAATTTGCGACCGTTGGTCCCGATCCATGCCTTGTCAATATTGGCAGCACTGCGGACAATACCATTCTGAACAACGGCTGGGAAACCGCAGCCAATAGCCCCTTTCCACTTGAAATGTTTTACATGCTCCGCAATGACGTTAGCGATAGCATTAGGAGTAGACTCTTCAGGAGTGGGTATGCGGTGCTTTTCTTCCAGCAGCTTTCCGGTCCTTACATTTACAGGTGCAGCCTTGATTCCGGAACCGCCAATGTCCATGCCAAGTATGTTCTTTAAAACCATATAGTTATGTTTATTAGGTTTTGCAAAGTGAAAAGTGAATACAACATTTATAATACGGTAACAAAGAAATTAAAAAAAAATCATTTAAAAAGGATTTTCTGGTTTTCTCCACCTGTTGATAAAAAAACCTAAAGTTAACAATTGTATTTCTGTAAATTAAATATATTGCCTCGGTTAAAAATCATCATAATCATTCAGGTTATGGAAAAACATATATTAAATTTATTGAATACCAATCTCAGGGTGATCATCCCTGATTTTGGTGCTTTTATTATCCGGCAGAAGGAACCCCTGATCCTTGTTTTTAATGAGTTTCTCCGTTATAATGACGGCTTGCTTATTGACTTTATTGCTAAAACTGAGAATATTGACAAAGATATGGCAAAGCACCAGGTAACAGAATTCATTGAAAACCTGGTAAAAGGGCTTGAAGCCGGTAAGGAAGTCAAATTGGAGGGGATAGGGATGTTGCATAAGAGCAGTGACGACAAAATTGAATTTGTCCAGGCCGGCAAAGAAATTCCAAAAAGAAGTCCAAAAAAGGTACAGGAAAAGAAAAAGGATGAATCCGCAACGGATACTTCTGTTCCGCTCGAGATCCTTCCTGAGGTGCCCGTCAAAGGAACCAGGCCGGCCTCAGAATCCAAAACGAAAGCTGCTAAGGTCAGTAATGCACAGCCTGCTAAAACCGAGCCCAGTCGCGAAACTATAAAGCAAGCGGTGGCTGAGCCGGTTAAGACCGAGAGCAAAACAGCAGAAAAAAAGCCAGTCTCTGATGGTCCGGCAAATAAAACAACAGAACCGCCTAAAACAGATTTAAAACCGAAAACGGTTGAAAGACCTGTGATGAGACCACCCGTTTCCAGGACACCGGTTGCTAAAGCCCCCGTCACGAGGGAAAAAGGCAACAGAAAGCAGCAGATCGGCTGGATTATTCTGGTAGTAATCCTGGTTGTATTGATAAACATATGGTTCATTTTTAATAGCCAGATAAAGAACTTCTTTAGTACCCACCAATTGTCCAGACCGGTTCCCGATACCCTGGGACAGGTCATCGAGACTGAACCGGAAACAGTTTCAGCCACAGCTTTGGCAACGGATACTGCTGCCAGATTTCAGGAGGTTGTAGAGGATGATTTTTATGTGGGTAAAGAAGCACCTGAAAAAGAGCCGGTTGTCGTTACTTCGAAGTCGGTCGTTCCCGGAGAAAAGAGATTTTATATTGTGGCCGGTTGTTTTCGCGATGAGGTCAACGCCGAAGCCATGGTCAGGGAGCTTAATCAAAAGGGATTCAAGGCCGAAAAATTCGGTACCATTGGAAATCTTCATGCCGTTAGTTATTCCTCATTCTCGGATAAGGAAAAGGCAATTAAGGAATTGGAAAGGATCAGAAAAGAAGTAGCCCCGGAGGCCTGGATGGTTCACCATTAATTCATCTTTGTCCATGTTGTCATTTTGTGAAAGATATTTCACGGCAAATGTGAGGAAGTTCAGAAGTTTACTTGTGATGTTACTATGGTGTTCGTATCTTCCTTTGCTGGCACAGACGCACCCACGGATAATGGTCGACCAGATAGGGTACCGGCCTGCAGACGAGAAAATAGCAGTCCTTGCTGATCCGGTGATAGGCTTCAATAAAACAATTGATTATACACCGGGAGCAATTTTACAGGTCAGAACGTTAATGGATAACTCGGTGGTTTTTTCCGGAAGTCCGGTCGCATGGAAAAACGGGACTGTCCAGGAATCCTCAGGAGACAGGGGATGGTGGTTTGATTTCTCATCCTTTCAGGTGCCGGGACAGTATTATGTATTCGATGAGCAAAATCAAATCAGTTCATATCCGTTCAATATATCCGAGGATGTTTACGCAAAACTTCTCAGCGCTGCGATAAAAATGTTTTATTATAACCGCTGCAATTTCCCGAAGCAAATACCCTGGGCAGGCAGCGCATGGACTGACAGTGCGTCTCATCTGGGGCCCGGGCAGGATGCAGAAGCCCGGTATGTTAAGGACAAAGAAAATCCCGCCTCAGTAAAAGATATGCGTGGAGGCTGGTATGACGCGGGGGATTATAATAAGTATGTAACCTTTGCCTTTAACCCTGTTCACCTCCTGTTCACTGCATATGAACAAACTCCGAATGTGTTTACTGATGATTTGTGCATCCCTGAATCGGGGAATGGCATTCCTGATCTCCTGGATGAACTGAAATGGGAATTGGACTGGATAAAACGCATGCAGGAAACAGATGGTGGTGTTTATATTAAGATCGGATATATTGATTATAATACCAGTGCCCCGCCCAGTGCCGACAAACGGCCGCGATATTATGGACCGCTATGTTCCTCATCCGCCATCACGGCATCGGGTATCTTTGCCCACGCTGCCCTGGTTTATGCGTCAGTACCTAAGCTGACAGTGGAAGCTCAGGAATTGCGCGACCGGGCGGTGAGCGCATGGAATTGGTATCATGCCAATCCCAAAAGTGAATCGTGTGATGACCAGGAGATCAAATCAGGGGATGCTGATGTACCTTTTACTGCTCAGGAACAAAGGGCACTGACAGCTGCTATCTACCTTTTTGCCCTGACCCATGAACCGGTTTATCATCAATATATTAAGGATAATGTCAGCCTGGCCCGTGAATTTGTGATCCCGGAATCAGCAGTCTATGACCCCGCCCAGGGTGATGCCCTGCTTTATTATACCCAGCTGCCTGAGGCATCTGATGCTGTAAAGGGCATAATTCTGTCACACCGTTTGAATGACGCTCAGAAACTGCCTTTTTTCAACTATGATATAGCGGATGACTTATACCGGGCCTATATGCCGTCCAGGCATTATCATTGGGGCAGCAACGAGGCCAGGGCGAATATAGGCAATGTCAATTATGACCTGGTCCTTTTTTCAATTGAACCCTTGAAACATGCTGAATATTTAAGGCATTCGATAAACCAGCTGCATTACTTTCATGGAGTAAATCCCATAAACCTGGTATATATATCCAATATCAGTTCACTGGGTGCCGATCATTGCGTCATGCATATGTGGGGTGACTGGTACAGTATTTTTACACCATGGGCTCACAATCCTCCCCCTGGTTTCGTTACAGGTGGTCCAAACCGTGATTACGACGGGACCAATCCGCTGTTGAAGGATAAGGGACAGCCTGATCAGAAAATGTACATCGATTTTAATAACGGCCCTCCTGAAAATTCCTGGACCATCACCGAGGCTGCCATCTATTACCAGGCAAGCTATATCAAACTGCTCTCGAAGTTCGTCCCCGCGGCTGATAAAAGCCGCTAGCCATTCCCCTTTTGCTACAACTTCTAACTACTAACTTCTAACTACTAACTTCTAACTTTTAGTGTTCAGCAAATGAGCACTTCTTCGATGTTGTGAATTATTTTTTTACTAGCTTTAGCCCGTACATTCATTCGCGGAGGTATACTTGAGCAGAAGATTATCTTTTTCTTATTATGCTATTGTATTTCTGGCAGGTGTAATTACCATGCTTTGCCAGATCATATGGATGCGTCAATACACGGCCATTTTTGGCTTTCATGCTATTTCCGTCACCACATTGCTGGCAACTTTTTCAGGTTGCCTTGCCCTGGGAAGCTATTGTTTCGGTAAGGTGGCCGATAAAAGGATCAATAAGCTTTTCCTTTTTGCACTGATGATGGCTGTTATCGGAATTTTTATCCTGGTTCATCACTTCCTGATCGGCAAGGTTGCTGATTTTTACCTTTATCTCAATGAACAATTTGATCTGGGATCGTATTCCGTGATGTTCATCAGGACTATGGTTTCATTGTTTTATTTTCTGATCCCTGTTTCCCTTATGGGAGGATTCCTGCCGGTGCTCAGTAAACAAGTCATCATAAACATGACACACCTTGGAAAACAGTTCAGTGTTCTTTATGGGTTTTATATAGCGGGACTAATGACAGGAGTTATACTGCCAGGATTTGTTTTAATACGCTTGCTGGGAACTCAAAATACATTGCTCATCACAGCTGTTTTATCATTGCTGCTGGCCATATTATCATTCATATTTTTTATCTGGGAAGGCCGGAAAGAAAATCTCTCCCGAAAAATAAATATCCGGAGATCACACTATTCAGACGAATTTGTGACCATTGCCGCAGGCAAATGGAGGAGAAGGCTGCTGAGGATCTTTACGGTTGGAAGTTTTGCCGCAGTCACCTATGAGATAGTATGGATCAGATTGCTGGTCGAATCCTCTGCGGATAAAACGGTGTACTTCTATACCATGTTGACTGCAAGTATCCTGGGTTGTCTCGCACTGGGGAGTTTTCTGGCCAGTATATTCGCTGATAAAATCCGAAAGAAATTTTTTGTCTTTGCTTTAATGGAGATACTCATAGGCTTGACATCATTATTGTCCATCGGCTTATTCGGTGAAATCATGCCTCTTTTATCACAGCCTGCCTCATTGCAGGATTCCTGGCATGCAACGATGACGGGGAGCACAGGCACAATAATTGTACTGTTCTTATTGCCTTTCACCCTCATGGGTTTTGTCTTTCCTCTGGTGACACGGATGTATGCTGAAGATCTGAAAACACTGGGACAAAAGATTGGAATGCTGGGTGTGCTTGATGTTGTGGGTACCATCGCTGCCTCTTTTATCATTCCTTTTATCGTTATTCCCCTGTTGGGAACCTATAAGGTATATGTTGTTGCAGCCATGGTAAATACCGGCATAGGCATTTTCATCCTGCTTCGCTACCGGCGGATCAGGAACTCCCTCAGGGCAGTACTTAGTCTGTCTTCACTGATGCTGTTTATCTGGATGGTCATCTTTTTTAGTGAAAAGAAAATGGATGCTGCAAGAAGCATGATTTCAGGAGACGGCATGGTTGAAGCCCGTCATGAAGGAAGCACGGCAACTGTAGATGTTCAAAGGACCAAACAGGGGAACATTGTCCTATATATCAATGGGGAACAGGCTGTAAGTTCCGAACCTGCAGAACTCAAAGGCGATAAGATGCTGAGCTGCCTGCCCTATTTGTTCAAGCCGGAAGCGGAAAGGGTATTGATTATCGGACTGGGTATCGGAATTACATCAAAATCAATGGCTGATGTTGGCGTGCCTGAAATTGATATTGTTGAGATATCTCCTGAAGTTACCAACGTTGCTGCCGATGCCGATGCCTACGTCAACGATGATATTCTGGCGCATGAAAATGTCAGTATCACCATTGAAGATGGCCGGAGTTTTTTATTCCGGTCGAAAAAGC
>Ga0105100_10000430_pt1 | contig 24942 bp, 24 predicted proteins | sample PPLLak12cMay2015_2_FD_87033 | JGI IMG/M metagenome (GOLD analysis project Ga0105100, IMG submission 87033) | Freshwater sediment microbial communities from Prairie Pothole Lake near Jamestown, North Dakota, USA - PPLs Lake P8 Core (1) Depth... | ecosystem: Environmental > Aquatic > Freshwater >...
CCGAGCGGCCGCCGGCGACTTCATCCCGACTGCGTGTGAGCGGCGCTTCATCGTGCCGGAATTGGATGACCAGCCGCACGCCGGGGCCAGCCTGTTGAGCCTGGTCGAGGTGCTCCAGGCGTACGCGAAAGACGAATCGAAGGCCGAACCGGGCGACGACACGCCGCCCGCTTGACCCTCACGGAGGCGACATCATGGCAGGCGACGACGAGATCCGCACGGAGACTCTGGCAGAGACAGAGAGCTACAGCGCCTGGTACGCCAAGGAGCCCGACGGCGAAGACACCTATCACCTCGAACTCAACAATGTCACGCTGCACTTCTTCGCCGAGGAATGGACTGAGTTTCTGCAGTTGATGAAGGCCATCAAGTAGCCCGGCCGACATGCCGGTCCATCAGCCGGGGCCCCGCGAGGCAACGGGGCTGTCCGGTCTGCTGACGCCGGCCGGGCAGGCAGCCCTCGAGGAGGCCGGACGGCTGGCCGTCCCGGCGGCTGGGTTCCTGCCGCTCTATCAGCGCCTGGCCCGGCGGTATCCGGATGGGCTCGCGCGCGCCGCGGCGGAGCAGGCGTTGCTGCGCCTGCGGGCGGCCGACAAGTTCTCCCAGGCGCAGCGTATGTACTTCTCGCGTGAGGCGCTGGAACAGGCCACCTCCGAGCCGGTCGCCCAACAGCGGGCGAGGCGCTTCCGCGATTCAGAGCGCGTGTTCGATCTGGGCTGCGGCCTGGGTGGGGATGCGCTCGCCCTGGCGGGATACGCGCCGGTGGTCGGCGTCGACCATCGGCTGGCGCGCTTGCGCCTCCTGACCGCCAACGCCGAGGCATTGGGACTCTCCGATCGGATCGCCCCGTTGTGCGCCGACCTGCGCCGGCTTCCCTGGCGCTTCCCGAAAGCATCTGCGGCCCTGTTCGATCCTTCCCGTCGCGCCGGCGGCCGCCGGTTGTCGAGGACCGACCGCTACCAGCCGCCGCTCTCGGTGATCGACGCCTGGCTGCCCGGTCTGCGCGCGCTGGCCGTCAAGCTCAGCCCGGCGCTCGATCTGGCGGAGGTCGCCCGCTACGACTGCGAAGTGGAGTTCGTGGCCCTGGGGAATGAGTTGAAGGAAGCGGTCCTGTGGTTCGGTGACCTCCGCGGCCCTGCTCGCCGGGCGACGATCTTGCCGGGACCCCATACGCTGACCGCCGCGCAGGAGCCCGATCTGGAGGTCGGTCCGCCGCTCGGCTTCCTGTATGAGCCGAACCCGGCCATCATGCGCGCCGGGTTGGTGCGGACGCTGGGGGAGATGCTCTCCGCCCGGCTCCTGGATTCGACGACCGCCTTTCTGAGCGCCGACACGCTTGTCGCCACGCCATTCGCCCGGTCGTTCCAAATCCGCGAGTCCCTGCCATTCCATCTCAAGACACTGCGCCAGCGGCTGCGCCAGCAGGGGGTCGGCCACGTGACGGTCAAGAAGCGCGGCTCAGCCGTCACGACCGAAGTGCTCGAGCGTCGCCTGCGACTGCGCGGGGACAACGAGGCGACAGCGGTGCTGACGCGCGTGGTCGGCCGACCGACCATCCTGCTCGTCGAGCCGGTTGCGGCGAGCGGCGCCACGCCCGCCGCTTGACCGCCGCCCGCACAGATAGACTGCCCGCAGGAACATCCCCGATTGTCCCGCCAAGCCCGCCATGCTACCATCCTGATCTGGCAGCAGGCGGTGGGGATGGCTCAAAGGCGAGAGCGACTGACCTGGCAGGACGTCGATGCCCTGATCGATCACCTGCTCCCGCAGTTTCAGACCGAGTTTGAGGCGATGGTCATCATCACGCGCGGTGGGATCGTCCCCGGCGGGCTGTTGGCCGAAGCGCTGGATATCCAGGACGTCCTGACCGCGGCGGTTGATTTCCCCTTCGAGATCCAGCGAGAGCAAGCCAAGCTCCTGGCCTGGCCCCAGTTCATTCAGTTTCCCGATCAGTCACAGTTGCGCGGCCGTCGCATCCTGGTCGTCGACGACGTGTGGGGATCGGGCAGGACCATCACCGCGGTACGGGGCCGTGTCTCCGGAGTCGGGGGCATTCCCTATACCTGCGTGCTGCACTTCAACCCGCACAGCAGCCTGTTTGGCGGGGCACGCCCCGACTACTACGCCGCGATCACCGATGCCTACATCGTCTACCCGTGGGAATCCGACCGCGGGATGCATCGGGTCTTGCGGGATCAGCCGGACTAGGTCGGCTGGCGTGGGAGGCGGGCCCGGTGCAGTTGCGCTTGGCTGGAGGCCAAGCGTGCAGCGGCGGCCCGGCTGAGTCCGGCCTCACCGGGTGACCGGCATGGGTGGCGGCGGACAGCTCCCGCACCTCACCAATGGGAGTGCAACCCTCGGCCCGAAGGTTAGGCAAGATCACCTCAAAGTAGTCTGGACAACCCTCCCGTACTTGCTGCGATGACCTCAGTGACTTCCCCTGTCCCGAGGAGGTGAGGCTCCGTCCCTTCATCTCGCACTTCAACCTGTTCGGATCGCACTGCATGCGATCCCCATTCTGCCTGGGGGGCTTGATCCGCGGGCCGAACCGCGGGCGGAGCGTGAGCTTCGCCTTCAACGCCCGCCACGACAAGGAGGCCTCGGGGCCGAGCGGCAACGCCGTGATGGTGATGCCGGGGAAGATCTTCCACAGCACCTCGTACGAATCGCTCGTCGTTTCCGGCTCGCGGGCGCAGCTTCAGGGGCGGGGCAGGCTGAACGGCTGCGCGGGTTATGCGTTCCTGCTGAGTGTAGTGGACGGCCCCGGCCGTCACGGCCAGGACACCATCCGCATCCGGATCTGGAATGAGCAGAGGGGGGCCACGGTCTACGACAGCCAGCCGGGCGATCCGATGGATGCCGTCCCGACCGGGCTGGTCCGATTCGGCTCTATCCACGTCCGCACGCGTTGAGATCTTGATCAACGCCGGCGACCGCGGTCCGTGGGATGTGAGCCGCAGATGACGGCGAGTGCGCGAGGGGGCGGCCCATGGCCGCGCCCCTTGTTTGACATCTGTCTGCCGCCCGCGTATAATGATGGGGCGTTTGCAGGCAGGTGGAAAACCGCCGCTTTGACAGGTAGAGGAGTACGCCGGGACAGGGTATTCCACAGACATTGGCGTCGGGGACCTACATTTGGCCTGGTTGGCCTGTGATCGCGCTGACCAGGCCGCATTGTTGGGGGGAGGCGCCGAATGCCCAACGAGCCGGAAGACTTGGAGGCTCTGCTTTCCCAAGTCGAACCCGTGGTCGCGCCGCGTCGGGGGGATCTCCTGAGGGGGAAGGTCCTGACGCTGGACGACGAGGGCTTGATCGTTGATCTGGGGCGGAAGCGGGACGGTGTCGTCGCGCGTAGCGACCTTAACAGGCTTCCTACGGATGAGGCGCAGCTCAAGGCCGGGGACGAGGTCCTGGTCATGGTCGTCGACCCGGAGGATCGGGACGGCAACCTGGTCGTGTCGATCTCGCAGGCGCGTGAAAGCGGCGACTGGCTGCGGGCGCTGCGCATGATGGAGAAGGAGAGCGTCCTCGAGGCGGCTCCGAGCGACTGCAACCGCGGCGGGCTGATCGTCAACTTCGGCCGGCTGCGGGCCTTCGTACCGGCCTCGCACCTGACCGATCTGCCGCGCGGCCTGGACGAGGATGGACGGCTGGACTACCTGCGCGGGTTGGTCGGGCGCAAGATGCCCTTCAAGGTCATCGAGGTCGATCCGCAGCGCCGGCGCCTGGTCTTGTCCGAGCGCAAGGCCATCCGGCAGTGGCGGCAGGACCAGAAGGCGCGGGTGATTGACGCCCTCCAGGAGGGCGAGATCCGCAAGGGGATCGTCACCAGCCTGCGCGAGTTCGGCGCCTTCGTCGATATCGGCGGCGCCGACGGATTGATCCACATCTCGGAGATGTCCTGGCGCAGGGTCGAGGACCCGGGCCAGGTGCTGCAGGTCGGACAGGAGGTCGAAGCGGTCGTCATCCGCCTCGACCGGCAGGCCTGCCGCATCGGGCTGAGCATGAAGCGGCTGCAGCCCAATCCATGGCGGGACCTGGCCGACAAGCTGCAGCCGGGCCAGGTGATCGAGGCGACGGTCAGCCGCATCGGCAGCGAGGGCGCCTTCGCCTGCATCGAGGCTGGCCTGGAGGGACTGGTGCGGAGCGAGGCAGCCGCAACGAGCCTGATTCCCGGGACGCGCATAGCCGCACAGGAGCACGTTCTGGACCCGGAGCATGAGCGGCTCGAACTCGAGCCGGCTGAGACATTGGCGCCGGCGTAGGTGGCCGGTTGTGAGTGGACTCTTGAAGGGAAGGGAGGTGATTCAGCGTGACGGGTGTGGTTTTGAGGCCGAATGAGAGCCAGGAAATGCTTCTCAAGCGGTTCCGCAAGAAGGTGACGCAGAGCGGGATCCTGAGCACCGTGCGTCGCAAGCGGTGGTTTGTGTCGAAGAGCGAGCTGCGCCGAATCCAGAAGAAGAAGGCCATCCGGCGCCTGAAGCGCCGCCAGCGGAAGTACGCCGCCAGCCGCAGCGAGCAGTAGCGATCGACGACCCGGAACGGGGGCGTTCGCCGGCCCGGAGGGCCTGGATGCCGAAATCGGAAGAGAAGATCGAGGTCGAAGGCACCGTGGTGGAGGCCCTGCCGTCCACGCAGTTCCGCGTCAAGATCGACAGCGGTCACACGGTTCTGGCTTATCTGTCGGGGAAGATGCGCAAGTACTACATCCGCATCCTGCTCGGCGACCGAGTCCGCGTGGAATTGTCACCGTACGACCTGTCCCGCGGGCGAATCACCTACCGCTTTCGCAGGCGAGGCGGGGACGGCGAGGAAGAGCAGCCCGCCCCTTAGCCGAGTTTGCCGGGGCAATCCTCAGGCCGCCTCCGTCATGGGAGGCGGCCTTCGTTTAAGCACCAATGCCCGCCAATCGGCCTGGGCACGCACTTCGTCGACGACCAGCCCCTGAGCACGTGCCTCTTCCAGCACTGCCTCGGCCTGATGGTCGAGGACCCCTGAAAGCACCAGCACACCGCCCGGGCGGACCGTCTCCGCCAAGCCCTGCCTCAGCATCGTCGTCAGCACCGGCGCCAGGATGTTGGCCAGCACCAGATCCGCCTGGACCGGGGGCTGTGCCTGGCGAAGGTCGATCAGCGAGCCGACGCCCGTCTGCACCCGCTCCTCGACGCCGTTGCGCCGCAGGTTCTCCCGAGTCACTTCCACCGCCAGCGGATCAATGTCCAGCGCCAGGATCTCGGCCGCTCCCAGACGCGCGGCGGCGATGCTCAGGATCCCGGACCCGCAGCCGAGGTCGACCACACGTTGCCCCGGAAGCAGGCGCTCCTCCAGGATGGCCAGGACCAGCTGTGTTGTCGGGTGGGTGCCGGTGCCGAAGGCCATGCCCGGATCCATGATCAGCGGCAACCGCTCGCCGGGCGCGGCGGGCAGCCAGGCAGGCAGGATCAGGAGCCGGCGGCCGATCGGGATCGGGTGGTAGTGCGCCTTCCACGCTTCCGCCCAGTCCTGTTCCTCGAGCGTGCGGTAGCCGGGCTCGGGCAGGGGCTGGATGCGCGAGAGGTGCCACAGACCTTCGTCGATCTGGCGGCGGCGATCCGCAAGCGTCTGATCCTCGGCCAGGTAGGCGCGCACCGTCACCGGCCCCGCCGCCCGGCCCTCGTCGGCTTCGTCGAGGATCAGGGCCGCTTCGACAGCCACGCCGCCCGGGGCCACACGCGCCAGGAGATCGGCGACGGATTCGGCCAGTTCCCCGTCGACCGTCAGCGAGACCTCCAGCCACTTCACTCGGCCAGGCCGCCCAGGATGTCCTTGACGCGATCGAGGAAGCTGCGTTCGTGCAGCGCCGGCTCCGAACCGAGCGTTTCGGCCAGCTTTTCGAACAGCTGGCGCTGCTCGGCGTTGAGCGTGCGCGGGACTTCTACCGAAACGACCACAAGCTGATCGCCGCGGCCGTTGCGCTGCAGGTGGGGGGCGCCCTTGCCGCGCAGTCGGATGACCTTGCCCGACTGCGTCCCGGCTGGGATCGAAAGCCGTTCCTCGCCGTCGACCGTCGGCACAGTCAGCTGCGCGCCCAGCGCGGCCTGCGCCACGTTGATGCCCAGGTCGAGCAGGATGTCGTCGTTGCGGCGGCGGAAGAAGCGGTGCGGCTTGACATGGACGACCACGTACAGGTGTCCGTTGGGCCCGCCGTTGACGCCGGGCTCGCCTTCTCCCGGCAAGCGGATCTGCGTGCCGTCGTTCACGCCAGCCGGGACCGCCAGCGTCTTGTGCACGGTCTGACGCTCGAGGCCGCGCCCCTGACAGGCCTTGCATGGCGTGGCAACCGTCTCGCCCCGGCCGCCGCATGTCGGGCAGGTGCCGACGTTGACCATCGAGCCCAGGAACGTCTGGTGGACCTGGCGCACCTCACCGCTTCCGTTGCAGGTCGAACAGCGGACCGGGGTGGTGCCGGGCTCGGCGCCCGAGCCGCGGCAGGCGGAGCAGACTTGCTGGCGGCTGTACTCGAGTTCCTTCTCGAGGCCGAACACGGCTTCTTCGAATTCAAGCTGCAGGTCGTAGCGCAGGTCGGCGCCGCGGCGCGGTGAGCGCCGGCTGCGGCGGCCGCCCATGTTGACGCCGAAGAACTCTTCGAAGATATCGCCCAGGCCGAAACCGAAATCTACAGGGATATCGGAGACGCCGGCGTGGCCGTAACGGTCGTAGGCCGCCCGCCGCTGATCGTCCGAAAGGACGGCGTAGGCTTCGTTGATCTCTTTGAAGCGCTCTTCGGCGCCGGGCTGGCTACTGACGTCGGGGTGAACCTGCTTGGCCAGGTTGCGGTAGGCGCGTTTCAACTCCTCAGCCGAAGCGTTCCGGCCGACGCCGAGAATCTCGTAGTAGTCCCGCTTGGATGCCATGGGTGTTCGGGCAGCGTCCGCCGATGGTCGGCCGGCTACGTCTCCTTGAACTCGCCCTCGACGACGTCACCTTCCGGCCCGCCGCCGTGCTTCCCGCCGGCGGCCGTCGATCCGCCGCCCTGTTGCGCCGCAGCCCCCAGGCCCTGAATCGAGCGCAGAAGGTCATTCGTGGCCGACTGGACCTGTTCCAGATTGTCGCCGGGCATGGCCTGGCGGGCCGCCTCGACCTGCGTCTGGACCTTGCTGCGCACCTCGGCCGGGAGCTTGTCCCCCAGCTCGCGCAGGACCTTCTCGGCCGAGTAGATGGCGTTGTCGGCGGCGTTGCGCGCCTCGACCAGCTCGCGCCGCTTGCGGTCCTCGTCGGCGTGCGACTCGGCTTCTCGGCGCAGCTGCTCGACCTCGGACTCGCTCAGCCCGGACGAGGCGGTGATGGTGATGTGTTGGCTGCGTCCGGTCGCCTTGTCGACCGCACTGACCTTGAGGATGCCGTCCTTGTCGATGTCGAAGGTGACCTCGATCTGCGGCACGCCGCGCGGCGCGGGCGGGATGCCGTCCAGCGTGAACTTGCCCAACGACTTGTTATCGGCCGCGAACGGCCGCTCGCCCTGCACGACGTGGATCTCGACCTCCGACTGACTGTCCGAAGCGGTCGAGAAGACCTGGCTCTTGCGGTAGGGGATGGTGGTGTTGCGTTCGATCAGCGCCGTCGCCACCCCGCCCAGAGTCTCGATCGAGAGCGTCAGTGGGGTGACGTCCAGCAGCAGGATGTCCTTGACCTCGCCGCCCAGGACGCCGGCCTGGATGGCGGCGCCCATGGCGACGACCTCGTCCGGGTTGACGCCCTTATGCGGCTCCTTGCCGAAGATGCGCCGCACCGATTCCTGGACGGCCGGCATGCGCGTCATGCCGCCCACCAGGATCACCTCGTTGATCTCGCTCGGGCCCTTGCCCGAGTCCTGCAGCGCCTGGCGGCAGGGGCCGATCGAGCGCTGGATCAGGTCCTCTGTCAGCTGCTCGAGTTTGGCGCGCGTCAGCGAGGTATTCAGGTGTTTGGGGCCGGTGGCATCGGCGGTGATGAACGGCAGGTTGATCTCGCTCTGCATGACGGTGGAGAGCTCGATCTTGGCCTTCTCCGAAGCTTCCTTCAGCCGCTGCAGCGCCTGACGGTCGTTGCGCAGGTTGATGCCCTGCCCGCGTTGGAACTCGTCCGCCACCCAGTCGATGATGCGCTGATCGAAGTCGTCACCGCCCAGGAAGGTGTCGCCGTTGGTGGCCTTGACCTCGAACACGCCGTCGCCGACGTCCAGGATCGAGATATCGAACGTCCCGCCGCCCAGGTCATACACGGCAATGGTCTCGTCCTTCTTCTTGTCCAGGCCGTAGGCCAGCGACGAGGCGGTCGGCTCGTTGATGATGCGCAGCACCTCCAGCCCGGCGATCTTGCCGGCGTCCTTGGTGGCGTTGCGCTGGGCGTCGTTGAAGTAGGCCGGGACGGTGATGACCGCCTGCGTGACCGGCTCGCCCAGGTAGGCTTCGGCGTCGACCTTGAGCTTGGCCAGGATCATGGCTGAGATCTCGGCTGCCGAGTAGTCGCGGTCGCCCAGCCGCACGCGCACGTCGCCGTTGGCCGCGGCGCTGACCTTGTAGGGGACCAGCGCCAAGGCGCGCTGCACTTCCGCATCGGAGAACTTGCGCCCCATGAAGCGCTTGATCGAGAAGATGGTGTTCTCCGGGTTGACGATCGCCTGTCGACGGGCGACCTGGCCGACCATGCGCTCGCCGGTCTTGGGGTTGACCGCCACGACCGATGGCACCAGGCGGCCGCCTTCCGAGGAGGGGATGACCACCGACTCGCCGCCCTCCATTACCGCGACGACCGAGTTGGTCGTCCCCAGGTCAATGCCGATGATCTTTCCCATTCCGTCCTCTTCTAGCGAGCCACGCGGACCATGGCCGGACGCAGTACGCGCTCGCCCAACCGGTATCCTTGGCGAATGACGTCGATGATCTTTCCGTGCTCGACCTCGTCGTTCTCTTCGAATGTGATGGCTTCGTGCACGTTCGGGTCGAAGGTCTCGCCCACGGCCTGGATCTGCTCGACCCCCTCGGCCTCCAGCAGGGTCGCCAACTTGCGGTGGATGAGCTCGATCCCTTCCGCCCAGGCCTGCAGGTTCTCGGCCTCCGGCCTGTCGCGCAGCGCCCGCTCCAGATCGTCCAAGATCGGCAGAATGTGCGTCAGCACCTCAGCCGCCACGGTGCCGCGCGCCTGTTCCAGCTCGCGGTCGACGCGCTTCTTGTAGTTGGCGAATTCAGCCCGCGCCCGCTGCCAGCCGTCGAGGTACTCGTCGGCCAGGCTGCGTGCCTCACCCCAGCGCGCCAGCGCCTCTTCGAGCGTGGTCGGGGCCGCCTCGGCCGGGGCGGGGGCCCGCTCGGCCGCGCCCTCCGGCGCGGCCGCCTCAACGGGCGCCGGCCCCGCCTCCGTCTCGTCTGACGGCTGCGTGCCGGTCCGGTCGGGCTGAGGCGAAGCCGCCTCCGCCTCCGGCGTTTCCGCCTGCGGCGCCTCCGCCGTCGATTTGACCCCTTCCTTCGTCTGCTTGGATCGCTTCACCGTTTCCCCTTCTCCATTCCGGCGTCTCCGTCAGCCGGCGAACGCCTCGACCACCAGGTCGCTCATCAGCCCGGCGACGTAGCGCACGGCCGAGATCGTGCGGCCGTAAGCCATGCGAGTCGGGCCGAGCACACCCAGCGCGCCGGTGGCGAAACCGGGTGCGCCGTACCTGGCCAGGACCATCGAGCAGTCGCGCAGCTCCTCCCAGGCGCCTTCTCCGCCGATCACCACCTGCACACCGCCGACCGCCGGGCTGAGCGCCTTGGCCAGGAACTCCTCCAGGAAGGAGCGCTCCTCCAATAGCCGCAGCGACTGACGCATTGTCTCCGAGTCGGCGAACTCGGGCAGGCTGAGCATGTTGGCCAGGCCGTCGTGCACCAGCTCGCCGGCGGAGACCGCATCGGCCCGAGACATCACCTCGGCCACCAGCCGCGAGACTTCCTGGCCCAGCGCATCGAAGTGACCGGCCTGCGATTGCACCCCGGCGGCATCACGGCCCAGGCAGGCCTGGCTGATCTTGCCGGCCGTCTCGGTCAGACGCTCCTGAGGCACAACCTCGGCCAGCGTGAGCATCTGCTGGCGGACATCTCCGCCTTGCAGCACCAGCACCAACAGCACTTGCCGTCCGGCTGTGGCAATCAGCTCCAGATGTTTGAAGACCGCCCGTGTCGACCGCGGGGCGGTCACCAACGAGGCCACACGCGAGTGCTGGGCCAGCACCGAGGCCGCCAAACGCACCCACTCGTCGACATCCGCCCGGGCCTGGTGAAACTGGTGGCTGATCAGCCGCTTCTCTTCCTGCGGCAGGTCGGTCTCCCCCACCAATCGCCGCACGAAGTAGCGGTAGCCCTCTTCGGTCGGCACGCGGCCGGCCGAGGTATGCGGCTGCCGCAGCATCCCCGCCTGCGTCAGCGCCACCATTTCATTGCGCACCGTCGCCGGACTGACGCCCAAGTCGAACTGCCCGACCAGGCTCTTGGAGCCGACCGGCTGGGCGGTATCGATGTATTCATGGATGACCAGCGCCAGAATGGTCTCCTGACGCTCCGTCAAAGCCGGCGCCATCCAAGCCTCCGTTAGCACTCTCGGCGTGAGAGTGCTAATCGAGCGGCGTCTAGGATACCATGCGGGTCCTTCACCGTCAAGCGGCGTGGCTCGGAAGGGCTTCCGCACGTGCTTCCGCTCTGCGCGCGATCGCGCAGCCCGCCGGCATCGGCCGGGCCGGCCATGCCCGGAGCCTCGCTTGACAGGGCATTCGCTCGCCGGTAGGATTGCCTCAGTCTTGGGCGGGGGCGGGCCGAAGACCGGGATCACACCGTGAGAGGTGCGTCGTGGCGATCGTCGAGCTGAGCGATGCGGACTTTGAAGTTCAGGTGCTGCATGCCACCACGCCGGTCCTGGTCGAGTTCGGGGCCGAGTGGTGCCACCCGTGTCGGCAGCTCGACCCGATCATCGATGAGCTGGCCGCGGAGTGGGGGCAACGAGTCAAGGTCGGCCGCCTGGACATCGACACCAACGTCGCTTCGACCATGCGTTTTGGCGTCATGGGTGTCCCGACGTTGATCCTGTTCATCCGCGGCGAACCGGTCGAACGTTTGTCGGGCTACATCCCCAAAAAACGGATCATGGAGCGGCTCGGCCCGCACCTGGAGATCTAGCATCAGGCTTTGGTCCGGCGCCGGGCTGGCGCTTGCTGCCGCAATGGCCAGCCCGGCGCCGGATTCGTGAGCGGCCCCTCTCACTTGCCGGTTGACAGCCCTGCCGGCGGGCCGTATACTCGGCGCAACAATCGAGCGACCAAAGGCTGCGAAGAGGACGAGTACGTGCCGCGCCGGCGGCCCAGAGAGCGGGGGAAGGGTGCGAACCTCGCCCGCACGGCGGCACGGAATGGACCTCGGAGCTGCAGGGCGAAAGGCTTGGCCGAGTAGCCCGCGCCGGAGCTGCCACCGTTATCAGGGCAAAGGGCATCGCGGCCGAGCCGCCGTGCCCGCAAGAGTGAGGCTGGCCTGAGACCCCGTCGCATCACCGACGGGGTCTCCTTGGTTCCGGCCTCGAGTGGGGTGGCACCACGGGCCTGACTGCGCCCGTCCCCGGCCGGGGACGGGCGCATGCTTTCAGCGCGGAGAGAGGAGCGCACGATGGCATCACAACGGCAACGCCTGCTGACCGGGGACCGGCCGACCGGCCGCCTGCACCTCGGCCACCTGGTCGGGTCGCTACTGAACCGGGTTCGCCTGCAGGACGAATATGAGTGCTACTTCGTCGTCGCCGATCTGCACACGCTCACGACCCGACAGGCGCGGGAGGAGATCGGCGAAATCGGCGGCAACGTGCAGGAGATGCTGCTCGACTACCTGGCCGTCGGCATCGACCCGGGGCGCAGCGTCATCTTCCTGCAGTCGGCTGTGCCGGAAACGTACGAGCTCAACCTGCTGCTGGAGATGCTCGTCAGTGTGCCGCGCCTGGAACGCGTCCCCAGCCTGAAGGACATGGCTCGTGACGCCCACCTGGAAGTCATGCCCTTCGGGCTGCTCGGGTACCCGGTGCTGCAGGCGGCTGACATCCTGCTGCCGCGTGCCCATCTGGTGCCGGTGGGCAAGGACAACGAGGCTCACGTCGAGGTCGCCCGCGAGCTGGCCCGCCGGTTCAACTTTCTGTACGGGGAGACCTTCCCCGAACCGCAGGTGCTCATCGGTGAAGTCCCCACGTTGGTGGGTACTGACGGCCAGGCCAAGATGAGCAAGTCGCTCGACAACGCCATCTACCTCTCCGACGATTCTGAGACCGTGCGGCGGAAGGTGATGGGCATGTACACCGACCCGCAGCGCGTGCGCGCCGACATCCCCGGCCGCGTCGAGGGGAATCCGGTGTTCATCTACCACCGCGCCTTCAACACCGACAAGGCCGAGCTGGCCGATCTGGAGGCCCGCTACCTGGCGGGCAAGGTCGGCGACATCGAGGTCAAGCAGCGCCTGATCGCCGCCCTGGAGGCGGTCCTGGCGCCGATTCGCGCCCGCCGCGTAGCACTGGCGGCACAGCCCGGACGGCCGGAGCAGGTTCTGCGCGAGGGGACCGAACGGATGCGCACGGTCGCTCGGGCGACCATGGCGCGTGTGCGCCAGGCGATGGGCCTGTACCGGCTACCGGAATAGCACGGGTTGCGCGGCACATCCGGCCGCGCCCGGAACCCGATCCGCTGACTTGGCCGCCGGAAGCCGGCTGCCTGCGTCGCTGCACCCACAGCGCAGCCTGCGGACTATCGTCCCGGCATCGGCAGAGTGCGGGCGCGCACAGCTCGTACTTGCGCGACCGGGAGGCGACGCGCTCCCTGTGACCGGTCATCCGGCGCGGCAGTGTATAATCGAGCCGGATCTCCGTTCACAGAGGCGCAATGGACGAGAAGAAGATCCGTGTGCTCATTGCCAAGCCCGGGTTGGACGGCCACGACCGCGGGGCGAAGGTGATCGCCCGCGCCTTGCGCGACGCCGGCATGGAGGTGATCTACACCGGCTTGCGCCAGACGCCCGAGATGATCGCCGAGGCTGCCCTGCAGGAAGACGTCGACGCCGTCGGCCTTTCCATCCTGTCCGGCGCCCACATGGGGTTGGTGCCGCGGGTGATCGAGTTGCTGCGCACGCAGGGACAGGAACGGGTGGCGATCCTCCTCGGCGGCATCATCCCCGACGACGACGTGGCCGCGCTCCGGCAGGCAGGCGTGGCGGCCGTCTTTGGCCCCGGGACGAACACTCAGAGTGTGGTCGAAGCGGTGCGCCAGGCCGTCACCGACGCCCGAGCCCGCGGCTGAGGCTGGTGATGGACCTGGCGGAACGGGTCCCGGCGGGGGACCGCCTGGCGTTGGCCCGGTTGCTGACGCTGCTCGAGAACGACCAGACCGAGGGTCATGACGCCCTGGCGGCGCTGTATGCCCGCACCGGCCAGGCTCAGATCATCGGCATCACCGGCGCTTCCGGCACCGGCAAATCCACACTCGTCAACAAGCTGGCCCTGGGGCTGCGCCAGGGTGAGGGCTCCCCAACGGTCGGGATCGTCGCCGTCGATCCCAGCAGCCCGTACACCGGCGGCGCCATCCTGGGGGATCGCATCCGCATGCGCGACCTGGCCGGAGACCCCGGCGTGTTCATCCGCAGCATGGCCAGCCGCGGCGCCCTGGGCGGCCTGGCGCATACGACCTTCAGCGTGGTCGAGGCCCTCGACGCCGCCGGATTCGAGCTGATCCTGATCGAGACGGTCGGAGCCGGACAGACCGAGGTCGATATCGCCCGCACGGCGCACACCACCATCGTCGTCGACGCCCCCGGGCTGGGTGACGACGTGCAGGCGATCAAGGCCGGGATCCTCGAGATCGCCGACGTCCTGGTGGTCAACAAGGCCGACCTGCCCGGCGCCGACCAGGCGATGCAGCTCCTGCGGGCGTCGCTTCAATTGGCTCATCCGACGCGGGCGGAGTGGTCCCATCACGGTCCCGGCGCGCTTGCGCCCGCACCGGCCGTCGAGTGCCTGTGGATCCCCCCGATCCTGGCCACCGTCGCCACGCAGGGCCAGGGCATTGAGGCGCTGATCGGGGCGCTCGAACAGCATCGGGCCCACCTTCTTAAGACCGGGGAGCTGGCCTCCAGGCAGCGTGAGCGGGTGCGCGCCGAGCTGGACGGGCTGCTGCGCGATCAGCTGGCGGCGCGCTGGCGGGCTGCCCAGCCGGACGGACGTTTCGAGGCGGCGCTCGAGCGTGTCCTCCGGCGCGAGATTGCACCGCGGCGCGCGGCCGTCGAACTGGCGTCGCCAGAAGGCGCCTGAGCGGCTCGGGCAGTGGCACGCAAGCCCGGCCGGAGGTAGACTCCGCGGCAGAGAGGCGGCGCCGGGTGGGGGGTGAGGCGGCCGCGCAGAAGGGGAGTCGCCATGGGCATGATCTACGGGTACGGCGGCATCAAGCTGTTTTCCGGATCGGCCAGCCGCGAGCTGGCGCAGGAGATCAGCGATTACCTGTCCGTGCCGCTGGAGCCCTACGATCGCGTCGAGTTTCCCAACGAGAACATCTTCATCCGGCTCCATCGCAGTGTGCGCGGCCAGGACGTGTACGTCATCCAGGCGATGTCGCCGCCCGTGCACCGCAACCTGATGGAACTGCTCATCATGGTCGATTGTCTGAAGCGCGACTCGGCCGGCCGGATCACGGTGGTGGTCCCCTACATGGCCTACGCCCGCTCAGACAAGAAGGACCAGCCGCGCGTGCCGATCACCGCCCGGCTGGTGGCGGACATGATCGAAGTGGCCGGGACCGACCGTTACGTGACCATCGACCTGCATGCCGGGCAGATCCAGGGTTTCTTCTCGATCCCGGGCGACGTGCTGACCGCCTTCCACATCCTGAGCGACTACTTCGTCACCAAGCATCTGGACAACGCGGTGGTAGCTACCGCCGACCTGGGTTTCGCCAAGAAAGGCCGCAACTTCGCCGCCAAGCTTGGCACACCGCTGGCCTTCGTTGAGAAACGCCGCAAAGGCGATGATCCGCGCGCCTCGGCCACGACCATCATCGGCGAGGTGACCGGCAAGGACATCGTTCTGGTCGACGACGAGGTGTTGACCGCCGGCTCGATGGTCGAGGCGATCCGCATCCTGAAGGATCATGGCGCGCGCGACATCTACCTGTCGTTCACACACGCGCTGCTCGTCCCGCCGGCGGTCCAGCGCCTGGCGGAAGAGGGCCTGAAGGAGCTGGTCACGACCAACACGATCACCATCCCGCCCGAGAAGCGGCTGCCCAACTTGAAGGTGCTGTCCGTGGCGCCGCTGTTGAGCGAGGTGATCCTGCGCGCCCACGAGGGCCGCTCGGTCGGCGAACTGTTCAACGAGTAGATTGGGGCTGCGACCTGCGAATGTCCCCCGCCGGCCCTTGGCGGGGGACTTGTGATTCCGCCTGCGCCGTCAGCGGTGGATCTTGGGAGGCGACTTGCGCGCTTCGACGAAGAGCGGCTCCCAAGCGCTGATGTCCTGCCCCTTCCTCAGGCGCCTGTAGAAGTCCCGGGCGATCTCACCCTGGGCCTCGGGGTTGAAGCCGGCCAGGCCCTTGCCCTGGGCGCGCGCCTGGTCGATGCCGGCCGGGCCGCCATAATCGTAAACCGCCGCGCCGAACTTCAGGTGTGCCTTGAGGGTGCGGAACAGCGATGGCAGCCCCTCGGCCTGATGCTGGCGTACGTGCATGGCCTCGTGCAGGAGCCAGGGGAAGTCACCCAACGTAGGTGAGGCTAGATCCGCGGCCGTCGTATGGATCGACCGCGGGAAGTGGATCGTGTTACCCAGCGTTACGGAGTTGTCGAAGTCGGGCGGAGGGCCGCCGCGCAGCCGCGCCGTCCAGCGGGCGATCGCATTCGTCCAATCGGCGCCCTCGGCGATACGGACCAGACTGCAGTCGATCCCGCCAGCGAACACCCGCCGGATCTCTTGTTCCTCGCGCGCGGTCAACCGTCTCTTCACATCCCCCTCCTGGGCTCAAAGGGCCCGATACCGTTACAGCCCATGAATAGCGGCGGCGTTCTCCAGAATGCGCCGAACGGGCGGCTCGGGGTTGGGCGCTGGACCAAGCGGGTCAGCCGGCGCTGGCCGGCCGGACAGGGCGCACAGCACGGCGGCGATGCTGGCTGAGAGGGCCCGCGGGTCGTATCCGCCTTCCAAGACAAACACGGTCTGGCCGCCGCAGTGGCGGTCGGCGATCTCGGCTAGGCAGCGCGACAGGGCGTAGTAGCCTGCGCCGGAAAGCTGCAGGTTCGCCAGCGGGTCGCGCCAGTGAGCGTCGAAGCCGGCCGAGACGAGCAGGAGATCCGGGTGAAAGCGCGCTGCCAGCGGCACCAGCAGGCTTTGGGCGATCTCGTCGAAGCCGGCATCGCCGGCGCCGGCGGGCAGTGGAAGGTTGACGACACTCCCCTTGCCGTCGCCCTGGCCCGTGTCGGCCAGCGCGCCGGAGCCGGGGTAGATCCCCTCCTGGTGGGTCGAGACGTACAGGATGTCCGGATCGTGCTCGGTGATCGCCTGGGTGCCGTTCCCGTGGTGGACGTCGAAGTCAACGATCATCACGCGGCGCAGGCCGAGGGCCTGGGCGCGGCGAGCGGCCAGGGCCAGGTTGTTGAGCAGGCAGAATCCCATGGCGCGTGTGGCGGTGGCGTGGTGGCCGGGAGGCCGCACCAGGGCGAAGGCGCGCGGAGGGTTGCCGGCGGCGACCGCTTCGACGAGCGCCAACGTGCCGGCGGCGGCGCGCAGCGCGGCGGCGAAGGAGCCGGTCGTCACATAGGTGGGCGCGTAGTCGACGTAGCCCGGCCCCTGGGCCACGGCTTGCTCGAGTGCCTGCCGATAGGCGGCAGGGTGAACAGCCTCGAGCTCGGATTCCTGCGGGGCTTCGGGCGCCTCGACAGCCACAAGCCCGCCAGCTGGGAATGAGCCGAGCGCATCCTTCAGATGGGCGAAGCGAGCATGGTTCTCGGGGGGGCTGCCGAGATCGTGCACGGGGGAGGGGACGAGTGAGTAGGCGATCGGGAGAAAACGACCTCGGAGGCCCGCAGGACCTCCGAAGTCGGTCTCAGACGACGGTGTCATGATCGTTACCGGCGCGCGCCGTCAGCTGCCGCCCGGCGCAGGCACGTGCCGCTTGCTTTGCCAGATCGCCCAACCCAAGGCCGCCAGCAGGACCACCATGATGATCCAGCCCACCACCCCCAGCGTGCGATATTGAACCACGACCGGGGCGATGATGACCGACACCAAGTTGACGACCTTGATCATCGGGTTCAAAGCCGGACCGGCTGTGTCCTTCATCGGGTCGCCGACGGTGTCGCCGACCACGCTGGCCTTGTGCCGTTCGGAGCCCTTGCCGGTGTTGGCGGCCGGGTCGTCGGGTTCGTCCTCGATGATCTTCTTGGCGTTATCCCAGGCCCCGCCGGCGTTGTTCATGAACACGGCCAGCAGCTGTCCCGAGAGGATGATGCCGGCCAGGAAGCCGCCCAGCGCCTCGACCTGGAGCACCAGACCGACGACGATCGGGGTGATCACGCCGAGCAGCGCCAGCGGGATGAGCTCTTTCTGCGCCGCCTGGGTCGAGATCTCGACCGCCTTCTGGTAGTCGGGCGGCACCTTCCCTTCCAGCACGCCCAACTTGAACTGGCGGCGGACCTCCTGCACGATCAAGGAGGCCGCCCGACTCACGGCATTGATGGCGAAAGACGAGAACAGCCATGGCAGCGCCCCGCCGATGAGCATTCCGATGAAGACCTGCGGCACCTCGACGCGGATGCCGAGGGTGCTGATCCGTTCGGCGAGCGGGATGCCGGCCGAGGCCTGGGCGCGGCTGACGTCGACCAGGTACGATCCGAACAGCGACACCGCCGCGATCACGGCGGAGCCGATGGCCACACCCTTGGTGATGGCCTTGGTCGTGTTGCCGACGCCGTCCAGGTCGGCCATGATCTGGCGCGCCTGGCGCGTATCCTCGTCCTGCAGCCCGTGCCAGGAGAGCTCGCCGATGCCGTTGGCGTTGTCGGAGATCGGGCCGTACGAGTCCATGGCCACGTTGTTGCCGGTCAGTGTGAGCATGCCGATACCGGCCATGGCCACCCCGTACAGGACGTACACGGCCGAGGCGGCCGGGTCGACCCCGCCGAAGATAGCGATCGAGGCGAAAATCGTCGCGGCGATGACGAGGATCGACCAGACCGACGACTCGTACCCGACCGAAATGCCGGAGAGGATCAATGTCGCCGGCCCGGTATCGGCCGCCTTCTTGATGCCGCGCACGGGCCCGGCATGGGTGCCGGTGAAGTACTCGGTCAGGCGGTCGATCACGATGGCCAGCAGGACGCCGACCGCCGTGGCCAGGAACGGGCGCCACCAGCCGCCCGGGACGTCCCGCATATAAAGGTAGCCCACCACCCCGAAGAGCACGACCGAGATCGCCGCCGAGGAGAGGAAGCCGGTGAAGATCGCCTTCATGGCGTCCCCCGACTTGCCTGGGCCGCTGCGGACCAGATAGGTGCCGATGATGGACGATAGCACGCCGATGCCGCGCACCAGCAGCGGGTAGATGATCCACTCAATATGCCCGGTGACCGAGGTCAATGCCAGTCCGAGGATCAGGCCGGAGACGATGGTGACCTCATAGGACTCGAAGATGTCGGCGGCCATACCGGCGCAGTCGCCGACGTTGTCGCCGACCAGATCGGCGATCACGGCCGGGTTGCGCGGGTCGTCTTCGGGGATGCCGGCTTCGATCTTGCCGACCAGATCGGCCCCGACGTCAGCCGCCTTAGTGAAGATTCCGCCGCCAACGCGCATGAACAGCGCCAACAGCGTGCCGCCGAAACCGAATCCCAGCAGGGCATCCGGGGCCGCCTTGCCGAAATACAGGAAGATGATCGTCCCGCCGAACAGGCCCAGCCCGTCGGTCAGCATCCCGGTGATCGTCCCAGTGCGGTAGGCGATGCGCAGTGCGTCCCCGAAGGACCGCCGTGCGGCGGAGGCGACGCGGACGTTCCCTTGAACGGCCATGCGCATCCCGATCTGGCCCACCGACAGGCTGAACAGCGCGCCCAGGACGAACGCCACTGCTCGCCCGATGCCGATGATCAGGCGGACGCTTTCCTCGCTCTGCCCGGCGAAACGCTCCATGGCTTCCGGGGAGGGGGGGACGATATAGACCGAGAGGAACAGGGCGACTGTCAGGACTGCGATGAGGGGGACGATCGACCGAAGCTGGCGTTGCAGGTAGGCATCTGCACCGTCCCGGATGGCTCCCCAGACTTCCTGCATCTTCGGGGTCCCCTTGTCTTCCCGAAGGATCTGGCGGCGCAGGAACAGGGCGTACAGGAGCCCCAGGATCGCCACGCCCAGGACGGCGTACAGGGCGACCTGCTCGAAGGTGGTCAGACCTTCCATGATGAGTACATGTCCTCCTGGTTCGATTGTAGGTCGGTCCGGGGAAGCGCCGTGATTGTACTGAGGGGTACTGGGCATGTCAAGCCAAGCCCCTGCGGGGGAGGGCTCCCCTTCAGAATGAGCGTTTGATGAGAAGGCTCACCCCTGCTTGACTTGGCTCTCTCATATTCTGTATAGTGTTCCAGGGCTTCTCACAGGATGGTCTCCGTCCCCCGGGGCCCGTCCCGACACGACGGCTGCCTCGCCGGCAGCCTGGCGCAAGGCGCCATCCGTCATCATTCGGCGTTCCTTCGAGGAAGAGCATGATCCAGGTCGAAGGCCTGACCAAACTCTACGGTCAACATCCTGCCATCCGGGGTCTGACGTTCCACGCCGACAAGGGCGAGATCCTCGGGTTCCTGGGGCCGAACGGCGCCGGGAAGACGACAACCTTGCGCATCCTGACCGGCTTTATGCCGCCCACGAGCGGGACTGCCCGGGTGGCCGGCTACGATGTCGTCGAGCAGTCGTTGGAGGTCCGCCGACGGATCGGCTACCTGCCCGAGACCGTCCCGCTCTACCCGGAGATGTCGGTCGTCGAGTACCTGGAGTTCATGGGCTCACTCCGCCGGGTCCCGGACCTGGACGAACGCGTCGAGGCCGTGATCGACGAGGTCCATCTGAGCGAGCGGGCGGCGAGCTACATCGGCAACCTCTCCAAGGGTTTGCGCCAGCGGGTGGGCCTGGCCCAGGCTTTGCTCCATCAGCCCGAAGTCCTCGTCCTGGATGAGCCGACGATCGGGCTGGACCCGGCCCAGATCATCGAGGTGCGCAAGCTCATCCAGGACCTCGGCCGGGAGCGGACCGTTCTGCTGTCCACCCACATTCTGTCCGAGGCGCAGCAGGTCTGCGATCGGGTGATGATCATCAATCGAGGGGAGATCGTCGCCGAGGACACTCCGGCCAATCTGCAGGCGCAGCTGGCCGGGGCCGAGCGGCTGCTGGTGCGCACGGCCGGTGAGACGGGCGAGCTGGTCCAGCTGCTGTCGGCGATCGCCGACGTTACTTCCGTCCAGCCCGGCGAGGTCGAAGGCGAGGTCGAGGTGACCAGCGCGCCGGGGGTCGATATCCGGCCGCGCGTCGCACGCCGGGTGGTCGAAGCGGGGATGGATCTGCTTGAGCTGCGCGGGCGCGGCATCAGCCTGGAGGAGATCTTCCTGGAGCTCACCCGCGAAGAACCTGCAGAGAAGGCGGGGGAGTAGGACATGCGCAACGCGTGGATCATCGCCGGCCGGGAGTTCCGGACGTATTTCGCCTCCCCGGTGGCCTACACCGTGGCGGCCGTCGTGCTGCTGATCCTGGGGGGGATCTTCTCGATCAACATCTACGTGGGGCTGGTCAACGGACAGATCTCCCCCGACGGGCGCATGGTCGTCGGCCCGCTGGTGACAATCCTGATTTTTGCCACGCCGGCGCTGACCATGCGCTTGCTGGCGGATGAGCACCGCCAGGGGACGATCGAGCTGCTCTTGACGGCGCCAGTCCGCGACTGGGAGCTGGTCGTCGGCAAGTGGCTGGGCGCCACCGGGTTCCTGTGGTGCCTGCTCGGAGTGACCTGGGTCTATCCGCTCATCCTCAACCGCATGACCTCGCCGGGGATCGACCAGGGGGTCCTGGTTTCGGCCTACCTGGGCCTCGGCGCCATGACCATGGCCATGGTCGCAGTCGGGGTGCTTGTCTCTTCCTTCTTCTCCAGCAGCGTGGCCGCATTCTTCACGACGTTGGGGTTGCTCCTCGGCCTGTGGATCATCGGCGGATTCGCCAGCACGGCGACCGGGGCGGGGAGCGAGGTCATTCGCTATCTGAGTTTCGTGGACCACTACTACACCCACTTCTACCGGGGCGTGGTGGATTTGACCGACGCCGTCTACTTCCTCAGCCTGGCAACGCTGGCGCTCTTTCTGGCCAGCCAGGTGGTTGAGGCAAGGAGATGGCGATGAAGCGCGACTGGCGTCAATTGGCCACGCCCTTGTACGGCGCGGCGCTGGTGCTGCTGCTGGCCTTCGGGGCCTGGTATGTCGTCAACCGGCAGATGGATGTCTACGCCTGGGTCGCTCTTGAGCTGGCGGCCGCGGCGCTGGTCGCGGCGATCGCCCTCGACCTGGCGCGTGTCCGGCGCGCGCTGACGGGGCGCCAGGCCCGGCACGGCAGCAACAGCCTGCTGATCAGCCTGAGTGTCCTGGGGATCCTGGTGCTGCTCAACATCCTGGCCTTCGCCAACCCGGCTCGCGCCGACCTGACCGAGGACCAGCAGTACACCCTGGCGCCTGAGACCGGTCTGACCCTGGCCGCGCTTGCCGAGCCGGCAGTGATCCAGGGGTTCTACACGGCCGATCTGGAGAGCTCGCGCGAGAACATCCGGCCCCTGCTCGAGGAGTACCAGCGTGAAAGCGACGGGCTGCTGAGCTACGAGTTCATCGACCCGGTCGAGAATCCCTTGCTTGCCCGCCAGTTGGGCGTCGAGCGCGACGGCAGCCTGGTCGTCACCGTCGGCGACCGCTCGGAAGTCCTGTCCTTCGGCAGCGAGCAGGAGATCACCGGCGCGCTGGTGCGGCTCTCGAATCCCGATCCGCGCAACGTCTACCTGCTGACCGGCCACGGCGAGGCCGATCTGGATGATGTCAGCGACGCCGGCTACTCGCAGCTGCGGGATGCGCTGACGGGGAAGAACTACACCGTCAACTCGCTCAACCTTCTGGCCGATCCGAACATCCCGGCCGAGGCGATGGTTGTGATCGTGGCCGGGCCGACCTTCGGCCTCAGCCAGGCAGAGGTCGAAGCCCTGGGGAGCTACCTCGACTCCGGCGGCTCGCTGGTGCTTCTGCTGCAGCCGTCGGTCGAGACCGAGGCCGCGCAGCCGGGACAGCCTCTGCTCGACTACCTGGAGGAGAGCTGGGGGATCCGGGTGAACGACGACCTGGTCATCGAACCCCGCTCGAGCAGCTTCCTGGTGGCCGTCTCGTTCGGCTACGGCGATCATGCGGTCACGGCTCGGCTGGACAATCTGGCCAGCCTCTTCCCCGGCGCCCGCTCCTTGACACTCGGCGGGGTGGACGGGGTCACGCAGACCGCGTTGGTGACCACCAGTGATATCTCCTGGGGCGAGACCGACATGCGCTTCCTGCAGACACAGGAACTGCCCGAGTTCGACGAGACGGCCGATGTCACCGGCCCTATGACGTTGGCGGTCAGCGCCGAGAACGCCGCCACGGGCGCTCGGGTGGTCGTGTTCGGCGACTCAGACCTGGGCACCAATTCCTGGGTGACACAGCTGGGCAACCGTGATCTGCTCGTCAACAGCATCGACTGGGCGGCCGAGCAGGAAAACCTGATCGACTTGACCGCCCGGACGACCACGCAGCGATTGGTCGTGCCCCCCTCGGTTCAGGTCCAGGGGTTGATCCTGTTGATTTCCGTGGTGCTCGTGCCCGGTGCGGTGATTGTGGCCGGCATCCTGGTCTGGCTGCGCCGGCGCAAGCAGGCTTAGGTTGCGACCATGATTCGGCGAGGGACCTGGATCGTTCTTGGGATGTTCGGGCTGCTCCTGGCCTTCACCATCTGGTGGCAGCGGGGCCGACCGGCCGAGCAAGGCGCCGCCCAGGAGGCCACGCCCACGCTCCAGGCGCTATGGAACGTCGGCGCCTCCCAGGTCGTCTGGATAGAGGTGGAAGACCTGGATGCGGGGACCCACGTGGCAGCCGAGCTGCGGGAGGATGGGACGTGGTGGCTGCTTGAGCCGCTGGCGGGACCGGCGGATGCGCTCCGTCTGGAGCAGGCCGCAGCCTGGCTGGAGCAGCCCATTCCGCGCAGCCAGTTGAGCGAGGCGGACGACCTGTCGGTCTTCGGCCTGGAAGCGCCCCACCAGCGGGTGACGGCCCGGCTGGATGACGATCGCCAGCTGACATTCGAGGTGGGGGACGAGGCTCCGACCGGGACCATGACCTATGTTCGAGTGGAAGGTCGTGCCGGCGTCCTGGTGCTCAGCAAGTACGGGCTGAGCGAAGTGCTTGGCCTGCTCGATCCGCTCCCGGTCCCGACGGCGACACCAACGCCGGCCCCGGAGACGGGGACGCCCGTAGCCCCGCCTTCCGCGACCGAGACCAGCGCGTCGGCCGCAACGATTACTCCCTGAAGGTGTTTCTTGGTGCCCGGGTGTTAGCGAAGGGTTAACATTGCCGAGGTAATGTGGACTTCAACGGTGGCATTGAGGCGGCACCAGATCAGTCCATCGAGAGTGTGAATGGCAAAGAGACGCAGTATCCGAGCAGCTAAGGCTACCAGGCCGCACCGCCCGGGCCGGACCGCGAGGCCGCAGACCCGGAAAGGGGCGCGCGCCGACCTGCAGCCGCGGCTGATCGAGGAGCCGGCCGAGGAGACCCTGCCCGCCGAGGAAGAGAATCCGGCGATCGAGCAGTTGATCGAGACCGGCCGGGAGCGGGGCTATGTCACCATCGATGACATCCTGGCCCTCTTCCCCGACGCCGAGCGCGATATCGACCAGCTCGAAGAGGCCTACGCCGCGTTGCTGGCGGCCGGCGTCACCTATTTGGACGACGTCTCTGAGACAGATGAACCGGCCGAGTCCGAGCTGGCCGAAGAGGACATGGGCCGCGAAGAGATGGAAGAGGACGCCCAGCTCGCCGGCGTGGATGCCGACGATACGGTCGGGCTGTACCTCAAAGAGGTCGGACGCGTCGCGCTGCTGACTGCCGAGCAGGAAGTGCAGCTGGCCAAGCGCATCGAGCGCGGCCGCAAGGCTCGCGAGGAACTGGCGCGTGGGGTCGGCTCCGACCGGCGGCGGCGAGAGCTGCAGGTCGGCATCGAGGACGGTTGGGCGGCCCGCGAGCACCTGATCACCGCCAACTCGCGCCTGGTCATCAGCGTGGCCAAGAAGTACATGGGCCGCGGCGTCCCATTCCTGGATCTCATCCAGGAGGGGAACATCGGCCTGATTCGAGCGGCCAAGAAGTTCGACTACCGGCGCGGTCACAAGTTCTCGACCTACGCCACCTGGTGGATCCGCCAGGCGGTGACGCGGGCGATCGCCGACCAGGGCCGAACCATCCGAGTCCCGGTGCACATGGGCGACCAGATCAACAAGCTCCTGCGCGTCTCCCATCAGTTGACCCAGCGCCTGGGACGCGATCCCTCGACCGATGAACTGGCGGAGGCGCTCGAAGTCCCGCCCAAGAAGGTCGAGAACATGATTCAGGTGGCGCGCCGGCCGCTCTCCCTGGAAACCCCGACAGATGAAGAGGAAGACTCGGTTCTGGGGGATTTCATCCAGGACGAGGAGACGCCCGCGCCGACCGATGCCGTGACCCAGAACCTGCTGCGCGAGCATCTGCAGGAAGTCCTGAATACGCTGCCGCCGCGCGAGGTGCGCATCCTGCAGCTGCGCTTTGGGTTGGTGGACGGGTACTGCTACACGTTGGAAGAGGAGGGCAAGAAGTTTGACGTCACGCG